>Ga0302320_10007693_pt1 | contig 23659 bp, 11 predicted proteins | sample Bog_T0_3_FD_202130 | JGI IMG/M metagenome (GOLD analysis project Ga0302320, IMG submission 202130) | Peat permafrost microbial communities from Stordalen Mire near Abisko, Sweden - Bog_T0_3 | ecosystem: Environmental > Terrestrial > Soil > Wetlands > Peat | place: Sweden: Abisko, Stordalen Mire... | reverse complement strand
TGAAGGGAGTGTCAGAAGGGTTACTTTGTCTTCAGTTCAAGGACGCTGATACTGTGCGGCGGTAGCGTGCAGGTGAATCCTGACTTTACATCCTCCAGCGTCGTGGTGACGGGCGCAACCTTTTGGGGTTCGGCAATCGAGTTCAACTCCTCCGGCTTGCCTGTGAGCGTGATCATTTTGGCTTTTGGATCGAGCGCGGTGACGCCCTTGATTTTGATGGGTAGCGACTGGGGTACGGACTCGGGATTTACCAGTTTTACAAAGATCACGCCAAGCTTAGTGTCGCGCGTGGCGCTGCCCTGGACGGGTGTATCCGAGGGGGTCACTGGGAGGATCTCGTCGCCCACATTTGTGCTAAACATTTGGAAGGCATAGTAGCTCGGGGAGCCGTAGGAGGAGAGCGCATCATAGCCGATGAGGTCGGGCCTCCACTGGCTGGCGCCGGGATTCACATTCACCAGCAGTGGTGCGTAACATTGCATCTTGATGATGTCGGAGTTGCGCTCAATCGCCGCCATGAATGCGGCGTCGCCAATCGCGGCCTTCATCGCAGGTGTCGGCGACATTTTTTTTGCAGCCTCGCTCCAGGGAGGTGCTTCCTTGTTCTCGTGCGCGGCCCATTCTCCAACGAAGACTTCCGGCCCCTTGCGATTGAGGTCCGCACCGTATGTGGGTGATTTTTTGATAAAATCCTCAGCGGGACTGTAGTCGTGATAGTCCTCCGCGTCGGGAATACGCCCCTCGTGCTTGCCGCCTGGAGTCGTTGAGATGAGCTTAAGCTGCGGATATTTGGCCTTGATGGCGTCATGGAACTGCGCAAAACGCCCATCGTAGCTGTTCGACTTATCGAAGTTGTCCTCGTTGCCGATTTCGACATAGGTCAGCTTAAAGGGCTCCGGGTGGCCATCCTTTGCGCGGCGCGCACCCCATTTGGTCTTAGTGTCGCCGATGACATACTCAATCTCGTCGAGGGCATTCTTAACAAAGGGCTCCAGTTTAGGCCCCGGCTGTATGTGTTCGCCATTGAGAGAATATCCTGCATAGACCGCTAGGAGAGGCTCGGCTTTCATGTCTTCGCACCATTCCAGAAACTCGAGCAATCCCATGCCGTCGCTGGAACGATAGCCCCAGCAACCTGGGTGACCCGGACGATCTTCGATCGGGCCAAGTGTCTTCTCCCACGGAAAGTGATCTTCGATCTTGTTGCCCTCTACATAATTGCCGCCTGGAAAGCGCAGAAATTTCGGCTTCATCTGGACAAGCATCTGCATGAGGTCCTTGCGCAGGCCGTTGGGTCGGTCGTTCCAGGTTGGCGGAAAGAGAGAGACAAGATTGAGGCTGACCGTGCCCGGAGACTCAAGGGTGACCTCGTAGCGTGCCTTGGCAGTGGGAGCAATCTTGCCGGTCTGGAGCTTGACCTCGAATTTCTTCCACTCCGGCGTCAGCCCCTGGATTTTATCCGAGGCATAGACTGTGTTTCCGTCGTTACTGACGATGGAGACGGTAAGAGGCCCAGTGAATCCCTTCTCCGCCCGCGCCCAGAGCGAGGCGCGATACAGCGTTTCAGGATACACCGGAATGCCCCAGTAACCGCTGTTTGCAACCCCTGCCGGATGATCCGTCGTCGCGCGAGTGACTGTGAGGCGTAGGCTCACCGGGAGCTTGTCGTTGAGAGGATTTGTGCGGTTGAGGGCAATGGTCGCTGCGTCTGGCTCCTTTGCCACGACAGACCAACTCTGCGGCTCCTTCTCATTGTCGAGGAAAGCGCGGTTTTGGATGAGTTCTGCGTAAAGGCCGCCGTCGTAGGAGTGATTGATTTCCTCGGTCATCAGGCCGTAGAGCAAGGGGCTGACGGTTCCTGTGGAGCGGCCTGCATCGACCGTGAATGAAGGGCCGGCCAAGATGCTAGTCACCGAGACGGCGAAGAGGGCGAGTGTGGTGGTGATGGAGTTCATTGCTTACTTTTTGGAGGGTTGGGAACGGATATTCTTTATGAATTAGAGATGCGGTCAATCCACATCAGTGCGGAATGGAGAGGCTGGCAGCCCGGCGCGGTTGAAGAGGTTGCCTTCCGGTACATTCGCCCAGCCGTAGCGCACGGCGACGGGCGACGAGACTTCGGGTGCGCTAACCACGACGGTCCCGCCGACGATCTTCGCCGCTGCTGGATGGAAAGTTTTGTCCGCACCGGCAATCGTGAAGCCCTTCAGATCTCCATCCTTCGCGATGAGGCCACCGCCAATGTGCGTGAAATGCAGGATGGCATTCGCCCCTTTGACCTTCATCGAGTCGAAGAGTGGGCCGGAGCATTCGGCTTTTTCGCCATAGGCCAGAGCGCGCGCCGCCAGCGCCAGCCGTGCGCCGACGGGCTGCTTGTTCGCGGGGTGGATGTCGTCCGGATCGCCGCAATCAATCGTCACGGCCATCGCGGTGTTTTTTGTATTCAGCAATGTGAGCATTTGGGACTCGCGGATTTCCGGCGAGTTGGAGTGGAACGGAGCGATTTGTACGAAGATGAACGGGAAGTCCCCCTCGCCCCATGCCCGCCGCCAATCGGCGATCATCGCGGGAAACAGTTCCCGATACTGGCGCTCGCGCCCGATATTTGCCTCGCCCTGATACCAGATGACGCCTCGAATCGCATACGGCAGCAGCGGTGCGATCATCGCGTTGTAGAGCACCGTCGGCGCGCTCGGTTGCTGGCTGAAATCGCTGGGAGGATAACCGGTGGTTTTCAAAGAAACGCTTTGCTTGCAGAGCCACGGGCCGGCGAGAGGCAGAGAATTCTGTTTTCCCTCGGCATTGAACAACAAGCGCATCGTGTCGCCGCCACCCCACATGCCACCGTTTCCTCCGGTGTCCAGCACACGCACGGCGATGGTATTTGCGCCGCGTTTCAGCAGCCTGCCCGGCACTCGATAGACGCGGGGTGCCTCCCAGCCAATCGTCGCGCCGACTTGCTCTCCGTTCACCCATGTCCCGTCGATGTCGTCCACCGCACCGAGATGCAGTTCCACATCGCCACCGTCCCAGTTCTCCGGCAAATCAAACACGCGCCGGAACCAGGCGATGCCATCGTAATCCGCCCAACCCGCCTTTTCCCAATATGTCGGCAGCATCATTGTCCCCCACTTGCCCGCGTCCAGGTCGGTCGCGCTCCAGGCAGTGCCGGTCTTCGAACCGGGATCTACTTTTTGAAACCAGATCTCCTGTTTTGCCTGCGCTTCGCGCTGTGCCAGACCGGGATCGGCGGTGTATTTTTTGATGTTCGTAAGCGGCTCGGCAAAGTCGGGCAGCTTTTGCAGCCCAGCCTCGCTCGTCCAGGCCTCCGCTGGCGTTCCGCCCCAGGAACTGTGAATGATGCCGACTGGAATATGTCGTGCGGCAAACAGATCCCGGGAAAAAAAGTAACCGACGGCGCTAAAATTCCCAGCCGTCTCCGGCGAGCAGACTGTCCATTGCCCCTTCACCGTCGCCTGCGGCGCGAAGGCTTTCGTCTGCGCGACATGGAACTCGCGGATTTCCGGATAGTTCGCAGCCGCGACCTCGCGCTCCCAGTCGATGATGGGTTTCAGCGGGCTCTGCAGGCCGAGTCGTCGCTCCATGTTCGACTGGCCGCTGGCGACCCACACCTCACCGACAAGGAGATTGCCAATGGAGCGCGTCGTGTCGCCGGCCACCGTGAGCGTCTGTGGAGTTGCGTTGGGCTTCATCGGCTCCAGCCAGACCTTCCAAGCGCCGTTTATCGCAACTGTGGAAAGCTTCTGTCCGTCGAACGATATGGCGATCTTCTCGCCGTCACGAGCCGTACCCCAGACAGGCACACGGGCATCGCATTGCAGCACGGCGTTCTCCTGAAACAAGGGGTTCAGTTCCATTGCCGTTGCCGTCGTGGCAAGAAGGCAAGCGGACAGGATTGAGAGGAGGGGGATTTTTATTTTCAAGTTGTTGATTATGGCCAGGAAATTTTTAAGGGGTCGCCTTTGTCGGATCGATAGCGTGGGGCTTTCCGGCAAGGCGTCATGAGGTTTCTTCGGCGCAATCGATTTATTTCGCCCAGGCTTCGCCTTCCGGCGTGCGCCGCCAAGCGAAGTAGGCATCGAGGGCTTCGAGTGAGTCGGCACTGGGCACAGGACCGGCATGCGGCGTCTGTTGAAAATACATTACCTGCGGATTGCTGACGCTGAAGGCCGGCCAGGCGGGAAGGCCTTCGCCGTTGGGATCACCCTGCTTGGCGAAGTTCACCCAATAGGTGGACATGGCGTCGGAAATTGCGAGGTCGGACTTGGTGGTCTCCGTGTTGTTTGGGTCCAGGTGCCGGAAGACATAGGAGACATCCTGCGCATGGGGCGAGCCGTAGCCCGCCTTGGGCGAATCTTTCGGATATGCCGGATGCTGGTCGAACAGATAGTAGAACACTTTGGACTTTCCGGTTTGCGACTGCAGTCGCGCCCAGCTCCAGGTGTGCCAGCCGAATCCCGCATCGCGGGCCAGGTCGCGCGCGGTCTTGGGAACGGAGTTCGTGCCGACGGGATAGGCCTTGATCAACGCGTCAGCGAACTTGCCGTAACGCTTCCGCACACTAGCGATGTAGTCCTCCGGCGTCTTCGGCGGCCAGAAGCTCGCCCCTTCGTCGGAGTTGTAGCCGATGAGCACCGGCACATCGTTGTATTGGCCTGCCTCGTAGAGCTTGTGCTGATCGTCGGAAACCACCCAACCGTCGATGATCGGCCAACCGCGGCCACTCGGCAGTTTATCCGGGGTGAGCTTCCGAAGATCCGCGATGGAGGCACCCTTCGCATAAGCCTCGCCGTCGCGCTCCGCATCGGGCTGGCACTTCATGTTTTCGCCGGGATAGGTGGTGGGACGGGGAGGGCCGAACGATCCGCCGCTCTCCGAAATGGCACGCTCAAACAAGCCTTTGGCCAGCGGCGAGGCGCAGAGGATGCTCACGGAAATCGCCCCGGCCGATTCGCCAAAAATCGTCACTCTGTCCGGGTCGCCGCCAAACGCCGCGATATTTGACTTCACCCACTTCAGGGCGGAAATCTGGTCGAGCAGCCCATAGTTTCCCGAGACATGATTCGGCGTTTCGGCACTGAGTTCCGGGTGCGCGAGAAACCCGAGCGGCCCCACCCGATAGGCAATATTGACCTCAACGACCCCCTTTTTGGCGAGTTTTTCCCCGCTATACCACGGGTCCGAGGAGGAGCCTCCACCAAATCCTCCGCCATAAATATAGACCATCACGGGCAGGCGATCCGTCGCGGACTTTGCGGGTGTCCAGACATTCAGATAGAGGCAGTCCTCGGAGCCTTTTTGGCCTTGAACGGGTATGGGGGCAAATTGGGTGGCCTGCCGCACCCCCTCCCATTTTGCGGAGGGCTGCGGCGCGCGCCAACGCAGATCACCCACCGGCGGCGCAGCAAAGGGGATGCCCCGATAAACGGTCAACCCCTCCTCCAACTTGCCCTGCACGAGTCCCAGGTCGGTTTTGACCGGCGCGGGCACGGGTTCCCGCGCCTGGAGATCATGCGCCAGGGCCAGAGGGATCAACGCGGCTGCCGTGATGAGGAGTCTTGTGGTCGGATTCATGGGGGGAGTGGAGCGCGGCTCGCCGCGTGGTTATTTGCTGTCGGCTTTCCCGGTGCTAGTTTGCACGGTGACCGAGGCGGGCTCGAGGTCCGTACCGGTCGAGGTGAGCTTGATTTCGCCGGGGTCCTTCGTTGATTGCACAATGACCTGCGCGAGGCCGTTGAATAGGCTTCGACTCCAGGCGGGCGACGGATCCTTTTTGGTCCCAACAAACTTGTCTTGCTCGTGCGAGACCGGATCGCCATTGCCGACGCCGATGATCTTTCCTGGGCCTGTGATTGCAAAGGTGATCGCGTTATCCGCAGTAGGAACCAAGCGCCCGTTCGCGTCGGTAACCTGCACCGTCAAGACGGCGACATCCGCGCCATCGGCGGCAAGTGTGGCGCGATTCGGCGTGAGCTTCACAGCGACCGGTTTGCCAGTGGTCTCAACCTTGTCGGTGAGGACCTCCTTGCCATCCTTGTAGCCTCGCGCAACCAGGGTGCCGGGCGCAAATTTCACAGGCCATTCAAGGTGCGAATTTTTGGTCACCTTCTTCCGTCCCTGGCTGCTGCCATTAAGGAAGAGTTCCACTTCGTCACAGTTGCTGTAAACCCAGACGGGAATCTCCTGCCCCTCCTTACCCTGCCAGTTCCAGTGAGGAAAGAGATGCAGCACAGGCTTGTCGGCCCACCAGGTCTTCAGGTAGAACATGCCGTCCTTCGGAAAACCGCAGGTGTCGAGGATGCCGAATTGCGATGAGACGGAGGGCCAGCCGAATGGAGTTGGCTCACCGCGATAGTCGAAACCGGTCCAGATGCACATACCCGAGAGATAAGGCCTCTCGTCATAGTGCTTCCATGCAGCCTCCAGAGTTGAGCCCCACTCCGAGGGCTTCCAATCGTAGGCGCGAAGGTGGCACTTCGCGGGATCATCGAAATAAATGCCACGGGTCTGGTTGTAGGCACACTCCTCGGTGCCGATGATCGGCTGGTTCGGACTGTGCGCATGCCACTTGTCTGTGGTGAAACCGCAGCCCTTCATGTTGCCCAGGTAGTTCAACCCGGCAACCTCGATGACCTCGGAAAATCCGTTCCCCCAGCCGCCGCTGATGGCAACGGTAATGGGGCGGGTGCTGTCGAGTTGCTTCACCCAGCGCTGCATCTGCGTCGCGACGCGTTTCCCCGTGTCAACGCATTCGACTGCCCACTCCTCGTTTCCGATCGACCAGAGAACCACGGACGGATGGTTGCGGTCGCGGAGGATAAGCCGGCGGAGTAGGTCGTGGTGATAATCCGTCGTCCCCGTCAGGCGGTTTTCATCGATGATCAGCATGCCGAGCCGGTCGCAGGCATCGAGGAACTCAGGCGTGGGAGGGTTGTGCGAGCAGCGAATGGCGTTGCATCCGAACTCCTTTAACTTTGCGATGCGATACACCTGAAGCGCATCGGGGATGGCCGTGCCTACGCCCGCGTGATCCTGGTGATTGTCCGTGCCCTTGATCTTGACATGCTTGCCGTTGAGAAAAAATCCCTCGTTTGCATCGAAGCGGATCGAGCGGATGCCGAAAGTCGTCTCATACCGGTCCACCACCTTGCCCTCCTGGCTAATCGTCGTGACGAGCTTGTGCAGGTTCGGCGTTTCGATGGACCAGAGCTTGGGGCTGGCGACAGGCAGCACCTGGGTAAACTCCCCTTTCCCATCCGCAGGGACTTCAAGCTTTGTGGACTGCACTGAGGCAACGCTCTTGCCCGAGTCGTCAAGGATCGCCTGTTCAATATCGAAGGTGGCGTTTTTCTCGCCATCGTTCACGACAGTCACGCGGGCCGTCACATCGGCGGCATTCTCCTTAAGCTCGGAAGTCACAAAGGTGCCATCCTTCTCGATATGCAGCGGCGCGGTCTTCACAAGCCAGACATGTCGGTAGATTCCCGCGCCTTCATAGAACCAGCCTTCCTCCTGCGTCGCGTCCACACGCACGGCAATGGTGTTTTCCCCACCGTAATTCAGATATTCGGTGATATTGCGGGAAAAGCTGCTGTAGCCGCTCTGTTCCTCACCGAGGTAATGCCCGTTGATCCAGACCTTGGAATCCCGGAATACTCCGTCGAAGTCGATACTGATGTGCTTGCCGAGATCGGACGCAGGAATGGTGAACTTCTTGCGATACCACCCGACACTCGACTCTGGGAAGGCGCGCCCGATCGCCTTGTAGCCATGACTTCCGCTGGCATGCTCACTGAATGGCAGCTCAACCGCCCAGTCGTGCGGCAGATCGAGTTTGCGCCAGCTGTCGTCGTTGAACTTGGGATCAGCCGCGCCCGAGCCGAATCCCGTCTTGGCCAGGTCGGTGAAGTGGCCGACCGGAGGCTCGAAGTCCTTCGACGCATCCGTGGCGTGACCGAGGGCGAACTTCCAGTTGTCATCCATCAGCACCCTCTCGCGGGGAGAATCACTCGCGGAAAGCAGCGTCGTAAGGCAGAAAAAAAGGACTAATATTGAGCATAGATGCTTCATTTTCTTCATCGTATTTAACAGGCTATCTAAGACTTGATTAATTTGTGATCACATCCACATCGGCATAACCGACATTGTTGTTTCCCTCGGTATTGCGCAAGGCCCGCAGCTTGAAGTAGCGCCCTTTGACAGGAGCAAATCTTTTGAGCTGAGTCACACGGTTGTTTTTGATATTGGAGAACTCTCCCTTGTCCGCCAGCGTCCAATTGACATTATCGGGCGAGACATAGAACTCATACTGCGAGATGACGCCCGGCCCCCACTGGCCCTGGTCTGGGGAGTATTTGAATCCGCTCAGCGTTTTCTCACTCCCGAGGTCGATGACCAGATCAACTGGCATTTGCTTGTCACCGCTCTGTTTCCACGAGGTGGTCGGGTCGCCATCCAGGATCGCCTTGGCTGCGTCGTCGGACACATCCAATACTTTCCAGTTTTTGCGGCTAATATCAAACTTCTCGTCGGCCAGCGGGCCGGATTTTCCTGTGGCCGGATCGAAGGCGATGGCTTTGACCTCGACCTTCCCATCATTGGTTGGAACCGGTCCGGTGAATTTCGCCGATCTTGGGGTCGGAATGCTTCCATCGAGCGTGTAGTAGAACAACGGCCCGACATCGTCGGACTTGATAGAGATTTCTCCTGCCTGATTTCGGGTGACGGTCGGCGCATCCAGAATCAGCGGCGCGTTGTAGAGTCCGATGTTCGAAATCACAGGGGAGGCATCCGAGTCGGTGATATTGAAGCGCACCTTGCTCGCCCTGACGGCAGGGAAACGCAGGATCCGCTTGTATCCGATGGTGCTGCCATCTCCGATTTGCTTCCAACTTCCATCGACGAATGCCTCGACGGTAAAGCCCTTCACGCGCTGCCCGAGTCGGATGTATTCCTGAGCCATGAAGCGGTTGAATACCGTCGGTCTCCCAAGGTCGATGGTGAGTGAGGCCTTGCGCACCTCATCGTCCGTGGCCCAATAGGTGTTTTTGTTTTCATCAACAGCATTGGCAGGGCCGAATGTCGCCAGGCCGCCTCTGGTGTTGGACGCTTCCACTCTTGCATTTTTGGCGAGGTTGACGGCAAAGGTCTCCTTGATGACCTTGCCCAACTCTATAGCATTTTTCACATCGGTGGGGTGAATCGTGCCATCCGGCCTGATCGGAAAATTGAGCAGGAATGTGCCATTGCGGCCGATGGAGTTGTAATAGGTGTCCACCAACTGCGACACGGTTTTCACCTTGCTGTCCTCGCTGGGGTGGTAAAACCACTCGGGCCGGATGGAGGTATTCACCTCGGCGGGAACCCAGGCATCGCCATCTTCCTTGCCCCATTGCAGGCCGCCCCAGTCCACATCACCTTTCGAGTTCAACTTGCTCCAGTTCCTCTCGCCGACATAGCCGGATTCGGTACCGACCCAGCGCAGATCGGCTCGGTCTCCGCCGTCGTTCCAGATGACAATCCCGGGCTGAAGCTTTCGCACCAGCGCGTAGGTGGTCGGCCAGTCATAATAGGTCTTTGGGTCGATTTTCCGCTCCTCGTTCGCCCCGCCGTAGTAGCCCGTGCCTCCGTTGGCGCCATCGAACCATGTTTCAAACACCGGCCCGTAGTTCGTGAGCAGTTCCGTGAGCTGATTGCGGAAATAGGTGATATATTCCGGCTTTCCGTAGTCCGAGCGGTTTCGATCCCACGGGGAGAGATAGACTCCAAATTTCAGGCCAAATTCCTTGCAGGCGTCAGAGACTTCGCGAACCACATCGCCCTTGCCATTCTTCCACGGGGCGTTCTTCACGGAATACTCGGTGTATTTGGAAGGCCAGAGGCAGAATCCGCAGTGGTGCTTCGCCACGATAATCACTCCTGTCATACCTGCCGCCTTGCAGGTCTTCACCCATTCGCGGGCGTCCAGTTTTTTCGGATCGAACAGTTTGATATCCTCATTCCCTCCCCCCCACGATTGATCGGTGTAGGTGTTGAGCGAGAAATGGATGAAGGCATAATACTCCATCTCCTGCCATTTCATCTGGTTTTCCGACGGGACGGGCTTCAAGGGAGCGGGCGGAGTGGTCTGCGCTTCGCAAGCGCCAATCGTGAGGAGGGAAAGCAGCAGGCTGCTGAGTAGTTTCATAGTGGGGATTTGGTAGAATGGGGAGTGGGTTGGTCAGCGAATTTTAACGGCCATCGGGGTTGAGAATTCCGGCGAATCCGCCGCCAGGAGCGAGTGAAAGCGTCAATACCGTACCGGCATTCACATCGGCGGTGGACTCCACCACCTTTTGATAATCGGAAAACTTGGGATCATCGGCGAAACCGTGCAGCGACCATTTCTTCCCTCCCAAAAAGTTGAGCGGCACCTTCAGTGAGGCGGGGGCATCACCGTTCATCGCGACTAGATACCAGCGCTCGCCCGATCGACGGGCGATGGCGATGGATTTGCCCACCTCGGCATTCAGCACCACGGTTTCATCCCAGACCGTCGGCAGGTTGCGGAAGAATTCCTCTCCCGGTTGCCCTCGGTAATTCGTCGGGCTGTCGCACAACACCAGCAGCGGACTTTGATAAATCACCGTCATCGCTAGCTGCCGGGCGCGCGTGCCCATGACCTGAGCGGGGAATGTGACTTTGAAGTCCTCCGGCTTGCGATTCAGAAATCCGCCGGGCGTGAAATCCATCGACCCCAGCAACCCGCGCGTGAAGGGGAGCGTGATGGTGTGCTGCAGCGAGCATTGATTGCCGGGCAATTTGTTGTATTCGTTCCCCAGCACTCCTTCCTGTGTGATGAAATTCGGATAAGTCCGCGCCAGTCCGGTCGGCTTGTAGGCACCGTGGAAATCCACCATCAGGTGGTGTTTTGCGGCGGCTTGCAAAGCGTCTTCATACCACTTCACGGTTTCCTGGCTGTCACTGTTCATGAAATCGACCTTCACGCCAGCGGCACCCCATTTTTCCATGGTGGAAAACACTTTTTCAAAGCTGGCTGAGGGCAAGTCCTTCGAATGCATCCAGACGAACAGCCGCACCCCGCGCTCCTTGGCATAGGCGAAAACTTCCGGCACATTCATGTGCGGTTCGGGCACTGTGGGATCGTTTTTCGCGGCAGGTTCACATTTATACCAGTTCCAATCCATCAATTGATACGGCCAACCCATCTCGGCCGCAAAGTCGATGTATTCCTTTTCGGAGGGCGTGTCGCCCCGGGCGTCGAGTCCGGTGAACTGCGGCAGGTTGGTATTCACACCAGTCCACCACGGATCCCACGCGCAGACGCCGGCCTTGACCCACGGCAAATCTCCGAGACGGTTCGGGGTGGCGAGATTTGCGATGAGATCGGAATTCACCAAATCCGCAGCCGTGCGCCCGATCATCAAAACGCGCCAGGGACTCACCCTCGGCACATCCGACACAACGAGGCCATTATAATTGTTTCGCGAGGCAAGTTTGACATCGATTGTGTTCGAGCCCGTGCCCGAGGTAAACATGCCCGCCCAATCCAGCAAATCCGCTTCCGCCACGGCAACATACGCTGCGGGCGTTTCCACCAGCAGCGGCAGGGTGTTCCATTTCCCCGGTGGAATCGTGCTCAATTTGGCTTCGGGATAGTGATTTTCCGCGCAGGGCGATTCTTCACCAAACCAGCAACGGTAGTCTCCCGTGAAGCGAAATTCCGTCAGCTCCTTCATCAGCATGAAATGGCCAAGTTTGGAAGCCTCCGGCAGATCGTAACGAAATGCGATGCCGTCGTCGTAGGCGCGGACGATGAGTCCGAATGTGCGATCCTGCTCCTGCAATGTCAGCCGCAGTTCCTGCCAATGATCCCGGACCTTCAGGCGCTTGCCGAAATGATTTTCCCAAGTGCCGTCATGCTGCGCCGTTTGAGCGTTGGCGATGACCGCTCCCGGGCCAAGCTTCGTGCCGTCCTGAAATTCCAGACCGAGTGGCGAGTTCGTCAGCACTGTTTTGCCATCCACCTCGACTCGGTAATTGAGCCCGCCCTTGTCCGAGAGGATCACCTTCAGCCCACCGTTGGGCGCAACCACCTGTTGTTCGGCAGAAAATGCGACGGACGCGCAACCGACAGCGATCAATCCCATGGATAATAACAGTGAGTGCGTCCGGCAGATTGCTTTCATTTTCAATGATGGTGGGGGCTGAGTGGTGCAGGTTCTCATCGGGTGTCCCTCGTGAAGGCAAACGAGCGGATGTCGGCAATCGGTGTGTTCTTTGTATCCGAAGTGAACTTGAAATACACGGCATGGCGGCCGCTGATGTTGCGGACCGGGATCGTGATTTCGCGCCACGAGTCTTTGCCGGGCTCCTGGTGGTCAATAACGACGGAGCCGAGCTTTTCGCCGTCGGTCTTCGGATCGCCGAGCCAGACCTCGACCTGGCCGGAGGTCTGCGCATTGCGAAACTGGAGGGTAAACTGGGTGAATTGCCCCGGCAGGATCGTGTCGCCGAAATCGAAGTATTTATAGCCCACCACGCAGTCGTTCGTGTTTCCCATCACCGGATGCGTGCGCTTATCGAGTTCGGTGACATAGCTGCCGCCGCGGAAGACGCAAGCGATGTCCGCCTGGGTGAACTTGTAGGGATTAAGGCTGGTTTCAAAACCAAGGGAGGTTTGCTCCACTTGTTTGATGCTGCCATCGGCCTCGATAGTGATCCGTTCCGCGCAGTCGCGGCGCGAGAAGACCGACCGGTTCGTCATGCGATGATAGAAGACATACCACTGACCGTTCAGCTTGGCCAGGCCGCCATGGATGTTGCCGCTGTTCGCATCCACTCGCTGGCTCACGATAACTCCGCCATAGGCAAAGGGTCCGGTCGGGGACTTACTGGTGGCATAGGCCAGATCCGCTCCCCGGGCATAAACCAGATAATAGGTGCCGTTGATTTTGCGGGGGGAAGAGCCTTCCTGGAAATTGAAGGGGGCTCCGCGCGGGATGACATCCGCGTGGTAGGTATCCGGCAGAATGTCCGTCATCGTCTTCGGGTCGAGCTGCGCCATGGACGAACTGCCGCCGCCCCAGTAGAGATAGACCTTGCCGTCATCGTCCACCAACACGCCGGGGTCGAAATATTGACTCCATCCGCCAAAGTCAGAGGGGGCTCCCGCTGGGGCCTTGATCTTGGATATGACCTTGAACGGTCCAGCGGGCGTGTCGCCCACCGCCACGACGCACGGGGCACCGACAACTTGCGCAAAGTAATAGTATTTGCCGTTCGCCTCGACCAAATCAGGGGCGTAAAACTCGTAGTCGGACAAAGTATAGTCTCGCTTGTGCCCGTCCACATCCCGCGTGCTGAGCATGATACCGTGATCGGTCCAGGTGTTCAGGTCGCTTAGCGGCGCGGACCAGACTTTCAGAATGTAGTCGCAGAACCGTTCGGAGCCGGCTTTGTCATGCGATCCGTAGAGATAAAGCCGATTCCCGAACACGCGCGGCTCCCCGTCGGCAATATATTCGTAGCTAGGCAGGAAGGGGTTGGCGGCATGCAAGGCCATTGGGATTCCAGCCACGCCGAGCATGAAGCCGAGGAATTTTGCCAAGCACGCTTTCGGCAAGCGATACGGTTTCGTCATCATGGACATGCGTGGTGAGTCAGTCTGGCCGTTTGCCTTCATCTATAAGAAGGTGGGTTTCATTGGGCTCGAACCTCGATCATAGCCGCTTTCAATCCGTCGGCTTCCGCTTTGAGCGTGATCTGTCCCGGCCCGCCCTTTGGCCGGAGAATGGCCAGGCAACGACCGCCGGAGGTCTTGCGAAGCGGTGCGTGGTAGCTGGAGGCGTCGTTTGGCGCATCGCTGCCGGTGGCGGCCAGTTCGCCCACGCCACTGATGGTGAAGCGAACGGGAATAGTCGCGTTCGGGACCACCGCAGCGTTTCGATCCACGACTTCGACCGTGATGTAGGCAAGGTCGTTGCGGTCGGCGTGAATGGCGGAGCGGTCGGCGGTGAGCCGGATTGCTGCGGGCGCGTCCGCTGTTTGAATCGCAGTCTCGACGCGCTTGCCGTGGGAAAGGCCGATAGCGCGGAGTTCTCCGGGCTGGTAAGGCACATCAAATTCGGCCTTCATCCGGGTCGCTGCTGAGACAGGTTTTTCGTCGATCAGCTTGCCATTCAACATGAGCCGAACACTGTCGCTACTCGAAGAGACGACGACATGCATCGGCTTGCCTTCCCGTCCGGGCCAGGTCCAGCTCCGCGTCTCGTTCGGCCAGCCCCAGTTGCTCACATGCTCGGTGATACCATCCGGCAATGGCGTGCGGACGGCGATCTCTATCGGGCTGCGCCCCCAGACCACATCGCGGTAGAAGGACTGCGGCTTCTTGAAACCGCACACATCGATGTCGCCGCAGTAGGCGTTATACCAAGGCCATGGCATAAGGAAGTCGTCCTTCTTGTTGCTCGGCGTGGTGTGCCCGATGCCGGATTCGCCGAAGTAATCCATCGCCGTCCAGACAAAGTCACCGATGACATAGGGGTGCTTCTCAACCTGCGCCCAGTTTTCGAAACAGTCCTGCGGATACGACTCGGTACCCATCATAACGCGCTTTGGATTGCGCGCATGGTCGGACTCGTATTTGTCCCGCATGTAGTTGTAGCCGCCTACATCAAGGTAACGGTACGCGTCATCGGAGAGTGTGTCCCAATTCTTCGTCACATCGCCCCAGTCTGGGCAGACTGCCTGGGTGATCGGGCGCGTGGTGTCATGGGAGAGCACCGCCTCGCGCAGCATCTTCGCAGTTGTCTTGTCTTGGAACTGCTCGCCAATCTCGTTGCCGATGGACCACATCACAACAGACGGATGATTGCGGTCTCGCCGCACCATCGAGGCGATGTCACGCTCCGCCCAATCCTTGAAATACTGGTGATAATCCTGCCCGTTCTTCGCCCAATTCCAGCAGTCGAAAGCCTCGTCGATCACCAGCATTCCCAATCGGTCGCACGCATTGAGAAACGCAGGCGAGGGCGGATTGTGGCTGGTGCGGATGGCGTTGAAGCCGTTTGCTTTCATCAGCTCCACGCGGCGCTCCTCGGCGCGATCGATCGCCGCCGATCCCAGCGGCCCGTTGTCGTGGTGCATACAGCCGCCCTTGAGCTTGATCGGCTCTCCGTTGATCCGGAAGCCGTGCTCGGCATCCACCTCAATTTTGCGGATTCCAAAACGAGTCCACGACCTGTCGAGCAGCTTGCCCGAGGCCACGATGTCAACCTCCGCCCATGAGAGCAACGGCGATTCCGGCGACCACAATTCAGGCGAGCGCACCGCCACCGATTGCTCCACCGTGCGCGTTTCATGGGGAGCGATGTGTAACTGGCTTGCCACCGTTTGGACAATCTGGCCCTTGGAATTGAGAATACTCTCCCGAACCGTCAGATCCGCTGCGGCGTCGGAGTCGTTGCGAACCTCGCTCGTGATTTTCACGAGAGCCTTCTCCTTGGAAACCTCCGGCGTCGTCACCGTGAGGCCCCCGGTCGGCACATAGATCGGATCCGTGACGGTCAGCCAGACATGGCGGTAGATGCCAGAACCGGAATACCAGCGGCTGTTTTTGCCTTCGTTGCGCACGCACACGGCCAGGATATTCTCCTGCCCCGCCGGTTTGAGATAAGGCGTGAGGTCATCCTCAAAACTCGTGTAACCGTAGGGGTGACTCCCAAGATCGTGGCCATTGATCCACACCTGCGAGTTCATGTACACGCCGTCAAATCGCACCACCACACGCTTGCCAGCATCCGCCAGAGGCATCGTGAAAGCCTTGCGATACCAGCCCGTGCCACCCAGCATATGGCCGGTGGAGGCTCCTCCTTCGCTGTGATCGGGATCGAACGGCCCGACGCGCTTCGGAGAGTCCGTCTGCGCCGGCAGGTCCTCAATGCTCCAGTCGTGAGGGAGATCGAGCTTCCGCCAGGCCGAGTCGTTGAAACTCGGAGCCTCCGCGCCGGGAGCGTCCGCGCGCAGGAACCGCCAACCGGTGTCGAAGGAACGGTCACGGCTGTCGGCGGCAGAGCCTGCGAACAGAGCGCCGAAATTTACCAGGGAGAGTACGGCGGCCAATGCCAATTTTGCAAAATAACGGGGGATCATAAATATTGTGTGTCGGCCGGGCGTATCAAGAATAAGCCTCGCACCTCGTATCAAGGATAAGCCTCATTTCACTCTCCGAATCCGACGAATTCGACGAGTGCACCTATAATCATGGATAGATGATTCCAGATTAACTTTCAACGCTTTCTCACAACTATCCAGAGGTCAGTGCAGGAGGAGCGTATTCATCGAGAGGGCGGGCACCTTCATTTGGAAGGTGGCTCCGCCAACCTTGATGGCAGCTGAAACTGGCTTGTCAGTGTCGTTGGCGAAGGCGAGCACCTTGCTGCCGTCGGGATTTTGGAAGGCGACCATCTGCTTGAAGGAACCGCCGCTCACAGCGATCCGGCGCGCACCTGGCATCACCGTCGCCGAAAAATGCTTCATCGCGTAATATTCTGGATTGTAAATCACCTTCTCGGTCCGGCGATCCACCGTGAGCAGGCTGTTCTGCCGCCAGTTCCAGTTGCTCAGCCCGGATTCGTCCAGAACCATATTCCAGAAGAAGTAGCTGCCAGCGAAGTTCGTCGTATCCTCGACGAGGCGTCCGAAGGTGGTCATCCCCTGATCCCAGGAGTTTCCTCCTCCGTAGCACTCGGTCTCGGTCTGAGCGAGTTTCTTGTCGGGATACTTCTCGTGCGTGGCGAGTAGCGTCTTCTGTCCGCCATATTGATAACCGACGCCCGTGATGTCCGGCGCCGTTTTGGGATCGCCCAACACATGGTCTGTGTATTCGGCAATATTTCCGTTCACAATCGTGCCCATCCAGACCTCAATGTTCACCTTATCCTGCTTCAACCGCGGCAGCAGATGATCCCGCAGGAAGAGGTTCAGTTCCTCGCCGGTCCAGTGACACTGGGGATAGAGATTGTCGTTGAGGGCGGGCTCGTTCTGCGGATGGATCGCGTAGAGGTTGATCCCCTCGGCGCGCCAGGCCTGGACGAATTTGGAAAAATAGAGCGCGTAGGCGTCGAGTGTCTGCGGGTCCGCCTTGATGCTCCCCTGCCGGTAGCGTCCATTGGTCGTCATCCACGACGGCGGGCACCAAGGCACCGCCCAGACGCCGATCTTCGGCTGATATTTCATCGCCGCCTTGATGAAGGGAATCAGGCTCTCGCGGTTGCGCTCGATGCTGAAGTCCTTCATCTCGTAATCGCCCGGCGTTTCGTCGAGCGAATACCAGCCGAGCGAAAAGTCGTTCGCGCCGATGGGGGCGCGGCAAAGCGTGAAATTCGCGCCTTCGGGAGAGAACAACGCCTTAAGCGCCGCCTCGCGCCGCTCCGCCGGCAATGAAATCAGAGCTTCCCAGCCGAGCTCGTTGAAGCAGCCGCCAAAGCCGTCGATGGTTTGAAACTTCGTCTTAGGGTCCAGCTTGATGGCATCCGCGCCCACCGACTCAGCATCCTTCGATGGCGTGAGTTGCTGCCACGGGGATTTCTCCGTACTACAGATCCAGCTAATGTCGGCATTGGATGTCGGTTCTGCATGAGCTTGCGCAAAGCCCAAGCCGCCACAGGCGAGCATGAGCGAAGAGATGAGGGGTATCGTGGATTTCATGAGTGGGTAAGGAGCCTAGAAAGAATAAGTTGATCAGAATTGGGGCAGGAGATCGTTGGTGGGATTTCTATGGATTTTTGTCGAGTGGTTGGAAAAATTCGATTCATTTCATGGCTTTGGAGTCCAACTTATAGAGCATCACGCCATGCGGACGCACCGTGACGCTTAGCGATCTCTCCGCATCCTTCAAATCCTTTTGACGCCACAAATCGCGGAGATGTTTTCCACTCAGGCCATAGCCAGCCAAGCCGTTCAGCGTGACGGTCGATTCCTTTTTGCCCATGTTCAGGAAACAGAGCGCCGAGCCCCCATCTTCCAACGGCTTCCGATAGACACGGACCTCACCCAGATCGGCAATCCTGACGGCCTGCTTCCCGAGCGCGTCCTGGTCGAGCGCAAGCACCTCGTCATTGGTCAGCAACCCGAGCGTGAAGTCATCAAGTTTGGTCAGGTCGCATCCGATTAGCAAAGGGGCCGACATCATGCACCACATGCTGATGTGCGCGTATTGCTCATCCGGCGTCAGGTGTGTGGCATGCATCGCCGATCCCACGCTCACCCAGCCTACCACCAGCATGTCCGGGTCATTCCAATGCCCTGGGTGGGCCACTTTAGCCCAGCGTTCGTTGGCATCAATGATCTGGGATACCGAAACATGATAGGCTTGATCGCTACGAGGTTCCCAATGATCCCAAATATCCCCGGTCGTTCGCCAGAGATTGGACCAGCGGGAGAGCCCGTTGCGTTTCTCGTAAGGGGCGGAATTCGAGAGACTGAAAACAATGTCGCGTCCCGTTGAACGAAGCGCCTCGGACATTTCCCGTGTGCTATCGATGTCATTGGGATTCCAATCATACTTGAGATAATCGAATCCCCACCGGGCAAACTGCCGGGCATCCGCTTTTGCAAAATGGAAGGGGCCGATTTTGTGCCCCGCATCTCCTCCCAAATGTTTGTGGGACCAGATGCCTTCGGGATTATCGGTCGTGCCTCCGGGGTAATCGGCGTAGGAGGTCATCCATGGTGTGGAATAGATTCCCGCCTTGAGTCCCATTCCATGAATGGAGGAGCACAAGCCCGTCATGTCCGGGAACTTGTTGTTGGCCAGCAACGCCTTGTCCTCACCCTCTCGCCGGCCTTGCCACGAGTCGTCGATATTGACATAGGACCAACCGTGGTTGGCCAAACCGGACGAAACCAGAATACGCGCAGATTCCAGCACCTTTTCCTGATCGACGCTAACGGCCCAGCTATTCCAGCTGTTCCAGCCCATCGGTGGCGTCAGTGCAACTTCCTTCCCGACAACAATCCGAAACTTGCGAATGGCCGAATCGACCCCATTCCTGGCCTTCAGAACCGCCTCGTATTTCCCCGCCCTTTCAACCTTGCCTGTAATGCGTCCGGACTGGTGATCGATGCTCAACCCCTCGGGCAGGCCTTCTGCATCGAACTCCATCGGACGCCTCCCGGTTGCCGGAATTGCATAAAGAAAGGGTGATCCCGGACGGACACCAAAAACGGACGGCCCGTTGATGCGAGGTACCGCAGAGGGAGGTGGCGTCAGGATATCGTCCGATCGGCCAGACTCTCCCTGAGCGAACAATGAGCAACTCATCAAGGCCAATGCAGTGAGAACAACATTTGCTTTGCTCACAGTCACGCGCATCCCTTTTCCTTGTTGGTGGCTGCCGGCTAGTTTGGGTGAGCCATTTGGCTGGGTCATCGGCTTCATGGAATGGACGGGCGTGGCACGCTGGGCTCAGTTTTCACGGTGTCGGTCGCTGGCTTGAGGCCCTTGGCGCTGGCGGTGAGTTTGAATTCCCCGGCCTGGCGTGTGGATTGCACGATGACCTGCGCGAGGCCGTTGAACAGACTGCGCGACCACTGCACAGGGGAGGCCTTGCCGACAATGTCCACCCTCCCGCCCGGCGTCAGCCCCCCTTCGCCGTAGCCGTTGCTCACACCCACGGCGATGACATTGTCACCGGCACGGAGGAATTTCTTGATGTCGAAGACCGGATGCGCCCCGGCGTCGTGCGATTCCCCGACGAAATGGCCGTTCACAAAATACCAGCCGTCATCGTCGCAGCCAGGGAAAGTGATCTGGGCTCCGACCCCCTTCACATCCTCCTCCGTGAGCGTAAAATGGGCACGGAAGACCGCCGTAGTGTCCGAGGTCTTGATCAGCTGCACATTGGGGTCGCGATCCTCTTTCAAAGCGCTCCACGCGGAGTCGTTGAAATCACCCGCGTATTCGGGTATCGGGCTGCCTTTTGCCGGAATTTTCATCTCCTTCCACCGCCAATCGGTAACGGCGACGCTCTGCACGGGCAGACTCGCAATGAACTGGTCCGACTCGTGGCAGCTTGGGTCGCCATTGCCCACGCCGATGATCTGGCCCTCGCCTTCGAGAGTGAAGTCTATCTTGTTCTGTGCTGTCGGCACGACGCGGCCCTTCGCATCGAGCGCTGTCACAGTGAACACGCTCACATCCTCGCCGTCGGCCTTGATCGTCGCACGGTCGGGAGTCAGTCGCAATTGAGTCGCCTCGCCCGTCGTTTCGACCTTCGTCTCGGCGATCACCTTGCCCTCGGCGTCGAAGCCTTTCGCGCTCAGGATTCCCGGCGCGTATTTCACCATCCAGGTAAGCTTGGAATTCGGCTTCATCGTTTTTTTGCCGAGCGAGACGCCATTCAGGAAAAGCTCCACGGCCTTGCAGTTGCTCAACGCATCCACGCGGATTTCCCGGCCCTCCTTGCCGGGCCAGTTCCAATGCGGCAACAGGTGCAGCACGACATCCGGCGTCCACCACGCCTTGTAGTAGTAGAAATTGTCCTTCGGGAACCCGCACATGTCTAACACGCCAAAATGCGAGTTGATGTCGGGCCAGCCATACGGCGTTGGCTCACCGCGATAATCGAATCCGGTCCAGACGAAGCCGCCGGAGAGCCACGGGCGCTCTGCATACCAGCTCCACCATGTCTCGGCATCCTGCACCCATTGGCTGGGCGCGTGGTCATAGGCGGCAACATGGCCGCGAGCCGGGTCTTCCTCGTAAATTCCGCGCGTGGCGACGGTGCTGCCCTGCTCCGTGCCGATGTTCGGCTGGTCGGGATGCTTCGCGTGATAGGTGTCGGTGCAGGGGAACGGATGGTAGTTCCAGCCGCGCACATCGATGACGCCGTTGATGCCCCAGAAGCTGTCCTCCTCCGCCGCGGCGTAGGTCGCCAGCCGCGTGGGATCAAGGCGCTTGAGGGCATTCTGCATCGTGAGCGCGATGCGGCCAGCCAGCGCCGAACTCTGCACTGCCCCCTCTTCGTTTGCGATGCCCCAGAGGAAGATGCTGGGGTGATTCCGGTCACGCCGGATCATCTCTTCCAATTTATCGAGATTCTCCGAGTCGCTGCCGAGCAGACGATTTTCGTCCAGGACGAGTATCCCGAGACGGTCGCAGGCCTCGAGCAGCTCCGGCGTGGGCGGATTGTGGGAGGTGCGAATGGCGTTACAGCCGAACTCCTTCAATTTCTTGATACGGAACTCGTGCAGCGCATCCGGGATGGCCACGCCGACACCCGCGTGATCCTGGTGATTGCAGACGCCGTAAATAGGGTAGTGCTTGCCGTTGAGCAAAAAGCCGGCCGCGGGATCGAAGGCGACCGTGCGAATACCGAACGCCGTCTCCTTCCGATCGACGATTTTGTCACCGACTGAAACCGTTGTGACGAGCTTGTAGAGCTTCGGCGATTCCGGCGACCAGAGCACCGGCGACGGAATCTTCGATTGCAGCTTCACAGTCGCCTTTGCGCCAGCGTCCACCTTTTCGGAACCGGAGAATGCCGCGACGGACTTGCCCTCGGGTGAGAAGACTTCGCCCTGCACCGTGGCATCGACTGAATTGGTCTGCGAGTTCAGCACCTCGGCATCGATCTTGATGTCCGGATCGCCATTGGGAGTGTTTCCGGCGAACTCGGTCCGCACGAAAATCCCGTCCGGCGCGATGGCCACCGGCGCGGTCTTATCCAGCCAGACATGGCGGTAAATGCCGGCGCCTTCATACCACCAGCCTTCGAATTTCGTTGCGTCCACGCGCACGGAAATGACATTCCGTGCGCCAAACTTCGCCACATCGGTGATCTCCTCGCGGAACGGATAGTAGCCGCTCTCGTGCCGCCTCACGAGCCAGCCGTTCACCCAGACCGTCGCATCGCGATACACTCCGTCGAAGGTCAGCCAGATGCGCTTGCCCTCGTCCTCCTTCGGCAGCGTGAATTCGCGTCGATACCATCCAATGCTGGTCTTCTCGAAGCCGGGCCCGACCGCCTTGAAGCCGTGCCCGAGGTCGGCGTGTTCGTCGAAGGGTACCTCGACTGCCCAATCATGCGGCAGATCGACCGTGCGCCACATCAGGTCGCTGAATCCCTTCTCCATCGCCGGACCTCCGCTGGTACCAGCCTTGTCCAAGCGCAACGCGCCGGGCCAATCGTCGCCGAGGTGGAACTTCCAGTTCGCGTCCAGCGAGAGATGCTCGCGGACCGAGGTATCGGGCGTACTCAGTAAGTTCGCGTCCAGCGAAAGATGCTCACGGAGCGAGGTGTCGGCGGGAGCGGGCAAGCCCTGCAGCGCAGAGCAGCCGACGGCGACCAGACAAGCCATCAGAACGAACTTCGCTCTCAGAAGTGAAAATGGGTGCTGTTGTGCTGGGGTGCTGTTGTGCATGGGGAATAAGGGAATCACGATTGAGGCAGCAGGCCCGACTCCACAAGGGCGCGGGACCAGATGGCATAGCCCTGCTCGGAGGGATGCGTGCCGTCGGGCAGGATCTCGCTCGAAATGTTTCCGTGCCCGTCGAGGAAACGGTTTCCGATGTCGAGGAAGGTCGTCTGCGGCAGGTCCGCGAGCGACTTCGCCAGAATCCGATTCAAGGAGAGTATCCCGGGACGGCGACCGTCCGCCGCGTTATTTCCACGCGGAAATACGGCCATGATGAGGATGTGCGCCTGCGGGCATTTCGCCAGGACGGCCTCGCGAATTTTCAGAACACCCTGGGCGATTTCCTCAGGCGTACCCGCACGGGCATGGGCCGTCCCGCTGAAGTTGTTCGTGCCGATATTGATGATCACAAGGGTCGGGTGCAGTCCGTCGAGTTCGCCGTGCTCGAGTCTCCAGAGGACATTCTGCGTTCGGTCCCAGCCGAATCCGAGATTCAACACGCGACGCGCCCTAAAGGTGGCCGCCCACGATTCCGGGCCATTCGCAATGCGTGCGCGCGGCTCGCCACCCCAGAAGTTCGTGATCGAATCGCCTATGAGGACAACCTGAGGATCAAGCTTCGGGCCGAGCGCAAGGCACTCTGCGTGCCGAGCCCACCAGTTGTAGGAGTCCTGCTCCAGCGAGGGAACCGGAATGACGGCGGTGTTGCGGGAGGGGTCGAGTGACTTCGCGGCGGGTTGGGTGGCGGGTACCACCTCGCCGTAAACAATCGCGGCAATCGCCGAGGCACCATCGGGATTCGGATGAATTTTGTCAGGAAACTCCGCACCCGAGTTTTTGAGCGGTTCGTGGAAATCGATGAGCGGAAGATTCTTGCCCTTCGCTATCTGGCGAATTTTCGGCAGGATCTCTTTATCGAGTACGCTATCGCGGATACCCATCGCCTCGGGAAATGCCGGTGGCGGCAGGCAGAGAAAGATTTTCACCGACGGGTTTGCCTTGCGGAAGCGCTTGATAAGCGCGCGGTAGCTGGGAACAAAGTCTCCGGGATGGCTGCCGATATTCCAATCCTTGGTGTCGTTGGTGCCGAGGGCAATCACGACGATATCGGGCTTCCACGAGAGCGCCTCGGCATGGGCTTTCTGCTTGTCATAGGGCATATCGCCGGAGTGCATCATGGCGGCTCCGCTGACACCGAAGTTTCGCACTTCCCAGCCGC
>Ga0302320_10007692_pt1 | contig 23660 bp, 11 predicted proteins | sample Bog_T0_3_FD_202130 | JGI IMG/M metagenome (GOLD analysis project Ga0302320, IMG submission 202130) | Peat permafrost microbial communities from Stordalen Mire near Abisko, Sweden - Bog_T0_3 | ecosystem: Environmental > Terrestrial > Soil > Wetlands > Peat | place: Sweden: Abisko, Stordalen Mire... | reverse complement strand
GAGCATACCCGACCCGGCTGCCGCTAGCCCGACAACGTGACCTGCAGTGAACAAAAAGCTCATGCTTGCCGCTTTTACGGGGGCATAAGCAATGGCCTCGGCGACCGATTGGGCCGGTTGCCGAGGCTATTTCATTTCCGAGGCGTTCATTGATTCGTAGCCGACAAACAAGTTGCCAACTCGATAGTGTCCCTGTGCGAAAACGAATCCACGCCGCGACGGGACTTCCGAGCGTCTGCGGCAATGAGCCCGGAATGGTCTTGTAGACTCTATCGATTGTTGTGGTCAAATGACAGGCAATCCGGAAGTTGAGCCTCGGTTGACGAGAACTGTCCAACGCACTCAATGAGATCGGGTTAGGCTTCCGGGCAAGGATAAATACAAGAAAACTTGGCAGCGCCATGGCATTTCGTTTCTCTGATCGCATCTGGCAGATTTCATGACACTTGCCGACTTAGCGGTACCGGCCGAAGATAAAGGCGGGATAGACAACCACGGGATTTGCTGTGCACGCGGATTTCATGCCTAACGGGCCTCAACACTTTATTAGCTGGTCCACTGCCCAAAGAGTGAATGGATTTCATCTCCTCTGGCCAGCCAGTTCTCCCGGGTCCGATCGTGCAGGCGACTGCCTATTCTCTGCCAGCAATAATCGGCAGCTACTTCGGTCATTTAATGTATGCCAGCGCTGACGAGAGCCTGAACTCGTTTCACAACCAGATTGCCCGCACAATTGAAGTCCTGCTCGGCCAAAGACCATTTCCGTTCGCTTTCAGTGTCCGATCTAGTACATCCTCGATGCTTGCCAAAGGCCTCTCCTTTCCTCCCTGTCGATTATAGTGAACGGGAAGAAGGCAACTCAGCGAGGTGCCTGAGAGATCCCGGTATGCTGACCGACTTCCGGTAGCGGACTCGTCGGATCTCCGTATGTGCCATTGGATGAATGACTTATTGCGTTCATGAAGGGACCATATTCACATCTTCACGCTCTGCGTTCGTGTAATTTTCAATCGGCAATTGAGAAGCGATTTCCGGCTTGTTTGAGATGTGTTCGGAGAATCGTGTGAGCGGAAATCTTATTCTGCGCGTCTAAGATACAATCAACCATGTATTTACCGCCGCAGTCAGAGGAACGGACCCCGCAGCAGCGGAGATAGCCTGATCGCGCATGTAATCTGGTGGAAAGTGAAAAGTACGAGAGAAGGCCAGAATGTTAGTCCCCCATTTTGAGGTTAGCCGACATGAATGACACCGCCGGCTCGCCTCGGAATCTGAAAGTGAAGGCTTCTTCCACGTGTGCAGACGCATGTTTCCATCGTTGGCTACGCGCTGGTTTGATTATTCTAGCCGTGGTGGCATCAGCGGCCTCGCTTTCCGTTGCAGGCTGTAAGACGAAGGCTCCCGTACTTCGCTCGAGTGCGGTCTCCGATCCAACACCTGAGGCCGCAACCCAGCAACTGCGTCTCAAAGGTACGACCAGTGCCGTTGAATCAAGCTCCATTCAAGCTCCACCTCTGGCCGGCCAGCAGTTTACCCCGCTGACCATTACCAAGATCGTTGCTCGCGGAAGCCGCGTGAAGCGTGGTGATCTGCTGGTGGAGTTCGACCGCCAGGACCAGTTGCGCGATTCCATCGATCGACAGGCGGCGAGCGTTACCCAAAATGAAAACGTGATCGAGGCAAAGGCCAAGGAAGCTGCGGCCGTGGCCAAGGATGAAACCGAGATCAAGCAAGCGGAGAGCAGCCTGAGCAAAGCCCGCCTGGAGATGCAGAAGGTGGAACTGCTCTCGCGCATCGACGCCGAAAAGGCGCGCGAAGATCTGGACGAAGCCGAAGCCACGCTGGCGCAGTTGAGAACCACATTCGATCTGAAGCGCAAGGCGGCGCAGGCCTCGATTCGCATTCTGGAAATACAGCGTGACCGCACCCGCGAGACCATGCTGCACGCCCAGGCCAACGCCGCGCTGATGCAGATTCGTTCTCCCATCGACGGTCTGGTGGTCTTCAACACCATCTGGAAGCAGGGCCACATGGGAGAGGTGCAGGAGGGCGACCAGGTGCGCCCCGGCGTTCCCTTCCTGCAGGTGATCAATCCTTCCATCATGGAAGTGCAGGCACTTGTCAACCAGGAGGATATGCTCCGCCTGAGCCTGGGAGAGCAGGTTGTGGTGCATCTTGATGCTTATCCCGATCTGGCGTTCAAAGGTCAATTGGACTCCATCGATCCCCTGGGCCAAAAGGGAGACTTTTCTCCTCAACTGCGGAAGTTCTCTGCCACCTTTTCCATCCATGGCAACGATCCCCGGCTGATGCCGGATCTTTCCGCAGCGGTCGATCTGACCGGAAAAGCCGGTACAACGATTCAGTCGCGATGAGGCCCCGATTCTGATGAAGCAATGGAATCTGAATGATCTTCGGAAACACAAGGCGCTGGCCGTCATTGCCCTGTTGGCGTTGGGCAGCGCGGCGGTCTTTGCATTGGTTCATTCTTCAAAGAAAGCTCCTGTGCTGCCCACCTTTCAAGTAAAGCGCGGCGAGTTTCTGGATGTGATTCAGTTTCGCGGCGAACTGAAGGCCATGAAATCGGTCACGATCATCGCGCCTGAGAATGCGGGCGACCTGCAGATTTTGAAACTTGTGGCTGATGGCGCACAGGTGAAGCAAGGCGATGTTGTCGTCGAATTCGATCCAACGCGCACACAGCAGAGCCTGGAGCAGTACCGCTCTGTTTTCAAGTCCTCGCAAGCCGAGATCGAGCAGGTGCGGGCGCAGGGACGGTTGTCCGTTGAAGAAGACACCACCGCGGTGATGAAGGCGCGCTACGACCTTGAAGTCGCCAATCTCGACGCCAGCAAGGCAGAGATCGTCTCCAAGATCGAAGGCGAAGAGGCCAAGCTGAAGGTGGCCGATGCCGAACAGGCGCTGCGCGAGGCTGAGGCCAAACTGAAGTCCGACCAGACCGTCGATGTGTCGTCGATTGAGAGCAAGAAGCAGGCCAGCAACAAGGCCACCTACGACGCCGATCGCGCCACGCGCTCTCTTGCCGCGATGACGTTGAAGGCTCCGGCAAGCGGCACCATCAGTCTTCTCAGCATCTGGCACAACGGCAGCGAGACGCCTTTCAAAGAAGGGGAACGCGCCTGGCCCGGCACCGCCATTGCGGAGTTGCCTGATGCCTCCTCGCTGCGCGTGGCCGCGCGCGTGGATGAAACCGAACGCGGGCATCTGGCCATGGCGCAGCCGGTCACGCTGCAGTTGGACGCCATCGCGGACCGTCAATTCACGGGCAAGGTGGAGCGCATCGGCACCATTGCCAGCGCCGACTTCTCCGCGGGCTGGCCGTTCCCGCGCAACTTCGATGTTGAGATCGCCATCGACCAGACTGATGCGCGGCTCAAGCCTGGAATGACGGTGCAGGTGACGGTGATTATCGATCGCATTGCCAACGCCATCACTATTCCCGCACAGGCTTCCTTCGTCAAATCCGGACAGACCGTGGTCTACGTCTGGACCGGCTCGCGCTTCGAGCAGCGAGTGATTCAAATCGAGAGAAAAAGCCGCGATCGCATTTTGGTGGCGAGTGGATTACGCGCCGAAGATCTGGTTGCGCTCAAAGATCCCACGGAGAAAGAGTGAGAGTGCGATCATGAAACGCCATCGAGTCCTCACATCATTGCTCGTCCTGCTCCTGCTTGCCACTGCCATCGGCGCTGTGGTGGCCTCGAACCGTGTGCATCTGGTGGCCGGCAAGGATGAAATTCCCCTGGTCGAGGTCAAGCGCGGCGCGCTCGAACTGGATGTCCATGCTACGGGAGAACTCCGCTCCAGCCACGAGATAACGATCTCGGCTCCTGCCATCGGCGGCGATTCGCTGCAGATTACCCAATTGGCGCGCACCGGAGAGATGGTGAAAAAAGGCGATCTGGTAATGGCCTTCGATCCCGGCGAACAACACTACAAACTGGAGCAGAATCACTCCGAGTTCCTGCAAGCCGAGCAGGAGATCACCAAGGCGAAGGCCGATGCGGCGGTATTGGCCGCGGAAGACAAAGTTGCACTGCTCAAAGATCGCTACAACGTGCGTCGCGCTGAATTGGATGTGCAAAAGAACGAACTGGAAAGCAAGATCGACGCGGACAAGAATCTGCTTACTCTGCAACAGGCGCAGCGCGTACTCACCGAACAGGAGAAGGATACCGAATCGCACAAGGCCACCGGGCAGGCAACCATTTATCTGGCGCAGGAGAAAGCCAACAAGGCCAGCATCGCCATGACACAGGCGCAGCAGAATCTTGAGAAGATGAAGATTCTCGCCCCCATGGATGGTCTGGTATCGGTCAAGAAAAATGAAGATGCATCGGGCGGGATCTATTTCACCGGCATGACTCTTCCCGATTTTCGTCCCGGCGATCAGGTCTATCCGGGCAGTGCCATTGCCAATGTTTTGGATCCACTGGGTCTCGATCTAACCTGCAAAGTCAGTGAGCAGGATCATGGAAATATCCATCAAGGAGAAGCCGTCGAAGTGCTCTTCGATGCCTTGCCGGGGCGCGTCTTTCACGGCTCGGTGAAGAGCATGAGCGGCATGTCCACGCGCGAGTTCTTCCAAGCCAGTTCCGGCGGCAGTTTTGAGGCGTCGATTCAGTTAACCGATGCCGATGCTCGCTTGCGCTCTGGATTCACCGCGCAAATTCTCTTCAAAGGCGGGAGCCAAACCAATGTGCTCATTCTTCCTCGCCAGGCGCTGTTTTTCAAAGACGGCAAGCGCTTGGTCTTCGTCAAAGCGGGTAACGGCTATGATCAGCGCGAAGTGGTGATCCAGGGCCAAAGCGAGAGCCACGCGGCAGTTACCGGCGTGGATGCGGGCAGCATGGTCGCCTTGATCGATCCCACCGCGCCGCGCAAAACCAACACCGGAAAAACCGCCGGCAGCAGCGAAGGGACACCTTGAATGGCCGCGATAGCAAAACTTGTTCCGCAACGCTTCCTCGCCGTCTATCAGCAATGGATGCGCGATGTGCAACTTGCCGTCAATAATCTGACGCTGCACGGATTGCGCTCGCTGCTGACCATGCTGGGCATGATCTTCGGCGTGGCGGCCGTGGTGGCCATGCTGTCCATCGGAGCCGGAGCGCGCCAGAAGGTGATGGCGTTGATCGAGCAGATGGGCGTGCATAATCTGATTGTTGAAGCCAAGGAGACCATGGAGCGGCAGGCTCATCAAAAGGTTCGCAAAATCTCACCCGGCCTTACGCTTCAGGACTATCGCGTGATTCGCGATGACGTGGAGGGAGTAGCCGATTCCACGCCGCGCAAGCGCCTTACGCCACAGAAGACCATTCCCAAGTCGCAGCGCGATATGCCCGTTGTTTACGGAGTCAACGCGACCTACCAGAAGATCGCCGGATTGCATCTGTTGAACGGCGCGTTCTTCACTCAAGCCGAGGACGATCTGGGCGCTCCGGTATGCGTTCTGGGAGCGGAAGCAAAATGGAATCTCTTTGGCGCGGCCAACCCCATCGGGCAGTACGTCATGGTGAACGAGCAGTGGCTGCGCGTGATCGGCGTGGTCGGCCCGTTGCTGAGTGCGCAGGGTGATTCCGCGTCCTCTTCCGAGACGGATGTGAACAACAACATCTACATTCCGCTCAAGTCCGCCATGCTGCGCATGGAAGACAGTTACAGCAATGTGCGCGATGAAATAGATGGAATCTATCTCGCCATGGACGAAAAGAGCAACCTCTCACAGGCGGCGCAAGTGGTTCGCGCGGTTCTGGATTCCTCTCATCACGGCGCCGACGATTTCAGCGTGATCGTGCCCGCCGAACTGCTGGCTCAGCAGAAGCGCACCGAGAAGATGTTCAACACCGTGATGGTGGCCATCGCTTCGATCTCACTGCTGGTGGGCGGCATCGGCATCATGAACATCATGCTGGCCAGCATCCTGGAACGCACCAGGGAGATCGGCCTGCGCCGCGCTGTCGGTGCGCGGCAATCGGACATCGTGCGCCAGTTTGTCGTCGAGGCCACGATGATTTCCGTAGCCGGAGGCAGTGTCGGCGTCTTCCTCGGCTTTTTCATCTCGCGGCTGATCGCATGGCTGGCCGGCTGGTCCACCATTGTCACCTTCAGCTCGATTGCCCTGGCCTTTCTTGTCTCCATCTCCGTCGGACTGGTCTTCGGCATCTATCCCGCCACCAAGGCCGCGCGCCTCGATCCGGTGGAGGCCATTCGTTATGAGTAAGCCGCATGGAAGCGTACTCGCCCATGCATCGCAGTGGCCGCTTCAACCATTCTTGCCGGGATCCAACAATGAACACTGGAGTATCGTAATGAAGACAATGCACGGCGCAATAATCCTGCTTTCACTGTTGATCACTTTTGCCACTGCGCAGGCACAATCCACTGAGAGCTATCGCGACCTGTTGACAGCGCGCGTCCGCTCTGGGAAGGTACCGGCGCCGGCTCATCTGCAGGCTTATGTGCAAGAGGGCAAACTCGCGCTCTGCCTGCGCGACGCCATTCTGCTCACGCTGGAAAACAACAGCAATATCGCGATAGAAGAAACCCAGATCGAGTCGCAGAAGTTCAACCTTCTCGGCGCCCATCAGCCCTTCGACCCAACGCTGCAAAGCTCGTTGAACATCAATCGGTATTCCAATCCGAGCTACAGCCAGTTGCAAGGTGTTGGAGCTTCAACCAGCACCGCGGTCAACACTCTAAGCCAGGCTGGTCAGCTCACATACGCACAGACCTTCGCCACCGGAACAAGCATTCAGGCCAGCTTGTCCAGCAATCGATCGTCAACCAACAGTTCCTACAACTTCTTCAATCCTTACTACAGCTCCACGATGAATCTGCAATTCACGCAGCCGCTGCTGCGCAACGCTGGACGCTTTGCCAACACCGCGCAACTGGTCATCGCGCGCCGTTCTCTGGCCCAATCGCGCTCCAGCTTTGAAGCCGAGGTCAACGACGCCATCCTGCAGGTTGTCAACCTCTATTGGAATGCGGTGCAGGCCCGTGGCGCTCTCGATGTGCAGCAGAAATCACTCAAGCTGGCCGAAGTCAGCTACCAGAGCGACAAGCGCGCCTTGGAGCTGGGAGCCTTGCCGCCACTTGACATTTATCGCTCCGAGTCGGAGGTCGCCTCGCGCAAGGTTCAGGTCATCCAGGCGAGTTACTCGCTTACCCAAGCCGAGGACGCGCTGCGCAGAACCATTGGCGCGGATCAGGAACCGCAGTATCGTTTGCTCGAACTCAATCTGACCGAGCAGCCACAGCCGCAGGGAGAATTGGAGAGCATTTCCATCGAGGATGCGCTGGCGCAGGCATTGAGTCAGCGGCCTGAGTTTGATGTGGTCAAGAACGCGCTGGCCAACGATCAGACCAACATTCAATTGGCCCACAATCGGCTTCGTCCCGATCTCTCCATGACTGGCTTCTATCAAAGCAGCGGCCTGGGCGGCAATCAATACGATCTGTTCACGGGAAAATTGCTCTCCCCAGGAGGCTTCGGCTCTTCCATGAGTCAGACCTTCGGCTTTGGCTATCCTGGCTACGGTGGAACGCTGACTCTGAATCTTCTCTTGAGAAATCGCGGAGCACAAGCGCAACTCGGTAGCGCACTGGTTTCACGCACCCATGATTTGTATAACGCGCAGGGAATGAAAGAACAGATCACGCAGGAGGTCAGTGAAGCCGTGCATCAGTTGGAAGAGGCAAAGATGGCTCTGGAAGCCGGCTCGGTCTCCTTCGAGTTGGCGCAGAAATCCCTGGCCGCCGATCAGCGAAAATTCGAACTGGGGGCGGAGACCAACTTCTTTGTGCTCGATTCGCAGACCAAACTCGCGGCTGCTGAACTTACACTGCTGCAGACGCAAGTCAACTATCAACTTGCCCGCGCCGCAGTCGGCCACGCCACCAGCCGCTTGCTGGAACCCTTTCATGTCAAGATCGCCGAACTATCCAAATAAGCCGTGCGGGCAAGGTACACTTAGCTGGCGCCACCAGTGAAGTGAGCGGCCAGGTCGAAATGGGACAAACGCGCCAATCTTCACAGGAAAGAACTGTGTCAAAGATACGTCCCCTGAAACGCCCCAGGGTCCAAGAATGGCCTCATGCCCAGATGGTCGCGTATCCGTGAGGCTCACTTTGGCAACCCTAGCCGAGGTAGCAGAGTATCACTGCACCCGGTGCCAGGTTTACAACGTCTTCTAAGTAGTTGGAAATACAAGTTATTAACGCCCTGAAAAGGCCGGCGTCGGCGGTTCAATCCCGTCTCTGGCCACCACATTCTAAAGAAGTTAGTGGTAAATTAGAGAAATACGCTCACACACAATTCACCCGTGATTGTTATTGCACTTCTTGCGCTGGCGTCGTAAAAAGTGCCGACCGAGACCCCTGACGAACCGCTGATTCAGGCCCTTTTATGTGAATTGCCCCTTGCAGTTATCCCGGAAGGTCCTGCCTTCTTTCCATATGGGGGTTTTTACACTGGACTTTCTCATGCTGCAACTCTGGCCGAAGGCTAAAGTATGGAATGCGCCGTTTCCGCCCTCAAATTCCCAGCTCCTGCTTGGCTTCGATAAACCCGGCCAGCGCGAATTCCAGGTCCGCTCGTGTGTGCGCGGCGGAGATCTGGGCGCGGATCCGCGCCTTGCCCTGCGGCACCACCGGGTAGGAAAACGCCACCACATAGACGCCTTTTCCCAGCAGCAGATCGGCCATGCGCGAGGCGACGACGGGATCACCGAAGATCACCGGCACGATGGGATGCTCACCGGGCAGGATGTTGAAGCCGGCCGCGGCCATCCGCTGGCGGAAGAAGAGTGTGTTTTCGCGCAACTGTCGGCGCAGGTCAGCCGAGTCCGCCAGCAGATCGAGCACTTGGAGCGATGCCGCGACGATGGGCGGCGCCACGGAATTCGAGAACAGATACGGGCGGGAACGCTGGCGCAGCAATTCCACGATCTCCCGGCGCCCACTGGTGTAACCGCCGCTGGCGCCGCCCAGCGCCTTTCCCAGCGTGCCGGTCAGAATGTCAACGCGCTCCCGGACCGCGAACAGTTCTGGCGTGCCGCCTCCGTTCTCGCCGATAAAGCCTACCGCGTGCGAGTCGTCCACCATCACCATGGCCTCATACCGATCCGCCAGGTCGCAGATCCGGTCAAGCTTGGCGATATAGCCATCCATGGAAAAGACGCCGTCGGTAGCAATCAGGCGGTGGCGCGCCGATTGCGACTCCTTCAGCTTCGCCTCCAGATCCTCCATGTCGCCGTTGCGATAGCGCAAGCGCGCAGCTTTGCTCAGACGGATGCCGTCGATGATGCTGGCATGGTTCAACTCGTCGGAAATGATGGCGTCCTCGGCCTCCAGTAGCGCTTCAAACAGGCCGCCGTTGGCGTCGAAGCAGGAACTGTAGAGGAGGGTGTCTTCGCTGCCCAGGAACGCGCTAAGGCGCTGTTCCAGTTGCTTGTGCGGAGACTGGGTACCGCAGATGAAGCGCACACTGGCCAGCCCATAGCCCCACTCCTCCAGAGCCTGCCGCGCCGCCGCGACCACGACGGGATGATTGGCCAGGCCCAGATAATTGTTCGCGCACAGGTTGAGAACCGGGGCGCTGCCTGCGACTTGGATCCACACCTGCTGCGGCCCGCTGAGCACACGCTCCCGCTTGTACAGCCCGCCGGCGGCGATCGCCTCGATCCTGGCTTGTAAGAAACTTTGCACCTTGCCGTACATAACCACCCTCTCTTCTGGTCCATCCCCGCGGGCCGCGCCGTCAGCCCAGGCTCGTCCAATTCAGCACCACCTTGCCCGCCAGCCCGGAGATCATCGCATCGAAGCCCTGGTGATAATCGTCATAGGCGAAGCGATGGGTGATGACCGGGGTGATATCCACGCCAGATTCCAGCAGCACCGACATCTTGTACCATGTCTCGTACATCTCGCGCCCGTAGATGCCCTTCATGGTCAGCATGTTGAAGATCACCGGCCGGTAATCGAGCGGCATCGCCTGCGCCGGAATACCCAGAATTGCGATCTTGCCTCCGTGGCACATATTGACAATCATCTCCTGCAGCGCCAGCGAGCTGCCCGACATCTCCAGTCCGACATCGAAGCCTTCCACCATGCCCAGCTGCTTCTGCACGGCTGCGAGCTGCGTCTGGCCGGGGCTGACGGCCAGGGTTGCGCCCATTTTCCGCGCCAGTTCCAGCCGGGATGGAATCAAATCCGTGACCACTACATGACGCGCCCCGGCAAACCGCAGCACCGGAATGGCCATCAAACCGATCGGACCGGCGCCGGTGATGATTACATCTTCGCCCAGCACCGGGAAGGAAAGCGCCGTATGCACGGCGTTGCCGAAGGGGTCGAAGATGGCCGCAACCTGCTCGTCGATCCCCGGGTGGTGCCGCCAGATATTGGCCATGGGCAGCGCGATCAATTCGGCAAACGCCCCGGCGCGATTCACCCCCACGCCCTGTGTGGCAGCGCAGAGGTGCCGTCTTCCCGCCAGGCAGTTGCGGCAGCGCCCGCAGATCACATGCCCCTCGCCGCTGACGATGTCGCCGGGGAAAAAGTCGTTGACGTTGGAGCCGACGGCGACAATCTCGCCCACGAACTCGTGCCCGATGGTCATCGGCACTGAGATCGTTTTTTGCGCCCACTCGTCCCACTTGTAAATGTGAACATCGGTGCCGCAGATGCCTGTGTAGTGCACCCGCACCAGTACATCGTTGATGCCCATCGCCGGTTCGGGAATCTCTTCCAGCCACAGGCCCTGCTCTGCCCTGCTCTTCACCAACGCCTTCATGCCGCTCCTCCCGCTCCCCGGCGAAAGTGGTTCTCCAATGGGTCGGCACCGAAGTCCCTGCACGCAAGCCGCTTTTTCCTCAAGAAAAAGCAACCCTAGCCAGAGTCGATCGGGGCATATGAATTAGAGAACCGCTCGAGTGCCTCATCCAGAGCGCGATCCTGCTGCCCATTCTCCTCTTTTGTACACCCGCGCGAGGCTAAGCGCCAAGCCGCGCAGGACGAATCCGAATACAGTCGAGGTGGACATCACGATCTCGAAAACCGTGCTTTTTCCCGTCGAGCAGAGGATAGCCGCAGCGCGGATTCTTCCGACAGGGAACCTGAGAGAACCTGAGGTCAACCTGTGCCCAGCGGTTGATTGACGGAGGCATTGACCACAAAGCAACTGCCGATTAGGCGACTACATTGGCACTGCCGCATTCGTGGCTCCTCCGGCGTTGTTTTACCGATAGGAGAGAATGGCAGAACGGCCCTGCGATCTAATGTCCAGCTATTCGGACAGAGCCAAATATCAGCTACGGAAACGGGTTGGCGGACGTGTCTGAATTCTCAATTGCGATGAGTCAAATCACTTCGATTGATATGCGCCGACCTGACCGATTGCGCATGCCATACTTGTACAATTCAGATATGCAACGAAAAGCCTCTTTCTTGCTTCTTCCCACGTTTGTCTTTGCTGCCTGCATTGGCTCGGCTCTGTTTGCGCAGAGTCTTCTGCCGGCCACCTCAGCGGAAGACCGTGCCCTGGCACGTGAGATTTTCAAAGAACTGATCGAGATCAACACCACGGACACGCCGCTGGGAAACGTGTCCACTGCAACCGCGGCCATGCAGAGGCGCTTTCTAGACGCGGGATTTCCCGCGGAGGACGTTCGTCTGCTGGGACCGAATGCACGCAAACAAAATCTAGTCGTCAGGCTGCGGGCAGCTGAGCCGGCAACGCAAAAGCCGGTTCTCTTCCTCTGCCACATGGACGTGGTCCAGGCTCTGCGTTCAGACTGGTCCACCGACCCCTTCCAGTTTGTGGAGAAGGACGGCTACTACTACGGGCGCGGCACGCAGGATATGAAGAATTCTGACGCGGCGCTGGTGGCCACCTTCCTGCGCCTGCACCGGGAGGGTTATAGGCCTCGTCGCGACCTGATTCTGGCGCTGACAGCCGACGAGGAGGGCGGTCAGTTCAACGGAGCCAAGTGGCTTGTGCAGCACCATCGAGAGTTGGTGGACGCGGCCTACGTGATCAATCCAGACGCGGGCGGCGTGGAACTGGACCACGGGCGCGTGGTGGTAGCCGACGTAGAGGCTACGGAGAAGGTCTACTCGGATTTCCAAATCACGGCAACGAATCGCGGGGGGCATAGCTCGCTGCCGCGGCCTGATAACGCGATCTATGAGCTGACCGCGGCATTGAACAAACTCGCTGTGTACTCCTTTCCATTTGAGATGAACGACGTAACACGCACCTACTTCAAGAACCTTATTGGACAGGAGAAGAGCCAAACTGCCACTGATATTCGAGCGATTCTGGCCTCGCCTCCCGATTTATCCGCTGTCGGGCGGCTCAGCACCGATCCCAGCTTCAACTCGAATCTCCATACCACATGCGTTGCGACGCGGCTCAACGCCGGGCACGCCAACAACGCCTTGCCGCAAACGGCCCAGGCCATCGTGAATTGCCGCATTTTTCCCGGCCATTCACCGGAGGAGATAAGACAACAGTTGATTGCTCTTTTCAGCGACGCAAAGTTGAGCGTGAAGTACGTCTCCGACACTGGCGAGATCTCCGGCTCTGCCCCGGAGCGCAAGGCCATGGTCCCGCCTGCTCCGATCGCGGAGGTCTTCGAACCTCTGACGCGGCTGACACAGGCGATCTGGCCGGGAATATCCGTGACTCCAGAGATGGAAAACGGGGCCAGCGACTCGATCTATTTCGCCGAAGCTGGAATTCCCTGTTACGGCTACTCAGCTATTGCGCTGGAGCGCGACGACATCCGCGCTCACGGTCGAGACGAGCGGTTGCCTGTCGATTCCTACTGGAAGTCGCTGGACTTCTTCTATTCGTTTGCCAAGGCGCTCGGTGAAGAGTAAGAACTCTCACTCGATCTGGTTGAATTACCGGCCACTCGGCCCCAATGCCGTTTTCGGCCCTCCCGAGGGCCACTAGCAGGCCCTAGGCAGGGCCGGGGAAGGTTGGGCGACACCGCTTGTAGTGACTGTGCCGTGTCAGGTGTGCTTAAAATGTTGGGACATCCGTTTTGTAGCGCGAGCGGAATATATTAGATTCCCGCTCACTTCACAGCGCCTGCGAAAGCCCTTTTGAAGCACTACTCTTTCGGGCGTTTTCCGGTGGGGTTTTCCGCTCACTCTATTCCCGCGTTTCTCGAAGCTCGAAACCCGCTCACCGAGCGCTAATGTACTTCAACTCCAATTGAGAGGGTACTTCAGGTTATCCGGTCATTTGACCGGGAGTTCGCAATTGAACCAAGAAGGCGGTATAAAGTATTGCCAAGGAAGCCAGCCAAATTCTGGCGAACTCTGAGTCGAGTCTTCCAAAAGATTATCATTCCATGTGAAGGCCATGCCGGCGGATGGCATCGCGGCCTATAATCATCTTTTCGCCAGCCCTCGTTTTCTTCTTGCTTTGGTACGGTTGATTCCGCAAAGAATGGACCACGATGACCGCAGAGTTTTGGGCAAATGTCCGAGCGTTGGTCGAGTCGGCGATGCTCGTTCCCGCGGGCGATAGAAGCAAATTCCTCGCTGCGCAGGAACCGGACGCTGCTGTTCGGGCGGAAGCGGAAGAACTGCTTCGATTCGATCCCCAGGCAAACGAGATCTTTGCGGTCGAGAACCAGCCGGTAAACTTCTCGGCATCAATTGCGGATGCCAGCCTGGCAGGACATTTGATCGGACACTACCGGCCGGTTGGGGAGATCGGCCGCGGGGGCATGGGCACGGTTTATCTCGCGGAGCGTGCCGACGGAACCTATGAGCAGCGGGTTGCGCTGAAGGTGCTTCAGGACAGCGTTTCGACTCCTCGGCTGGTGGAGCGATTTGAAGAGGAGCGCCGGATTCTTGCCCGCCTCTCTCACCCTGGAATCGCGCGGCTTCTGGATGGCGGATTGACCCCCGATGGCAGGCCGTACTTCGTCCTTGAATATGTGGATGGGCGGCCAATCGATGTCTACTGCGACGAGGAAGAGCTGGACACAACGGCGCGATTGAGGCTGTTTCTCAAGGTGGCTGACGCTGTGCATTCTGCGCACCAGCAACTGGTGCTACACCTGGATTTGAAGCCGGCGAACATTCTTGTCGAGCCTCAGGGTGAGCCAAGGCTTCTTGATTTTGGAATCGCTCGCATTCTGAGCGATGGGGCTCTGGGAGCAAGCCAGGCAGAGGCGACGCTGCGGCTTATGACTCCGCGCTATGCGAGCCCCGAACAAGCGGAGGGACTTCCCCTTGGAATGGCGAGCGATGTGTTCTCTCTGGGAACGCTGCTCTACCGCTTGCTCACCGGAAGGTTGCCGTATCTGATTGAAAGCGAGTCGCCTCTGGAAGCCGCCCGCATCATTCGCGAGGAGGCGCCGCTTTTACCGAGCAAGGCCGCGGTTGGCCCGGTTGCAGCGGAGTTGCGTGGCGATATCGACAACATTCTTCTGCAGGCGTTGCGCAAGGAGCCGGAACGCCGTTATGGGACGGTAGATGCCTTTGCCGAGGATATCAAGCGTCACCTGGCGTTCAAGCCGGTGCATGCTTCTCCAGAAACCCTTGGTTATAGAGCGAAGAAGTTCGCTCGGCGGCATCGCGCATCGCTGGCGGTCGCCGCGGCGGTTCTGGTGATTGTGACGGCGTGCCTAGCTGCCGTTACCCGAGCGGCAGTGCTGGCTCGCCGCGCTGACGCATTGGCCGAGCGCCGGCTTGCGGATGAACGGCAGTTGGCGCACAGCTACATTTTTGACCTGGATCCGATGCTCGAGGAGATTCCTGGAACCGTTGGTGTTCGCGCATTCATTCTCAAAAACGCGCTCAAGTACCTTGACGCCATGTCCCAGGAGCAGATCGGCGATGACGATCTTGCGCGAGAGGTTGGAAGCGGGTACCTGAAAGTTGGCCAGGTGCAGGCCGACGTAGCCGAGCCAAGCATGAACGACCGTGCGGGCGCGTGGGTGTCGATGAACCGCGGCTACGAGATTCAGGAACGGCTGTTTGAAAAGACCCCCAACGATCTTGCGCAGCGCGGCAATCTGGCGAAGACGATCCGTCTAATGGGCTTCTTGGCCCAGGACGACGGCGACCTGGCACACGCCGACAGGCTCGCGATGCAGGCTTGGAAACTTGGTGAGCCGATTGTGGCTGCCGGCCCGGGAAATGCAAATTTCAAAACCATGACCTCGATAGCCTGGGACTTGGCAAACAATCGGGGTGGGAATGGAGGGTTATGGAATTTTGCCGACCCTGTGGGGGCGCTTGAATGGCTTGATCGCATGCATGAAATGGCTATGGCACTGAAGGCATCCGATAGGCAGGCGGGGGCTAAGCTGCTGGACCGTGAGGCTCTCGCACGTGCTGGAGTGCTGCAGCAATTGGGTCGCAATGAAGAGTCTGGCATCCTGTACAAGGAGTCGCTACGATTGTCGCGCGAAGAGGCGACGGCCAGCTTGGCAGAGACAGAGCATCAACTGGTTTGCCGGTACCTTTACGCGGACTACCTCTTGACGGTCCATGATGTGCATGGTGCGGCGGGGACCGCGCCTCCGGTGCCGCCTCCGCTGATTCCCCGGGGCAACAATCGGGCAGAAAGATCGCAGCGGGCCGACATGCTCGGACAGCATGCCCGCATCGATCTGGTGAGCGGCCGTGTCGCAACCGGTAAACGTGAAATGCAAGAGAGTCTGGCGATCTTCGAAGACCTCTATCGCAGCGATCCGAAGGATCCAACCAGCATGGGGGAGCTCGCGTACTCTGACTTCGATCTCGCTGAAGAGCCGAATCTTGATTCAGTCGAGAGAAAGCATCTTTACAGTCGCGCCATTGAGCTGACAACTCCCTTCGAGCGGACGCACCCTGAGGCGCTGAGCGCTACCATGCTGATTGCAAAGGCGAACCTTGGTTTGGCCAATCTGGAGGGTCATGCAACCAGAAAACGCGCCTATTTGAAGGCGGCGGAAGCCGGACTCAAGAAGATTCTTGCTGTCCATCCCAACCAACCTGAAGCCGACAGGCTGATCATGAAGATGAAATAGCTGCTCGCTTTGACAAAGACAGCGTAGGCCTCAACTTTGCGATGGGCGCAGTTCGCGCGCCAGCCACAGTCGCCCTGAGACCCAATCGCGGTGGACTGTTGGTGTCGATACGCCGAGGAACTCAGCCGTCTCCTCCAGCGTTAGCCCCCCAAAGATCCGGAGTTCGGCAACTTGCGCCTGCCTCTTGTCTAACGCCGCAAGGCGGTCTAGCAATTCATCCACATCGGAGAACGCGAGGGGCGCTGACGCCGCTTTCTCAGGCGAATCGGCAAGGCTGATGATCGTGCATTCGCCGCCCCGCTTTTCAGCGCGACGCTTTTCTTCATGCGTCTTCAGGATGCGCCGCATCATCTGCGCCGCCACTCCAAGCAATTGTGCACGGTTTGAAAAATCGACACTGTATTGGCCGATCAGGCGCATATAGGCCTCGTTGACCAGCGCCGTGGGCTGCAAGGTGTGACCCTCACGCTCGCTTCGCATATAGAACGATGCAAGCCGGTAAAGCTCTCCGTAGACCTGAGGGAGCACCTCGTCGAGAGATATCTTCTTGCCGTCATTGGGGTTGCCAGGGACGCTCATATTGGTTTTGAACCTATTCCTGCGTTGCGAATAGACTGTGCAGCGATAAATCTCGGGGTTCGATGAAAAGTTTGAGCCTGCTTTCCAGCGTTATCCAGTGACAGCCGATATCGGCCAATTCACAGATGTGACCGGACCGCCGTGAAGGCAGCCGCAAGCATCGAGAGGACTCACCATGCGCTCGAGATCGCTTCCCCTTGCTTCTGCCGTGTCGATTTCAAGTATTTCACGAATCCCCGCAAAGGTCTCACGTCTGGCACTGGGGCTTTGCCTGCTTTTTGGGAGCGTCGCTGCTGGCGCGCAATCCACGACCTTTCCAGACCCAGTGGTGCCCGTGGCTCTTGTCCCCTCGGCATTCAACTCGCAGGTCTATGTCTTGAATCAGGATCGGACCCTCAACGAGTACGCAACCGAGAATGCCTTGAATCTCGGATACACATGCCCAGCCGCGCCGGGGCTTGCTGCACAAGGTGCAACGCCGAACACGCTAGCCTATGACGGCGTCCTCTATGAGATCGGCCCTGTCTCCGGCGGCACCGGTTTCGGCGTTGTCGGCATCACGACTCCAAATTACAGCGGATGCACACACTCGCCTGTGGCAGCCATCCCTGGGAGCCCGACGTCGGTTGTCTCGGCAGTCGGCGACCCCAGGCATCACCGGCTGTTTGTGCTTACGCAGGACGGCGGCAATACAGCCGACAAACTCACGGGCTTTAACACCGGGAATTTCTACTTTCCCCCAAACGGCGCGCTCGCATCCCTTGGCCAGGCGTCGCTCGACCAGGGCGCACAATATACGGCGCTCGTGACCGACTTTGATGGCTTTGGCGACACAGTCATAACGGAGCTCTCGACTCCCTCAAGCCCCGGAAATCTCTGGATATACAATCCGGCAAACGGCACGGCAGTCATGGTACTCGGGCCGGGAGGGGGCAACCTGCCTGCGGTCAACGCGTTCATCATCCACAATCCAAATAATCTGGGCGGAGGCCTATTGGTGCTGGCCAATCAGGACGGCATCACCGAGGCGAACGCCGCAGCGCCGCCGCTCGACCCAACTCCCTTCAGCATCATCGACCTGGGCAAGCTTCATATGCTGATCGCATCGCTGCCTGCCGGTTCCACTTCGGTCACAGTCCCAGTCATCACTACGATTCCGGCCACTCTGCCTTATTATGCCATGCTGGGCGCCGCATATAACCCGGTCAACAATCTGCTCTACGCGGTGGTAGGCGGTGGCACCAGCACGACTGACGTGTTTCGCAACGTGGTGAGCTACGACCCAACCAATCCGTCGGCTCCGGCCGAGACCGTTGTTGCAGACGTCACCTCGATTCCGATCGTTCCTCCCGCGTACCCTCAACTTGGCTTGAGTGGGGCGTCCGGAACACTGCAGTTCTTTCTCACAAACCCCAACTCTGTTTACTCGGTCGGCATCAACGCGGGCGCTACAAACACAGTCTCGCAGATCACCGGCGCCACTTTCCCAAATGACTCAGCGTTCCAGCCCACCGCAATGGCCGTTCACGCACTTGTGGGCGACACATATTTTGCATCGCAATCGGGCAATGTCGACACTCTCTCGCTGACTACGGGTGCGCAGCATATTGCAAGCCTCGATCTGACGGGATCTCTGGTACAGGCGACCGTGGGCCAGGACGAGTCAGTTGGATTGTTCGCGTACTTTCCTGAGGTGACCGACACGAGTCTCAGCGCCACACAGATCACCGTCACGGCATTCCCAGAAGACCCGACCGGACCGCCATTCACGTTTGCAATGGACCCGTCGATCGATGCGCGCGGCGGAACGCAGGTCCAGGGCACATTCCTTCATCCTGGGCTGTACGCTCTGGTCGCGTCGTTTCCCGGCGACAGCTTCTTTGCGCCAGCGAGGTCGCAACCTGTGAATGTCTGGGTCGCACAGCAGGGCATCCCAACGCAGCTATTGCTGACAGCCACCTCGCTGACCCCAACTTCAGGTTTTGTAAATATCTTTCTCACCGGGTCAACATATACTCCTACCGGCACGATCACAGTGACGGATTTCGCTACCGGCAATTCACTTGGAACCTTCAAATTGACTGGCACACTGCCAAACCCAATCAGCTTTAGCATCTCGCCGGCCAGCACCACCAAAATGGTTCAGGCCAGCTATAGCGGAGATTCGGCCAACCAGGCGAGCATATCCAGCCCTGTTTCGCTCACTACCGCCCCACAGAAAACCACGCTCGCGATCACCGGCCCGGCAACCGGAGCTAAAGAATCAACCTCTTCATTCACAATTCTTCTGACTTCCACTGGCACTGTTGCTCCCACCGGCACAATCACGGTCACAGCAACCCTGCAAGGCACCACAACCTCTGTTCAGTTGCATCCGGAACCCGCCTCGGCGGCATTCGTTGCGCCTGGAGCGATTCTCAACTTCAACCCGTCGTTTGATGGCACAACCATCATCACCGTCAACTATCCCGGCGATGCCAACTACCTTGCCTCCGGCGCATCCACGACGATTGTGATTGCAGGCAGCCCCAGCACGCTGATGCTTACACCCGATCCCAACCCAACGACCGCAAATCCGTTCAACGTCACTATTGCTATGAACACGGTCGACAATTCCGTTCCTACCGGCAACATCACACTGTCGGCTCAGCTTCCTGGCTCGCCGGCAGTAACTGAGGGAACAGCCCCGGCTCTTGCGGCCGTGCAGAGCGGTGGAGCGATCATCGGCATGGGAGTCACCGTTCCGGGCACCTACACACTCACAGCCAGCTATCCTGGCGACGCCAACTTCGCCGCGGTTACCGGCACTGCGACCGTAACCGTAACCGGGGTGTCTCCGTTGCAGTTGTATCCCAGCACACTCGGTTTTGTTGCCACTCCCCCCGCCCCCAGCGGTACGCAAAAGGTAACGTATACCAACCATGGCGCATCGCCCCTTTCGCTCTACACGATCTGGGTCACCGGCGCATTCTCGCAATCAAACAACTGTCCCGCCACGCTTGCGCCGAACGGCTTCTGCACTGTGACAGTCACATTCACCCCCCTGACTCCGGGAACATTCACGGGTGTCCTCGCCGTCCTGCCCAACGGTTACCCCGAACAGGACGTTTCGCTCACCGGCGCAGGGGTAGGTTTTCTTACCAGCGTTACGCCCGCCAGTGCTACTTTCATCGATCAGACGATCGGCACAACCACCGTGCATCCGCAGGTATTCACTGTGACCAATGGCGGCACATTGCCGCTCGCAGTGACAAACATTGTCATCAACGATACCGATAACTTTGACGTGCATGACATGAATTGCATCGCGCAGAGCCCGCTCGCTGCGGGAGCAACCTGCCAGTTCAATGCGACTTTTCACCCGTTGACTACCGAAGGGGGAACCGCTGAAGGAATTACCGCCCAGCTTCAGTTGCTGACTTCAGATCCGGCGTTTACCGGGTTGATCACAGTCAGCGGTCAGGCCCTTGCTCCCGGCGCGTGTCTGGATAGCGACGGCGACGGCCTCTGCGATGACTGGGAGAGCAACGGAGTCTATGTTCACGTCAAGGGACAGGTTGATAAATTTATCGACCTGCCGTCGATGGGCGCTGACCCCAAACACAAAGATATTTTTCTGCATATCGACTACATGGCAAACGATCCCAAGATAGCGGGATCGCACTCGGACAAGCCAAAACTGGCTGCAATGGCCGCTCTTCAGGCCAACTTCGCCACCGCACCGGTCACGAATCCAGATAAGACCCCTGGCATTCACCTGCACATCGATTGTGGTGCGGACTGCATCATGAATCCTGTCACGGGAGCGCTTTGGGGAATGGCATCAAAGGCCGCTGCGCTGACTGAGACAACCCCTATGGACACCGTGGATACCCCGGGCGGCGCCTTCACCACTGGGTGGTCAGTATTCGATTCGCTTTCCACCGCATTCAATGCGACCGGCCGCTCACTCGCCTTTCACCATGTCATCTTCGCTCACGACTTGTGGACCGGCAACAGCACCAGCGGAATCTCGCGCAACGGCGCCGATGTCACCACGGGAGCGAGCGACCTGGTCGTCTCCCTGGGATCTTGGCCTACCCCCGGCGGAACCACGATCGAACAGGCAGGTACGCTCTACCACGAACTCGGACACAACCTGGGGTTGCTGCACGGCGGGCGCGACGCCTTCAATAGAAAGCCAAACCATCTGAGCGTGATGAACTACAACTTCCAGACATTTGGCATGATCATTGACGGCAAGTCCGGCGATCTCGATTACTCAGAGTTTGCTCTTCCCTCGATTGATGAACTTTCTCTTCTAGAACCCATCGGCATTGGGGCGGACCCGAAAGTTTATCTGCCCACAGTCGGCGTTACGCTCGATCACTTTGGCACGATTTGGTACTGCACCGGCGACGACCCAACAAAAGTACCCTGGCACCAGACGAACACGATTGACTTAAATGTCCATTGGAGCTGCAACAAAACAATCAGCGCCGCGCCCGTAGTCCAGGATATAAACATCAACGGCCAGCTCGACTCATCATTCGTCAGCGTGAAAGAGTGGCCCATCCTCCAGTTTAGCGGCGGCGCTATCGGCGCCAACGGGGCTGGACCCGCAGTGCCATCCGCCGAACCTGAACTGAATAACGAAGAAGCCAGTCTCAACGTTCCAATCTACGGCGTCTCGGTGACGAGCATGGGAATCGTCACCAGCGCGCCGGGAAACACAACAACGATGCGTTATGTCGTCCAAAACGTTGGACAGACCGCGGACACGTATAACCTTACTTCATCGTCCGAACTGGGGTGGTCCAAGTCAGGCCCAAGCGCAGCATCCATCGCGCTGGCTCCTGGCGCAAGCGCTGAGGTGGATCTCACCTATACCGTTCCTATAGGCACGGCGACTGGCACAACCGATTTGCTGATTCTGAAAGCAAGCAGCGTCAACGACACGTACATTCAAGACACGGCGCAGGTTTCGATCTACGCCACATCCACTCCAAACCCGCTCTCGATATCGACTGCGATGCTTACCTTTGGCACTCAGGCGACAGGCGGTACAAGCAAAACGGGATCCGTGGTCGTTACGAACACTGGTACTTCGTCGGTAACGTTCACCAGCATCTCGACCTCTGCAGAATTCGCTGAGACCAACAGTTGCGGCACAACACTCGCAGTCGGCGCGAGTTGTTCCATCGCAATCAGCTTTACTCCGGCAGCTCCCGGGGTAAGAACCGGCACACTCACCATCTCGGGATCCGGCTTGAGCGCGCCCCTTACCGCGGAACTCCAAGGCACTGCCGTTACTGTCAACAATCTTCCGCGTCCGGTGATGGGGTTGACGATTACGCCCGCAAATCCCGTCGTCGGCCAGACTGTATCTATCGTCGCTAATCTGGCTGCCGCTACTGGAGCAGCAGCTCCCACTGGCAACGTCACCTTCACTAGCGGAAGTGACGGCACAACCATTCTGGGCAAAGCCGCAGTCGACGGCTCAGGCAACGCAACGCTCAATCTATCTTCGCTTACCGCTGGAACCTATAAAGTATTCGCTGCGTACGCTGGCGACACAGCTTATAACATTGGCTCTTCACCAGTCGGACAATTCACCGTAAGCTCAACTGCGGCCACCGCAACCACGCTTGCCGCCTCCGCCACAACGGTGACGGTGGGATCAGCTCTTACGCTTACTGCAACGGTTACATCCACTTCGGATGTTCCGGTTGGCAGCGTCAACTTCCTTGACGGCGCAACTTTGCTCGGATCTGGAACCCTCAATTCGAGCGGCGTCGGAACATTGTCGATCTCGACTCTGACGCTGGGCGGGCACACGCTGACCGCTCAGTATGCAGGCAGCGGTGTCTTCACATTGAGCGTCTCAACGGCAGTCCAGGAATCCGTAGTTGCCGCTCCTGACTACTCGGTCGGCACGACGCCAAGCTTGCTCACAATCTCGCGTGGCCTGACTGGCACAGCGAGCTTCGCAATCACACCGCTCAACGGCTACGCAGGAACAATCATGTTGACTTGTGGCGCTTTGCCGACCGATGCGACATGCAGCTTCAGCCCGACTCAGATCGTCTTCGCCGCGGCATCGCAATCGCTGCAATCCGCCACGTTAACAATTGGAACAAAGCAGCTAGCGTTGCTTGCACCGGAGAGGAACCCAGGAAACTCTGGCAGTCTTGCTTCAGTTCTTGCGCTCGTGCTGTGGCTTCCGGGCTCTGTGCTTGGTGTGTTCACGATGCGACGCAAGGGGCGCTCTGGAAAGAGCGCTGGGCTCTACATCGGAGTGATATTCATCGGGCTTCTCGGCCTGCTCTCGCTCGACGCCTGCGGAGGCAGCTCTCAACCAACAACGCCAGCCGGGACTTATACTGTTCCGATCACAATCACAGACGGCACGATTGCTCACTCGATCAACTTCACGGTCGTGGTTCAGTGATAATCTTTGGCGCCTGCTCATGCGGGAATCGATCCTGAGGCTTTCTTGCGGTGACCGTGGAGACGCGGCACCGCAAAAAGCATCAAGGATTTCAGCTTTCGTACCCGGATGGTCGCCTACTCAGCAATTCTTTCTCGGTTACAACCACCGTAAGTCCGGATTTGAATGGTTCCTTTTAAAAGGGGTTTTGCGGAGTGGCATTGTGCCAAAATCAGGATGCGGTCCATCCGCATGCCACTGGGACAGGATGTGGAAAGAAGCAGTAAATCGTTTATTATAAATCAGTTAGATGGTTCCAGGAGGTGGGGCGAACCCCCACGACCGCAAGGGTCGGCGGATTTTGAGCCCGCTGCGCCTGCCAGTTTCGCCATCCCAGCCAGGGATAGCCCGCTCCAAAAGGTAGGCGAGTTCTCTACAGACGTTCGCAGTCGCTGCAATTCTTAGAGAAGGCGAAGCGTCGAACTGGGGATGGCGGGACGAGGACCAGTGCTGTCAATACCCCCGGCAGAGCCGGGGGCTTGATTGTGTGAGCCGCTCAAAGCGGCTTGAGCGGGGTCGCTAACGCGGCCCCGACGTTATTGGGGCCA
>Ga0302320_10007689_pt1 | contig 23664 bp, 23 predicted proteins | sample Bog_T0_3_FD_202130 | JGI IMG/M metagenome (GOLD analysis project Ga0302320, IMG submission 202130) | Peat permafrost microbial communities from Stordalen Mire near Abisko, Sweden - Bog_T0_3 | ecosystem: Environmental > Terrestrial > Soil > Wetlands > Peat | place: Sweden: Abisko, Stordalen Mire... | reverse complement strand
AGCCGTGCCGCTAGCTTGATGCTTTGAAAGGGCACGGCTTTAGCCGTGCCGCTACGGGGCAGGAAAATCGTGGGCTTTAGCCCCTGAGGGACGCCTTTCGAACCGATCCGCTTGGCGGCTGGCCCAGATTGTAGCGCCGGCCTCCCGGCCGGCTGTAGCGCGGACGTCCCCGTCCGCGTCAGAAGGACTCAGCCGTAACGCTCAGCGACAAAGGGATTCAATTCTGCCCTTCGCTCGCATGGGGGGCCAGTTGATCGAAATGGCTCTAGAATGTATCTTGCCTGGGCCAAAGGAGCGAAAGTATGGAAGGGGAAGAAGGATTCGTCTTTGAGCTGACCCATCCGAAGAAAGGGGACGTGCTTTTCGCGTCGGACAGTTCGTTGTGGCAGATGGACGCTATGGTCGGCTACAGATCGGGTGAAGACTACCCGCATCGCCAGGGCTACCGGCGAGCAGGGAGAATATTAACGGAGTGGATCGCGGCGAATCGTCAGGACGTGGACTTTCTCGTTTATCCAATCTGTCATGCCTATCGTCACTTTGTCGAACTTACACTCAAGAGGCTCATCAGCGTGGGCAGTTTCCTTGCTGAAAGAGAGTTGAACTCAAATGAATCGAGCCTCTTGAACGGATCGCACAACCTGCAAGAGCTTTGGAAGGCTCTTAAAACGATTGCAGGGGAAGTCGAAACCGAAACCGGAATCGATCCGCCCCCGCAAGAGGATGTCGCAGGGATTGAAGACTACATCGATCAACTTCATTCAGTTGATGCTGGGTCATTCACTTTTCGTTATCCGCTGACAAAGAAGGGCGACGTTTCTGTCGGCGATTTGAAGCGCATCAATCTCGCACGATTTAGTGAGCACATGGAGAGTCTCTGCAACTACTTGGAAGGTTACGATTCTTATTACGGCGAACTGGTCGACTTCAGGCACGAGATGCTAAGCGAATACAGCCCCGAATACTACTGAGATTCCATGAGACGGCGGGTCGCCCAGGTCCCATGGGGATCATAACTCAGTTCATTTTATTCGGTGGGGACCTGCGCCACCCCCACCTAGGCACCAGGGGCTCGGTGGACTTCATTGAGGGCAACCTGAGCCTCCGCAAAAAGTTCCTTCGCAACGCAGGTGGCCCGCTCATCAGCCCCAAAGAATCACCATGAGCTTTGAGAAGCTGTTCCCCGTTCATCGCGGTCTCATCCGATGAGCGGGCGGATGCCCCAGATCCCGCTTTTGAGTCTCCGGAGACCACGAATTTTTCTGCACGCACTTTGCAGATAATTATCCGCCTCTGGCGCAGACTGTAAATAGAGCGAAATTCCTGAGCCCCCTCTGGAGAGCCGCACCATGCGAACCGTCAGAAACATCACTGTAGCCGTCGAACCCGAACTCTACCGCCAGACGCGCAAGATTGCGGCCGACTACGACACCACCGTAACCGATATGGTGAGGTTTCTGCTCGTGACCCTGCCCGAAGCGGTGAAGGCCGCGCGCTACCCCGGCGGCCGGCCGCAATTTGGCTTGGCGGCCGCCCGCGCTGCACGCGCCGCTGCTTCGGCCCCGCCCGCAGCCACGTCCCCGAACCCTCCCACCCCCTCCCCGGAAAAAAGCGAAATTCCGCCCTGTACGCCTGTAAATACCACTAACCAACTTTCCCTTCAGCAACTTGCGAGACAACAACCGGCGCCCGTACAGGATAAGTATTTCAGTATCGCCGCCCTGAAATCCATTATTTCAAAGGCTTTACGATCCATTCCGTAGATCGCGCGTCTGACCCGCTGTACGCCAGTAAAACCCCCAACCAGATACGCATAAACCTAATAAACTCAACACTTGGCGCGCCTACTGATTGCTTTTCATATTGACTTTGACCCACACGTGTACGTTCCCCTTTTTGTTAGGGACATAGTCGACATCCGTGATCACGGCTGTGCTGCCGGAGCGGACGACTCCTGCAATTGGGGCCCGGTTGTGGGTTTGATTCTGTGCCGCGTCGGCGCGCAAAAAGACATTGTCGGCAAAGGTAATGGCCTGGCCGGCAGTCAAAGTGGCCGATGCATTGGCAATCTTCGGCGTTGTGGTTTTTGTCCATTGCTGATGGGTTGGATCGGCGTTCCCTAGAAGGACCCAGCCTCCAGCCGGTGAGGTTGGCGCCTCGGATGGCGTGCCCTGAGCGGCGGATTGCAGGGTTAGCACCGAGTGGGCCAGGGAGCTGTTTGCGCTGTCGAGGGAGGCGATGGAGCTAGCCGCCATGTTGGCGGCGTCGGTGGCCTGCTTCTGGATCTTTGGATCGCTGCTTTGGCTGGCAATGTCTTCAAGGGCGGATTTAATGTTATCCAGCGCTTCAGAGGCCGATGAGTTTGACTGGGCGGCGTCGGTGCTTTGGGTGGAGGCCTGCTGCGCCTGCTTTTGCCATGTAAAGATGCCGCCGTTGAGTTGGGAGATTCCAGCTTTGGTCAGCATCGAGTTCAATTGGGTCGGGAAGCAGAGCAGGATGACGAAGAGAATCACGAGAAAGACATCCCGCAGAACGGTAAACAGACTCTGGGTTGTGGCAAGAATCGCGTTGATGCGGCTTTGTTTGTCTGGCATGGGGGAAGCCTCCTCGGCGTGAGTCATGGGAAGCCGATGGGGCCACTATACAAAAGAGGGAATTGATCTGTCACTTTGTTTTTTGGGTCTGATTGGGGCACGACTGCAACGGCTCTGAGTTTGCCGTGAGAGGCGGTGAGCACGCGGCTAATCTGTCAGCACGGCAGTGAGGGTCCTGACGCAATGTACCATTCAGCAAGAGGCATCATGAGAGGCCGGGCATGAGACGACATTCAGTTTTCGCGCTGGCTGCGATGGCGCTGGCAATCGCGGCGGCTGGGCAGGCTCCGGGGCCGGCAGCGCGCCTTGACGCGTGGACGATCATCGGTCCGGGCGGCGGCGGGACGATGATCACTCCCACCATCAGCCCGCACGATCCGCGGATCGTGGTGGAACACTGCGACATGTCGGGGAGTTACCTTACGGTGGATGGAGGCCAGTCCTGGCGCATGTTCAACCTGCGATGGGGCATGAACACCTTCGCCTTCGACCCCGGCAACCCCAGGCGCATCTATGCCGGAGGCGCGGCTCTGTGGCGCAGCGACGACACGGGCCGGAGCTGGCGCATGGTCTTCCCCAATCCGGCAAAGAATACGGTGGAACATCAGAACAGCGACCATAGCGACTACACGTTGACTTCGAAGGACAAGAGTTATGTCACCGGATTAAATATTCGCCAGATCGTCGTGGACCCAAGGGAATCAAATGTCGTCCATATTGCATTTTCCGACCCGCGCAGCGGAGGCACGACGGTGCTGATCTCGAAGGACAGCGGCGGCACGTTCCGCTACGAGCATTCTTATCCGTCGGATCATACGCTCCTGCTCGCTTATCCCGGCGGCGAGCGGTTGGCGATTGGAAGGCTGGGTATCTACCGCGGCGGGGCGGAGACCGCGAAACAGATCGCGGGACCGGGCGAGAAGATTGCTCATGCCAGCATGGGCAAGGCGGAGAGCAGAAGCATTCTTTATGTAACAACAGAAAAGGGAGAGCTGTTTGTCTCGGAAGATGCGGGCGAAAGCTGGCAACGGAGAACGCCGGCGCTCGGCCAGCAGGCTGCGGATTTCGGGGCGGTCGCGGCGGCGGGCGGCAATGGGCGGATCGCTTACATCGGCTTTCGCGGACTGAAGCTTGGCAATAGCGCCGAAGAGATTTACAACGGTATTGCAAAGACCGTGGATGCGGGCAGGAACTGGTCGATCGTGTTCCGCGAATCGACGCAGGCGGCAGCGAACCTGGATGGATCGTGGATCGATCAACGCGCGACAGGCATTGACTGGGGCAGCGACCAGAGCATCATCTTCGACGCGCCCTACAGTCTGGGCGTGGCTCCCGGCAATCCCGAGATCTGCTACGCAACCGACTTATTCCGGACCTACAGGACGCTGGACGGTGGAAAGAGCTGGGCGCAGGTCAACTCCGTGCGCGCGGCGGATGGCCGCTGGACGACGCGCGGCCTGGATGTTACGACGAGTTATGGCGTGCAGTTCGACCCGTTCGATGCGAAGCACGTCTTCATCGACTACACCGACATTGGAGCGTTTCAGAGTTACGATGGCGGGCAATCGTGGGAGACGGCGACGAACGGGATCCCGGATGAGTGGCGGAACACGACCTATTGGCTGGCCTTCGACCCTGAAGTGAAAGGGCTAATGTGGGGCGCGTTCAGCGGGGTTCACGACCTTCCCCGGCCGAAGATGTGGCGGCATGGGGATTTTTTCCAGAGGGTCAGGGGAGGCGTGGGTGTCTCAACAGATGGCGGGCGAGGCTGGACGCCGTCGAACGCCGGAATGGTGGAGACGGCCGTTACGCACGTGCTGCTTGATCCCGCGAGTCCGGTTGGCCGGCGCACTCTCTACGCCTGCGGCTTCGGCGCGGGCGTGTATAAATCGACGGACAACGGACGGAGCTGGCAGTTAAAGAACGAAGGGATTGAGGAAGCTCACCCCTTTGCCTGGCGCATCACGCGCGGCAACGACGGCGCGCTGTATCTGATCGTGGCCCGCAGCAACGAAGGACGGCACAGCGACACGAGCGGGAGCGGCGCACTTTATACGTCCGTCGATGGCGCGGAGCATTGGACGAAGATGAATCTTCCGGAGGGCGTTAACGGACCGAGCGGGTTGGCGCTCGATCCGCGCGACAATCGCCGCATGTACCTTGCAGCATGGGGGCAGGAGCGGGAGAGCGTGGACACGGGAGGCGGGGTCTATCTCTCGACCGACGGCGGCCAAAGCTGGAAGGCTGTTTTCACGCGGTCGCAGCATGTTTACGATGTGACCATCGACCCGAGAGCGCCAGACTCGCTCTATATCTGCGGGTTCGATGCTGCGGCTTACCGCTCGATCGATGCGGGCCTCAACTGGACGCGGATTCGCGGCTATAACTTCAAATGGGGTCATCGCGTCATGATGGATCCCAACGACGCCGCGAAGATTTACATCACAACATTTGGCGGAAGCGTGTGGCACGGGCCGGCTGCCGGAGACCCGGATGCGGTTGAGGATGTGATGACGCCGGTTCCGGTTGCGCAGTGAGTCAACGGCGGCCGATTGAAGCGGGGAGCGGTGGCCGGAGCCATCCTGTATCCTCAAGGTTGAAGGCTTGCCTCTTCGATATGCTTCCGCATGCAGAGGATTGATTGGGGTTCGTGGTATCCCACCCTTTTCGCAAAGAGCGCGAAAAGAATGGGGCACCCGACGTTTAACACCCAACGGTTAAATGAATTGCCGGCTCAGTGACCTTAAACCTCATGCGCTATACGACACAGTTTTTGCTTTCGGCATTGGCCGCGGAACAGTTCCCTGCTCCCGATGTGCCGGAGATTGCCTTTCTGGGCCGCTCGAATGTGGGCAAATCGAGTTTGCTGAACACACTGGTGGGCGAGAAGGCAGCCAAAGTCTCGCAGACGCCGGGACGCACGCGGGCGATCAACTTCTTTGCGCTTCTTGATACGAGTCAGCGGCGCAAGTTTGTCTTTGCCGACCTGCCGGGGTACGGCTACGCCAAGATTTCAAAGTCCATCTCGGCGGGCTGGCCGGCCTTCATCGAGCCATATCTCGCGATCCGCTCAACGCTCAGGCTGTGCGTGTGCCTGGTGGACTCGAATGTGCCCGCGCAGCAGAGGGACCACCAGTTGATCGACTGGCTGAGGGCCGCCGGACGAGAGTTCGTGGTTGTGGCAACCAAGATTGACCGGCTGAGCGGCAACGAACGCACGCGGAATCTGCTGGCGCTGAAGAAGGGGCTGGAGCTGGACGAGGTCTTGCCCGTCTCGGCCAAAACCGGCTACGGAGTGAAGGAACTCTGGGCGCGGATCGAGGCGGCAGAAGAGCGGGGTTAGCGGAGTTCGAGGGGTTAGCGGGGTTAGCTGGTTGGCGGCGTGAAGCTGTGACGTTCAGTCTGCTGATTGCGGCTAAGGCTGAGTTCGACTGCAACGCCGAGCCGGCCGCGTTCGACCTCTTCGCGGACCCGTTTGAGGAAGCTGGCGGCGGAGCTTTCGCCGCAGCGCAGCACCCGCACTCCTTGCGCCAACCGGCCCAGATAGCGCGGGGCCAGGCGCAGCCAGCGGCGCGCGGTTTCATCCTTTAATTGAAGGCAAGCGGCAGCCACAGCATCCAGTTTGGGCAGCCAGATTGCCGGCGCGGAAGCGACGTTCCAGGTGAGCAGAGCCTGACTCTCCGGCGGGGCTACCACCGCGCGCGGCCGCGCGAGATCGGGCGCAACGCCGCGCCGCAGCATCTCGCCTTCCACCGCCTCGGACGCGGCGGCCACGCAGACTGCCACGGTCTCGCGCTTGCGGATTTCGTTTTTCAGAATGCGCAAAGCCTCGTCGAGCGAGGTGACAAGAAAGTCCACCACGCCATCGCGGATGGCCTGCTTGCCCGCGGCCGCATCGGCCGTGGCAGCCAGCGAAGCGGCACCTGCAATGTTGGCCGCCACCAGGAGAGCGCGGGCTTCCGCGTCCAGTTCCCCAGCGTAGAGAAGTCTTCCGCCCAGGCTGGGTTCCTGGCCGGGGCCCTTGACGATATTTCCAGCGGAGATCAGGCTCGCATAGAAGCGCTCGACCTGAAAGGCAAAGCCGGATGCAGCCGATTCGATGGAATCACCCGCCAAGAGAAGATCTCCTCCGCAATCAGGATTGCCGCGCCGGCATCAGCGCGAGGAAAATTCCTGCGCCTCTTCCCAGACATTTTCCTTGCGGACAAAGAAGACGAACTCTCCAGGTTTGGCGGCGGCCGTGATCCTGGCGGCTTCTTTGGGTTTGGCGGCTTCCTTCGGCTTCACGCAACCGTTGGAGGCTACAACTCCGGAGGCGAGAATCTCCGAGATCGAATACCACTGGTCGGCGGGGTCAGCCTTCCCGGCGACGGAGTCGCAGTTGACATAGAGCCGCATGGCGCTATCGTAGGTGGCCTGGATCGAAAGCAGGGATGCGCTTTTGGGCAGGGTCAGCTTGCCTGTGCCGTCCTCATTCTGTACCACCCAATCGGCGTGGAGAGTCTTGTCGTGATCGATGCGAACGAGGAAATACGAGGTTGCAATCAACTTCCCGGTCTTGCCGTCCAGCATCCGGATCGTAATGGTCCTGCCGGCTTGCGCGAACAACGAGCCGCACAATGAAGCCATGCAAATTAAAAGGGCGAGCACTCGATAAGTCCGTCGAACCATTGATGCCTCTAAGATTGACTCTATCACCGTTTCCGCGCCTACCAGGTTGAGTAGGCCTGGCCATCGGAGCCCAACTCCTGCGAGCCGGAGTGCACGTCGTCGATGCCGGGGTCGGTCTGATCCAGCGAGTGAAGCGCATCGCCGGTTTCGGTCTGCCAGGAATCTTTGGCGTAGGTGAACGGATCCTCGGGAATGGACCTCAAGTAGCCTTCCTGCACCAGGTCGTCGAGCGACTGCGGGGCCTTCTGTTTATCCATGGTGTAGGAATCGATGGCGGCCCGCATCACGTGCAGATCCTCCTTGAGCACCGCTTCCTTGGCATGCCGGATGGCGCCCTCGAACCTGGGAACAGCCAGAGCTGTCAGGATCAGAATGATCGTCATCACGATCAACAGCTCGATGAGCGTAAAGCCCGCGTCTTGTCGGCGAATCCTATTCACTGAATCCTCTTTGCTAGAGCGGAGCTAGCGGAGTTGGCGGAGTTAAAGAACCTCCCAGGAAAGTCATTGCGGGGAGGCGACCTTTCCTCAGGAGCTAAAGCCCATCTTCATTTTGCCGCCTTTGCGGCACGACTAAAGCCGTGCCCTTTCAAAACCTCAACTCATCCAGAGGTCTCTGGCTCCGCGAACACCATGAACTCCGCTTTCTACGCTACCTCCACTGCATTTGCTCACTCCGCCATCGCTCTACCAGTCAGCATACTTTGTTCCATCCAGGGCCGTATCGGTGGACTTGGAATAGACGTCGAAGACACTCTGCCCGCCGTAGGAGGTCGAATTCGGATCGTCCTGCATGGAACGCAAACCCCACTCGGCCTTGCCGGTCATCGGATCGATGGGAATATGGCGCAGGAACCTCACCTTCTTGGTCTGCACCTCTACCCCATTGACCAGCGTCTCCAGATCGGGCGGATAGCCCTGGCTATCCAGTTTGGTCTGAAAGGCGTGAAGATCGGCCGCGTCCTTGTACTTGTCGATGGCGTCGCGCATCATCCACAGATCGTAGCGGAGTATGCGCTCGTTCTGGCGCTTGACCTCGAAGCGCGCAACCGGATATGCAGCCGAGGCGAGAATCGTGAGAATGGTCACAGTGATGATCAATTCGACAAAAGAAAGCCCCCGCTCTCCAGGACGGATGATCCGGATTGGCCGAGCTTCTCTCATCGATATGGCCTCATCTGCCTACTGCACATGAACGCTGATCCGCGAGCCCTGGGCCGGCAGCTGCTTGCGCGCGCTCGTGACCGCCCCCGGATGAGTAATCTCGATAGCGCTCTCCCCGGCGGCTTTGGCCTGGAAACTGAGGACATAGACCACGCCTGCCCCGCTGACCCCGGCGGCTCCCGGCGGACGCTCGGCGTTGATCAGAATCAGGCCCGGCGGGTCATCGCGGTGGGAGAGATCCCACGCCAGTCCATCCCTGCCCAGAAAGTCCCCTTTATCCACGTTGACCAGCGAGAGTTTCGCCGGGTCATAGGAAATCTGCAGCGGAACCGCAGCGACATCCGTTCCTCCTGTCAGTACCACTGGAACATTGAAGGTGGCGCCGGCGGCCACCGGCGCGGACGGCCCATTCAGCATCAGGCTCACGCCTCCTGGATGGGGCGGCAAGGACGGCGGGGTGTTTGCCGGGTTGTTTCCCGCAGACTCCGCGGCCTTGCTTATCTGATCCAGCGCGGCCGGGGCTGCCGCCATGGCGGTTTGGCCGGGAACCGTGCCCATATTGGGCCGCATGTTGGCCTGTGGCCGCCCAGGACGCGGCGGCGCCGGGTTGGAGGCTGGATTGGGTGCCGGAGACGGGGCCGGGGCCGATACCGGAGTCATGGCGGCGCCGTCCACCGGCACGCGGCGTATCTCGATCGACTGGCCCTCGCCAGTGTCAACGGTGCGCAGATTCACAGCCTCAAGAGACTGCGTGCGAACCACGTGCGGCACCACCAGAAAGACCAGTTCATCGTCCGTGGTCTTGCGATCCTTGGAGCCGAAGAGGTATTTGAGGATTGGAATCGAACTCAGCCCCGGTAAACCGGACCAACTGGAGGTCTCTTCCTGGTCTTGAATGCCGCCCAGGATGCTGGCCTCGCCCTCGCGCAGCCGGATCACCTGGTCCACCACGCGCTGGCTCAGGATCGGTTCGGTCACTTCGCTGATGGTTACATCGCCGCTGTGCGAGGTCACCTCGATCTTGATCTTCAGCGTCACATCGCGGTCGAAGTGAACCGTCGGCGTCATCTCGATATTCACACCCACATCGGTGTACTGGAACTGGGTGTTGACCAGCGAACTGATGCCCCCCAAAGCTGACGCGCCGACGCCGCCTCCCCCATAGGAGCCGGTGGCAATCGGAATCTTGGAACCGACCTTGAAGGTGGCCTTCTGCCCGTCGGTGGCCCGGATGCGGGGATTCTGCAGAATCTTGGTATTCGAGTCGGTCAGCAGCATATTGGCCGTGGCTGATCCGACAGTCACGGCAAAATCGTAAGCCTTCAGGTGGGAGAGATCGTAGAGCGTCGGGGAGGCGCCGGTGCTGCCGGTCGTGGTGCCCGTGTTGGTCGTGCCGGTCGTAGTCGATGTGGTGCTGGTGGCGCCGGGGGCCTGCAGCGCGACCCCGTAGTTGGTGGGCCATGCAATGCCGAGGTTTCTCTCCCAATTCTTGCTTACCTCGAGGATCGCGATGTCCACCACCACCTCGGGACGGGCCTTGTCCAGGTCGTTGATCAGCTTCTGCGCCAGCAGAAGCTCGTCAGGCGTTCCCCGTATCACGATGGCGTTCTGGCTGGCCACGCCGTAGGCCTTGACGTTGGGAAGCACGTTGCGAATGGCGGTATTGACGTCGGTCAGGTCGTTCTGCTGCCAGGCGTTGGAGAGATAGAAGGTCTGGACCGCCTGCTCATCCAACTCCCTGCGTTTGGCGGCGGTGTTGGCGGCGACGAAGATCGTGTTGTCGGTGACCGGCCGCCAGAAGGTGTTCGAAATTGTGCCCACGATGCGCAGCGCATCCAGGAGCGAGACGTTGTTAAGGTCCACTTGAATACGCTTGGAGGTGTAGTCCGGGTCGAAGAGAACGTTAACGCCGGCGGCCTTGCCGACCGCCTGGTAGATCACCTTCGCGTCTTCGGTCATGTGCAGGGTCAGCGGTTCGTTTGAGACCGGCCGCAGCTCGGCCGGTGCACCCATCGAGTCGAGATCCTCCTGCTTGTTCTCCGGTTCAGGAATGCTGGTCTCGGTCGTCGGCGCCACCTCGCCATTCTTCTTCCGCACCCTGGCGATGGCCTGCTGCGCGGCCTCATTGCCTGGGTCGATCTCGGCGGCCTTCAGAAACTCCGCCAGCGCCGCCGCATCGTTGCCGGCCGTGAGCAGCTTTTCGCCCCTGGTCACGTGCATTGACGAGGCGGTAACCCGCACGCGGTAGAGCGCAGTGCGGTAGCGCAGATCCTTGGGGTCCTTCTGGTAGGCGTGTTGAAAGTTGTCGAAGGCGGCGTCGTAGTCCTCGCGCGCTTCGGCGCTCTCGCCGCGCTTGAAGAGCGTGTTGGCCGACTGGGCGCGCAGCGGCGCGCTCGACAGGCCGAAGACGGCCACAACGGCGAAGAGCGCAACCCAGAATGCGGCTCCGGAAAAAGCGGATCTCGATGCAGCCTGTAGTTCAACGCGGCGGTTCATCGTACTCCCAGGCGTCTTCGCCGGCCCGGAGTTCCCCTCCGGGCCTTGCGGGCTGCCTTGGCCGCCCGAGACGCAATTCCTGTCACAATTTCTATGGGTCAATCTTCCCATCCAGCGCTTTCCCATTTTAGCAAAGCCCCGCTATGGCGGGCTTTAAAGCCGCCTGAATGCTAGGATTGAGATTCGAGGATGCCTCCCCATGGCCCGCCAATCTAGCCACGTCATCGTTCAGCCGTCCACCGCCGGCCCGCAGAAGCCGGCGCGGCCGCGCGATCCGGTGGCCAGCGGCGAACGGGATGCCGCGCATAATCGGACCGCCAGCCACAACTACTTTCTTCTGGAGAAATTCGAGGCCGGGGTGTCGCTGCGCGGGACCGAGGTCAAGTCCATCCGCGAAGGCAAGGCCAACCTCAAGGACTCCTATGGCCTCATTCAGAACGGCGAAGCATTTTTGCTGAATCTGCATATCGGTCCCTACTCCCACGGCAACATCTCCAACCACGACGAAACCCGCACCCGCAAGCTGCTGCTTCACCGGGACGAGGTTCGCAAGCTACTCTCCAAGACGCAGATCAAGGGCCACACGCTCATTCCCACCCGGCTTTACTTCCGCAACGGGCGGGTGAAGTGCGAACTGGCAGTGGCCAAGGGCAAGCAGGACTGGGACAAGCGGGAGACGGAGAAGCGGCGCGAGGCGGACCGGGAGGCTCGCTCGGCCGTCAACGCGAGCAAACATCGCATGGGGCGGTAGCGGCCAGGTTCGCCAATGAAAGACACGAGGAGACGATGAAGACCCAACTCAAACTAACCCTACTTTCCGGAATCGAGACTGAACTGCTGGCCGTTCTGGCTGCTGACACCCAAACCGCCAAAGGCCCCGATGCCAAGCCCCAGCCCGTGCTGCTGACCGCCGATCTTTCGGTTTTGTCCGCAGCGGAGGCCTTGCTCCGAAGCGGCGAATTCAAGGCTGGAGCCAATGAGACGGTGCTGCTGCACGCCCCCGCCGGGATGACCGCCAAGCGCCTGCTGCTGGTCGGCCTCGGCAAGCTGGCCGGGGTTACGGTCAACTCTTCGCGCTCGGCCGCGGGAATTGCCGTCCGCTTCGCCAAGCCGCGCGGCATCCGGGAGCTGGCCTTCGCGCTGCCGGAAGCGGCGCTGGCCTCGCCGGACCTGGCGCTGCTGCCGCCTGGGCCCTGCATCCGCGCAGCCGTCGAGGGCGCACTTGTGGGCGACTTCGACCCTGACACCTATCGCAGCGACCGCAAGGACCAGAGCGTGAAGACCTTCACGGTGGCCGCACCCGCCAATGCGAACAAGGCCGCTCTCGAGGCTGCCCTGGCCGAGGGAGTCATCATCGGCGAGAGCCAGAACTTCGCACGTTCGCTGGTGAACGAGCCGGGAAACAAGCTGACACCTACCATCCTCAGCCGGCGCTCCGTGCAGATGGCCGAGGAAGTCGGCCTCGACTGCCGGAGCTACTCCACCGACAAGCTGCACGATCTGAAGATGGGCGCGTTCTGGAGCGTCGCGCAAGGCTCGGCCGAGCCGCCCGCCCTGATCGTGCTGCGCTATGAGCCTAAAGGCGTGACCGAAGGCCCGGTTCTCGGCCTGGTGGGCAAAGCCATTACCTTCGACTCCGGCGGCATCTCCATCAAGCCGAGCGACAACATGGAGAAGATGAAGTACGACATGGCCGGAGGCGCGGCCATGCTGGGCGCCATGCGCGCCATCGCGCTGCTCAAGCCCAAAGTGCGCGTGATTGCCGTCATCTGCGCGGCGGAGAACATGCCCTCGGGCACGGCGCAAAAGCCCGGCGACGTGCAGACGGCCATGCCCCTGGCTCCCGGCAAGCCCGGCAAAACCATCGAGATTATCAACACTGATGCCGAAGGCCGGCTGGTGCTGGCCGACGGGCTGACTTACGCGCGCCAACTCGGCGCAACCCACCTCATCGACGCCGCCACGCTCACCGGCGCATGTGTTGTCGCTCTTGGGTACGCCAACGCCGGAGTCTTCTCGAACAACGACGAGACTTACAACAAATTCAACGCGGCGCTGGCAAGCTCCGGCGAAAACTTCTGGCGCTTGCCGCTGGGCGAGGAGTACGCCGAGCAGATCAAGAGCGATATTGGCGACATCAAAAACACCGGCGGCCGCTGGGGCGGCGCTTGCACGGCAGCCGAGTTCCTGAAGGTCTTCGTCGAGGAGACGCCCTGGATTCACCTCGACATCGCCGGCATGGCGTGGGTGGAAGACTCGAAGCCCTACATCGCCAAAGGGCCGAGCGGGGTTGGAGTGCGCTCGATTCTGGAGTGGGTGAGGAGTTATAGCTCCTAGCTTCTAGGGCCGATCCACAAATGCTGTACCCCGAATCGGCTGTCATCAACCGCGTCTTCCTTCCGCGGCAGAATCCGGGCCGGAATTTGCATATAATTAGCCTCGGCTGGCGCAAGATGGGAATATGAATAGTCACCAGAGGCGCGGGCCGTCCTATTCCCTGTTTTCTACTCCCTATTCCCCGCCCTCTCCACCAAATTTCCACGAGGTCCATTCTCTCTTTGTTCGCTTCTGTCAATGCAAAGCATTGATTCTGTGTAACTTATGGATGCCGTTTTTCAAGAATTTGTTCAAAATAGGGTATATTTGCACAAAACATGGTGCATTGTGCGGCTCCGCCAGCGTCGAGCCGAACCGCTGCCGCGCCGTCTTGTGAGGTTGGATCCGGCGCACGTTCGGGCACAGTAATCCTGGAGATGCTTTAGCTCTTGGCATTGGCTTTTTGAAAACCGGTCCAACAACTCAACCGGGCGCTTTATCCTTGCGACGTTCTTGTTTCTACCGCAAGGGTGGAATACAACGGACTCCAATAGCTGTCATCCTGGGCGAAGAGCCGCGAAATCGAAGGACCTGCGGCTGCTTCTTCCGCCTCATTCATCGTTGAAGCCTCTTTTGCCTATTCTGCCCCGTCTTCTTGAGACGGATCTTCGGCTTACTCGGAGAATCCAGATTCGGAAGGCGCAGGAACCACTCATCCCATTCCTTGTTGAAGGTCACATCATCCAGGATCGTCAATCTCCTTTCTTTCGGATTCTTTGACTCCAGGAACGACATTTCAAAAGGCCCCCACGACCAATGTTTGAACCGTCTGCGCCCCCTCACTCCAATGCGTTTCAAAGAGTACGGACGAAAAGGTTCAATCACTGTGACTGCTTCCGCGTCCAGGATCACACGATAGCAAAAGGCGCGTGCCGCCATATAGATTCCGATCAGTACCATCGCAATGGAGAACAGCTTGAACCAAACTTCAGAAAGACGATTGGGTGTGATCGAAAAGAGAAAGCAACCGGTACATATCAACGCAATTGCCCAGAGACACCAGCGCGCCTTACCGAAAATGTTCAGCCTGTAAACCATCGCCGCGCGGTGCATTTACATCGCCTCCGGGCTTTCTATGCCGAGCCAACTGAGCGCCAGGATCAACTCCCGCAGCGCGACTGCGGCTGTGGCCAGCAGGAAAGTCTTGCGCGCAGGGTCTTCTTCGGTGAGGATGTGGTGCTTGTGATAAAAGTTATTGAACTCCTGCGCTAACTGGAAGGCGTGCTTGGCCAGGTACGCCGGCTCCGAGGTGGCAATGCACTGCTCCAGCACCAGCGTACGCCGCGCGGCGCGCAGCCACAGAGCCCAGATGTCTTCCGCGGCCTCGCCCTGAAGGTAGCCGCCTAACTCCGCTAACCCCGCAAACTCCGCCAGCACCGCTTCCGGCGTCGTTCCCCCTTTGCGAAAGATATTCTTCGCCCGCACCACGGCGTACTGAATATAGGGGCCTGTCTCGCCCTCGAAGCTGAGCGCCTCCTTGAAATCAAAGGCGATGACCGAGTTGCGCGTGAATTTGAGCATGAAATAGCGCAGCGCGCCGATGGCGATCTGCTCGGCAACCTTCCGGCGCTCGGCTTCGTCGCGGCCGGTCTGGCGGGCGTCTACCTCAGCACGCGCCGCGGCGATGAGCTTGTCAATCAGATCATCGGCCTTGACGCCGAAGCCCTTGCGCCCGCTAACTTCGATGTAAGGCCGCTTCAAATCCTCTTCTGAAACCTCATAGCCCAGCTCGACGGCGCAGCGCGGCGTCAGCGCGACCATCTCATAACTGAAGTGCGTATAGCGATCGGCCTGATCGGTGTGTCCCATGCCACGAAGGGCTTGAATCACATTGGCCTGCGGGTCGCTCTGGCGTGAGTCGATGACGTTGTAAATCGCCTGCGCCCCGCCAAATTGCGGATGGGGTTCGATGCCCTGCTCGGCCGAGATCCAGCACTCGTGATTCGGATAAGTGAAGAAGGGTTTGTAGCCGAAATCCTTGCCCAGCAAGCCAAACTTCCATAGATGATAGGCGATATCCTTGCCGACATAAGTGACCGTGCCATTCGAGCGGACGATCACCTTGGCATCTTCGTTGGTCTCGCCATCGGCGATCTCCGCTCCGGGGCGCGTCATCACCCAGCAGCCTTTGTTCTTGCCCTCGGTTTCGAAGTAGAGTACGCCGGTTTGCTTGAGCTGTTCGAAGGCCGCTTCCCAGAACTTCAGATGCAGAATCTCGCTCTCGCGGGGCAGGAAATCGTACTCGATGCCGAGGCGCAGCATGGTTTCCAGATGCCGCCGCATGACTGCGGTGGAAACTAACTCGGCTATCTCCGCGACTTCATTGTTGCCCGCTTCAATTTGGTGAAGAACATCCAAGCGAATCTGTTTACGCACTGCGGCCAATGCCTGATCTTGCTCAATAACGTCTAAGGCCGCATACCAATTATTGACTCGTGCATAGAGATACCAGCAATAGTAGTCAAACAGATTCTCTCTGTTGGATGGATTCGCCTCAACTCCCTTTGCGAGGTAAGCCATCAGCTTCTTGATACCAGCAAGCCTGTGCTGTTCCTCTGCCGAAACTCCTGGCACTCCACTTTGCTCAAGATGCAGAAAACCCGCCACCACATCGGCTACCTGCACGCCAGTGTTGTCGATGTAGTTCTGCACGTCCACCTCTTGCCCGGCGGCGCGCAGCAGGCGGACGAAGGTGTCGCCGAGAATGGCGTTGCGCAAGTGGCCGATGTGCGCGGCCTTGTTGGGATTGATTGAAGTGTGCTCAACGAGCGAGTGAATGCCCGAGGATGCGTTGGGTCCGGCTTCGGCTGCGGCGGTCGCGCGCACCCCGGCGGCACGATCGAGGCGAGCATTGATATAGCCGGCCCCGGCAACCTCGAAGGAGGAAAAGCCATCGAGTGGCGCGAGGGCGGCCACAATCTCCTGCGCGATGATTCTGGGCGCCTTGCGCAGCTTGCGGGCCAGCTCGAAGGCGATGGGTGTGGCCAACTCGCCGAACTTGAGATCCGGCGGAATCTCGAGAGGAATGTTCGCAAGTTGTAAATCGTACTTTGCCGCCAGCACCGCGCGAAGACGTTCGCCAAGCCGTTTCTGCAGTTCCAGAATCACGTTGATATGCCTCAGAAATCCTTGATTTTCATGGGTGATTCTAACAGAATCACGCCTGCGGACGGTTTGCGGCGGATGAGCGGGGCCGGTTGGGGTTCGTGGTATCCCACCTTAGCCGCAGAGTGCGCGGCGAAGGTGGGGCACCCGCTGCGTTCGCCTTCACCCGCTGCGTTCGCCCTGCAAATGCCGTAAGATGAAGAACAGATTGCCTCCTGTTACTCGCCCGTTGCGAAGGGCGGACTGCGAGTGCAACGGCCCGCCTATGACGAATTCTGCATCCAGCCAAGCACGCTTTTATCTGACCACGCCGATCTACTACGTGAATGCGCGGCCGCACCTGGGCCACGCCTACTCGACCATCGTCTGCGACACGATTGCGCGGCGCAAACGAGCGCTGGGCATCGAGACATGGTTTCTCACCGGCACCGACGAGCACGGGCAGAAGATCGAGCGGTCCGCTCAACTCGCAGGGCGCACGCCCATGGAGTTTGCCACGGCCATCGCGGCTGAGTGGCGCGGGCTGTGGGACCGGCTGGGGCTGACCTACGACGACTTCATCCGCACCACCGAAGAGCGCCACAAGCGCGGCGTGCAGCACCTGTTCGCCACGCTGCGCGACCGGGGCTTCATCTACAAGGGCTTTTACACGGGCCAGTATTGCGTGAGCGACGAGCTTTATGTCGACGGGCCGCCGGGAACTGTTTGCCCGGATTGCGGGCGCGCGACCGAGACGGTGAGCGAGGAGAATTATTTCTTCAAGCTCTCGGCCTTCGAGCGCAGGCTGCTGGAGTTCTACGAGGCCAACCCCGGCTTCATGGGCCCCGAGTCCACGCGCCGCGAGGTTCTCTCGTTTGTGCGCGGCGGACTGCGGGATCTGTCGGTGAGCCGGACAAGTTTTTCCTGGGGCATTCCCGTTCCCGGCGACGAGAAGCACGTGATCTACGTCTGGCTCGACGCGCTGGCCAACTACATTACCGCGCTGGGCTACGGCTCGGAGGACGCGGCGGAGCAGGAGCGCTTCGCGAAATTCTGGCCGGCCGACATGCACCTGATCGGCAAGGAGATCAGCCGCTTCCACTGCGTCTACTGGCCGGCGTTCCTGATGGCTGCGGGGATCGAACTGCCGCGCACGGTGCGGGCCAACGGCTGGCTGCTCTTTGACCAGGGCAAGATGTCCAAGTCGCGCGGCAACGTGGTGCGCACCGAGACGGTGCTGGAGGTGCTGGGCGCTGACGCGCTGCGCTACTTTCTGCTGCGCGAGATTCCCTTCGGGCAGGACGGCGGCTTCAGCTTTGATGCGCTCGTGCAGCGCTACAACGGCGATCTGGCCAACGGCTACGGCAATCTGGTCAGCCGCGTCGTTAACATGGTCCACAAATACTTCGGCGGGGTCGTGCCGGAGGCTGGCGCGGAGACCGCTGCCGAAGCCGCTCTGCGCGAGAGTGCGGTGAGAACGATTGCCGCCTTTGGGCCGGCTTTTGATGAATTGAACTTCTCTGAAGCGCTCAAAGCTCTGTGGGTTCTGGTCGCGGAGACTGACGGCTACCTGACCGCCAACGCGCCCTGGAAGCGGCCCACGGACCGCCCGGAGGCGGAACACGTTGCGCTACAGGCTCGCGTGCTGGCCACGGCTGGTGAGGCAATTCGGATCATCACGGCGCTGGTCTATCCTGTCCTGCCGGATTCGGCGGCCAAAGTTTGGCGGCAGCTTGGGCAGGGCGAGATTCAGGATGCGGCAAAGCAGGGATTCTTGAGAGAACTCGCGTGGGGTGGATTGAAGGCAGGGACTCGCTTTGGCGAGCCCGCGCCTCTGTTTCCCCGCGCGGAAAAGGACGCGGTCGAACGGATGCAGAAGATCGAAGATCAGAACAGCAAGACTGCAATCGAGGCCGCCTCCAGTGGTGCGGCCAACAGCGGTGGGGCCAATACGGAGCCTTCGGCTCCGGTTGCAAAGACTGAGAAGAAAGAGGCAATCGTGAGCGAGGAATCCGAAGAGCAAAAAATCTGGGATAGAGCCCCGGTAGATTCTGTTGGCATTGATGCCGCGGTTGAAGCTCATGCCTACGAAACAGTAGCAAAGGCTGCCACTGCGCCAGCGGCTGCATCGGCCTCGGCTCCGGTTGCCGCAGAGGTTCAAGCGCCGGCCGCACCGCAGGCGCCGGCGGGGCCGCAGGAGATCACCATTGACGACTTCGCCAAAGTGGAGCTGCGCGTGGCGCAGATTCTGGTGGCCGAGCGCGTGCCCAAGGCCGACAAACTGCTGCGCCTGGAGGTCGATCTGGGCTATGAGAAGCGGCAGATTCTGGCCGGCATCGCGCAGTTCTACGAGCCGGAGAAGCTCGTTGGTCGCAAAATCGTGATCGTGGCGAATCTCGCACCGCGCAAGATGCGCGGCCTGGAGTCGAACGGGATGTTGCTGGCCGCATCGCTGCCGCCGGACGGCGCTCCCGTGCTGGCTGGATTTCTGGAAGAGGTTCCGCTGGGCGCGCGGCTCAAGTAGGCAACCAACTCAGCGGGGAATGTGAGCCGGAATGAATATTCCGCGAGAATTTGGGCCCAACACGAAGAGCTGCGCATCCATCGCAATTCTCTGTTTTCTGCTGGCGCTTTCTGGATGCGAGCAGCAAGGAAAGGTCGAGCGTGGCATGCTGCGCGAGATTCTCCGCTCCTGCACCGGCAAGAATCCGTGCACGATCAGCATCAGGAATTTCACCCCCTTTGACTGGGACAGCGGGTATTTCTTCAACGACGCAACCACCGAGCAGGACCGATCGAACACCCTCGGAACGCGTGAAGAGGGTTACACGGAATTCGAAGACCAGTTCGTCTTCCTGAAGAATGGCCGCGTCGTTTATCAGGAGAGCGAGCCGACAGACATTGAAAAGCGAATGAAGAATGACATCGCCTTCGAGACTCATGAAGACAGGAACTTCACCAGCTTTGCTCCGAATGCGGTCTTTGCGGTTTCGATCGAAGAAGGGTCCGAAGGTCCCTGGTTTCTTCTGAGACAGGTCCCATAAGCGCAAGTGACCGACCATGGCGAGCTTGCCCATGAATCCTCAACGCACTATTTGGACATACCAGGTTCCGCTCCGCCTCGGGTGTTCACGCCTTAAACTGGAATCAAAGCATTTCTTCCTTGGGGCCGCTTTTGCTAATCGATTCTCATGCTCATATCGACAGCCCACGCTACGATGACGACCGTGAGGCGATGCTGCGGCGCGCCTGGGAGGCGGGGGTGAGCGCGGTGCTGGCGATCGGCATCGGCGAGCAGGCCGCCGGGATGGATGGCGCGCTGGAAATTTGCCGTGAATTCAATGGGCTGTCGGAGAGCGGCGCCGGGTTGCCAAAGCTCTATGCAAGCGCGGGCGTCTATCCGCATAACACGACCGAGATCGACGACGGCCTACTCGCCAAACTCGATAGTCTGCTGGCCGAGCCGGAGGTCATCGCCTGCGGCGAGATCGGGCTGGACTACTACCACGAGGGCGCGCCTCACGCGACGCAGCGCGAGGGGCTGATCCGGCAGCTCGAAATCGCCGCCGTGCGCAGGCGGCCCATCCTCATTCATTGCCGGCCGAAGGATGGCGCGACCGATGCCTGGGACGAGCTCTTCGAGATTCTGGAGGCCCATTGGCGCCCAACCGGCCTGGGCGGTGTGATGCACTGCTTCGGCGGCGGCTGGGAGCAGGCGCGGCGATCGCTGGATTTGGGATTTCTAATTTCGCTGGCCGGCAATCTCACTTATCCCAAGGCCCAGCCGCTGCGCGATGTTGCCGCCCGGCTGCCATTGGACGGGATTCTGGTCGAAACGGACGCGCCCTGGCTGGCGCCCGTGCCCAACCGCGGCAAACGCAATGAACCGGCCTGGGTGGCCCGGGCCGCAGAAACTCTCGCAGAACTTCGAGGCGCGGAAGCGCAAGAAATCGCCTCCGCAACCACGAAAAACTTTCTCCGGCTGTTTGCGCTTGGGCCGGACGTGGGAAACTGGAAGAGGCATTGCGCCCGATGAGCGGGCAGGCTGATTGTTTTGGTCTCCCACCCTAGCCGCAAATACAAATGCGCGGCGAGGGTGGGGCACCCAGTTTTTACCGAAGTTTGAGGGATAGAAAGCCATGGCCCAGGACAATTCGTTCGACATTGTGAGCAAGGTGGATCTTCAGGAGGTCCGCAACGCCATCGACCAGGCGCTCAAGGAGATTCGCCAGCGCTTCGACCTGAAGGACTCTCACTCGGAGGTGACATTGGAGAGCAGTGAAGCCATTCAGCTTGCCTCCGACGGGGAGTACCATCTGGAAGCGGTGAAAGAGATTCTCGGGCAAAAGCTGGTCAAGCGCGGCGTCTCGCTGAAGAATCTGACCTACGAAAAGATCGAGCCGGCCGCGGGCAAGAGCGTGCGCCAGAAGATCAGCTTGCAGCAGGGCATTCCGGTGGAGAAGGCCAAGGAGATCGTGCGTCTGGTGAAGGACTCGAAGAAGAAGGCGCAGGTCAGCATCATGGGCGATACGGTGAGAATCTCGAGCAAGGACCGCGACGTATTGCAAGGGATCATCGCCCTGCTGCGCGGCAAGGAGTTTGGCCTGGAGTTGCAGTTTACCAACTACCGCACAAACTGAACCCCGGGGTGGGGCAGCCTCTTCAAAAGGCTAAACAAGCAGAAGGCCGCAGCAGCACTGTAGGATAGAGCACGGGACCCGGAGAACTTTGAGCGCACTGGCGATAGCAACGGCAAGAGAGGTCTTCGATCTGCTGCGGGACGATCTCGTAGCGATCGAGCAGGAGTTGGGCCGCGACGCCGCCTCCGGCGTCAGCACCATCACGGAGATTGCCGAGTATCTGCGCGGGGGCGGAGGCAAGCGCATCCGGCCGTCGCTGCTGCTGCTCTCGGCACACACGCTGGGCTACTTCGGTCCCGCGGCCATCCGGCTCGGCACGGTCGTCGAGATGGTGCACACGGCCACGCTGGTGCACGACGACATCATCGACGGCGCGGTGCTGCGCCGCGGCCGTCCTTCAGCCAATACCAGTTGGGGCAACGAGAAGTGCGTACTGGCCGGCGACTGGCTTTATATGCAGGCCTTCAAGGTGGCTCTTGAAGAGAAGAACCTGCGCGTGCTCGAACTGCTCATCGGCCTCACCCAGCAGATGGTCGAGGGCGAACTGCTGCAAATCCAGAAGCTAGGCCGCGCTGTCTCCGAAGCCGAGTACTACGACCTGATCTTCCGCAAGACCGCCTGCCTGTTTTCGGTTTCGATGCGGCTGGGCGCGGTGCTGGCCGGCGCGGGCGAGGCCGAGGAGGCCAATCTGGCCGCCTATGGCCGGGCTGTGGGTTTGTCGTTCCAGATCGTGGATGACGTTCTCGACCTGACGGCTACCGAAGAGGTCCTGGGCAAGCCCGTCGCCAGCGATCTGCGCGAGGGCAAGGCCACGCTGGCGGTGATCCACTCCATCGACCACGGCACGGCCGCCGAACGCAGGACCATCCAGCGAGTTCTGGACGACCGCAGCTTTGAGAATGTCAGCCGCGAGCAGATTCAGAAGATTCTGGCGCGCAACGGCTCGGTCGAGTATGCCATGTCCATCGCCGACCGCTACGCCGAACAGAGCCGCCAGGCGCTGGTTCCCATTGCCGACTCGGAATTCAAGCGCGCGTTGCTGTGGGTGCCGGATTTTGTGGTGGCGCGGGAGAAGTAGGACTCTGCCGGGACAGCGCTCCTCAAGCATCCTGCACGATCGTTCCCTGATGGTAGACAATCTTCCAGCCGTCGGCGGTGCTGCGCCAGATGGTTGAGCGGCGGGTGAGCCGCTGGTTGTCCTGGAGCAGCGAATAAGTCAGCAGATAGGTATCGTCGGACAATCTGCGGCAGTGGAAGTCTCGCGTCTCCCAGACTTCGGTGTGTGGGACGGAAAAACGCATCTCCAATTCGTCCAGCACAAACTGGCGGGAGTAGCGGCGTCCGGAGGCGCCAACCTCCCAGAAATCCTCCGCAGTCAGCCGCTCGAAGTCGGCCCGCGTGGTTCCGAACTCAGGGCGATGAAAGATGGGTTCGCGGCGGGAGAGTTCGGCAAGGACGCCTTCAGGCGTGGGCGGGGTGGTGAGGGCGGGCTCCAGCTTTTGAATCCATGATTCCTGCGCCTTCGCGCGGACCGGCTCGCCGGAACGGGCGTCTATCGCTTCGTCCTTGACCAGGTGTAGCCGGATCAACTCGGGCTGCGCGGGTGCATCCGCGAAGTGCAGGCTGGCTACCTCGCGGACGTTTTCGCGCAGTGCTTCCCATGTATCGGCTTCCGTATAAATTGAGTGGCCTGGCGCCCGCGCAGTGTAGCCGCCCTCTTCAGCCTCGCGTACCTCGAAGATCAGTTCCATGGGAGATAGGATAGGTTCGTTTCCTACACAAGGCTATGGCATTTCGAGGATTACCGTGCCCGGATGGGCGCAGGTTTCGACGCCGCATCGCAAAAGACGTTCACAGTATCGCTAATTCATATGCAAGTTTTCTGGCCTGATCAAAAAGAGAAGAGGGGGGTGTGACCATGCGTCGCATCACCGTTTCACAGTTTCACAGTAAATGGGGGGAGGGGGGCACCCAAAAGGTACGGACCGGGCACATCCCTGACAGAGGTCTCCGATTGCCGTTTGATTCGTATCGACGCCTGCGTCTCTCGCCATCTCTTCCCTCCAGAACCTTCTTACATTCTGCTCCAGTGGGAGGTAATTATATGCAAAGCCCTGGCGCACCCGGAATTTTAATTCTCCTGGCTATGTCCCATCATGGCCCGCAAAGCGGCGGCGTAGTGGGGCGGCAGGGGCATCTTGTTCAACTGGCCATCGCAGACCACGTGCACCGTCTCGCCCTCGGCCAGGAGCGTGGGCTCGGCGCCGTCTTGAGCCTTGCGCAGGATGCGGTAGGCGAACTTGAGCACTGGGCCGCGCAGGAGAGCCGGCCGGGCCTCAATCAATATCTGGTCGTCATAGCGGGCCGGGGAGCGGTAACGGCAGGTGGCCTCGATAACCGGCAGGATGCGGCCGTGCTCGGTCTCCAACTGGCTGTAGGAAAAGCCCAGGGCGCGGAGCAGCTCCACGCGGCCAATCTCAAACCAGACCAGATAGTTGGCATAGTAGACGATGCCCATCTGATCGGTTTCAGCGTAGCGCACCCTGACTTCAGTGGTTACGGACATGCGGCGTTCTCCCGGCGTCTGATAACGATTGAATTGCGTACCTAGTTTTCCACGTGGAACGCGATCTTTTCCAC
>Ga0302320_10007687_pt1 | contig 23669 bp, 20 predicted proteins | sample Bog_T0_3_FD_202130 | JGI IMG/M metagenome (GOLD analysis project Ga0302320, IMG submission 202130) | Peat permafrost microbial communities from Stordalen Mire near Abisko, Sweden - Bog_T0_3 | ecosystem: Environmental > Terrestrial > Soil > Wetlands > Peat | place: Sweden: Abisko, Stordalen Mire... | reverse complement strand
TGCTTTGCAGGCCGGTTTCTATTGCGGATAGTATGGGTCCGCGCGAGGAAATACAAGTCTTGTGCCGCGTGGGTGTTGTGTGGTAGGTTTTTGCGCCGTCCGTTACGGGAACGGCCCGCCCCAAAAGGGGATGGGCTAGGACCCGGTCTTGCGCCCGTCCTCAAGCACTTCATCCAGCATGCCGCGCAGGCTGACGGCGCGCGCATGGCCCAGGCGGGGATCGGCGCCCGCGGCTTGCGACAGCTCATCGGCCATGTTCAACGCGGCGAGGACGGCAACGCGCAACGAATCGACTGTGCGGCCCTGCGCTGCCACGGCGCGCATCTTCGCATCCACGCGAGCGGCGAGTTCGCGGATGTGCGCCGGGTTCTGGCCGGAAAGATGGTACGTCTGGTCGTAGATCTCGACCGTGACGTAATCGGCCGCATTGCGATTTGTTTCGTTCGCCATGCAACTCCTCTCTGGATTAGAGCTCGAGCGCGTCGAGTTGCTGCAGGAGCCGTTCCACGCGCTGCCGCACATGGTCTCGCTCAGCCAGGTGCGCGTCCAGTTCCTTCTGCATCTGTTCCATCCGCGGCGCCTGATCGCGGAGTTGCATCTCCGCCCGCAACGCGCGCTCTTCGGCCTCGGCGCGCGCCAAACGCTCGCGCTTGACCAAGTTGACCGCGCGCAAAATCCGCTCTTCGAGCGCGGCAAAATCGTCCACGCTCATGGCCAAAGTGCCCGCATCCGCAAACTGTTGATCTGCCTGCTGCTCAGGCTGCGCCTGTTCCATCACGTCCGACTCCCAGGAGAATTGCGACATTGAAAAAAACCTCCGTACATTTGTTCCGTACCCGAGAAAGTATATCGCCGATTCAACCGGATTTTCGCTCAGGTTCGCAGACGCGCCCCTGCTTTGCCAACAGCTTCCACCACCTGGGCCTGAAAGTCCTTGACCTCTTCCTCGCGCAGCGTGCGATCGGGCGCTTGAAAAGTCGCACCCAGCAGGAGTGCGTACTCGCCGGCACCTAGCCGCGTATCGCGAAAAACCTCGCGCACTCGCCAATCCACGAGTTCGGGAATCTGCAACGCGGCCAGCGCTCGGTCGATCATCTCCCAGGCAACGCTTGAGCCGACAACCAGCGAAAAGTCGCGCCGCACGGGCTGGAACCGCGAGATTTCCTTCGCGATCGGCTTGCGCAAGGTGAGCTTGTAGAGGCGGTCGAGATAGAGTTCGCCTACCAGCACCGGCTCCTTCAACTTGCGGGCCGCGGCCTCGCGAGGATGGAGCTGGCCGAACCAGCCCACTGTAACGCCGTCAACGGCAACCCGGGCGGAACGATAGGGATGGAGCCACTCCGGCGTAAGACCGGCTTCGGCCGGAAAGCGGTCAAAGTACATGGCGCGCGACTGGAATCGGGCGAGGACCTGTTCGACGACACCCTTCACATCGTGAAAATCGATGGCGCGCTGCGCGTGCAACGCGCCCTGTTCCGGCAAATTTCCCGCGGCGCCGAAGGCAACGGCAGGACGCTCTTCCACTTTTTCCGTGGTGCCGCTGAAGACCGTTCCCAGCTCAAAGAGCCTCACGTCGCTCACATCGCGATGCAAGTTGCCAGCCATCATGCCGAGCATGCCTGGAATGAGTGAGGGGCGGAGCACGCCGGCCTCTTCGCTGAGGGGATTGCCAAGCGGCACAGCCTGGCCCGGCTGCGGGGCGTTGAGCGAAGCCTCGGCCGCCGAACAAAATGTGCTGGCGATTGCTTCGTGAAATCCGGCGGCAAGCAGCGTGCGGCGGACTTGGGATTCGGCTTCGGCCGATGGCAGGGCGCGCACGTTTGCGCCGGAAGTGGGCAGCGTGTTGGCAAAGCCGTTGTAGCCGTATACGCGCGCGACTTCTTCAATGAGATCGATCTCGCGGTCGAGGTCAAGTCGCCAACTGGGCAGCGCTACTTGCCATGCGGCGTTGTCTTGGGGCGTCTGCGCCAGCCCGCAACCAAGTGCCGTCAGTACGCCTTCGACTACGGCGGCGGTGATTCCTTCTTTGTCCACAGTCGTTCCGAGAATGCGGTGGACTTCACTGATGGCGAGCGCGATCGGCATGCGGCTGGCAGTGCGCGCTTCGATAGCGGGAACGCGCACGTCGACGAATTCGCCTTCGAGCCAGCCGCCGTTGGCGAGCAAAATGCTGCTGACAAGAACCGAGGCGACTGGCGCGGCGTTGAAGTCGGCTCCGCGCTCGAAGCGATGGCTGGCGTCTGTGTGCAGGCCGTGGCGGCGGGCTGTTTTGCGAACAGCCATGGGATCGAACCACGCGGCCTCGACAAGAACATTCGTAGTGGCCGGCGTAATCATGGTGTCCCATCCACCCATGACCCCGGCGAGACCGAGAGCCTTGACATGGTCGGCAACGACGAGGTCTTCGGGGTCGAGCGTGCGGTCGATGCCGTCGAGGGTCTTGAGACGCTCGCCTTTGCGCGCGCGACGCACAACGATGCCGCCTTCGATTTTGTCGAGGTCGAAGGCATGCGTGGGCTGGCCCATCGCTAGCCAGGCAAAGTTGGTGGCGTCCACGGCGTTCGAAATCATCTTCTGCTCGAGGAGGCCGAAGTAGGTGGAGACTTCCGCGCCGGGGAACCAGTCTTTCGAGGGGCCGACGGAGATGCCGCGAAGCACGCGAGCGGTGAAACGGCCACAGGCATCCTGGGCTTCGATTTGCACGTCGAATGGTTTGCCGGCCGGCTTGGATGCGGGGAGAGGAGAATCGAGCGGCGGCAATGCGAGTCCATAGATGGCAGCGGCTTCACGAGCTACGCCGTAGTGATTCATCGCATCGACGCGGTTGGTGGTGATGTCCATTTCGTAGAGAGAGCCGTTACCTGCGCCAAGGTCGAAGACGCCTTCGACAGCAATACCGCGCAGAGTGAGGCCTTCGGCGAGTTGAGCGTCGTCGACGGGCAGTCCGGGCACATAGGCTCTTAGCCACTTGGTCAAAATCTTCATTACTCGTCAGCCTTTTCCTTCATCTAGCAATTCGTGCCTTGTTCTGCTTGCTTCGTCTTCTCTTGATCGGAATTCGCTTTCCGGATTATGCCGGCACCAATCTTGCGTAGCATTGGCGCCAGTGAATAGCCAACAGACGCCACAAATATCCCGACAAACAAAAGGTGCATCGTGCAGGTAATGGCCATGTCGCTTCTATAATTTGCAAACCTCACATTCGAGCAATCTGGCATCAAGAAATCGTGATAGAAACTTGACACCGAGGGTTGCAAAAGGGCACTTGTTTCAACTTGCTCCAAGCGCCACAGCACCACGCCTAGTCCAAATATGAAGACCCCCAAAAGCCAGGTCCACGGCTTGATCTCTTCAAATTTGAATCCTTCATAACTCTGCCCGTCTCTTGACCGAAACCATCCAGCCCCTGTGAAATTCGATCCCAGGGTTATCGAACCCGAGATCAAGCCTAAGAGAAACATAGTGACCAATAGATGCGAATGAATCTGCAGCAACAGATAGGGCCAACCGATTCTCATAAGCGCATGAGCCAGTTGAACAAAGACCAGGCCCAAGCAGAACATGAAAAACCAGAAGAGAACAATGCTTGCGTACACTCGGATAATCCAGCGCCACATCTTCGCATCCTAACAACAGCCAATGCACTAACTCCGCTAACCGCGCGCAGCGCGCTAACTCCGCTCTTACACGAACTGCCCAAGAAACCGCATATCCCCCGAGTAAAAGCTCCCGATTTCGCTGACGCCGTACTTCATCATGGCGATGCGCTCGACGCCCATGCCGAAGGCGAAGCCGGAGATCTTCCTCGGATCGTAGGTGGGCTGCTTTTCGGCGGCGAAGGCGAAGACGGCGGGGTCGACCATGCCGCAGCCCAGCAGCTCGATCCAGCCCGAGTTCTTGCATTTGCGGCAGCCCTTGCCACCGCAGAAAATGCAACTGATTTGCACGTCGGCACTGGGCTCGGTGAAGGGGAAGAAGGATGGGAAAAACCGGGTCTTTACCGCGGAACCGAACAGGGCTTTCATGGCGTGATCGAGCGTGCCCTTCAGGTCGCTGAAGGTGATGTTGGTGTCGACGCAGAGGCCCTCGACCTGGTGGAAAATGGGCGAATGAGTTGCGTCCATTGCGTCGTTGCGATGCACCTTGCCGGGAATCACGATGCGCACCGGCGGCGGCTGCTGCTCCATGGTCCGCATCTGCACGGGCGAGGTGTGCGTGCGCAGAAGGAGCCGATCACGCTGAGAACGGCGCTCCTGATTGGCGACGACCAGCGTGTCTTGTGTGTCGCGCGCCGGATGGCCGGGAGGGAAGTTCATGCACTCGAAGTTGTAGAAGTCGGTCTCGACCTCAGGGCCGACTCCGACGGAGTATCCCAGTGCGGCGAAGACGCTGGTGATCTCATTGAGCGTGCGCGTGATCGGATGCTCGGCGCCGGTGAGCCGCTCAGTGCCAGGCAGGGTGATGTCGATGGCTTCGGCGGCCAGTGCGGCATCACTGGGACCCGCGCCAAGGGCTGAATCCAGCAGAGCTTCAACCACTGCCTTAAGCGCGTTGAAGCGCTGGCCCAGGGGCTTTTTGGCCTCCGCAGGGGCGGCCTTGAGCCACCGGCTCGATACCTCGTTGAGGCGGCCCTGCTTGCGGCCAAGCCACTCAAGGCGAAAGGCCTCCACGGAATCAGGTGTGCTTAGCGAAGCCGCAGCGTCGCGAGCCTGCCGCTCGAGCGCGGCAAACGCCTGGCTCAGCGAATCGTCATCGAATGCCGCTAAATTGGGAATGTCTTCGTTCGTCATGCGTAAAGAGCAGGATAAACCACCGGTCCCGCTCCTCAGCCGTCAGAATCTCGCGAGGAAGCATTCAAGCCGGAATCGGCAGGCGCATCACACGAGTAACTGGCTCGGGAATAGGCACCCCATCCTCGCGCATCCCTTCGATGTGGAGTTCGATGCCCTCACGGAGCAACTGCTCTGTCTCCTCGAAAGTCGCAGCCGCTACGCCCAGCCCCGGCAGGTCTGGAGCATAGGCGCTCCAGCCGTTCGATGTCTTCTCAAATACGGCCGCGTATTCCTTCATTTCAGTCCCGCCTGTTTGAGAATGTTATTCAAAGTGCCTTTGTCCATCTCCTGCGATGGGTGACCCGCCACCGTAACCCGCCCGGGCTTTACTGGATGCTTGAACTGGCGGTGGCTGCCCTTCTGCGCAACCTGAAACCATCCGTTGCGTTCGATCAGTTCCAGCACGTCGCGAACTTTCATGCGAACCGTTATTCCTTGGCGTGATTATAGCGCGGAATAGAGCTTACTTTTCTAGGCAAGCCCCAAATGCATGAAGGCCCTGAATCCTCTCGATTCCGGGCCTTCAATTCTCCAGGTCCTGCTCTTTTACGCTGCCTTGGTCTCGGCAGCCAGAGCGGCCTTTGCCTGCTCCACCAGCTTGGTGAAGCCAGCCGCGTCGTGGACGGCGATGTCGGCCAAAATCTTGCGGTCGAGCTCAATGCCGGCCTTCTTGAGACCGTTGATGAACTGCGAGTAGCTGGTGTGGTTGAGCTTGGCGGCGGCGGAGATGCGGACGATCCACAACGAGCGGAACTGGCGCTTCTTCTGCTTGCGGCCGGTGTAGGCAAACTTGAGGCCGCGCTCGACGGCTTCCTGGGCTGCCTGGTAGAGCTTGGATTTTGTGAGGAAATAACCGCTTGCTCTCTCAAGAATCTTTTTGCGGCGGTCACTCCGCTTGGTACTGCGTTTTACGCGGGGCATTGGGTGTTCTCCATTTTGGTTACGTCGGTTACGCGGCTGGAGGCAGGAGGCCTAACCCTTGACGGGTCAGGCGGTAAACCTCTTCACACACTCTTATCAAGCCTGAATTCTCGGTGGATCAAAACAGCGGAGCTGTCCGGTCTGCCGGGGGCCCGATCCACCTGGGTGGATTCGACTGGGGCCCTGAAGCGCCGTTCCCCTTCGGGAACCGGCGCAGCGATCAGGCGTAAGGAATCATGCGCGCTACCTTCTTGTAGTCGCCATCGGAAACAAGCAGGGTACGGCCGAGCTTGCGCTTCACTTTTGGCGATTTCGAAGTAAGGATGTGACGCGTCTTCGTCTGGCCCCGCTTGATCTTGCCGGTGCCAGTCTTGCTGAAGCGCTTCTTCGCGCCCGTATGGGTCTTCAACTTGGGCATTTTCTTCTCTTTGTCGCTGGAGCGGGCCGGATGGAATGGCCGCTCTGGCGGATTGCCCGTGAGACAGGGACTTCCCTGCCCTCTTTAGGCTTCAACCAGTATACAGGAAAGCTGTTTTCAAGGGAATGCACGGGCAGCTTACAATGCGTTCATGTTCAGAAGGACATTTCCAGCCCTGCTTTTTGCTGTTTGCCTCGGCGCCCCGTTCATCGCCCAGCGCCTGGTGGCCCAAAGCTCTCTGCCAACGGCGTCTGCCGAGGATCGCGCACTCGCCAAGAAGATCTTCAGACAGCTCATCGAGATCAACACGACGGACACACCCAAAGGCAACGTGACCACCGCAACCGGCGCCATGCAGCAATTATTTTCCGCAGCCGGGTTAGCCGCGGAGGACGTGCATCTCCTAGGGCCCGACCAGCGGAAGCTGAACCTGGTGGTGCGTTTGCGGGCTGGCGGGCCCACGACCAAAAAGCCAGTGTTGTTTCTCTGCCACATGGACGTCGTCGAGGCGCTGCGCTCCGACTGGTCGACCGATCCATTTCAGTTTGTCGAGAAGGACGGCTACTACTACGGCCGCGGGACGCAGGACATGAAAGAGTCCGATGCGGCACTGGTGGCCACGTTTCTGCGTCTGCACAGGGAGGGGTACAAGCCGAAGCGCGACCTGATTCTTGCCCTGACTGCGGACGAGGAGGGCGGCAAGTTCAATGGCGCCAATTGGCTGGTGCAGCATCATCGCGACCTGGTGGACGCGGCCTACGTCATCAATCCCGACTCGGGCGGCGTGGAGCTGGACCATGGACGGGCGGTGGTGGCGGACGTGGAAGCGACGGAGAAGGTCTACTCGGACTTTCAGATCACGGCGATCAATCGCGGCGGGCACAGTTCGCTTCCGCGCCCGGATAACGCCATCTACGAGCTGACTGCGGGGCTGGATAAACTGGCGGCTTACTCTTTCCCCTTTGAAATGAACGAAGTGACACGGACGTACTTCACGAATCTTGCCGGGCAGGAGACGGGCCAAGTGGCGGCAGACATGCACGCCATTCTTGCGACGGCGCCCGACCTGGCCGCCGCCGCTCGCCTGAGCGTCGAACCCAGCTTCAACTCGAACTTCCGCACGACGTGCGTGGCTACGCGGCTCAACGCGGGGCACGCCAACAATGCGTTGCCCCAAACGGCGCAGGCGAATGTGAACTGCCGCATCTTCCCGGGGCACTCGCCGGAAGAGATCCGGCATCAACTCATGGAACTATTTGGAGACGACAAGCTGGTTGTGAAATATGTCTCTGACGCGGGCGAAATCTCCGATACGGCGCCGGAACGGAAGGCCATGGCGCCGCCGGCACCGATTCCCGAGGTTTTCGAGCCTCTTACGCGGCTGACCCAAGCCATCTGGCCGGGGGCACCGGTCACGCCGGTAATGGAGAACGGGGCCAGCGATTCGATTTACTTCGCACAAGCAGGGATTCCGAGCTACGGGTATTCCGCCATTGCTCTCGAACGAGATGACGAACGGGCTCACGGACGCGACGAACGGCTGCCAGCGGATTCGTTTTGGAAGTCGCTGGACTTCTTCTATTCGTTTGCGAAGGCGGTGGGCGGGGAGTGAGCTGAGCGGGACAAAACTGCGGTGTGTCCGGGCCGCCCAGGAGATTGCGATTCCAATGGCACGATTTGCTTCAATGACTTCAAGGCCGGCAAGTTTTCTTGTGGTCACGGCTTTTGCCTTCTTCGGCCTGCAAGCCCACGCTACACCTGGCGCCGCACCATTTGACCTGGTGGTCTACGGCGGCACCGCCTCTGGAATTATGACAGCCTACTCTGCGTCCCGCGAAGGTCTGCATGTTGTGTTGCTCGAGCCGGGCGCGCATCTGGGCGGCATGGTGACAGGCGGGTTGTCGGCCACGGACCTGGGCGACTTCAACATCATCGGTGGATATGCCAGGGAGTTCTACATGCGGGCCGCCGCTCATTACGGCTTGCACGACCTGGATCGCGGCGCGAACTGGCTGGCTGAGCCGCATGTGAGCCGGGAGGTGTTTCACGGCCTGCTGGCCGAGGCGCGTGTCACGGTCTACCTGCATGAGCGGCTGCGCGCAAAAGACGGTGTTGCGCGGTCGGGAACACGTTTGCTCTACCTCACCACCGAGGACGGGAAACGCTGGCGAGCGAAGGTCTTTGCCGACTGTAGTTACGAAGGCGACTTGATGGCGCAGGCGAAGGTCAGTTATACGGTAGGACGCGAGCCCGCATCGCAATACGGCGAAGACCTGGCGGGTGTGCGCGCGCATACGCCCAAACATCAATTCCAATGGCCGGTCTCAGCTTACGACGACAATCACAACCTGCTTTCGGAGGTCAGCCCGGGGCCGATGGCTGCGGCGGGTTCAGGCGACAAGCTCGTCCAGGCGTATAACTTCCGCGTCATCCTCACCAACGAACCGCAGGATCGGGCGCCATTCCAGCGCCCGGCAGGTTATGACCGTGCGGAATTCGCGTTGCTTGAGAGGTATTTGAGCGGCTTCAAAGAGCATTTGGGCCGCGACCCGAACTTGCACGATGTCACCAACCCGGTCGAAATCCCCAACCATAAGGCGGATTTCAACAACAACGGGCCGGTCTCTACGGACTTTATCGGCCACAGCTCGAAGTATCCGGATGGGAGCTACGCGGAGCGGGAGGCGATCTGGCAGCAGCACCTGCATTACACCCAATCGTTCTTTTATTTCCTCTCGCAGCACCCGGGCGTTCCTGCGAGTCTGCGCGCAGAGGTCAACACCTGGGGCTTGCCGAAAGATGAGTTTCCCGACACGGATCACTGGCCGAACCAGCTCTATATTCGGGAAGGGCGCAGGATGCTTGGGGCATACGTGATGCGGCAGGCGGATTTGCAGGACAATCGAATCAAGCCCGACTCGATCGGCATGGGATCGTACAACAGCGACTCGCACAACCTGGAGCGCGTGGCCATGCCGGACGGCACCTTGCAAAACGAGGGCGATGTGCAGGTTCCCGTTCAGCCGTACGAAATTCCCTACCGCGTGATGACGCCGAAATCGTCAGAGTCGACGAACCTGCTGGTTCCAGTCTGCCTGTCGGCGAGTCACGCCGCCTACTCCTCCGTGCGCATGGAGCCGCAATACATGATCATCGGCCAGGCCGCGGGGGTTGCCGCCGCGCTTGCCCTTCGCGGACATGTTGCCGTGCAGGATATTCCAACCGAAAGTTTGCAAGAAACTCTTCGCAGAGACCATGCAATTCTCAGCTTGCGTGAGGAGTTTCATCCCACGGAGGGCCGCCCCTGACCGAGCGGCCGTCGCGGATAAACTGAAACCTCATGATTCTCCATTTTGTCCGCGAAATCTTTGCGGAGCTGGAGCACTCTTCGGGGTTTGAACGCGTTCGCAGGCACCTGCGCCTTGCTGCGGGGCGGAACGGAACTTACACTTCGTCGTCGAGCAACCGGGCAAGAATGGCCGGGGAGATATGAAAGCTCGTTTGGCGTAGGCGCTCGATGCAGGTTCGCAGGTCGAGTAATCCTTCCTCCGCAGCTTCTCGCAAGACGCCGATAGTCCCTATGACCGAAAGGCCGCGGCGTTCCGCCTCCCGGCGTCCCAGGAGCTCATCGACAATCAACTGAATCGAATCGGATGAAAGAGACAGTTGCTCGGCAAGCGCTATAGCCTCGCGTTCTCCAGCGTCGAGGCCAGCCAGTGCGGAATCGGTGACAGGGGCTGGGGAAAGGACTTCCAGCCAGGCGGGCGGTTGCGCAATCCACGCCCTTACACTTGCGGGGGCGCCAGATCGCATCAGCTCCTCTTGTACCGCCCGAGGGATGACAACCCGGCCATAGAGCCCGGTAAGTATATCGATTTCACCGATCAGGATCAGATAGTTAACGGGCGTTGTGTCGGCAACGACAATCATCCCGCAAGGCGCTCACTGGCAGCGATAGGCGGCTGCGGATGAGCTCTCATGCGAAGCGCCGATTCGTGGTCCCGCTCCAGATCGTCCAGGGAATAGTGCAGCCACGCGGCGCGCTCCTTGAGAAAGGCATGGACTTCCAAGCGCGTCTCAAAGCCGAGCAGAAGCCGAATCTGGGACTCGGAAAGACGCTCGTTCCGGTAGCCCTCAGCGGCCAGCGCTTCCAGCGCCGCCCGAGAAATATCCGTGCCACTGGAAGCGATTTGCGCGGCCAGTTCGTCCGGAATGTTGAGGGTAACCTGCATAGCTTGAGGATACCACTGGTTCTGCGAACCCCCGCTGATAAACTGAAGACACATGATCCTCCCGTTCGTCCGCGAAATCTTTGCGGAGCTGGAGCACTCTTCGGGGTTTGAACGCGTTCGCAGGCACCTGAGCCTTGCTGCGGGTCGGAGACGTGTGTCTGGAATGACCGCGACGGCGCGGTCGATCTACCTGCCGCTGATGGCGCGGGCGGCCAAACAGCCGGTCGTTGTAGTTGTAGCCGATAACAAGGCCGCCGAGGCGCTGGAGTTGGCTCTCCGAGCCGGCTGCGAGCTGACTGGAGCGGTCGATCCGGCCCAGGTTGTTCGGCTCCCGGCGCACGATGTGCTTCCCTTTGAGAATCTCTCGCCCCATCCGGACGTGCAGGAACAGCGAGCGTCTGCGCTTTGGAAGCTGGCCACCGGCGCCGTGTCTATATTGATTGCGCCCGTTGAGTCGGCGGCGTTGCGGCTGTTTGACCGCGACTATTATGCGGGCCTGGCGGTGACGCTGAAGCGCGGCGAGGAGATCGACGTCGAAGTGCTGACCGGCCACCTGGCCTCTGTCGGCTATACGCAGATGGACCTGGTGGAGATGCCCGGACAGTTTACGCGGCGAGGCGGAATCCTCGACATCTATTCGCCCGAGCAGGACCGGCCGGTGCGCATCGAGTTTTTTGGCGACGAGATTGAGACCATTCGAAAGTTCGACCCCGAGACGCAGCGCTCGCAGTCTGGTCTGGATGAGGCGCAATTGCTGCCGCTTACCGAGACGCCCGTGACGGAGCGGCTGCTGGCCGCTGTGCAGGCACGGCTCAGCCGGGCCCGTGTCGAGGGCGAAGACGCAGAGATGGTGGCCGAGGCTGCGGCCGCGGGCGGAGTGAGCGTGTTCCCGGGGTGGGAATTTTTCTCGGCGGTTGCGGGAGCGGAAAAGTCGCTGCTCTCGCTGTTGCCCAAGTGCGCGCTGTTTGTTGAGGAGCCGGCGATGGTGCGCAACCAGATTGAACGCTGGTGGAACAAGGTGGAACAGCGGCACGAGCGATCGGGGATTGGATCGCTGATACGGCCCGAGGATATTTATCTGCGGCCCGAAGTGCTGCAGGCGTCGCTTGAATCGCACATGGGGCTGGATCTGGATCAGCTTGGCGTGGTCGATGTGCTTGATGAAGATTCGACGCTGGGCGAGATTGAGTTGAACACGCGGCCAACGCTCAGGTTTCATGGGTCGATTCCCGCACTGACCGAACAACTGAAAAGCCTGATGGAAGTGGAGACGCGGATCGTACTGGCAGTGCCGCACCAGGGCGACGTCGAGCGGCTGGCCACGGTTCTGCGCGAGTACCAGATTCCTTACCGCCTGGGCAGCAGATTCTTTCATCCCGGCGGCGAGACCGTGCTCGACGAAGCGAGTTATATGGCCGGCGACATGCGCGTGCCGGTGATTGTAAAGACGCAGATTGCAGCCGGCGTGAGCTTTGCCGATTCCGATCTGATTCTGTTCGGGGCCAATGACCTATCCGACGAAGCGGATGTAACTGCGCGGCCGGAACCGAAGCGATCGAAGACCGCGGCGTTTGTTTCGGACTTTCGCGATCTTGGCGTGGGCGACTATGTGGTGCACGTTGAGCATGGCATCGCGCAGTATCAAGGGTTGAAGGAGATTGTGCAGGACGGGCTCGCGGTCGAGTTCATGATTCTGGAATTCGCTGAAGCGGCCAAGTTATATGTGCCGCTAACTCGACTCGATCTGATTCAGAAGTATCGCTCGACCGATGCGGGACCGGCGCCTGTGCTGAACAAGCTGGGTTCGCAAGGCTGGGCCAAGACCAAGGCGCGCGTGCGCAAGGCCATGCAGGACATGACGGCCGAGTTGTTGAAGCTCTACGCGGAGCGCACCACGGCGCAGGGAACGGCCTTCTCAAAAGACAATGAGTTTCAGAAGGAGTTTGAAGACTCCTTCGATTACAGCGAGACTGACGACCAAATCTCGGCGATACGGGCGATCAAGTACGACATGGAATCGACCACGCCGATGGACCGGCTGCTGTGCGGCGATGTAGGCTACGGGAAAACCGAAGTCGCGATGCGGGCCGCGTTCAAGGCGGTGCAGGATGGCAAGCAGGTTGCAGTGCTGACGCCCACGACGATCCTTTGCTTTCAGCACTTCGAGACATTCAAAAAGAGGTTTGCGCAGTTCCCCATCAACATTGAAATGATCTCGCGCTTCCGCACGGCGAAGGAACAAAAAGTTATTGTCGAGCGCGTCGAGACGGGTAACATCGACATCTTGATCGGCACGCATCGGATCCTCTCCAAGGACATCAAGTTTCAGGACCTCGGCCTGCTTGTGGTCGATGAGGAGCAGCGATTTGGCGTGCGCCACAAGGAGCGGCTGAAGCAGATGCGGAAGGAGATCGATGTGCTGGCCATGAGCGCCACGCCGATTCCGCGCACGCTGCACATGTCGCTTGTCGGCCTGCGCGACATGAGCGTAATTGAGACGCCGCCCAAGGATCGGATGGCGATCCAAACAGTGGTGGCCAAGTTCGACGAGAAGATTGTGCGCTCGGCTGTCGAGGTGGAGTTGGAGCGCGGCGGGCAAGTGTACTTCGTCCACAATCGCGTGGAATCGATTTACGAAATCGCCTCGCGCATTCAGGAGCTTGTGCCGGCGGCGCGAGTTGCAGTGGGCCATGGGCAGATGGGTGAGACGGAACTCGAGCGCGTGATGCTGGCCTTCATGGGGCATGAGTACGACGTGCTGGTGGCGACCACGATCATCGAGAACGGGCTCGATATTCCGCTCGCCAATACGATCCTTATCAATCGCGCGGACAGGCATGGGTTGAGCGAGCTATACCAGTTGCGCGGACGCGTTGGGCGGTCGAATCGGCGGGCTTATGCGTATCTGTTGATTCCTCCCGAGCAGGAGTTGACTGAGATTGCGCGCCGACGGCTGGCGGCGCTGAAGGAGTTCAGCGACCTGGGAGCAGGGTTCAAAATCGCCGCGCTCGATCTGGAGTTGCGCGGCGCAGGCAACATGCTGGGCGGCGAGCAAAGCGGACACATCGAGGCTGTTGGATTCGAGCTCTACACATCGATGCTTGAGGCCGCAGTGAAGGAGATGAAGGGCGAATCGAGCGAGGAGCGGCCAGCTACGCAGCTCAACCTGGGGATTGCGTTGCGCATTGACGAGAGTTACGTGCCGGAAGAGAATCAGCGGCTGCGGCTCTATAAGAAGATTGCCGGCGCGGCGAGCGAGACGGCCGTGGCCGAGGTGCGCGCAGAGATGGAAGACCGCTATGGCGCGCCGCCCGATGCTACGGTCTACTTATTGGAGGCGGCACTTCTGCGCCTGGAATGCGAGCACATGGGCATTGCGCAAGTTGACCGCAAGCGCAGCGAATTGCAGATTCGCTTCATGGAGAACGCGGCTGTCGACCCGCAGCATCTTATGCGGTTGGTGGCACGCAACGCCAAGCGCGGCGCGCAGTTCACACCGCAGGGACTGCTGAAATATCCGTTGAGCGCGACGAGGAGCGATGAGGTTTTGCTTGAGATTCACGAAGTGCTTGAAAAGCTTACGCCCGGGCAGGTGAGCGCGTAAGAGTTTATTTTGGCCATGGAAGGGAATGATGAAAAGAATCCTAACTCTGCTGGTGATTGGAGCGTTTATGTGTGCTGCGTTGTCTGCTCATGCCGCGAAGGAAGACTGGAAGCAGCAGTTTCAAAAGGTCTCGGACGAGTACTTCGACCAGGTGTTTTTCAAATACGCTCCGACGCAAGGAACGCTGGTCGGCTATCACCAGTATGACGGGCAACTGGAGGATTTTTCGCGCAAGAGTATCGATGCCGAGATTGCTGCGCTCAGGATCTTCGAAGCACGCATCGAGGCGATCCTTCCGGATACGAGCCGTGCGAGTTTCGTTCCGCGGAGCGACCGCGAGATCGTGCTTGGAAACATCCGCTCCGCGCTGCTGACTCTCGAGACGATTCGGCCGTGGGAAAAGAACGCAGACAACTATTCGAGCACTTGCGCCAATGGGGCATTCAGCCTGATGGAGCGGAAATTCGCTTCGCCCGATGAGCGACTGCGGTCGCTGGTATCTCGCGAAAGGCAGATGCCGACGCTGCTCAATGACGCGCGCATTAACCTGAAGAATCCGCCGCGCGTTTTCACTGAAATTGCCATCGAGCAGTTGCCGGACATTATCAGCTTCTTCGAGCACGATGTGCCGCTTGCCTTTGCCGATGCGAAGGACCCTGCGCTGAAGACGGAGTTTGCCGGCTCGAATGCCGCGGTGATCTTGGCATTGAAAGATTATCTGGAATGGTTGAAAACGGATTTGCTGGCGCGGTCGAATGGGGACTTTCGCATCGGCGCGGATGCGTTCTCGAAGAAGCTGCAGTACGACGAGATGGTGGATCTGCCGCTTGACAAGTTGCTGGAAATTGCCTGGGCCGATATGCGCAAGAACCAGGCGCATTTCAACGCGGTGGCGCATGAGCTCGAACCCGACAAGACGCCAGCGGCAGTGCTTGAGGAGTTGGGTGAGAATCATCCCGCGCCTGACAAGTTGCTCGATGCGTTTCGCGCTACGTTTGACGGGCTTCAGAGTTTTATTCGCGCGCATCACATTGTGACTATTCCGTCCGATGTGCGGCCCATCCTTGAAGAGACGCCGCCCTTCATGCGGGCGACGACCACGGCCAGCATGGACACGCCAGGGCCGTTTGAGACACACGCGACGGAGGCCTACTTCAATGTGACGCTGCCCGATCCGTCGATGACGCCCGCGCAGGTGGAGGGTTACATGCACGGGTTCAACGTCGGGACGGTGATTTCAACGGCGGTGCACGAAGCGTATCCCGGACACTATATTCAGTTCCTTTGGCTGCCGCAGGCGCCAAGCCGCGTTCGCAAGTTGCTGGGGGCCAACACCGACGTCGAGGGCTGGGCGCACTACACCGAGCAGATGATGCTTGACGAAGGATATGGCCAGCCCGGCGCGGGCGCCAAGGACGAGCGCGAGTCGAAGTTTCTGCGGCTCGGCCAACTGCAGGATGCGCTGCTGAGGAACGCGAGGTTCGTTGTTGGCATCGAAATGCATACCGGGAAGATGAGCTTCGACGAAGCCGGCGAATTTTTTCAGGAGGAAGGCTATCAATCAAAAGAGTCGGCGCTGGTGGAGACCAAGCGCGGGACCGGTGATCCGACGTATCTTTATTACACGCTGGGCAAGCTACAGATCATGAAGCTGCGCGAAGACATGAAGAAGAAGCAGGGCGCGGCCTTCTCGCTGGAAAAGTTTCACGATGATTTTTTGAAGCAGGGGTTTCCGCCGGTGAAGATTGTTAGAGAAGCGCTAATGGGGGATGATTCGCCGACGCTGTAGATTCAGTGGGGTGGTTTATAAGCAAGTTGACAACGCTACATTTCGATCGAGATGAGGGAGATGGCATGAGCAATCAGGTGCGCAAAGCGGTTTTTCCAGCGGGTGGATTGGGCACGCGGTTCTTGCCGGCGACCAAGGTGATTCCCAAGGAGATGCTGGCGCTGGTGGACAAGCCCATCATCCAGTACGGCGTGGAAGAGGCGATTGCGTCGGGGATCGAACATATCATCTTTGTCACCGGGCGCGGCAAAGGCGCCATGGAGGACCACTTTGACATCAGTTATGAGTTGGATGCGACGCTGGAGAAGAAGGGTAAGCATGAGTTACTCGCGCTCTCGCGCAGTATCTCTTCGCTTGCGCGGGTAAGTTATGTCCGCCAGAAGGAGCCGCTGGGGCTGGGACACGCAGTGCTGTGCGCGAAGGAGTTAGTGGGCGACGAGCCGTTTGCCGTGCTGCTGCCGGACGATGTGATCGATGCCGATCCACCGTGCCTGAAGCAGATGATTGGCGTGTTTAACGAGAAGGGTGGATCGGTGCTTGCGACGCAGACCGTGGAGGGAGCGGCGATCAGTGCCTATGGAGTGCTGGCCGGCTCGCAGGATCCCGACAATGCGCGTATCTATAGCTGCACTGGGATGGTGGAAAAGCCAAAGCTCGAAGATGCGCCGTCAAAGCAAGCGATCATCGGGCGCTATGTTCTCACGCCGCGGGTGTTTGAGTTACTGGAGACAACAACTCCCGGCGCAGGTGGCGAGATACAACTTACCGATGGGATCAAGGCCCTTCTCAAGGCGGAAAAGGTGTTTGGTTATACCTTTGAAGGCAAGCGGTATGATGCGGGAGATAAGTTCGGCATGTTACAGGCGACGGTGGAGTTTGCGCTGAAACGGCCGGAGTTTGCGGAGAAGTTTCGGTCGTTTCTTAAGGGACTTCCGCTATAGCGTGGTTTTTAGGACAGTTGGCCGCCTCGTGAGCCCTTAGCTGTCGGCAGGCTGCAAGCAATTTGCTCCTGCTTTACACAGGGGTGAGGCGCTTTTGTTATGAGATCTCGCGGGCATTCTGCCGAAATGCACAGTTACAGACTTGACTCATGGTAATCAGGTGTGTTATCTATTCTGCATTCATTCCATTAAGCAAACTCTGAGGCGGTCCCATGAAACAAACTCTGAGGACGGTCGGTGTAATCTATCTCCTCGCCGCGTTGACGCTCGTTCTCAATCTGTCCGGGTGGCTCACGCCGCCTCCTGGAGTGGCTAAGCTTCTCAGCGAGGTAGGAATAGCACTCCTCGCCGTCGGGACAATCCACCTGCTCGATCACTTTTCGTTGATCCGCGAGGTCGCCGGCACCATCGTAAGCGACACTAGAAAGGCCTTTGAGACTGGACTGCGAGGTGCGACCGATCAAATGACGGCCACTCTCTCCAGTTCTATTGTGAAGTCTGGAGAACAGCTTGAGGCCGAGTTGCAGGGCGCTACTAATCAAATGACGACGACTCTTTCAAGTGCCATTACGCAATCTGGGGACCAGATCGTTGGTGATGTCAACAAGAGAACGGAACGGGCATTTGACGACGCCTCTCAGATTCTCCAAAAGCAGATCGAATCGATCAAAGTGATGGCCGAATGCAATCTCAAGGAAATCTTTCCGTCCAGGTCGGTTGCGGGTGAATCTATCCGGGCAGCTATGGCAAAGTCCAATGAAGTCTGGTTGATGGGGATTTCCCTTAACGAGTTCTGCCGTCAGGAGCAAGGGCCGTTTTCAGTTGCATGGGACGACCTCATTGAAGGGATCAAGCAGGGAAAGAAGAAGGCACGTCTCCTGCTAATTGACCCCTACTGTCACGGCGCGACACTCCGGGCGTATTCGGAAACCGCCAGCAGCGCGACAGTTCCAGACCGAATGGAAACTGATGTGCTAGCGGCAGCGAACCTTCTCCACAGCATTCGCAATGAACTGGGCCAGAACCGACAGGATCTCGACGTGCGAGTTTACCGGATGGCTCCCACGGTGTTCCTTTGTCATCTCGACAACGAAACCTTTGTGCAGGATTACTTTTTTTGGAATCGCCGGTTAGCTAATACCCCTTTTCCGGTGTTTCATTATCTTCGAAAAGAAGACCCTCGCGCGACGTGTATACATCGGGAGCTTAGCCAGCACTTTGATTTCATTTGGAACCATGCCACAATTCGGCTGGAGGGACATGATACGGCGGACCCCAATGCACCAGCGTCGCATTTCCTGACGCTGCCATCTCGCGGGCTCGAGTGGGGCGGCCACGCGTCTGGAGTGCAGAATGTTTTCATAGACCGCAGGCGAGCATCAGTGCGCATGAGGGAAGAGATCGAATTCTCAAAGCGAATTTGGATCCAGGGGATCACGTTGCGGGCGTTCTTCGACACGAGCGACTTGGCAAATGTGCTAAAGAATCGGATCCGCGAGGCGAAGGACAGCACGGATATTCGCATAATGTTGCTCGATCCAGAATGTGAGCAGGCCAAAGTCAGAGCTTATCGGGAGTACGTTCTTAGTCGTCGGCCGAATGACCGGATTACACTGGCAGACTTCACTCAAAAGCACTTTGACCGATCAAAGCTCAGAAGAGACCTGATGGATACAAGGGAAAGAATTGAGGAGCTAGAGCGTGGGTGTGGTCGGCAGGGGCTCCTAAGAACATACGACGCGGCACCAAACATGTTTGTGCTAATCGGCGATAGCGCTGCATTCGTTGAGCAATACACTTACGGAAAGCTAGCCGAGCCGACACAAGGATCTCAGCCTCAGCGCGATGCGGAGGTCATTCTGGGTTCTGACATGCCTCTAATCGAGTACGGGCTTACAATTGACCCGATCTATGTTCGCGCCTTGAAGAACGTACGCGACGAAGGTCAGTTCGACGAACAACTCCGACCTCAGCCTTTTCCGCTCTTAGTCGACCATTTCGAATGGGCTTGGGGCCAGGCTCATCCTCAATGATAGAAGCTTCCCAACGCAGGTTTTTGCCAAACTGGGGTCTCCTGAAGGCGTCTCCGTGCGCTGCCGAGGGAGGCGGTCCGCCATCTTGCTGCTTCACGCCTTCCACTTAATGTTGCACCCGATGGATGGGTGTTGAGCTTCGGGGACTTTGTTGCCGGCCAGCACCAGGTCGATGGCGGCGCGGAGGTCTTCGCCGGTGACTGGCATGCTGTTGCTGGGTCGGCTCTGGTCAAACTGGCCGCGATATACCAGACGAAAATCTCCATCAAAAAGGTAGAAGTCCGGCGTGCAGGCTGCGTCGTAGGCGTGCGCTGCGGACTGGGTTTCGTCGTAGAGATATGGAAAGTTGAAGCCGAAAGTCTCGTGCTGTTGCTTGAGCCCTTCGGGACCGTCGGCGGGATGTGTGGCCGCGTCGTTGGAACTGATGGCGACGATGGCGATGGGCTTGCCGGCGTAGTCCCTGCCGAGGGCGGCGAGACCTTGATTAATGTGCTTCACGAAGGGGCAGTGGGCGCAGATGAACATGACCGCGAGCGCCTTGTTGCCGCGGAAATCATCGCGCTTGATGGTCTTGCCGGTCACTACGTCATTGAGTGCAAAATCGGGGGCGATGGTGCCCAGTTCGAGCATGGTGGATTGAACTTGTGCCATTGTTTTTCTCCTCGATTGGTTTCACTGATTCATTCGCTCTGAAGCTGCCGATCAAGAGACGGGATACCTTACTTAACGGGCATACTCGAGAGGCGCGGTTCTCGACCTGGGTTTTGGCGGAAGTACATTCCGGCAGGACAGTACTCCGAATCTTCCCGCAATTTGTGCTCGATGTGAGGCGCCGGTCCATGTGCAACATGCCTCCGAAATAACTTCACCGCTCCGTGGCAGTCCTCGCATCTGAACTCGGTCACTTCGTCGCGAATAGCATCCAAGACTGCCATTTTCACCCATTCCCCGCGCTTTTCACCGCTTCGTATGAAGAGTTTCTTCGCTTCACATCTGTATATTTTCTCGGAATCCTTCATGTTCAGTCCCTCGCTTTGCCTCTAGAACAGCGGTGTTTGCCGGCCAGGCATGGCGAGGCCGAAGTGTTCGTAAGCAAGGCGGGTAGCCACCCGGCCTCGCGGTGTGCGATCGAGAAAGCCGATCTGGATGAGGAATGGCTCGTAAACTTCTTCGAGCGCGTCTTCCTCTTCGGCGAGAGTTGCAGCCAGGGTGCTGAGGCCGACCGGGCCGCCGTCGTATTTCTGGATGATGGCCAGCAGCAGCTTGCGGTCGATCTCGTCGAAGCCGTGGGCGTCGACTTCAAGCATGGTGAGTGCGGCGTTCGCGGTGGGGCGGTCGATCACGCCGGAGCCGCGGACTTGCGCATAGTCGCGGACGCGCCGCAGCAGGCGGTTGGCAATTCGCGGCGTACCGCGCGATCGAAGGGCAATCTCCGCAGCGCCATCCTGATCGATGGGAACCCCCATCACTTCTGCTGAACGGGTGACGATGAAGCGTAGTTCCTCTTCCGTGTAGAACTCGAGTCGCAGTAGGATGCCGAAGCGCGAACGCAAAGGCGAGCTCAGCAGCCCGGGCCGGGTGGTTGCGCCGATGAAGGTGAAAGGGCGAATCTCCATCACATGCGTGCGCGCCGCCGGGCCCTGGCCGATGATGATGTCGAGCTTGTAGTCCTCGAGCGCGGTATAGAGCTTTTCTTCCAGCACCGGCTGCATGCGGTGAATTTCGTCTAGGAAGAGCACCTGCCGCTCACGCAGGTTGGTGAGGATCGCGGTAAGGTCGCCCTGAATCTGGAGGGCGGGGCCGGAGGTCTGCTGAAAGCCCACATCCAATTCGTTGGCGATGATGGTGGCGAGAGTGGTCTTGCCCAGGCCGGGAGGGCCGAAGAGCAGCACGTGGTCGAGAGCTTCGCCGCGAGACTTGGCCGCTTCAAGCGCGATGGCCAGTTGCTCCTTGGCTTTTGACTGTCCGATGAATTCGCCGAGCCAGCGGGGGCGGAGCTTGAGCTCAAAGCCCTGCTCTTCGTCGGCGCGCGAGGCGCTGACCAGACGTTCCGGGGTGTTGTCGCGGGCGATGGCCATGCTGAGGGAAGTGTAGCGGGTGCAGGCCATCGGGGCAATTCCGGCTATCGGATGCCGTTCATTTACCGACTTGATTCTTTCCGGGAAATGAGGCCTTCGTGAGCAAAGCGGAAGGCATATCGGAGGGCTAGAGTCGAAGATGGAAACCGCTCATTCCGCCATGTCGCACCCTTGCGGGGCAGATGCGGCGAAGAAATGCGAGGAGGTCGACCATGCTCGATCGTTCAACCTTGAGGGCACTGCTCGCGATCGGACTTGCCCTTCCCATTGCCGGCTGCGGCAGCTCCAATTTGATCGACTCCATTCAAGTTGCGCCCTCGACCGTGAATTTAACCGGCGTAGGCGCGACGGCGCAGCTATCGGCCACCGGCACCATCGGGCATGGAAGTCATCCTTCGACCACTGTGGATGTCACTGACCAGGTGACCTGGAGTTCCTCCTCGGCGAGCGTGGCAAAGGTCACTTCTCCTGGCGGAATGGTTACCGCTGTCGGCTCCGGCACCGCAACGATCACGGCTAGTATCAGCGGATTTACCGGGCTTGTGACCAACGGCGCCACGGTGACGGTGACCGCCGCAACCGGAGGCACAACCTCTGAGCCACTTGCGTCACTGGCCATCGATCCAGGGACCCAGACCGCGCTTGCCGTCAATCAGACGGTCGATTTCATGGCCATCGGGACCACAAGCTCGGGCGCTACCGTCAACCTTACCGGCCAGTCCGCCACGGTGGGCTCCTCCACCATCAAGGCTTCCACCTGGACCTCGAGCAATCCACAGGTTGCCAGCGTAAATGCCAACTCCGGCATCGCGACTGCGCTCACTTCCGGTTCCACTACCATCACCGGCCAGGCCGTGAATCCCGATGGGACGGTCGTAATCGGCACGGCAACGCTGACGGTCACGCTTCCCAACTCATCGCCTGAGCCTCTGGTCTCGATGGCCATCGTCCCGGCCTCGCAGACGCTGACGGCAGCAAATCAGACCGCCGGGCTGATCGCCATTGGCACCACGTCAAGCGGCACGACCGTAGACTTAACGAATTTGCCGGCAACGGTCGGCACGGCAACCATCAAGGCGGCAGCGTGGAACTCCAGCGTTCCTTCGGTGGCTTCGATCAATTCAGCCACCGGAGTCGCCACTGCTTTAAGCAACGGCACAACGGCAATTACGGCTGTCGCCGTTAATCCTGACGGAACGGTGGTCACCGCAACCGCCGCTATTACCGTGGCGATCTCCGGGTCGCCGGAGCCCCTGGTTTCGCTCGCAATCGTTCCGGGAACGCAGACCCTTGGCGCGACTGGCCAACCTACTCAGTTCATCGCTATCGGCACCACGTCAACGGGCGCCACGGTGAACCTGACCAACAAGACGGCAACGATTGGCGGGACAACGATTCAGCCGGCGGTCTGGACTTCGAGCAGCATGTCGGTGGCCACGATCAACTCGCTCACTGGCCTTGCGACCGCCGGTGCATCCGGCACTACCGCCATCGCAGCCATTGCTTATAACCCCGACGGCACCGCGGTAACGGGAATTGCCACTCTCAACGTGAACATTCCCGGTACGCCGGAGCCCCTGGTGTCGCTGGCCGTTGTCCCCGCAGCGCAACAGGCCCTGGCGATCGGTCAAACTGCCCAATTCATCGCCATCGGCACCACTTCATCGGGCGCCACGGTAAATCTGACCAACCAGAGTGCAACCGTTGGTTCCAACACCATTGCGGCGGCTACGTGGACGTCGAGTCATCCGGCGACAGCCACGGTGAATGCTGCAACTGGCATTGCTACCGCGCTGAGCGCCGGGTCGGCTGCCATCACTGCCATCGCGAAGAATCCCGATGGAACCGTGGTCACGGGGACCGCGGTTTATACCGTAACCATTCCCACCGTGGCCGAGCCGTTGGTTTCGATGGCGATTGTTCCGGCTTCGCAGACCCTCACGCTGCTAGGCCAGACTGCTCAGCTTACGGCCATCGCCACCACAGGAACGGGCACCACGGTGAACCTGACCAATCAGACGGCATCGATCAATGGAGCCACGATTCAGCCAGCGGTCTGGAACTCGGGTGCGCCGGGAGTAGCGACAGTGAATCCGGGCACCGGCCTGGTGACTGCGATAACGGCGGGCACTACCGTGATTACGGCCATCGCGTCGAATCCCGATGGAACCGTGGTGACCGGGGTCTCCACCGTGACGGTCACAGCCACGGGCGGAGCTGGCGGGAGCATTGCATCCATCGCAGTGATTCCGGCTACTCAGTCGGTTCCGTCGCCGAATGCAACCGCACAATTCATTGCCATCGGAACCACCACCACAGGAGCAACAGTCAACCTGACCAATCAGGTGGCGTGGAGCTCAAGCAGCGCACAGATTGGCACCGTCGGCGCCGCCACCGGGCTTGCCACGGGTGTTGCCCAGGGAAGCGCCACCATGACGGCGCTCTATACGCCGCCTGGAAGCGGAAACGTAGTTACCGGGATTGCGACGCTTACGGTGGTCGGAGGAACGTCTGAACCGATCAATGCGCTTTCCATCAGTCCTGTCATTCAGTCGCTGTCTGCGACCGGCCAGAAAGGGCAGTTTATTGCCCTCGGCACTTCGGGGATCACTGGTCTTCAGCAGGATGTGACGAACTCGGCTCAGATCAAGTGGGCCTCCAGCATCCCGACGATTGCCACCGTGACCACAGGGCTGCCAACTGGGAACGGAGTTGCCGCGGGCGTGAGTGCGGGCCAAACAACCATCACGGCAGAGTGGACCAACCCCGACGGCAGCGTGGTGTCGGCTGCGGGAGGCGTCACGGTGACGGCATCAGCAGC
>Ga0302320_10007686_pt1 | contig 23669 bp, 21 predicted proteins | sample Bog_T0_3_FD_202130 | JGI IMG/M metagenome (GOLD analysis project Ga0302320, IMG submission 202130) | Peat permafrost microbial communities from Stordalen Mire near Abisko, Sweden - Bog_T0_3 | ecosystem: Environmental > Terrestrial > Soil > Wetlands > Peat | place: Sweden: Abisko, Stordalen Mire... | reverse complement strand
GAACAAGGAGGCAAAAAAAGGCGGTCTGGCTGAGCCAGACCGCCTTTTCGAAAGGTTAGCTAAGAAAGATCAACCGCCGCCGGTAAGAACAGTTGCAGTGCTCGGCGCGCCACCTTGATTATCGGATGATTTTATTATCGTGCATGTGGCCACACCGCCAACAAGTGTCGAACTGACAAATACAGAGCTATTATTGATATAAAAAACAGCCATGCCAGCCGTTCCGAGCGGATTGCCGGTACCTGGGAGTGCAGTTACTGGAGTGTTTACGCCGTTCGCTGACCCTAGCGTTGGCTCTGTCCCTGAGCCAGCCGGAGCAACTGTACTCCAGAAAATGGGGAGATACTGATAATTAACCGAACTTAGGCCGTTCCCGGCATTGCCTCCGAAATCCCATGACATATTAGTCTGTAGAAGTGAAGTGGCCGCAGATGTGGCAGCCAGAGTGTATTTTGTTGCTGTTCCTCCCGAGATGAAAAAGATGGAGGGATCGGTGACATAACTTCCACCGAGAAGAGCTATGGCGACATCGGCAGCAGTGCCGCCGCTTTTATCGGGAAAAAGTTGGTTATTGTCGTTTGCGTAGGAATACATCGCGAGTCCGAGCGCATGAGCGCCTTGCATGGCGGAGCTTTGCTTGGCTTTCTTGATGCCGTTTGCAATGGGGCCGAGGGCGACACCGGCGAGAATGGCGATGATCCCGATGACCACGAGGAGCTCAACGAGCGTGAAACCGCCTGATTTTCTTGCGGTACGAAGGAGAAGACGGAGTTTTAGCATTGGCGGAACGTACGCTATTATTGCCTAAACGTCAATAGATGAAACTGAATTTATAGGGAAAAATCGTAGAGACAGTTGCACGGAGAAGCAGTTAGGGGCGTTTGCATCGAAGTCAGGGCCCCTCGTTCCCAAACTACAACAAACCTTTCGTGCTCGGAATGCCTTTCACGCGCGCGTCGCGGCGGACGGCCTGCTCCAGCGCGCGGGCGAGGCCCTTGAAGACCGCCTCGATGAGATGGTGCGTTTCGCTCGAATAGAGCACCTCGACGTGCAGTGTCAGGCCGGCCTCCTGCGCGAACGCGCGAAGGAATTCGACCGCGAGTTGCGCCGGAAAATCGCCCGCCTTCAGCCGGTTCAGGTTCAGGCCTTTCGGCGCGCGCCAGACCAGCAGCGGACGTCCGCTGAAATCGAGCGCGACACGCACCAGCGTTTCGTCCATCGGCAGGTGAAAATTCCCGTAACGCACGAGGCCCTTTTTATCGCCGAGCGCTTTCCCTAACGCCTGTCCCAGCACGATGCCGGTGTCCTCGACCGTGTGATGAAAGTCGACCTGCACGTCGCCCTTGCCGCGCACGTCGAGATCGAAAAGCGCGTGCTTCGCGAAGAGCGTTAGCATGTGGTCGAAAAACGGAATGCCCGTGGCGATCCGCGAACCGCCGCGTCCATCAACCGCGAGCTTGATGTCGATATCCGTTTCACCAGTGACGCGGTGTACCTGGGCGTGGCGTGTTTTGCTCATAAAAACGAGGGAATCATTACGGAATTAACGGAATTCACCAAATTTACGGAATTTTGGAAGAAGGTTTTTAGACAGAATGAATAGGATTAAGAGGATTGGAGAAAAGACAGGGAAATTCTGACAGGAAAACATGAATTTATGAAAACATGAAAAAGACAAAAGATGTTTTCGGTTTCTTCATGTATTTCATGTTTTTATGTCTTCCTGTTAAAAAAGCCTTCCTATTCCGTTAGGATTCCCCGGCCTTTTTTGGCTTCTCTTCATCAAACCGGATCGTCACCGAGCGCGCGTGCGCGTCGAGCTGCTCCACGGCGCAGAACGATTCGATGTGCGTTCGGACACGGTGAAGCGCGCGCTGCGGATATTCCACGATGCTCGTGCGGCGGAAAAACTGGTCGATGGTCAGGCCGGAAAACGCCTTCGCCGCGCCGCCCGTCGGCAGCACATGGCTCGGCCCGGCAATGAAATCGCCCGCCGCCACTGGCGAAAAATTCCCGATGAAGATGGCCCCGGCATTGTGGATGTGCGCGGCCCATTGGCGCGCGTCCTTGATGACGAGGCTGAGGTGTTCCGGCGCGAAATCCTCAACGATGCCGATTGCTTCGCCGACATCCTCGACCAGCACCAGCGTGCAGCCCTTTTCGAGCACTTCCGCGAGATGTTTCCCGCGCGAAAGCTTGGGCGACTGCAAGGCCAGTTCGCTCTCGACGGCAGCGAGAAGTTTGGGGCAATTCGTGAGCAGCAAAATCTGGCTGCCCGCGCCATGTTCGGCCTGCGCCAGCAAATCGGCGGCGACGAAGTCAGCGCGGGCCGAATCGTCGGCGACCACGGCGACCTCGCTCGGGCCAGGCAGTTGATCGATGGCGACGGCCCCGACGACCTGCCGTTTCGCCTCGACCACGAAAGCGTTGCCGGGCCCGAAAATCTTCTGCACGCGCGCGATGGTGGGAGTGCCATACGCGAGAGCCGCGATGGCTTGCGCCCCGCCCACTTGGTAAATTTCCGTCGCGCCCGCCGTGCGCAGGGCGTAAATCAGCGTCTCGTTCACCGGCGGCGGCGTCGTCACAACGATCTCGCGCACCCCGGCCTCCTTGGCCAGCGGAACGGTCATCAGCGCGGTGGAAACCAGCGGCGCGGTGCCGCCCGGCACATAGATACCGACCCGTTCCAGCGGATCGAATTTCTCGCCGACCGTCGCGCCCTCGCGGTTCCTGCGCGACCAACTGCGCGGCTTGCGCAGCTTGTAAAAAGTCCTGATATTTTTCAGCGCGTACTCAACTGCTGCGCGGATCTGTTGCGACGGCTGGGGCGTGCGCGACGGGAGCAAAAGATTGGCGCGCGTCATCTCGACCCCGTCCCATTTCTTCGCATACTTCACCAGCGCCTCGTCGCCTTCCGCGCGAACCGTGGAGATGATTTCCGCAACGGCCGTCGCGCGTGTCGCCGCAGGCTCCGCATGGCGGTTAAGCGCGGCGATCTGCTTCGAGAAATTCGGCTGGTTGTAACGGAGAACGCGCCAGGGTTTGGTGCTCATGAGAATGGGTTTTAAACAGAATTAATAAATTTTTTGAGGAAGGCTCTTAGACAGGATTAATAAGATTAACAGGATTGGGAAGGGCAGTCACTACTCCCATTTTCCCCACATTTGCCTCATTAGTCCTATCATTCATATCACTCCCACTCAATTGTCGCAGGCGGTTTGGAGGAGACATCATAGACGACGCGGTTGATGCCCTTCACTTCATTGGTGATCCGCGACGCGATGCGCACCAGCAAATCGTGCGGCAGGCGCACCCAGTCGGCGGTCATGCCGTCGTGGCTCTCGACCACGCGCAACACGCAGGTGAAATCGTACGTGCGCTCGTCGCCCTGGACGCCCACGCTCCGCACAGGCAGCAGCACGGCAAACGCCTGCCAGACCTTGTCGTACCACTTCGCCGCCTTCATTTCCTCGATCACAATCGCGTCGGCTTTACGGAGAATGAAAAGCTTCTTGGCGTCGATCGGCCCGAGTGTCCGCACGGCCAGACCGGGACCGGGGAACGGATGCCGCCAGACGACTTCCCTCGGCAGGCCGAGCGTTTCGCCGACGACTCGCACCTCGTCCTTGAAGAGCTGCCGCAACGGCTCGACGAGCTGGAACTTCATGTTCTTCGGCAGGCCGCCGACGTTGTGATGGCTCTTGATCATCGCCGCCGGGTTGTCCCCGATGGCGACGCTCTCGATAATGTCGGGATAAAGCGTCCCCTGCGCGAGGAACTTCGCCGCGCCGACTTTTTTCGTTGCGCGCTGGAATTCCTCAATGAAAATGCGTCCGATGATTTTGCGTTTGCGCTCGGGATCGGAGACGCCTTTGAGCGCTTTGAGAAAGCGCGGCCCGGCGTTCACGGTCAGGAGCTTGAGCTTCAGGTTGCGCCCGAAAACATCCTGCACCTTTTCGCGCTCGCCTTTGCGAAGCAGGCCGTTGTCGACAAAAATGCACTGGAGCTGGTCGCCGATGGCTTGATTCAGCAACGCCGCCGCCACCGCCGAGTCGACTCCGCCGCTGAGGCCGAGCAGCACACGCTCCTTGCCAACTTGGTTGCGTACCGCTTCGCAAGTCGATTCGATGAATCCCTTCATCGTCCAACTCGGTTCCGCGCCGCAGATGCCGAGCACGAAATTGGAGAGAATCTCCATCCCGCGCGGCGTGTGCGCGACTTCGGGATGAAACTGCAGGCCGTAAATCTTGCGCTTGGAATCCTCGATCGCCGCGTAGGGCGAATTGTCCGAAGTCGCGATCGAGTGAAAACCCTTTGGCAATTTTTTCAGGCTGTCGCCGTGGCTGTTCCAGATTTCGAGCTTCTCATCGAGGCCCTGGAAAAGCGGCGACGCTTTCGACACTTGCAGATGACCCCGCCCATATTCGCGACGCGCGCTCGGGGAAACCTCGCCGCCGAGCCACTTCCCGAAAAGCTGCATGCCGTAGCAGACGCCGAGGATCGGAATGCCCGCGTCAAATACGCGCTTGTCGGGCTGCGGCGCGCCCTTGGCGTAGACGCTGGCCGGTCCACCGGAAAAAATCAGACCCGAGGGGCGCAGGCTTTTCAGGACGCTGGCGGGTGTGTCGTACCGGACGATCTCCGAATAGACATTTAATTGCCGCACGCGCCGCGCGATAACTTGGGTGTATTGCGAACCGAAATCGAGGATGAGTATCTTGCTGGTCATGGTTGGACGGGATGAAGGGAAAGGGAATTTTTAGACAGGATTCACCGGATGAACAGGATTTTTGAAAATTTTTATTATTCGACCTGTGGATTCAATCCCCCCCGCGCGAAGATGGCTTCCGTAGGAAGCCATGACGATTTATTGAGACTTCCGCGAAAGCCATACTATAAGAAGTTAAGAAGTCCGTCATCCTTCGGTAGCCGCAGCAACAAGCCGCGCCCTGAGCGAAGGCGAGAGGCAGGCCTGCTTTTCCAGTTGCGGCATGTCGAGCCGGAGCCGAAGGACCCAGCCACGACAAAATCATTTGTGAGAGTGGCGTCACAAATTTCGAAATCAAAAGGAGCGCCTTTCGCCCGCCCGTAAGGGGCGAAGTTCCCACTCGCAGAGAAAACTGCTCAATGACGCTTAAAATTTTTCTTAAAGACGGCAAGGTCCTTCGACTCCGGCTCGGTGGGAAATGACCCGAATAAACACACTCACCGCTCGCCTTCGCAAGGATGACGGAACGTTGAGAGTACGTCCTTCGTAGAAGTCCCCTCTGAAACGCTTCCTTTCTTGTGCACAAACCCGGCGATAAATCGCCGGGCTACTCTCAGCCGTTCCTCCGTAATGGGAATGGCGAAATTCTTGAGAAGCAACTCTCGCGGGCGTCCCCTACGGGATATTCCGCCGCCTACTTGCCGGAGACGGAATTCGCAGGCGTGGCGTTCGTACTGTTCGTGCTGTTCGTGCTGTTCGAGTTCGTCTTGGCGATCGTGCCGAGACGCGTGAACATCTTCGAGAAGTCGGCTGCGGGCTGGTTCTTCCCGTTGAGCGCATTGGAACGGCCCACAAAGACGACCCCGTCGTCCATCGCCAGGCGGTTGCTGTGGAGATCGCCGTAAACCTCGGCCTTGCCGCGCAGCTCGATCCGGCCCGTGGCGTAGATATTGCCCTGGACCTTTCCGAAGATCACGACGTCGTTGACCCGAATCTCGGCCTTGATCAGGGCCTGCTCGCCAACGGTCAGCGCTCCGCCTTCGGATTCAATCGTGCCTTCGAGGCGGCCATGCAGTTCGAGTTCGCCGGAAAACGCCAGTGCGCCTTTGAATTCGCAATCGGACGTCAGGACGGTTGTCGTGCGGGTGCCGAGAGCTTGCCCCGGGCGGGAGGTGTCAGAGGGAAGAGGAGGGCGCTTGGAGTTGTCAGTAAATGTGGACATAGATGATCTCTACTTTTAGTTCAGTGTGACGGCAAGGTCAAGCAGGTGTGGTTCCAATTCGTGACTTAATTTCAAATTAGGAGCCGGACGTGTTGAAGCGCCAAAGCATTAAAATGTAAAGGAGCACCAAGATCAACAGAACCGCCCCGACGATTGGTATCGAGAGTCTTTTCATTTCCCTTCGTCACAATAACCGCCTTGCACAGCGATAAGACCAATTCAAATGGGGAAACAACCCGTGCCCCCCTTCACGGAAAACTATTCAGCGCCTTTTGCAGCAGCTCTTTCGACTCCCTCTGAATGATCTGCCGCTTGAGCGGATGGATCACATGCGTCAGGGCATAATCGCGCAGCTTCCTCATGTCCTCCTCCGTGCGCAACGGCGGAAAGAGGTACTGCTCCTCCATCGCCAGGTCGACCAAATCGCGCCCGGTCTGGCCCATGTAAGTTACGCATAAACGCCGGAACTGCCCGGCGAAACTCTCGTCCGCTTCGTGCGATTCCTTCAGCGTGTGCTCCGCCAGTTGCGCTACCTTCACCATCGCGCGGCTCGACTCAAAAACATCCTCGCTGCGCAGCGCCCGGTCGAGCACCAGCACGGACAGGTTCAGCGGCTGGCGGAAATCGGACGGCTCCAGGTTTTTGTCCATGAAAACGACCAGGTAAAAATTCTTTGCGAAGAGCCGCGTGTAGACCGCATACTTGTCGTATATAAGCCGGAACTCCTGCGTCAGCACCTTCGCCTTCCAGCTGAAAAGCGCGAGTTGATAGAGCTGCGACGCGATCCGCTTCAGGATATCGTTGCTGTACTGGCCGGGCACGTCCCGCGCGACAATCGTGTGGAATTGATCGAAAACAAACGCAGCCTTCACGCCCGGCAGCGCCGTCACTTTCCGCAGGGCATCTTCGAGTTTTGTTGCCATAAATCCCTTTTAACAGGAAGACATGAAATCATGAAAACAGGAAGGGAAAATTTTTCGATGGGATGAATGAGGTTGGAGTGCAGTCCGAGAGAAAATATCCCGATCTCTTCATCCACCCTTCCCAATCATCTTAATCATATTAATCCCATCCAAAATTCTTCCGTCTTTTTTCATGTCTTCATGCTTTTCTGTTTTCCTGTTAAAAAATGATGATCTGTGAAGAGCGAAACGAATCTCCATTTCTGCTCAGCATTCTTGTGTTCTCTGTGTTCTTTTGCGGTCAATCAGTTTTTGCGTCCATTCAGTCAATCACCGCGTTTACCGCCGAATCGAGATCGTCCTGGAAGGCATTCCTGCCTCGCATCAGCACAATGAAGCTCTCGTCGTGATTCAGGCCCACCACCTGGTATCTCTCCGTGTCGATCGTCCATTTTTCGCAAATGCCAAACCCGAGCGTTTCGCCCACCGACTTGGCCCGCTCAGCAAACTCAACCAGCCATGCGGTGCTTTCAGGCTCGCCCTCGGTGGACGTCGCCTCGAACAGCACGGTTTCCTTGCCCCGCTCGATCTGCACCATCTTCATCAGCCCGTTGATCGCCTTGAAGCGGTCGAACGGACTCGATGGCGTCAGGCTCTGCGCGCGGAATACAGGGCCGCCCTTGCTCGTCAACTTCCCGCTCGCCGTCACCGCCATGCCGGGATTAAGCAGGTATTCGATCTGGTCCCACAGCGAGCGCTTGATTCCCAGCGGCAGCGGCGCAACGGTGCTGTCCTCCAATTTCCAGGTGACAATCTGCGCCAGCGCATCCTTGCCCCAAAGCGCGGCGTAATTCGCCTCGATCAACTCGCCTTCCTTAAAGTAGAGAAAGGCCGCCTCGCCCGTGGCGTCGGTGATCGTCAGCATGCAATCGCGCAAGGGCAGGCAATCCTTGCGAATGATCTCCTCTAGTGACTGCGGCTTCGCCATGAATTGGAGTTAAGCATACTCGCCCGCCAATGGGAAGCGACTTGGTAGCCGTCATACCAAGGTAGCCCGCGCGAGGGGACGTGTCCCGCTCAGCGCGGGGGTCTCCCTCGGTACGACAAACTCACTTACGCCCTCGCTCCCAAACTCCGGAGTTTGGGAACGAGGGGAAAGCCGAACTGATCTTTCGCCTTGCCTTTAGTCCTGAGCTTGCCGAAGGATCAGGATGACGGCACTATATTAGCAGCATGATCGGCATTGTTGATTACGACATCGGGAACTTGCGCAGCGTGCAGAAGGCCTTTCAGCACGTCGGCGGCGAGGCGGTGTTTGTCCGCACGCCGGAGGAGATCGCGCGGGTCGATGCCTTGGTGCTGCCGGGCGTCGGTGCGTTCGGCGATTGCGTGCGCAGCCTGGCGAAGTCGGGCATGTGGGACGCCACACTGGCCTGGGCCAAATCGGAGCGGCCTTTCTTCGGCATTTGCGTCGGGTACCAGATGCTTTTCGAGTCGAGCGAGGAAGCGCCCGGTGAAAAAGGACTCGGTGTTTTTGCGGGCGAAGTGAAGAAATTCTCCGCCAGGCACGGCCTCAAGATTCCGCAAATCGGCTGGAACACGGTGACGGTCCGCCAGCCCGGCGTGCCGCTGCTTGAGGGTATTTCCGATGGCGATTACGTCTATTTCGTGCACAGCTATTACGCCGCGCCGAAGGACGCTTCCATCATCGCGTTGGAGACCACCTATGGCGATACGTTCGCTTCCGCCGTGGCGCGAGGGAATCTTATCGCCACGCAGTTCCACCCGGAAAAAAGCCAGCGCTCCGGGTTGCAGATGGTGAAGAATTTTGTTGGGCTGGCCGGGAAGACGTCTGTTAAGTTGGCATCAGCCTAAGCGCGGCCACCGCATTTTTTTGGGAGCTGATCCTTCGACAAGCTCAGGATGACCGATCTATTATTTTAGAATTTCTTTATAAAGAACAACCTATGCACATCTTTCCAGCCATTGATCTTCGCGGGGGTAAAGTCGTCCGGCTCGAACAGGGCCGGGCTGAGGCTGAGACCATTTACGGGACCGATCCCGTCGCCGTCGCGGAAAGTTTTGTCGCGGCGGGCGCGAAGCATCTCCACATGGTCGATCTCGATGGGGCTTTTACGGGCGAGTTGACGAATCTCCATCTCGTTGCGGCGGTGGCGAAGGCCCTTTCTTCCTCGCTTTTCATCGAACTCGGCGGCGGGATGCGCACCGAAGCGGCCATTGCGCAGGCGCTGGCAACGGGCATCGGGCGGGTGGTGATCGGCACGCGCGCGTGCGAGTCCCTGCCGTTTGTGCGCGCGGTGGTGGAAAAATTCGGCGCGGAACGGATCGCCATCGGCATCGACGCGAAGGACGGCATCGTCTCCACGAAGGGCTGGACCGCGCCGAGCCAGTGGACTGCGCCCGACCTGGCGCGGGCCGTGGCCGCTGAGGGAGTGCGGACGATTATCTACACAGACATCGCGACCGACGGCATGTTCACCGGGCCGAACTTGATGGCGCTGCATGAAATTTCAGCCGCCGTACCGGCAGTTGGGATCATCGCTTCGGGCGGCGTGGCGAATATCGAGCATGTGCAGTCGCTTCGCACGCTGGGCGAGACAATCGAGGGCGTCATCATTGGCAAGGCGCTTTACGATGGAAGACTCGATCTGGCCAATGCCTTGCGGACCGCCGCGCAGGAGACGGCCTGAATCCGTCAAATGTTGCTCGCGCCTTTCCTGAGAGGCTGCTAATCAATCACCGGACAACTCGGTTTCAGCATCAGCAGAACCTCGGAAAATTCCCTTATGAAAAAATTCATCGTTGAGTTCATCGGCACGTTCTTCCTCGTCTTCACCGTCGGCGTGTGCGTGGTCAATCCGGATGCGGGCGTGATCGCGCCGCTGGCCATCGGCTCAGTGCTGATGGTGATGGTGTATGCGGGCGGCCACATTTCGGGCGGCCATTACAATCCGGCGGTCACTGTCGCCGTCGCCATTCGCGGGCGGATGTCTCCGCTGGAGGTCCCTATGTACTTTCTCGCGCAAATCATGGGAGCGCTCATGGCGGCGGGTGCGGCTTACTACCTGAAGGGCCCCAATGACCTGGCGGGCGCGTCGGGACCGGCCTATGTGCTGGGGCAAAAGGCCCTCGCGGAATTTCTTTTCACGTTTGCGCTGGCTTACGTTGTCCTCAATGTCGCCACGGCCAAGGCGAACGCCGGAAATTCGTTTTACGGGCTGGCGATTGGCTTCACGGTGATGGTCGGCGCGTTTGCGGTCGGACCGATTTCAGGCGGCGCATTCAATCCGGCGGTGGCCACGGGCTGTCTCTGCCTGGGCTTGATTTCGGCGGGGAATTACCTGGGCTATATTGCCGCGCAATTGGCCGCGGGCGCATTCGCAGCGTTCATTTTCAAGGTGCTGAATCCCGGGGATAAGTGAGGCTGGATTGAGGCATTGGTTCACCCCTTCCAAGCCTTCACCAATTCCGGGAAGGCGCAGTCGCGGCACTGGGAGCAATCGGTCTGGCAATAATCGTGAAAGATTTGGAGGAGGCCCTGCTGCACGAGCGCCTCGCGGGCTTGCTTCGGCGGCAGGGCCGAGACTAGGAGCCTTTGAGACGCGATGCGGGCGGCTCCGGTGGCTGCGGCGCTGAAGGTGCGGAGCGCAAGCTGCGCCGTGTCCGGTTCCTCCAACGAGACCATTGGCCAGAAGACGTTGATGAGGATGTCGTGTACCCGCTCCTCGCCGAGCAGTCGGCAGGGTGTCGACAACGTCGCGCCGGTGAGGGTCGCGTGCTTTTCCCAAAACGGATCGCGAATGGCCAGGAGCGTCGCCGCAAATCGGTCCGCGTCTCGAGCCTTGAGCGCGGCGAGCAGGTCCGGCACGTGCGGCACGATTTGCGCCAGGGCGGCCAGTCGCCGTTCGGGGCGGTTGAGCGGACGCTGGCCCGCCAGACGCCACTGGCTTCGCGGCAGCAGCGCGTAATCGAGAGCGCCGCGCGCTTTCCACCAAATCTCCCAGAGTTCCCGCAGCCAGCCGCGCGGCTCCGATTCAAGGCGCGTGACGCTTTCATTGGGCAAAAAGCCGGAGAGTCCGAAGAGATGGGCGAGGCGCGCTTTCGGTTCCATGGCACGTAATTTCACCCACGGCAAACGCTGCGCGACCAGACGCGTCGGCACGCGGTTCGCATGGAAGCCGAGCGCTTCGGCCAGCGCCTCGTGGAGCGCCTGCGCGGGACTGGTCAGGCGCTGACGCCAGAACCAGCGCCGCGCCTTTTGGCGCAGGCGGAAAATACCCGCGTCTCGCAGGATGTCGACGATTTGATTGGCGGACAGGCGGGCCAGCTCCGGGGAGCAGCGCCCCGGCGTCGCGCCGGGCAGGGGATGCTGGAGCAGCGCCGCGCAGAGCGGTTGCAGTTCGGGCCATGGCGCAACGAGCTGCGTTCCAAGCACGACCTGTGGCACTCGGCGAAAGGAGGCGGTCGCGGGGAAAAATGATTTGCCGCTTTTACTTTCCCACACGGCATGAAGAACCGTGTCGTCGTAAGCCGCATCAGCATGATGGCCATGCGCGTTCCAATCGGCGGGACGCAGATGAACCTCGACGTTGCCGATGATCAAGTCGCCATCCGCCTTTCCATCTTTCTGGAAACGCACCGCTGCCCGCGTAAAATCGGGGCCGCCGCCGTGATTCCAGAATCCGGGCTGGATGATTTCGACGGTTCGACCATCGTCCGTGGCGAGGACCGGTTGGTAAAGCTGCTCGAACCAAAGCGCCTGCACTTCGAGTTCCGTGGGCGCGCGCATCGATTCTTCGCGCAGGGAAAGTGGAGGCAAATAGGACGCTTTCATTTCGCGTTATTCTTTTTAGGCAAAATCGACGCAAAGCGCCAGTCGCGCGAAAAATCGGGAAAAACGGCCTGTAAATGACAAAACAGTTTCATTCTCGTAACTTGATTTAAAGCCGGTTTAACTCATAAATGTGATGAACGACACACCTATGAAAACCCGCTTGCTCCCTTTTTTCGCACTTATTCTTTTTGCCGCCGTAGGCCGGATTGGCCTGGCGCAGACGGCATCTCCTACCAACCAGACTGATGCGTCCGCGGCGAAGCCTCCGGCGCTGACGGCTCCGCAGGGCAAAGTCGCGCAGCCGCCCGGCCCGATCGATATCTCCAATGAACCGATCGTCAAGATCGTGGCCAATGTCCAGCCCGCCGTGGTCAATATCACCGCGGAAAAAACGGTCCCGGCTTATGTCAGAAACCAATTCTTCCAAATTTATCGCGGAAACCAGACGGCGCAGAGCATCGGCTCCGGGCTTATCATTTCCGCCGACGGATTTGTCATCACCAATGCGCATGTGGTGGAGCTGGCCGAGAAGGAAAAGGAGGTCAACATCACGCTAATGTCGGGCTCGAAGTACCGCGCGCAAATCATTTCTGCGGACGAAGACGCCGATTTGGCGCTGCTGAAAATCGAGGACAAAACGGTGCAGTTCCCCTACTTCGATCTCAGCTACACGTCGCCGAATCTTCTCGGCGAAACCGTCGTCGCGCTGGGCAGCCCGGCGGGCTACCAGAATTCGGTCAGCCACGGCATTCTCAGCGCGCTGCACCGCAGTTTCACGGTCGAGGATCATGTTTACAACAACTTGATCCAGACCGATGCGGCGATCAATCCAGGCAACAGCGGCGGCCCGCTGATTGATCTCAATGGCGGCCTCGTTGGAATCAATTCGGCCAAGCTCGCGGGCACGGCGATTGAGAACATCGGCTTTGCAATTCCTAACGATGTGGTGATTCCCTGGGTGAACGACGCCATCGCCGTCGCCAAGGGGCTCAAGCCCGCGCCCATCTCGACGGCTGCGAGCGCGCTGGACATGATCCACCAGCATCTCGGCCTGACGGTGAAAGTGCTTGAAGCAGACGATGTGGGGCAATTAGGCATGCAAGTCAATGGCGGCCTGCTCATCACTCATGTCGACGAAGACAGTCCCGCCGGGCAAGCCGGTCTGCGCAGCAAGATGATTATCGTGATGATCGGCAACCGGCAGATCACGGACGCGAGAAGTCTGCCAAGAGAGCTTCTCAAAATACAGAACGGCACCAACGTGCGTCTGCAGGTCGTTTACGTCCAGTCGGTCGGAATGCTGACAATCCAGCGCGGCGGTTCCGTGATGCTGACGGCGCGGTGAGTCTTTACTGGGGGGACGCCGACAGGCGGGCCTGACTGCATGTCCGCGGACGACCAGGAGGTCGTCCCTCCAAATATGAGCACCACAATTTCTCTTTTTCCGGGACGTGTTGTTTCGTAAGCTGGCTGGCTTATGAAATCGCCCAAGAAATCCACCAAGCACCGCAAATCACTCCAACGCCACTGGTCGGGACCGCTCGTTGAAGCGGCCGAACGCGCGCAAAGCCGCGCCATGCTCCACGCGGTCGGATTCGAGCGGGGCGATTTCGAGAAATCGCAAATCGGCATCGCGTCGACCTGGAGCCAGGTAACGCCCTGCAACATCCACATCGACAAGCTCGCGCTCGCTGCGGCGGAAGGCGTGGAAAAGGCGGGAAGCAAATCGCTCATCTTTAACACCATCACCATTTCCGACGGCATCTCCATGGGCACCCAGGGGATGAAATACTCGCTCGTGTCGCGCGAAGTCATCGCCGATTCGATCGAGACCGTTCTGGGCTGCGAACTGCTCGACGGCCTCGTCGCCATCGGTGGTTGCGACAAAAACATGCCCGGTTGCCTCATCGCGATGGCGCGGTTGAACCGGCCCGCGGTGTTCGTTTACGGCGGGACCATCCTGCCCGGCTGTTTCCAGAAAAAGGACGTCGACATCGTGTCCGTCTTCGAGGCCGTGGGCAGCCACGCCGCCGGCAAAATGAGCGACGCCGATCTCGCCTCGCTCGAGGCTTGCGCCATTCCCGGCGCCGGCGCGTGCGGCGGCATGTACACGGCCAACACCATGGCCTGCGCGATTGAGGCGCTCGGCATGAGCCTGCCCAACAGCTCGGCGCAAAACGCCATTTCCACGGCTAAAAAGGAAGACGCGCAAAACGCCGGGGCCGCGGTGCATCGCCTGCTTTCGCTCGGCATCCGCCCGCTCGACATCATGACGAAAAAGGCGTTCGAGAACGCCATCACCGTAGTCATCGCACTCGGCGGCTCGACCAACGCTGTGCTCCACCTCCTCGCCATCGCGCACGCGGCGGGCGTCAAACTTTCGCTCGACGACTTCACCCGCATCGGCAAGCGCGTGCCCGTGCTCGCCGACTTGAAGCCGAGCGGCAAATACGTCATGGCCGCGCTCGTTGGCATCGGCGGCCTCACGCCGCTGATGAAAATGCTCCTCGACAAGGGCCTGCTCCATGGCGATTGCCTCACCGTCACCGGACGCACCTTGGCTGAAAATCTGCGCGGCGTGAAACCCTATCCCAAGGGCCAGGACATCATCCACGGCTTCGACAATCCGATCAAACCGACGAGCCATCTGGTCGTCTTTTACGGCAACCTCGCGCCGCTCGGCGGCATCGGAAAAATCACCGGCAAGGAAGGCGAAAAATTTGTCGGCACCGCGCGCGTTTTTGATTCCGAAGAGGAAGCGCTCCAGGCGATCCTCGCCGGCAAAATCAAAAAGGGCCACGTGGTCGTCATCCGCTACGAAGGACCCAAGGGCGGTCCCGGTATGCGGGAAATGCTCTCGCCCACCTCGGCCATCTCCGGGCGCGGCCTCGGCAACGACGTGGCGCTCATCACCGACGGACGTTTCTCCGGCGGCACGCACGGCTTCGTGGTGGGCCACATCTCGCCCGAAGCGCACATCGGCGGCGCGCTCGCGCTCGTGAAGAACAACGACCGCATCACCATCGACGCCCGCGTGCATCAGCTCAAACTCGAAGTGCCCGCCCGCGAACTGGCCAAGCGCCGCAAGGCCCTCAAGCCCCGTCCGCCCGTCAAGACCCGCGGCGTCCTCGCCAAATACGCCGACCATGTCAGCCAGGCGCACCTCGGCGCGATTACGGATGGGCATTTTGGAGGCTAGCCATTCATCCCCGCACAAAGGCGTCGCTCGATCATCCCGGGCGACGGTGCGATAAGTTCCCGCGCTCGGAGATTGCGGACTACCGGACTTAGAGCAGCCATTGCCCGGCAGCCGCGCACACGAGCACCACGCCCCAATTCGGAATTTTCCAGAATTGGAGCAGCGCGAACGCCGCAAGCCCAAGCGCGCAGGATTGGGGCGACGTGATGCCGCTCTTCCAAACTGGATCGTAAAAAGCCGCCAGCAGAAGCCCCACAACGGCGGCGTTCGCTCCCTTCAACGCGGCTTGGGCCTGGACGTTGCCGGTCAAGCGCGCCCAAAACGGCAGCGTCCCAAGAATCAGCAAAAGTGAAGGCAGCAGGATGGCCCCCAGGCACCAGAGGCCCATCATCCATGGTGGGTAAACGGAGGAGGACATGCTTGCTCCCAAAAAGCCCGCAAACGTGAACAGAGGTCCGGGCAAAGCCTGCGCCGCTCCATAGCCAGCCAGGAATATATCGTGAGAAACCAAGCCGCTCTGCACGGTTTCGGCCTGTAGCAAGGGCAGCACAACATGTCCGCCGCCGAAAACGAGAGCGCCGGTCCGATAAAAACGCGCGAAGGCATCTTGCAGTTGGCCTCCGCCATGGCTGGTCAACGAAAGGACAAGCAGCACGGCGAAGATCACCAGACTTATCGCGGCCAGCCGCCGGGACAAAAGCAGATTGGTGGAAAAAGTCCCCCGCTCTTTGCGGGCAGGGGATTCACTTCGCAGCCATGCCAAGCCAAAGAGAGCGCCGCCCGCGATCACCACGGGTTGCAGCCATGCGTCGCGAAAAATGGCCATGACGGCGGCGCATGCCACCATGAGCGCGACCCGGATCAGATCAGGACATAGCTTGTTCGACATGGTCCAGATCGCCTGCGCCACCACCGCCACCGCCGCCACCTTCAATCCCAAAAGCCAGCCTGCGGTCTCGACATTCAGGTAATGGACGCCATACGCAAAGCCGATCATCAAAAGAGCGGAGGGCGCGGTAAACGCCATCCAGCCCAGGATTCCACCGAGCAAGCCGCTGTGAAGATAACCAAGAACCATGGCCACTTGGCTGCTGGCCGGTCCCGGCAGGAACTGGCAAAGCGCAACCACATCGGCGTAAACCGCGTCGCTCACCCAGCGCCGCCGCTGCACCAGTTCGTTTTGAAAATAACCGAGATGGGCCACCGGCCCGCCAAACGAAGTGCAGCCCAGGCGTAGAAAGACCGCCATCGTTTCAACGATAAGGGAAAGGCGCGAGCGATGCGTCGGTTCTGCCATGGTCACGCCCTAACTTGCCGAAAAAACGGCAAAAGAGCTGCCAAAAACTCATCTCAAACTTGCAAAGTTTCCGTGGTAGCCCGCCGCTAGCCCAGCGGCGGGGCAGTGGTAGCCGTCGCCGCTACACGAGCGTGCCGGGCGACGGTCGGTGACAAAACGGCAAAAAAACTGCCAAAAATTCATCTCAAACTTGCAAAGTCGATTGGAATGATAGAGTATGACTGCATGCGTCTCTCAAAAAAAGGTGAATACGCGATTCGCGCGCTGACCGAAATCGGCTTTGAATCGAAGCTCCGCCCCAACAGCCTCATCCAAATCTCCACTGTCGCCCAGCGCACGAACATCCCGGAAAAGTTCCTCGAACAAATTCTCCTGGCATTGCGCAACGGCGGCATCCTCAAAAGCAAGCGGGGCGTCGAAGGCGGCTACTCGCTGGCCAAAACGCCCGACGAAATTACGCTCGGCGAAGTCATCCGCCTGCTCGACGGGCCGCTCGCGCCGATTCCGTGTGTCAGCCTGACCGCTTACGAACCGTGCTCGTGTCCCGACGAGGAATCGTGCGGACTGCGCATCGCCATGCAGCAGGTCCGCGACGCCATTGCTGGCATCCTCGACCACTACACGCTGGCGCAGCTCATCGGCGAAGTGCAGAAAAAGCGCGCCACCAAAAAGACCGAGTGGCAGTTTGAAATTTAAGCTGTCATCCTGATCTCAGCAAGGATGACGGAGCTTTTAGAGAGAATTCTATAGGTGATTGAGATTACGCAAGCCCACATTCCGTCATCAACATCTGCGTCGCGGCGACGGGATCAGCCGCCTTCGTGATGGGCCGCCCGATGACGAGATGATTCGCGCCGCGTCGGAGCGCCTCGGCAGCGGAGAGCGTCCGCTTCTGGTCCTGTGCGCCGTCCTTCGCCGAGCGGACGCCTGGCGTGATCAGCTTCACTGGTTCCTGGATTTGCTGCCGGATCAGATCGATTTCCAGCGGCGAACAAACCAGTCCCTGCACGCCCGCGAGCACCGCCAGCCGCGCGAGCCGCACGACCTGATCCGCCGCCGTGCGCTCGAAGCCGATCTGCCGCAGCGCACCGTCGTCGAGGCTCGTCAGTACGGTCACGGCCAGGATTTCCGTGCGGCTGCCCTTCACCGCTTCCTGCGCGGCCTGCATCATTTCCAGTCCGCCGCTCGCGTGCACCGTGACGTAGCGCACATCGAGCGCCACTGCCGACTTCACCGCGTGCGCGACGGTCTGCGGAATATCGTGCCATTTCTGGTCGAGAAAAATATCGACTCCCTCCGCCCGGAGCGCCTTCACGAACGCCGGCCCCTCGCGCGTGAAAAGCTGGTTGCCCACTTTGAACAGGCTCAAATAAGGCTTCAGCATCCGCACCAACGCCAGCGCCTCCTCAGCGCGATCCACATCAAGGGCAAGAATCAGTTTGTCGGTCATGGTTATTCCAGTGCTAGTCTTGAAAACAGTGAAACAGTTCGCTCCCGCCAAAATCAATCTCTATCTCCACATTCTTGGACGCCGCCCTGACGGATTCCACGAACTCGACACGCTCATGGCGCCGATTTCTCTCGGTGACACCCTCGACATCGACCTCATCCCCGCTGGCAGCGCCGGCGATGGAGCCATCGAGTTCACCTGCTCCGATCCCGCGCTCTCCGACGCGAAGGACAATCTCGCCACGCGCGCCGCGCGGATTTTCCTCGAGGAATTCAAGCTCGCGACCGGCGTCCGCATCCATCTCGAAAAAGCGGTCCCGGTCGGCGCGGGCCTTGGCGGAGGCAGCAGCGACGCAGGCGCGGTGCTGCTGGCGATGCGCGAGCTGTCCCGGATCGGATGCCCGGACGCCAAGCTCGCGGAACTCGCCGCGCGACTCGGCAGCGACATCCCGTTTTTCATTTACCGCACACCGGCGGTCTGTCGCGGGCGAGGGGAGATCATCGAGCCGGTGCGTCTCAAGGAGACCTATCAGGGCCTGCTCGTTCATCCCGGCTTTGGCGTCCCGACCCCGTGGGCCTACAAAATTTACGCGCAAAATCCGAGCCCCGGCACTCCGGGCCGCGCGTTTCCCGACTTCACCCTGCGTAACGACCTCGAACCGCCCGCCTTCGGAAAATACCCATGGTTGCCCACGGTCAAGGCATGGTTCCAGAAGCAGCCCGAGGTGCTCGGCTCGCTCATGAGCGGCAGCGGCAGCTCGGTCTTCGCGCTGACCCGCTCGGCGGAGGCCACCGGCCCGTTGCGCGCGCGCTTTCTGGCCGAGTTCGGACCGGCGCTCTTCGCCACGCCCTTTTCCGTCGCGACTGCCGGGGACTGACTTTCCAAGGTAGCCCGCTGCTGGCTCAGCGGCGGGTACCTTCTTTGGGCTACCCGATTCTCCATGCGAAGCATTTCCCCGCAAAAAAGCATTTTCATCCTGCGCCAACTCGCATAGTGTTCACCACTCGCGACGGCTGGCGCGTCGTGTGGTTATCGGGCAGATACCCAAGTGGCCAACGGGGGAAGACTGTAAATCTTCTGGCTTTGCCTTCACAGGTTCGAATCCTGTTCTGCCCAGTCTCTTCCGCCCTGCGCTCAGGCGGGGAGGTGTTAGACCTTAGGGGTATCTTCTTTGCGCTGGCGCTCTTTCGCTGCCTTGACATGTCGATTACGGAAGAATCGAATTGCGTCTTCAATTTCTTCTTGCGTTGCCTCCGGCATAAAAGATCGAAATTTCGCGTCTAACGCGATCTTGGCGTTATGCTTACCCTCGAATGGCGCGTCGTCCCAAGCCAAGATTAAATCTGTAATTTCGCTGGCCTGCTCCGCACTCATAAGAGAACTCAACCACTGATTAAGCCGCGATTAAATCGATCAAGCGGTTATTCTTGGTCTCGGGCGGAGGCATCTTAAAAGTGAAGTATTTCGAGTTAAGATTTTCTAAATTGGCTTTAACATGGTCAGCTATCACTGGATCTTTGATTTCTTCGACTAGACCATGCCCGAGTGTGAGAAGCAGTAGGATCATGCCAACATATGCTCTCTCGAATTCTGCTTCGGGCGCGGAGAGTCTTTCCTGTTCCATCTTTTGAACCAGATTCACCCCAAACTTCCAAAACCCCAGCTTTGTCTGCCAATCATTTTGGGGCATTGTAACTTGCTCTTGAAGCGAAGAAATGAAGATTCCTTCGGGGAATCCGCCGGAAAATTGTACCCTATTGATCGCAGGGCGCTCTAACGTGGTAGACATTGGCTTATTTGGTTACCATCAACCCAACACGGTGGATTATGTAACAACATTGTTATAACATAGTTAAAAAGCAAACAATAAATTTGACAATGAATCGGTTGTAACCTTTCCGGCTATTCGGATTATCGGCCTCTTGAGGCCATTCCTGAGCTATTCCTGGTGCGTTGGCAATGGGTTTCGTGCTGAGAGCGAGTGCTTCCGCAGGCTTGGATTTTTACTTCCTGTCCAAACAACTGGAGGAGAATTTCGATTCCATCAAAAGTGGCAATTCTGCGCATTTCAGCATATTGTTGAGTATGCGTCGCTGCCCTTGGTTCGCCCTCACTCTCGTAATGACGCTGGCATGGGCCATCCGCATAGAAGCCGACCCGACACCCGCGTCGCATGACGCCAGCTTCAGCAAGGAGGGGCTGTTCAAGGCGGACGTCTCCACGCTGAAGGATACCGAACTCACGCCGCATCCCGATGTGCCGCTGTCCGGGAACCAAAACGTGCTCTGGTGCGGCACGCTGCAACTCGCCTGGAACGAGGCCATCGGGCTCGTGGGCGAGAAGCTTCATTTTGCGAACCAGCCGCCGGTGGTCGATCTGATGAACCGGGCCGATTTCACCAAGACCGATCTCGACGCGGCGAGCTACGTCGCAATCGCCGACTTCGAGCGCAACAACGTCGAGGACGAGATTCGCGCCGCGCTGGCGAAGACATTCAAGGGCGCGGCGTCGCCCGAGTTGATTCCGCCGAAGCCCCCGCATCCGGCCCCGGATGATTTCGTCGCCTACGCCTATCTCTACAAGGACCTCGCGTTTGCCAAGCCGTTCGCGGACAACGACGAGATCGCATTCGGCTCGACGCAGGTGAAGAATTTCGGCTTTGGAACAAATCCGCGCCTTCTGCCCGACGGCGTGATGGATCAGGTATCGATTTACGATTACCGCTCGGCGGACGATTTTGTCATCACGGTGAAACCAAAGGCGAAGGAAGACGAATTGATTCTGGCGAAGCTGCAGCCGGGCGTCACTTTGCAGGCCACCATCGATTCGGTGCTCCAGCGCATCTCCGCCAATCAGCCCGAGCCGATGGGCCCCGACCCGGAGTTGGCCATTCCGAAATTGAATTTCGATTTGCGCGGCGATTTTCAGCAACTCGAGGACCTCATACTTGAGCCGAGTCCGTCCGCGCATGTGAAGAAGCTGGTGACGACAAAAGTGCAGCAATTGGTCCGGTTTCAACTCAACGAGAAGGGCGCGATCCTGAAATCGGAGGCGGTCATTGTTATGAAAACGTTGGCGATACAGGGCGGCACGACGCCGGATCGGCACATCATGATTTTCGACAAGCCGTTTCTGATTTTGATGAAGCGGACCGATTCGCCCCATCCCTATTTTGCGCTGTGGGTGGGCAATGCCTCTCTGCTTGTTCCGGCGGACGGGAAGTAAGCCAAGGAGCTTATTTCAGAGACGGCGGTCATCGACCGCCGCCCCTACTGCCCTCGGCAGGAGCCTTTCGGCGTGACCTGCGCAGATTTTTCGCACAGGCTTTAGGCGACGGTCATGGCACATTCATCGATCACGGTCACGGTTTATCGCGGCAGCAATGAAATCGGGGGCAACTGCGTCGAATTGGCCACAGCCAAGTCGCGCCTGATTGTTGACGCGGGCATGCCTCTGTCCGAGATGGCCGATAGCGGCACTTTCAAGAGGCGCAAGGCGGATCGGGATTACCTCATCTATTGCGGCGCAATCCTGCCGATACCGGGCTTGCTCGCTCCCGGCCCGAAGATCGACGGCATCCTCCTGAGTCAGGCCCATGGCGATCATTTTGGGCTGATCGAATACACGCTCCCGGACATTCCGATTTATCTCAGCGGAGGCGCCAGCAAGATGCTCATGTCCGGCGCGCTTTTCGCCGGGCAGAGCGAGCTGCTCCGCAGCCGCCGGAAGGTGCTCGTTCCCGGCAAACCCCGGCGCATGGGCGATTTCAACGTGACGGCGTTTCTGACCGATCATTCCAGCTATGGCTCCGCGGCTTTTTTGATCGAAGCAGGAGGCAAGCGGATCGTTTATACCGGCGACTTGCGCCTGCATGATCGTGAACCCGGCATGGCGCAGGATTTGTTGAAGGCCATTCACCAGTCGCCCCTCGATTTGCTCATTTTGGAGGGAACCAGCCTCTCGCGTGGCAAGGAGCCCAAGCGCGGCGAGAAGGATGTTGAGGAACAACTGGTCCAATCGCTGAAGCAGGCCCGTGGGTTGGCGCTCGCGATGTTTTCGCCGCAGAATGTGGATCGTCTGGCGACCTGCTACCGCGCGGCCATCAACTCGGGGCGCACGCTTGTTCTCGATCCCTACGCGGCTTTCATCCTGCATCTGGTCAAGGGCGAATGCGCGGTTCCCGATCCGTTCCAGTCGAAGCACATCAGGATATTTCTCGCCGAATCGCTTTTGCGGAGCGTAGCCGGCCCGCGTTTGCAGGCGCTGATTCCCCGGATGAGAAAGGCCAATATCTCCCGCGCCGAGATTCTCGCCGCGCCGGGAAACTTCCTGATGATCTTCCGCGAATGGATGTACGAGCGGATTTTCGAAATGGACATGCCTCCGGGATCGAGGTTCGTCGACTCCTATTGGGCCCGCTCCACTGACACGCAGCCCCGGCTGGAGGCATTGCGCGCGCGGCTGGAAGAATCGGGATGCGCATTTGATCTCGTCCACGGCAGCGGCCATATTTACTATCAGGACATGATCGATTTCATCAAACTCGCAAAACCGCGCAAGCTGATGCCGATTCACACAAGCGGCGCGCATGCGCTCACAAAAAACTTTTCCTCTCTCATCGAGGCGGGAAGCACAATCGAAATCTGACTGACATGAATGCCGGGACCATCGAGATTTCTTTTGGCAGAGGCCACTTGCCCGTGCATTTGCCCGCCGACGCCCGCGCCACGATCATTCGCAAGAACCCCGTGCCGAAGCTTCCCGACCCCCGCGCAGCCATCCGGCAGGCGCTTGATCGTCCCGTTGGATCGCAACCCTTGAAAACCCTTGCGCGCGGACGAAGCAGCGCCTGCATACTCATTTGCGACATCACGCGGCCTGTTCCGAATCATCTTTTTCTCAGGCCGATGATCGAAGATATGCTCGAAGCGGGCATCCCGAAGGATCGCATCTGTGTCCTCGTCGCCACGGGCCTTCATCGTCCCAACGAAGGAGATGAATTGCTCGAACTCATTGGCGATCCGTGGGTGCTTTCCACGGTCCAGGTCGAAAATCATTTTGCGCGCAACGATGCCGATCACATCAATCTGGGCGTCACTCGCACGCGCGGCACCGCCGTCAAGATTGACCGCCGCTTCGTCGAGGCCGATCTCAAAATTGCAACCGGCCTTGTCGAGCCCCACTTCATGGCGGGCTATTCAGGCGGGCGGAAAGTCATCGCGCCGGGAGTCGCCCACGCCGATACGATTCGCACGTTTCACAACGCCCGGTTCATGGAGGACCCGCTCGCCCGTCAATGCAACCTGGAGAGGAATCCGCTGCACGAAGAGCAGCTCGAGATCGTGCGGATGATCGGCGAGGTTTACGGACTCAACACCGTGCTCGACGAGGAACGCGATCTCGTCGACGTCACGTTTGGCGAGGTCATCGGGAGCCATATCGCCGCGGTGGAATTCGCGCGCGGTTCGACCGAAGTGAAAGTGCCCCGCAAATTCAAAACGATTGTCACCTCCTGCGCCGGTTATCCCCTCGACAAAACCTACTACCAGACGGTCAAGGGCATGGTGACGCCGCTCGACATTCTCGAGCCGGGCGGCACGTTGATCATCGCGTCCGAATGCTCGGAAGGCCTCGGATCGCGGGAATTTCGAGACGCCCAGGCGCGGCTCGTCGCCATGGGGCCGGATGCGTTTTTGCAGTCGATCCTCAAGAAATCGCTGGCTGATATCGACGAGTGGCAGACGGAGATGCAACTCAAGCCGATGCGTCTTGGCCGTGTCCAGCTTCATGCCACCGGCTTGTCCGCGCAGGAACGCGGAATCACCGGTGTGGAAACGATCGATTCCGTGGATCAGGCCATTGGACAGAGCATCGAGCGGACGGGCGATAACGAAATCGCCGTCATTCCCGAAGGCCCCTACGTCGTTCCTTTTTACTCTTCGTCATCCTGAGCTTGTCGAAGGATCAGCCCCAAGAAAATGATCATAATTCTCTTGAACGAGGCAATAGGAGTTGATGGCTGCTAATCGCTATTTT
>Ga0302320_10007681_pt1 | contig 23676 bp, 10 predicted proteins | sample Bog_T0_3_FD_202130 | JGI IMG/M metagenome (GOLD analysis project Ga0302320, IMG submission 202130) | Peat permafrost microbial communities from Stordalen Mire near Abisko, Sweden - Bog_T0_3 | ecosystem: Environmental > Terrestrial > Soil > Wetlands > Peat | place: Sweden: Abisko, Stordalen Mire... | reverse complement strand
CACCGAGACCCTGTCGCTATTGTCGGCAGCGACGAACAGAAGCGTCTGCGCCGCGTTCAGAATGATGGTGTTCGGATTGCCCAGCACGGGAACACGCGCAATCAGCTTTGGTGCTGCCGGATGCGCAATGTCAACCACATCGACTTCCCGGTCGCGCTCGCTCGAGACATAGGCGGTTGCGCTCCCTTTGATCGCGACGCCGTAAGGAGACTCGCCTCCAGAAACGCTGTTCTGAGCGGCATTTCCGCCTGCGGAGACAGCGCCATTTTCGGCTGGCGAGAGGGGGCGGCTTTCACTTTCCCCGACCCGAGAAGCCTTGGCAGCGCCCGGTCGCAGATCGAGTTCTCCCACTCGGGAGCCGCTGCCAAGATCGACGATTGAGATTGCATTGTCAGAGATGTCGGCGGCGACCAGAGTCTTTCCGTCGCCGGTTACGGCCAGGTTGGCGACGTAGGACGATCCCTGCCTTTTTTCGCCGGCGTGCTTGTGCCCGAGTTCAATCGGCGCGCCCGTCTCGGCCCAGACCCCGCCGGTCCTGGCAAAGACGTGAACGTTGTCATCGCCTCCGCCGGAGACGTAGAACCGATTGCCGCTGGGCGCGAAGGCGAGACCCAAGAATGTATTCGGCACCTCAAGAACTTGCGTCTGCTTCAGGCCGCCATGGGCCAGATCGAAGACAAACACATACTCGTCCGAATCCGCCGCAACCTGGTGGCCTTGAGTGTCGTTGAGCCGGTTAAAGCCGCTGGTTAGAACCAGCAGCGTGTTTCCGTCAGGGCTGATGGCGGTCTTGACCGCTTGGCCGACGGTGTAGCCAGGAAAATCCTTGAGCCCGGGATTCAGTTCTGAGAAAGAAGTGCCCTTTGGAGCCAGCGGCGTGATGAGTTGGCCCGACGGCATGACTTGCGGCTCGCCCTTGTGGCCTTGCGCGCTTACCGGCGCGCCCACTCCGGCGAACAACGCTGCCGCGAGTAAACTCCCGCCGAGCAATCCCATTTGAAATCTTTGATTGAACAATTGAATCACTCCAGGTTTTATGGAAAGTAGTGGCACTGGCGATGCCGGAAACAGACGTCGCATGACTTTGTCACTCTGCATCAATGATCGTTGCCGCCCCGTAATGGCGCAGAAAAGGCGTTTCATGAGCAGGCTCTTGCGTGTCGCCCACTTCATCACTGTGTCTAAGTTGCTTTGTTAGCTTGAGGCTCACCCTGTGAGAGCCAAGGCTCAACGGGGCGGCGGCCCACAAAACAGCCGCCGCCCCGTTGAGTATTCGGCATTCGACTTAGAAGTTAAGGGTGAGTTGGGCCTGTCCCTGGCGGTTGGCTGCCGTGAACTTGCTGGTGACCTGGCCGAAGTTCGAGGAGCCAAGCGTGGCGGTCGGGAACGGCGCCTGCACGCGGTTGAAAGCGTTGAAGTAGTCCATGCGCAGAGTCATCGAGATTCCCTCTGTGATATGGAATCCCTTCTTGGCGCTCAGGTTTTCCACCGGGTACCAGGGGCCGCGAACCGCGGGATAGTTGCGGTTGGCGTTGCCCAGTACGTACTGACTGCCGGTGTTGGTCCAGGCGTTCGTACTGAACAACAGTGGGGCTGTTGCCAGTTGTTTTTCGAAGAACTTCGTTATCTGGTTATAGTTGCCGGACCACATCGGGACATTGGGATTGATATTGGGGTAGTTGGTGCCGTTCATAAAGCTCTCGCCGGACTGCGTGATATTAAGCGGCTGAGAGTTGTTGTAGGTCAGGAGCGCGGAGACTTGCCATCCGCCCAGGAAATTGCCTGCTTGGCCCCCATTGAGCCAGCGCTGGCCCCGACCGATCGGAAGTTCGTAGAGAACGGCGGCTTTGCTTTCAAAGGAGCCGGTCGAATCCAAGCCCCACATCTGCTGCGGGTTATACTTGTTCACCGCCGTGGTCAGGTTGTCGTAGAGCCTGGGCAGCTCAATGCTGGCCAGGAAGTTGACGTTGTTGGAAAGGTGCTTGTCGGCCTGGAACTGGAAGGCGCTGAAGTACGTGGTGCCGCCTTGATCCCACGCCCGAGTCACGCCGGAGTATTGCGGGTACGGTTTGAGCGCCTGGTTAACGGTAGCGCTGCCGCCGAATTGAGTGGCAAACCCTGTGTAGGGCTGCGTAAACCCAGCCGCTATTGCCGCCGACGATGTGATGTTATCCCCGAGCAGCGCTCCGTAGGACAGAATCGACGGGTTCGCCTGTTGGATTGGGTTGATGTTAGAGCCGGACAAGTGCGTGGCCCGGTTCCCGGTGTAGTCGACGGTTAGCATTACATGCCAGGGGAGCTGGCGCTGAAGGCTCAGGCTCCACATTTGCAGGTGGGCCCCTTCGCCGTTATGAGAGTAATCGAGATAGTAGATGGTTTGGGCAACACCCAGTCCCGCGCTGAAGGGCGTGGGATTCACAGTGGGAATCGGATTTACCGCTTGCGTGGCAGCGTTGGTCCACTGTCCATAGGAGGACGTATAGCCGCCAGTAGCGGCGAGGGTGTAACTGCCACCCAGGAGTCCGGCCATACTGTTGGGGCTGCCGTACGCACCTTCGCCCTGTCCGTAAGCGCCGCCGTAGCCCAGGTAGGTGATCGTATATCCGCCCTGAATCACGGTTTTGCTGTCGAGGCCGTAGGCGAAGCCCACGCGCGGAGCAAAGTAAAGATCGTGAACAGCAATCTGGTTATAGCCTGCGCAACCCACGCAGTTGCCGTATGCGGTGGCCGCACCCAGCAGGTTGCCCGCGGATGGATTTGCTGTACCGGCGGCCAGGAACACGTTGCTGTTCTGGGCCATGGTATAGGGCAACATCAGGTCATAGCGAATGCCAAGGTTAAGGGTCAACTTCTTGGTGGCCTTAAAGTCGTCCTGGAGGTAAGCGCCATAGGCCTGGGTGTTGATGGCCGTGGTGTTGGAGGATGTGCGGGCGGCGGAGTCGGGTAGGCCCAGCAGGAAGCTGGCAAACGAGCTGCCGTATTGTGAGAAGTTGGAGTTGGCGGTGTTTGGAATGGAGGTCTCAGCCTGGCTGAAGCTAAACTGCCCGCCGCTGTAATTGCTGAGATCGTTCGCGTAGTAATGGTGGAACTCGCCGCCGATGTTGAAGCTGTGGCGGCCCTTGTTCCACATCCAGTTGTTGAACAGGTTCCAGCCGATGTTGTTCACGTGGTAGAGGACGATGTCGCTGTTGCTGTTGCCGAAGCCCGTGGGCGCTTCCTGGCCATTGAAGCTGATGTGAGGCATGGTGGTGCCGCCCGCGATACCGGCAAAGCTGACGCCGGTGTTGGAGTTCACGTTGTTCTGCCACTTGTCCTGCGCCGCGAAGCCCGCCGTCATCACCAGGTTGGGCGTCATGGTCTTGGAGTAATTCGCCAGCCAGACGTTGGCATCGTCGGTCAGATTTTCCACGCCGCTGAGGGGGTTGTTGGCCGGTACGATGGAAGCGGAACTCGACTCCTCGATCTGGGGCTGGAGGTAGTGGCTGCGCCACCAGGTGAAGGAGATGTTCTGGTTCTGGGTGAGCTGATGATTCACCGTGAAGCCCAATGCCTGGTTCTGAATCGTTATGGATGGGATCGCCGGGGCCTCGTTGTTCTGCAGGCCGTAATTGGTTCCCGTCGCGTTGGGAGCGGGAATGTACTGCAGAAGCGATTTGGAAAGCGGGTCGATGCGGGTCGGGCAGATGACATTCAGCACGCCGGCGCACACGAACTGCGCGCCCGTTTGCGGATCGTAAATCGGAATCTGTACGCCGTTGGAGTTGACGAATTTGGTGAAGTCGCCGCCAACCTCTGCCGCCGTTGGAACCGAGCCGTAGACCGTCTGACCCTGCTTCCAACTGTAAAGATCGAAGCTGAAGAGGAAGAAGGTCTTGTTGTGCCCGTTGTAGAGCTTGGGCAGAACCACGGGACCGCCGACGGTGGCGCCCCATTCGGATTGGATATTTGCCGGCGGGATCGGCTTGCCAGCGCCGTTCAAAACCGGGAAGAAGCCATCCGAGTCAAAGAACTGGTTGCGGTCGATCAGAAAGCCATCGCCGTGCAACTTGTTGGTGCCCGTACGCATACCATAATCGACCGCGCCCTGGACCATGCCGTACTTGGCCGAAAACAGATTGCGGATGACGCGGAACTGGTCCACCATCTCGTATGGCGGATTCGAATTGGCGTTTGAGGCCGTGTCGATCTGCAGGCCGTTGTAATAGTTACCGGAGGAGTTGATCTGGCTGGGAGCGCCGCCTTCCACGGTCACCGTGCCGTACGAACCGGCGCGGACGCCCGGGGCAAGTGTGGCGAAGGCGGTGATCTGGCGCATATAGCCGTTGATCAAAAGAGGCAGGTCGGTTACTTCCACCGATGGCACAATGGAGTCAAGCTGCGGGTTCGTCGTGTCAAGCTCAACCGCGCCCTCCGACGTCACCTGCACCGTCTCGCTGCTGGCGCCGAGCTTCAACGTCATATTGAAGGTCGGGGTCGCGCCGATTTCCACCGCGACATGCGTGGCCTGAAACCGCTCGAATCCCGTGGCCTTGACGGTGATTTCGTAGGTCCCTACCGCGAGCGGGACGTTATATACGCCCTGCGCCGAGGTGGCGAATTGCGTGGTGATGCCGGTTCCCTCGTTCCTGAAAGTGACCTGAGCGCCTGCAACAACCGCACCCGACGGATCGGTCACAGTGCCGGTCAGTCCGGCTTCCTGTCCATGTAGCCGTTGAAAACCCGAGCCTGCCAACATCAAAAGCAGTACCCACATCCAAATAGCTAACCGCATACCTCTTGGCCCGCTACTGGCGCCACCTGCAAACTTTGCTGCAAAAGTCATTTGCCTTGCCTCCAAAGCACGTTAAGCGTTTCCGATTCAGGTCGCACATGTCGATTCACCGAGGGTCGATGAACAACCAAGCCCCGCAAAGAGATGGTTATCTGAACACCTGCGAGTCTCGGACGATACGATGCGTCTGCCAAGGGCTTAGCCCACGAAAAACAAGGTGAAATCATTGTTTTCGCATTGTGGGGCAAGCTCCAGCCCCAAGTTCTAGTCTCTAAAGGGGCCATTACATGTGATTTAAATCACTCGGCTTCGCCCGTTAAGAATCAATGAATTCGACGATGTGCGGGGGTGCGACGCCCCCTAAGGACTGTATTGTCCAGTTCGCGGGCCTATATAATCTGTCTCGTATGGCACTCCTCGAGATAAAGCGAGATCAGCCGAAACTGGTCGCCACACCGGATCAGGATTTCCGGTCCGATCCTCGGTGGAAGCTCGTCGAGCGCATTCTCCAGTCGCCCCCCTTTCATAAGTCCTCCAATCTGCACGGCCTTTTTTCGTATCTTGCGGAGCACACGATCCACGGGAAGGCCGACGCTCTGACCGAGCGGCAAATCGGCGAGGCCGTCTTCGGCAAACCTGCGGGCTACAGTCCGGCCGAGGATAGCGCGGTTCGGGTACATATGCGCCAGCTCCGGCTTCGTCTGCATGAGTATTTCGACCAGGAAGGCCATCAGGAAATTGAGCGCGTGGATATTCCCAAGGGCTCCTATGCGCTGGAGTTTGCCGACTCGCGGAAGGAGCCCAGGCCGCAGCCCGGCGTCGAGGCCGGCGCCCGGGCCGTCACCCAGCCTGCGAGTGTCAAGCTGCTCCGAAGCGTGGCCCGCGAGGTGATCTTCTGGATTGCGGTTACGGCAGCCGTGGCCTGTGCATTCGGCTGGTACCGCGCCGCCCGGACGAATGCGGCGGCTGCGGCGGTTCCCTGGCCGCTCAACGCAGTGATTCAACAGGATCGGCAAACAAGAATTGTGGTTTCCGACAGCAGCACGATGCTGCGGCAATTGGGCAACCATGAAGTTACCCTCGAGGAGTATCTGCGGCCCGGTTTTCGCGAAAGCATGATTCCGCCGCACCTTGACGCCAATTTCTCCCGGCTGGTGAACTACATTTCGGATTCGCAGCTCACCTCGTTCGCCGACCTGGTGGCGGCATCAACGGTGATCAAATTGGCGGGAAGCCGCGGCGACGAGGTTTCCATGATTTCGGCACGGGACCTCAATGAGCGGGAATTGGAAAAGGGAAACTTCGTCTTCGTCGGGAGCCGCACATCCAATCCGTGGGTAACCCTGTTTGCCGACCGTCTGAATTTTGAGGTCGAGGAAGATGGAGTAGGCGGAAAAATGTATTTCCGCAACAAGAAGCCACTCGCCGGCGAGCAAAGCACCTATCAGGGTTTGGTACAGACAGGCTCCGCGGGAGAGGATTATGCCACACTCTCGCTTCTGCCGAGCAGCATTGGCCAAGGAAACGTTTTGATTCTGCAGGGGCTGAGGCAAGAGGGCACTGAGGCCTTGGGGATGCTGCTGGCCGATGCCGGGGATCGGGTCCGCTTAGAGCGGGCGGTTCGCGCCAGCTCACAGACTTCGCCCTACTTCGAGGCCCTGATCCGGGCCCGGTCAGTGGCGGGAGCACCGGTGTCGATCGAGGTGGTCGCCACCCGCAACATCAAGCCCTGATCCCGTCGAGCTACCGGAATGTCCGGACCATCTGTTTGACTTGATGACAGATGGGTATGATGGCGAATCACAGATCTAGTGCTGAGTTGTAGTGTCTGACTTTGATGGCTTCTCGGTAATCTGCGCGGGAGTCGGCAATTGCGACCGGTCCCACCCCCCGCCGAGCGCCCCAATCAATTCGACCGACGCGGTCATTTGTTGAACTTCGAGTGCGGCCAGGGATTGCTGGTTGCCGAGCAGCGTGGTTTGTGCTGTGAGCACATCGATGTAAGGATCGATGCCGTTGTTGTAACGCCCCAACTCGAGCCGCAAAAATGTCTGCGATGAGGCGACAGCTTCCTTCTGGCGGAGAATCTGCTGCGAAAGAATGCGAACCGCGGCGAGAGAGTCCTCGACCTGCTGGAATGCCGTCAGTACGGATTGGCGATATGCGGCGACATTCGCGTTGTAGGTGGCGATATACTGATTTACCGTGGCGCGACGCAAGCCGCCGTCGTAGACGGTTTCAGACATCGAAGGGCCGACAGACCAGAAGCGGCTCGGCCACTCCAGGAGTTTGCCGATGGCTGAACTTTCCAAGCCGCCAGTGGCGGAGATGGTCAAGGTTGGGTAGTAGGCCGCGGTGGCTACACCAATCTGCGCGTTCGCGGCGGCCATGTTGCGCTCCGCGGCTGCGATGTCCGGACGCCGCTCGAGCAGTTGGGATGGCAGTCCGATGGGTATCGGCGGAGGCGCACTCGTCCGCGCATCGACCGCGATCGAGAAAGACGATGCGGGCTTGCCGGTGAGCGTGGCGATGGCATGTTCATACTGGGCCCGCGCCACTCCGAGATTGAGCGCGGCGGATTGCACTTCTTCCAGAGTGGTTTGCGCTTCAACGACGGAGATCTGGTCGTCGATTCCGGTGTCGTAGCGTGACTTCGCAATTTGAAGCGCCTTCTTATCGGCCTCGACCGTGTCATCCAGAATCTTTTGGACGGCATCCTGGCCGTGAATTTCAAAGAAGTACTCGGCCAGACTGGCCTGTTCGGTGAGCCGCTCATTTTCGAGGTCAGCCGCGCTCAACTGCGCCGTGTACTGGCTTGCACGCACGGCGTTGCGAACCTTTCCCCACAGATCTGGTTCCCATGAAACATCTGCGGGGAATGAAAACACCTGCGACTGTTTTCCGGTCGAAGTGCTGGAACTGCTGGAACTGCTGGATGAACCGACATTCGAAGATGGCTGGGTGCGGGTGTAGGAACCGCCTACGGTGACGGTCGGGAAGAGCTGGGCGCGGGTTTCGCGCACGATGGCCCGCGCCTCCATGAAGTTCTCAAATGCCTGGCGAATATTCTGGTTGTCGATATTCAATCGATCTTCGAGCGCATTCAGTTCCGGCTCGTTGTAGATCTCCCACCACTTGCCGCGAAGGACTGCGTCCTGCGGCTGCGCAACGGTCCATCCATCGGTTTCGTTGAACTGCGTGGGAGATTCCTTGAAGGCCGTCGGCGCCGTAATGGTGGGCGGAACATACTTTGGCCCGACGTTGCATCCGGCCAGCATTGCGCAAAGCACAGCGGCTGGGAGTGCGGGCCGCGGCGAGAACAGCATTCGGCATTTCAAGATCGATCTCTTCATAGCAAGCACTCCAAAACCGTCCATTGTCACGTAGCCTCCGCAGTCCCAGGATAGAGAGGAGCCGTTTGCTTGCCCCGGAAGTAAAGCCTCATGCGATCGAAGAGCAGGTAGACAACGGGCGTGGTGTAGAGAGTGAGCATCTGGCTCACGATCAATCCGCCGACGATGGTGATGCCGAGCGGACGCCTTAGCTCCGAGCCGGTACCGGTGCCGAAGGCCAACGGAATAGCCCCGAACAAAGCGGCCATGGTGGTCATCAGAATGGGGCGGAAGCGAAGCTGACAGGCTTCAAAGATTGCATCTCTTGTTGACTTGCCGTGTTCGCGCTCCGCAACCAGGGCAAAGTCGATCATCATGATCGCATTCTTTTTGACAATGCCTATGAGCAAGATGATGCCGATAATCGAGATCACGTTGAGATCGACCTTGAACAGCATGAGCGCCAGCATCGCACCGGCACTAGCCGAAAAGACCGTGGAAATGATGGTCAGCGGATGAACCAGGCTTTCATACAAAATGCCGAGAACAATGTAGACCGCCAACAGCGCCGTTCCGATCAGCATCGGTTCACTGTTGAGCGAAGTTTGATACGCGGACGCCGTACCGGAAAACGAGCCGCGGACCGTTGGCGGCATGTTCAGACGGTCCTGCATCTGGCTGACCTCGCGGGTGGCATCGCTGAGCGACATGTCCGCAGCCATGTTGAACGACACGGTAACCGATGGGAAGGAACTGGTGTGATTGATGGTCAACGGTGTTGTGCGTGCCTGCGCGGAGGTGACCGTGGAAAGCGGGACCACGCCTTTGCCCGAGGTATGGAGGTAGATGTTTTTCAAACCGCTCGGATCTTGCCAATACGGAGGAGCTACTTCAAGCACAACGTAATACTGGTTGAGCTGCGTGTAAATAATGGAGATTTGCGATTGCCCAAATGCGCCGGAAAGGGACTGATCCAGAGACTGAGGCGTGATGCCGAGCCTCGCCGCGGTGGGGCGATCGTAAGTGAGCAACTCTTGCAGGCCGCTATTCTGCGCGTCGCTGCTCACATCCTGGAATCCCTGAAGCTTCTGCATACCCGCGAGAAGGATGGGACCCCATTGCGACAGATCCTGAACGTTGTCCGACTGGATGGTGTATTGGTACATCGCATTGGACTGGCGGCCGCCGATGCGCAGATCCTGCGCTGGCTGAAGGAAGGCTGAAGCCACCGGAAGGCGATTCAACTTCGGCCGCAAGCGGTTGATAACGTCCGCCGCGGATATCTTCCGAACGTTCAGCGGCTTGAGCGCGATATTGATACTGCCGGTGTTCCCAGTGCCGGTATGAACGATGACATTGGCGACTGCCGGATCAGCCTGGATGACCTTTTCGATTTGCTTGATCGAGTTGTCCATGACCGGAAAGGATGCATCCTGCGGGCCTCGCGCGTTGCCTGTGATGACTCCGGTGTCCTGCTGCGGGAAGAACCCTTTCGGGATGATGACGATGAGATAGAAGTTCAAGGCGATGGTGAGCAGCAGAACCACCAGCATCGGCCAGGGATTCTTCAGCACCCAATTCAAGGAACGGCTATACGTGGAGACCGTCCAGGCAAATCCTTTTTCCGTCACCTGATACGCGCGTCCGTGCTTTGTCTCCCTCTCGTCCTTCAACAGGTAAGCGCACATCATCGGAGTCGTTGTCAGCGAGATGAGCATCGAGACAACAATCGCTGTCGACAAAGTGATCGCAAACTCGCGGAAGAGGCGCCCGACGATGCCGGCCATGAGAAGAATGGGGATGAAGACAGCAATCAACGACATGCTGATGGACAGAATCGTGAACCCGATCTCTTTCGATCCCTGGAAGGCGGCCTTCATGGGGGACATGCCGGCCTCGCGCAGGCGCGAGATGTTTTCCATTACCACAATCGCATCGTCGACAACGAAGCCGGTGGAGATGGTCAGCGCCATCAGCGATAGATTGTCAATGCTGAAGCCGAACAGGTACATGACGGCAAAGGTGCCGATGAGCGAAACAGGCACGGCAACCGCGGGAATCAGCGTGGCTCGCCAATTGCGCAGAAACACGAAGACAACAAGAATCACCAGGATGACGGAGAGCATGAGGGTGCGCTCAACATCGCTGACAGACGCACGGATGGTTGTGGTGCGGTCAACGACAATCGTGGTATTGATGCCTTGCGGAATGGATGCTTTAATCGACGGCAATTGTGCGATCACGCGGTCGACGGTATCGATGATATTCGCGCCCGGCTGGCGAAAGATCAAGACCGTTATGGAGGGGACGCCATCGAGATATCCCGCGTTGCGGATGTTCGACTGCCCATTCGAAACATCGGCCACGTCCGACAGCCTGACTGCGGCTCCGTGGTTGGAGCCGATAATGATCGGCTTATAGTCGGCTGCGAGGTTCATCTGGTCGTTGGTGACAATATCGGAGGTGGTATTTCCGTCTGAAAGCTGCCCGGTGGGCTGGTGAGAATTTTGCTGGCTCAGGACAGACTGAACATTCTGGATGGTGAGCCCGTGGCTGTTGAGCAACGTGGGATTCACTTCCACGCGCACGGAAGGACCGGAGCCTCCGCCGACGGTCACCTGCCCCACACCCGAGATCTGAGAAAGTTTCTGCGCCATCACCGACGATGCTTCGTCATACAGCGTCGGCTTGTCGTACTTATCGGAAGTGAGTCCCAGAATCAGGATCGGTGCATCCGCGGGGTTCACCTTGCGATACGTCGGGTTCGCCGGCAGGTTGGCCGGCAGATAAGTCCGCGCCGCGTTGATAGCGGCCTCCACATCGCGGGCCGCGCCATCGATGTCTCGGCTCAAATCGAATTGCAACGTGATCGATGTGCTGCCGAGCGAACTCGATGAAGTCATCTCTGTCACGCCGGCAATGTGGCTGAACTGGCGCTCCAGCGGGGTCGCGATCGAGGACGCGGTAATCTCGGGGCTGCCGCCAGGCAAGCTCGCCGAAACCGAGATGGTTGGAAAATCGACCTGCGGCAGCGGAGATACCGGCAACACATTGAAGGCAATCGCACCCACAAGCAGCACGCCCGCGGTCAGAAGGGTCGTGGCGACGGGCCGCTGGATGAAGGGTGCGGAGATATTCATATGCCCTCCGCCGTTTGCGGTTCGTTGCTTGCGGCCGCAGGGTTACTGGAACCGCTGAATCGTTTCCCGATTCGATCGAAGAAGATGTAGATAACCGGCGTGGTGTAAAGGGTGAGCACCTGGCTCAGCAGCAATCCGCCCACCATGGCGATGCCCAGCGGACGCCGCAGTTCAGAACCCATCCCCTGGCCAACCGCGAGCGGAATGCCCGCCAACAGGGCCGCCATGGTGGTCATCATGATCGGGCGGAATCTGAGCAGGCAGGCTTCGTAGATTGCGTCCGTCGCGTTCTTGCCATGGTGGCGCTCGCCCTCCATGGCAAAGTCGACCATCATGATGCCGTTCTTCTTCACAATTCCGATGAGGAGAATAATGCCGATCACAGCGACAACGCTGAGGTCTTGCCTGAATAGAATCAAGGCCAGCAATGCGCCGACGCCCGCCGAAGGGAGCGTGGAGAGAATCGTGATGGGATGAATGAAGCTTTCGTAAAGAACGCCGAGGACAATATAGACCGCTGCCAGCGCGGCCAGAATCAGGAGGCCTTCATTGGCCAGGGAGCCCTGAAAGGCAGCAGCGGTTCCCTGAAATCCGTACTGCACGCTGGCCGGCATGTTCAGGTCTTTTTGCGCTTTCACGATCGCAGTGATCGCACCTCCCAGCGCCGCATTCGGGGCGAGATTGAACGAAACGGTCACCGCTGGAAACTGGCCTTGATGATTGACCGAAAGCGGCTCGGCCACCTTCTCAACATGAGTGAACGCACTGAGTGGCACGGCGTTGGGCGCCACAGTGGTTGCGCTCACATTGGATGCACTGCTGCTAGCTCCTACGCCATTCTTGATCGCATTCGTGGGCGCGCTCAGCGTCAAGGACGACGGCGTATACGCAATTGCGGTCGTTGTCGCATTTGAGCCCGCGGAGGAAGATCCCGAAGATGCAAAAGACGACGAGGCTCCCGGGCCGGAGCCTCCCACCGAAGCATTCGTTTGGATGTAGAGGTCCTGCAGCTTGCCGGGATTTTTCTGAAAGCTCGGATCGGTTTCCAGGATCACGTGATACTGGTTCAACTGCGTGTACATCGTGCTGATCTGGCGCTGGCCGTACGCGTCATAGAGCGTGCTGTCGATTGTGGAAGGCGCGATGCCAAGCCGCGATGCGGTTGCGCGGTCGATGACAAGCGATACCGCAAGCCCATCCGTTTGCTGATCGGTGGCCACATCGGCAAGCTGTGGCAGCTTCTTCATCTGGCTCACCAGCCGCCCTGCCCAGAGGTTCAACTCGTCCGCGTTGGCGTCTTCCAGCGTGTACTGGTACTGGGTCCGGCTGACCCGGTCGTCCACGGTAATGTTCTGCACCGGCTCCATGTAGAGCTCAATGCCGGAAACCTGCTGCAGGCTCGACTGCAACCGGCGAATCACGTCGGAGGCGCCCATGCTGCGTTCGTTCAGCGGCTTCAGGTTGATCTGCATTCGTCCGCTGTTGAGCGTAGTGTTGGTCCCGTCCGCGCCGATAAATGAGGAGAGGCTTTCGACTGCCGGGTCCTGTAGCACGACATGAGCCAGTTGCTGCTGCTTCGACTCCATGGCCGCGAACGAAATCGTCTCAGGCGCCTGCGAGATGCCTTGAATGACGCCGGTATCCTGCGTCGGGAACAGGCCCTTGGGAATCAGGATGTAGAGCAGAATGGTCAGCACCAGCGTCGCAACGGCAATGAGCAGCGTGATGGTCTGGAAGCGCAGAACAAACTTCAGCGTGCGGCCGTAAAACGCGATCATGTTGTCGAAGACGCGTTCGGATGCCTTGAAGAACCGTCCCTGTTTTTCCTTGGGATTGTGCTTCAGAATTCGCGAACACATCATGGGTGTGAGGGTCAGCGAAACAACGGCCGAGAGAATAATGGTTACCGCCAGCGTAACCGCGAACTCCCGAAACAGCCGGCCCACGACGTCGCCCATGAAGAGCAACGGAATCAGAACCGCAATCAACGAGACGGTGAGCGAGATAATCGTGAAGCCGATCTGCTCGGCGCCTTTCATCGCCGCTTCCATCGGCGAGTCTCCGGCCTCGAGATAGCGCGAGATGTTTTCGATCATCACGATCGCATCGTCCACCACGAAGCCTGTGGAAATGGTGAGCGCCATCAGCGAAAGATTGTCGAGGCTATAGCCCAGCGCGTACATTGCGCCAAAGGTGCCAACCAGTGAAACAGGTACGGCGATGCTGGGGATGATGGTTGCGTAGACGTTGCGAAGGAATATGAAGATGACCATCACCACCAGGCCGATGGTGAGCATCAATTCAAACTCGACGTCGGCAACGGAGGCATTGATGGCGGTGGTGAGATCGGTAAGCGGTGTAACGACGATCGAGGCGGGAAGGTTGGTCTCAAGCTGCGGAAGAATCGCCTTGATGGCCTTGACCACGCTGATGGTGTTGGCGCCGGGCTGCCTCTGAATATTGAGGATGACTGCCGGCGTTTCGTTCATCCACGCCGCCTGCTTGTCGTTCTCGATGCCGTCCACCACCTGCGCCACATTCCGCAGCAAAATGGGCGCGCCATTGCGATAGGCAACCACAACGTTGCGGTAGTCGTCGCTGGTGATCAACTGGTCGTTGGCATTGATCTGGTAATCCTGGTGAGGCCCGTCGAAGTTGCCTTTGGCGGCATTGACGCTTTGCGCGGTCAGCGCCGTGCGCACGTCTTCAAGGTTGAGCCCGTAAGAGGAAAGCGCTGTGGGATTGGCTTGAATGCGTACCGCCGGCTTTTGCCCGCCGCTGATGCTCACGAGGCCAACGCCGGCCAACTGCGAGAGTTTTGGCGCAAGCCGCGTGTCGACCAGGTCCTCAACCTGCGAGAGCGGAATTGAGTTTGACGTAATGGCAAGCGTCAGCACGGGAGCATCCGCCGGGTTTGTCTTGCTGTAAATTGGCGGCGCCGGAAGATTTGAAGGCAGGAAGCTCTGCGAAGCGTTGATGGAGGACTGAACCTCTTCTTCCGCGATGTCGATGTCGAGGGCGAGATCGAACTGCAGCACAATCACCGACGATCCGCCTGAGCTGGTCGACGTCATCTGGCTCAGCCCCGGTACCTGGCCGAATTGGCGTTCCAACGGCGCAGTGACCGTGGTCGCCATCACATCGGGGCTGGCTCCGGGATAAAAGGTGAGGATCTGGATGGTGGGATAGTCGACCTCCGGCAAGGCAGAGACCGGCAACTGGAAATAGGCGACGATACCCACCAGCAGGATTGCGGCCATCAGCAGCGCGGTTGCAACAGGGCGCTGAATGAATGGCGCGGAAGGATTCACGGGCCGTTACCCTCGGCAGGTTGCTTCCCTGCCCCCTGCTTCGAAACGGTTACCCGGCTGCCGGCTTGCAATTTATCAAAGCTGCTGGTGGCCACAACTTCGCCGGGATTGATTCCCTGGACTGCCGTCATGCCGGCGTCCGCAACGCCTGTGGTGATATTCCGCACGCTCGCTACGCCGTTCGTAATCACATAAAGGGAAGCTGCCTGCCCGTTGTGCTGAACTGACGCGGTGGGAACCAGCGTCACATCCTTCACTGTATTCACCAGCAGGCGCGTATTCACAAACTGGTTGGGGAACAGAGACCCATCCTTATTATCGAAGAGTGCGCGCAGCTTTACTGTTCCCGTCGTTGTGTCAATCTGGTTGTCGATGGTGAACAGTTTGCCGGTGGCCAGTTTGGTGGTTCCGGCGCGATCCATCGCTTCAACAGGCAGAGTGTGCATTTGGCGCATCCGCGCCTGAACCTGGCCCAGGCTGTCTTCCGCAACGGTGAAGATGATGGTTGTGGGCTGAACCTGGGTGATCACCACCAGCACCGTTCCTGTGCTGGCCTGCACCACGTTTCCGGGGTCCACGAGGCGAAGACCGACCCGGCCGGCGATGGGCGCGGCGATGTGGCAGTAGGCGAGCTGAACCTTGTCGTAATCCACCGTGCCCTGGTCGTTTTTCACCGTGCCCTGGTCCTGCAACACGATTTTTTCCTGGTCGTCCAGCAACTGCTTTTGAATCCCGTTTTGCGCCCACGCCGCCTTATAGCGGTCCAGGTCCATCTGGGCCTGCGCCAGAACATTGGTATCGCGTTCGAGCGCGCCCTCCGCCTGCGTCAACTGCGCCTGGTAGGGTCGCGGATCGATGTCAATCAGCGCCGCGCCTTTGGCTACAAATTGCCCTTCGGTGTAATGCACAGCCGTCAGCACGCCGCTGGCCTGCGCGGTGATCGAGGAGGTATTCACCGGCGTCACCGTGCCAATGGCATCGAGGTAAACGCCGACATCTCCCTTCGTAGCCGTGGCCACTGAGGCAGTCACAGAGGGTTTCACCGCCGACTTACTCTTGGCAGCCGTTGCCTTCACGTTATTGCTATGGATGACAAAAACGATGGCAACCAGCAGAAAGAGCAAGAGCAGAGCGCACGTCCAGGAGAACCATGGCTCTCGATACCAAGGGGGTGGCGCAGACAGTTGGTGATCGGCGCCTATGTGCTGGTCCTCCGAATTGTCGTCAATCTCAGACATTCACTACTCCACGGCCGATCGCATGTTCCGAGCTGATGTAGACCGGAACAACGAATTCAAGTGGCTTTTCCCCCTGGTGATCCCCCGACCCACAGAGTGGGTGCCCCGCAGGATTTTGCCGAAAGGGTGGAAGCAAAAGCCAACTTCGATGAATCTTAAGAGGCCACACTCATCCAGGAAATGCCGTAAACCATTTGGGAAGTGCTCCTTAGAGTATCGATGCAGTTTCTCAAACTTGTGTGGTCTGTTTTGCTCATCTAGATCAGGTTTAACCAGCCAAGCGACTGCATTCGTCGTTCTCGGCCGTCAGCATCGGTGGGGATCGATGCCTGGGATTCGGGCTCGTGCGTTCTTTCGCGGTCGAAGTTCATATTATCTCAACGCTCACAATTTTGGAATCTCGATGGCGCTATCGCCTTTTGAAATCGTCGCAGGCGGCTTTGGCGCGCCGATCGCATTCGGGGTCGTTTCGGTCCTGATTGAGGCTTCTGTCTTCGCGAAACTCCGCATTGGAGGCCAAACCCGTCTCTGAGCAGTTTTGCACAGATTGCAGATCTCCGCGGAGAAGATACTTGCCGCATGCCACTTCGAATGCGCTCGCGACCGTGGTGTCAATTCCACTCAGCATCGCTCGGGCCTCGAACTTCTACCGGTGTGGAAACACAAACTGCTGGATAGGGACGAATTCCACGCGGAGATGGAGAAAAATGACGGGAAATCGACACAACCGCGAAGGAAATAGCAGCGACGCCGGCGAGCCCGATCCAGGCCCCTACTGGAGACGGATGCACCGTGACTGGCGCTTTTGGATCGGTGCGCTGCTCATGGCCACGGCGCTCGCTGTTTACGTTCTGAGCGGCGACCTGGCCTGGGTTCCATGGGGCCGCTCGTAACAACGCTTCCCCATGAACGCTCATCGAATTCAACTGACTTTGGTTGAGCCCTCCGTCGCGCCGTCGGTGTAACTCACAGCCTGCTGACCCGGATCCAAAGAGTTTCCAGAAAGCGATAGGCCGGACGAACTGGCCCCACTCACCTGTGCGAACACCTTGACGCCGGCGGGCGAACGCATTCCTGTCAGAAATGCGCGGCGTGTATTCCTAAGGTCGATCAACGGCGCACCTCCAACCGGCGCGGAGAGAACCAGGCCGCCGAGAATGACATCCTCGACATCGTCGCAGACGATCGCGGGCCGTTCATCGGGCTGATCTGTGACGCATTCGATATTGCGGAGGCGCACACGATCGGCGTGCCGGACATAGAACCCGAAGGAAGGCAGACGCCCAAACATTCGCCCCTCAGGGTACTTGTCGGCCACTTCAGGTATCTCGCGATGCGCCCAGGCGGCTTGACCCTGCTCCACGGTGCGAAGCCTGCAGTTGCTCACCGTAATGTCAGCCGGGCGAAGGCCGGGCACGCCGGTAATGGAGCTCGTGCAAATTGCTCCCGATGCATCGACACCTTCGATGAGGACATTGCGAAGGAATGTACCTTCATTTTTGTGCCGCGCTCCAAGGCGCACAAAAATCGGCGCGCGCACGTTTTGCATGCGAATGTTGGACACGGTGACGCCGTCGACGGTGCCGCCGTCCACCATTTCAACGCAGATGCCTGCGCTCGGCCGGGTCATCCACTTGCTGTCGTTGTCGGCATAAATGACCGAATTGCTGAAGACAATGTTTTCGAAGGCACCATGCGTCGCGGTGCCCATCTTGAATCCATTGCAGGAACTTACCAAGACGCAATTTGTGACGGTGATGTTTTTTGCCGGCAGCAAATCGCCGTAGGGATTTTCGCTCTTGATGCAAATGGCGTCGTCGCCGGTTTGGATGTCGCAATTGGAAACGAATACATTGCGCGACGCGGTGATATCCATGCCGTCGGTATTGACGCCGAAGTTGGGATTGCGGATGCGAATGCCATCAATGACGACGGTCTCGCAGGCTACGGGGCGCAGGGTCCACCCCGATGAATTCTTCAGCGTCAGGCCGCTGATGCGCACGTTGCGGCATTGCGCAAACTCGACCATCGGCGAAGGCCGCCGATTGTTGTTCTTGACTTGATAATGTCCGGTAGCGCCTTCCTTCCAGGCGTCTTCCGGCAGCATGGGGGGGCGGTTGGTTCTAGGTTCCCAATAGGATTCGCCCTGGCCATCGATGGTGCCGGGGCCGCATAGCGTCACGTCGTCGGCATTTTGCGCGAAAATGACATGATGACCGTTGGCATCGCCCAGCATGGGAGGGCCGGGATGGTAGTCGTAGTCGTCGATCGATGTGCTGCCCAGCAGAACACAGCCCGCCTCAAGGTAAAGCGTGACCCGGCTTTTCAGCTCGAGGCCACCGATGAGGAAGATCCCGGGCGGTGCGTAGACCAGTCCACCGCCGGCTTGAAACACGTCGTCGATGGCGCGTTGGATTGCCTTCGTGTTGAGGGTCTTGCCGTCGGGCTTGGCATCGTAGTCGAGGATGCTTTTCGCGGCGCGAAGCTGCGCTGCCGACCCGAGGCCTGTGGCGGATACGCCCAACATCACGGACGATGCGGATAGAAACTGTCTTCTTAACATGGAGTGTTCCGATCCCTCTCGAATCTCCCGGTTTCTCGCCGGTGCATTCAAGAATCTTTTGAAGGTTTTAAAGATCCAGTGAATCTGCTACAGCTTGTTTCAAAAATGACCCATCCGATACTCGATTGAATCCCTCAGGGGCTAAAGCCCAGTGTTTTTGTGCCGTCTTTGGCACGACTGAAGTCATGCCCTGACACACAGCGGATTTTTGAAACGTGCCCTCGACAGACGAAGTCATGTCCTGACACACAGCGGATTTTTGAAACGTGCCCTAGACAGACGAAGTCATGTCCTGACACACAGCGGATTTTTGAAACGTGCCCTAGACAGACGAAGTCATGTCCTGACACACAGCGGATTTTTGAAACATGCCCTAGACAGACGAAGTCATGTCCTGACGCACAGCGGATTCTTGAAACATGCCCTAGACAGACGAAGTCATGCCCTGACACACAGCGGATTTTTGAAACGTGCCCTAGACAGACGAAGTCATGTCCTGACACACAGCGGATTTTTGAAACATGCCCTAGACAAACGAAGTCATGTCCTAACACACAGCGGATTTTTGAAACGTGCCCTAGTACTACAGTTGTACTTGCGGTTTATGCCGGAAAAGTGCCAAGAACCCGGGCCTGAAGGCCACGTCATTTCGTGCTGTTTCAGGGCGCTAAAGCGCCCTGCTCCCTCCGGAATTGCGAACTACAACTGTAGTACTAGGCAAGTTCCGTAGCACGCCGCACGAAGATCGGCGGCGTGCTTGTGGAACTGTGCAGCGTTTAGAAGCTGAGCCGCAGCGTGAACTGCATCACGCGCGGGCCGTTGCCGCCGCCATTGGGGCTCAACGCGTTGTACGGCGCCTGGAGGTTTTCTGTGCCATCGGTGCCGTTGGGATTTAAGTAGCCTTGATCGTTCAGAACGTTGAAAATGTCCCAGTTGAATCGCAGGTTCACTCGCTCGGAGATCGGAAAGACCTTGAAGAGTGAAGCGGCTGCAATGTAGTTCATGGGACCGTTGAGAACGGTCTTCGCGTAAGGATTCGTGCTGGGACCGGGATTGTAAGCGAGCGACGTCGTCTTTCCGCCGGTCAGGTTGACCGTTACGTTGTTGCCGTTGGTGCCGTAGTTAGCCGTGCCGGGCGTATTGTCGATCGGGGTCTGGTATGGTACGTAGTTGGCCGGAAGCCCGCTGACGCAGTTCGTTGTGCAGTCGACGCCAGAGATGACCGTTGGGGCAAGGTAGCCGTTGAACCACAGGAACGATTGACGGCAGACGCCGCTGCGGCAATCGGTGATGGGCGCTCCGTGCTTATAGGTGTGCAGCGGGGCGGTCTGTCCCCAGTTCGAGCTTGTGATCGTGAAGTCCTGCGAGAGAATTTGTCCGCTGCCGGCAAGCTGGAAGCCACCCACCAGTTCGTTCACAAAGCGGTTGGAGTTTGCAAGGAACCTCTTGCCCCGCCCAACTGGAATTTCGTAGAGGCCGTTGAAGTTGATGTGCTGCTTTGGAATCCCGGTATCGACCAGGTAGTTCTGGTAGCGGTTCAGCGCGCGCGTCATGGCATACGATGCGGCGCCAGTCGGCTGAGCTGGGCCAAAGCCAGGCAGGTAGTTGGCATATGGATAAAGCTTGCCATCCCTGGACCAGTTTCCACCAATTCTGAACGGCTTGGACCACACATAATTGATCTGGTAGGCGAACCCGCCGTGAAACAGGCGCTGGTAGGAGGCCTGCAGCGCGTTGTCGTTCGAAAAGCCACTGGTCTGATCCAGCGCCTGGCTACCACTGTAGAGGGTCTGGTCGTAAGGCCCTTCGGCTGTCGCGGAGTAAGTGCCGCCAGGCGCGGTGGTACCGGTTTCAGTGGACCAAACGTAGCTGGAAGGATGGTTGTTGTAGTAGTAGTACTGGTCAAGGTTGGTCGCGTGGGTCCACACCCAGCTTACCCTTAACGCGGAGTTCCCTTTGAGCGACTGCTCGAGCGTGGCGTTGACTTCGGTTACGAAGTTCGGAGCGTAGTCCGGGTTCATCGTCACCTCGGTCAAGCCCGGGAGAATCGAACTGATGGCGCTGCTGCTCACTACATTGCTGCTGTTTGTGCCGGCGATCACGGGGTTGTTGGTGCGGATCAAATAGTTATTCGAGGTATCGGGCGATTGCGCGCCGAGGTTGTAGTTCGTCAGATAGCTGGTTTGAAACGGTGCGTTTTCCGACGGGAGCTTGAGAGAATTGCGCACGGGGACCGGGGAGATATACCGTCCGTACGCTCCCCGCAGCACTGTGCCGGATTTTCCACCGAAGAGGGAATAAGCCGCGCCGATGCGAGGGCCGAATGTAAAGTCGTTGTTCCTGAGCATGGTGCTGGGAATCCCGGCCGCTTGCGGGGTCTCAAAGGCCATGCCAAGGTTCGTGAGGTTGGTCACGATGGTCTGTGTCGTGTATCCCTGAGAGATATACCAGGAGAGCGGTTGCGCAAGAACCATGGCCTTGTTCTTCAGGTCAAAGCTCTCCATCAGATTGTTGCTGGTGTAAGGCGCCGGATGAGCCTCGTAGCGCAGGCCGAGGTTCACGGTCAGGTTCCGGGTCACATGCAGGTTGTCCTGGAAGTAGGCATCGAACTCCATGTCGCGGTAGTGCTGGTAGGCCGGATTGAGCTGGACCAGGTACTCGTTCGCCGTGCCCAGGAAAAAGTCGCCTTCTCCGTAGCCCGAGTTCGAGACCCCGGTCCAGCTCGTTCCGCTTGCCGGGCTGTAGAGGCTGGTTGCCATGTTGCCGGAGGTGTTGAAATCGATTGCGTCGGAGTTTCTGTCCGGAAGGTAACCGAAGCGTTCATGCCGGTAGCGTCCGCCGAAGTGAAGCTCGTGCCGGCCCATGGTCTTGGTCAGGTTTTCGTCGATATCCGAGATGATTTGCACGCCTTTGTAATTCCATTGCGTGCCGGTCAAGGCCAGAATGTTCCCGTTAATCTGTGGGAATCCCGTTTCGCCGAAGTTGTTGGGAGTACCAAAGATCGACTCGTAGTTGATGTTCGCATTTCCGGTTGCCACGTCGTATTGACCGAACCACTCCTGGCTCACAACCGTCTCGGAGTAAAAGTTCGGAGAAAAAATGTGCGTAAACCCGAGAGCCCCGGTGAAGGTGTCCACCTCCCATTGGGTGCCGCCGCTGGCGCCTGCGGGAATCCCGGCTGTCGTATCCGCCACGGTCAACGGCGCATTCGGGATATTGCGCAGTGCAACCCAATCCATGAGATCGTCGGTATAGCGCAAGTATGCGTGGTTCTTCTCGTTGAAGTTGTGATCGAGGCGGAAGGCCACGGTGGGCACAGTGAAGTTGTTGATGTTGTGCAACTGGAAGTTCGAAGTCACCAGCGGGTTGTCGGCCGTTGTCGGGTTGGGAAGAATCGCGTAGACGATCTTGGAGAACGGAGACAGGCGGTTGGAATTGATGGTATTTGCAACGCCGCCGGAAGCGAACTGGTTACGGCAGTATGCGTTGGCCCCATTGGGGTTTGCAGCCGTGATAGGTGTTCCGGGACAATTGGCGGTGAGAGAGTTGTAGGTCGTCGTAGGATCGTAGAGCTGCTGTAACGAGCCCGCGCTGTTGATGAGGCCGGTGAAATTGCCTTGCCTCATTGCCGGCGTGGGAATCGACACGAGCAAAGGAGTCCAGCTTCTGAGGGAATACCGCTCGAACGACCCGAACCAGAATGACTTATCTTTGCCGCGATAAATGTGGGGCAGAACGATGGGACCGCCGCCGGAAAAACCAAATTCGTTTCGCACCAGCGGAGGATCGGCGTCGGCCGTTGGCGTGGTAACAAATCCTCTTCCCTTCGCCAGGCCGAAAGCGGCGTTGCGCGCCGTTTCGAACAACGTGCCGTGGATGCTATTCGTCCCCGACTTGGTGGTGATCATGCCGGTGGCCGGGGAGGCAAACTCCGCGGTACTGTTCGACATGTCCATCTTCATTTCCTGCACCGAGTCGGGATCGGGCAACTGGCCCTGGGGCGAATTACGCTCGCCGCCAAAGTTGCGGTTGGACAAGGTAGCGCCGTCCAGCACGTATTCCATGCCCTGATCCATGAGGCCGTTGGCGCGCGCACCGGGATTGGATCCGTCCGCTTCCAGGCCAGGCGTGGTTTCCTGTGCCAGCGTCAACAACAACCGCTGATCGAGAGGAAGCTGGTTGATTCGGGCGTTTTCGAGCGTCGCAGCGACGGTGCCGTTGTCGGTTGTTACTAACTGGATGGCGTCCGCGGATACCTCAATCTGCTGCGTCACAGCGCCCGCGACAAGCGACGCATTGATCACTGCATTCTGGTCCACCAGAAGCTCGATCGTCTCTTTGGAGGTCTTCATGCCAGGCGCGGTCACGGTGACCGTATACGTTCCGGTAAACAGACCGGGCACCTGGAAGAACCCCACATTATTGGACTTTGTGTCGGCCGCTACCGAAGTGGCCGGGTTGACAACGTGGATTGAGGCGCCTGGGATCACAGCGCCGGTGGAATCGGTCACGGTGCCCTGAATGGAACCGGCGCCGCTTTGCGCGAACGCGCTCGAGCAGCACATCGCGATTCCGAGCACGAGGGCAATGGCAAGAATGGGCACATTCCAATTACGTAGACTGTGCGTCAGATTTCTGGCTGAATTTTTCATCGTAGTGCTTCCTTTTGAGCGGAATTGTTTGACATCAGTTAGGGTTGGTTTTGATGATGAGCTGGGTTGTTTCTGGAGCGGTCTGTGCCTCCAGGACTTTGCGATATATCTGTTGCGATCATTTCTTCCCCTTCATGTGAACGAAAGAACGGAAGCTTTATGGCCCACATTTCATTCGCATCGCCAATCTGAAGATCAAAACAGAAGGATGAGGGTGGCTTCTCATAGGAGCGGCAGTCAAGTGAATTGACGGAGAAGCCGGCAGAGAGATTTTTTGCCGGGGAGGAGAGGAGTTCAGCCTGGCATGTGGCGGCTCGGAAGAGGATGTTTTTATATGGTTTACCACAGAAATGCCGCGGCTGATCATGACAGGGGTTGAGCCGGCGGCGACTCGAAGTTGTAGAATTGGGGCATATTTGTGTTACGGCAGGCGCTCCATTGAGGCGTAATCGAATTCTCAGAGCCGAATTGGGTCGGAGCGTTGGCGTCGCTAGGTTTCGGGGCCTCTTCTCAGGAGAAGAGAGTCAAAACTCTCGGAGAATCGCAGTTTTCTTCCGGGAGAATGCTCGGGATCAAGCTCAAGTTGGATCGAATTGTGCCTCGGGAATAACTGTGAACCGAACTTGAAGGCTCCGCCGTCAGGACAATGCTGCGGTTTCAGGGTTGTGA
>Ga0302320_10007680_pt1 | contig 23678 bp, 16 predicted proteins | sample Bog_T0_3_FD_202130 | JGI IMG/M metagenome (GOLD analysis project Ga0302320, IMG submission 202130) | Peat permafrost microbial communities from Stordalen Mire near Abisko, Sweden - Bog_T0_3 | ecosystem: Environmental > Terrestrial > Soil > Wetlands > Peat | place: Sweden: Abisko, Stordalen Mire... | reverse complement strand
GCCGCCGCGCATCGACATCGATGCACGCACCGACGACCCGCAGCGCCCGGCCGGCGGCATTGCGCTCGATGACCCGGGTTCGGACGTTCACCCAGCGCCATTCGCCGGACGACGCCAGGATCCGGTAGTCGCTCTCGGCGGAGTTGCGTCCCTCGAAAATCAGCGCAGTGTCCTCGGCCGCATATTTTTGCCGGTCCAGCGGGTGCACTCGGTCGAGCCACTCCTCACGCCTGACGATGCGGACGGCGGATTCGATTCCGTATCGCGTCGGCCAATCCGACAGCCATAGCAGCGAGTCGTCGTCCAGCTTCCAATCCCAAAGCCCGAGGTCGGCGCCCCATATGGCCGCCTCGAGACGAGCCTCACTGTCGCGCAGCGCCAGCTCCATGCGTTTTCGCGCGTCGATGTCGATCATTACTCCCGCGAGCCGGCTGGCGCGTCCGTTGCCATCGCGCGCCGTTGCCCGACCACGGCTCAGGATCCAGCGCCAAGTTCCCGATCGGGTACGAATCCGATACTCGGTCTCGAATGCGTTGCTGCGCCCGTCGATGACCGCTTCGTACCTCCCAATCACGGAAAGGTAGTCGTCGAGATGGATGCCTGCATCCCAGGACCGCGAAAAATTGGCGCCCTCGCAGGGATCCAAGTCCACCGTGGCACACCAATCGTTCGACCAATGAATGGCGTCGGTGGCCACTTCGATTTCCCACAGGCCGACGCTCGCTCCCCATACGGCGTGCGCAAGTTGGGACTCGCTGCGTTCCAGGGCGCGGGCCGAATGGTGGCGCTCGCCCACATTGAGGCATATCCCCACCGCGCGCCGAGCACGCCCGCTTGAATCGCGTTCTATAACCCTGCCGCGTTCCTGTATCCACACCCAGGCCTCGTCCCGATTGCGTAGCCGGTATTCCGATTCATAGGGCGCAGTCCGACCCTCCAAGTGTCCATTCAACGCTTCCCGATACGCCTGTAAATCCTCCGGATGAATTCGGGCACACCAGGACGCCTCATGCCCGGTGCCTGAGAAGGCCGCGAAATGCGAGTGTTCGCACCAATCATTGATCCAGATCAGCCGGTCACTCAAGACATCCCAATCCCACAGACCGATCTCGGTGCCCCATAGGGCTAGTTCGATGACGGGTTCGTCGCGTGTGGCTTGTGCGAATGACCAGATCACGCGGCGACCATCCGGCTGGTCCAGCCGCCGCAGGACGGCATTCGCGGAAAATCGACCGCGGTCACTGCGGACTTGGGCGTGCAACTCAGCGTCGGTCGCGAGCGCGGCCTGATTCAATTTCTCTAATTCGCCGTTCGCCCCGCCGGCCAAGAACTTGAATATGGACGAGCCCAGCAGCGCTTGCGGATCCCCCGCCGCCAGATCAAGCAGCGCCTCGTTGCAGAACTCCAGTGTTCCGTCAGCCGTGGTGACCGCAACCCCGCTGCACACCAGGTCGAACAGAAGCCAGGGCGATTCCGGCATCCGTTCCCGGGCGTGCGCAAGGCCGTCCGAACGTGTCATGGGGGTCCCTGATTCTTATATGCTAGCGCACAACTATAACCTGGCTAGCCGGCATTTACCCGCGTCGGATGCAAGTTCCTCGGGTGCAATCAGGCGGCGGCGCCGAGAATCTCCACCAGATGCACTCTGCGGTCCGTCGTCGCGGACTCGAACTCCGAACTGATGATCGTCAATTCCTTCTCGTTGCGGGCTCGCACCAGCTTGATGAGACAGGCCCGATCGCGGCCGCGGCGCTTGGCTTCATACAGCGCCTTGTCGACCAGGCTGATCGCGCTGTCGAGAGAGATGTCCGTCGCCGTGCCCGGCATCGGAAAGCAGGCGTAACCGATGGAAATGGTGCAGCGGATCAAGTGCCCGTTCCATACGACGGGCTCGCGGCGCACCGCCTGCAACAGCCTTTCGGCGGTCAAGTCGGCCTGTGCCGGCGTCATGGGGCCGAGCACCGCCAGGAACTCCTCGCCTCCCCAACGAACCAGCTTGTCGTTCTCTCGCAGCGCCGCCGACAGGCGCTGGCTCATCGCGGCCAGCACGGCATCGCCGGCCGGATGGCCGTGGGTATCGTTGATGCGCTTGAAATGATCCAGATCGGCCAGCAACACGCAGCCTCCCACCGGGCGGTCGCCGTCCACGGCCAGCACGCGCTCGTTGAAATAGCGGCGATTCGACAGTCCGGTCAATGGGTCATGCTCGCTGCTGAAGCGAAGGCGCTCGTTGGCCTTGCTCACCCGGGCGACAGCCCAGACGAGCGCGGCGCAAATGAATGCGATGAACAGTGCGCCGGCGATGATGAGCTGTTGAAACAGCCTCTGCCCGCGCATTTCGGAGACTTTGAGCGCGTTGTCGCGCCTCAACAGCTCCAGCTCGCGTGCCTTGCGTTCGTCGTCAAATTGCGCCGACAGCTCCAGGAACGCACGTTGCCGCGTGGCAGACATGAATTTCTCGCTCATTTCGTCGTAGCGGTGATAGACCTGGATGGCCATCATCAAGTAGCCCGCATGCTCCAGTGCATCGGCGTATTCCCGCAGGGTTTCCTTCGCATCCAACAGATCGCTGCCGGCCAGCGATTCGGCTATCGCCTCTTCCGCGAGTTTCTGGCCTTCCTTGATGCTGCCCAGTCCGATGTAGGCGAGACCCTCGTTGAAGAGTGTGATTTTCACGTCGTTGCGTTGATTGGTCCGCAACATGATGGGCATGGCTTGTTTGGAGTATTTGAGGGATTCGTTGAAATCCCGGGTCTTGAGGTACGAATCGCCGAGGTTGACCAACGCCAGTTCGAGCCATTTGCTGCTGCCCGAGCGTTTCGCATGCTCCAGGCCCGCCAAGGAAGCGCGTCTTTCTTCGGCCCGATTGCCGCGCCGATCCGCGATGTCGGCCTCGCGCTCTTCGAGTTCCACCAGCGCCGACTCGTCGCCCAAGCGCGTGGCGAGGCTGCGTGCCGAGTCGAGTTGCAGCGTGGCCCGGTCGAAATTGCCGCTGTCCGTGTAGATGCGCGCGAGCGCCAACATAGCATGCAAAATGCGCGGCTCGTCGCGCATCTTGTTCGCCAGATCCAACGCCTGCTCCAAGAAGGGCAGCGCCGCCTCGTCCTGCCCCAGGATGCGAAGCACGTGACCGCGCAGGGTTAGAACCCGATAACGTTCGGAATCCGTACCCACCGAATTGATGGCGATGCGTTTGAGCTCGTCCTCGGCCACGGCGAACTGGCTGTGCTGTCGCGCGGAATAGGCCCGCACGAAATGACCGGCCCGGATGGCCGCGGCGCTTGTGGCGCCTGCGGCGGCGCCCGCGACGGCATCAAGTCTCTGCACCACCGCCTCGACGTCCGCGTCGCGGGTGGCGTCCGCAAAAATCATTCCGCGAATTTCTAGCATTTCGATTTCCGACGCTCCGGCGTCGGCGGACAATGGGGGTGCCGCATCGATTATCTGCGCCGCGCGCTCCGGATCGGACCACTCGAGCATTTCGAGCTGATCGGCAAAAGTCGACTCCGCGACCGCGCCGGATGCGAGCGCGGTGGACAGCACAAATGCCGCGATAAGCGCGAGATTATGAGCTTTTCGCATATTGGGCGATTGAGACCGCAGTGCAGCACCACATAGCTCGCATTTTTGTCATGTTCATCGGCCGGGTGGCGTGATGAAGGTCATTTCTCCGAAGGTCACCAGGGCTTTTCCCTACCCATGAAGGCAAGGAATGTGACGCGGGTCCTCAAGGATCGCTACCCTGGCTGAGGATTGTCGCAATCGGCACCCCCAACTCGGGCGATTGCGCGGCCGGCGCCGCCCAACCCGGAACCGCGGAACATGCCGGCAGCGTCGCTAGTACGAATTGTCTCGCGAGAGTCCGTTCAAACCCTCAGCAAATCCGGAAGTTCGGCCAGGGAATCCAGCAGCGCCTCGCAATCCAAGGTTCGCGGATCGCGGCCTTCATTGTATCCATAGGAGACGCAGACGACCGCAATGCCGGCGGCGCGCGCCGCCTGCACGTCGTTGACCGAGTCCCCGACCATCAGCGACTCGGTCGGCAGGACCTGCAGGGACTCGCACGCAAACAGCAGGGGTTGCGGATCCGGCTTGCGCCGCTCGCAGGTGTCGCCGCCGATCACCACGTCGACCCAAGCGGAGAGACCCAAGCGCTTCAGCAGCGCATCCGCAAAGCGGTGCTGCTTGTTGGTGACCACCGCGGTGCGAAGCCCCGCGTCGTGCAAGAGGCGCAGGCAATCGGCGGCGCCGGCGTAGGGCTGCGCCGTGTCCTGGTTCAATTCCTCGAGCTCACCATAGTGATGGAAGAATCGTTCGACCATGGCGGCCTGAGTCGCCCCGTCGATGACACGCCCCTGCGCGGCCGCGGCACGCTCGATCAATATCGGCGAGCCGCGTCCGATCATGCGGCACACCGCGTTTTCTTCGAGGGGTTTGCCACCGTATTCGATCATCACGCGGTTCAGTGCCAACGCAATGTCCGCCACCGTGTCCAAGAGCGTGCCGTCGAGGTCGAACAGCACTGCGGACAGCGAACGCCCGCGCCAATATGCAACGCCGGATTTATGCATCGAGCGTGATACTGACGGGACAATGATCGCTGCCCATGACCTGGGGATGGATCGCGGCCGCCTTCACTGCCGCACGCAGCTTCTTCGACACCAGAACGTAATCGATTCTCCACCCGACATTGCGTGACCTCGAATTGGCAAAGTGGCTCCACCACGAATAATGTCCATTACCCTGCGTGAACAGCCGGAAAGTGTCCACGAATCCCGCGTCCACGAAGTTCTGGAATCCGCTGCGCTCCTCGTCGGTGAATCCCTTCTTGCCGCGGTTCGGTTTAGGGTTGGCGAGATCGAGTTCGGTGTGCGCGACATTGAGATCGCCGCAGAAAATGACGGGCTTGTTTTTTTCCAGCTGCTTGCAATAGGCCAGGAAGGCCGGATCCCAGTGTTTGAATCGCAGTGCCAAACGGCTTAGATCGTCCTTGGCATTCGGCGTGTATACGGTCACGACGTAGAACTTCTTGAACTCCGCCGTCATGACCCGCCCTTCTTCGGCACTGTCGCGTTGCAGTTCATCGGCGAACGCGAACCGCTTGGCGAACGCGCCGGGAAATCCATTGACCACCGACAACGGCTCTGTCTTTGAGAAAATCGCGGTACCCGAATAGCCTTTCTTCACAGCCGAATTCCAATACTCGCGATAATCGGGTAAATCTATTTCAAATTGTCCCCGCTCCGCCTTGGTTTCTTGCAGGCAGACGATATCGGGACGATGTGCCTCGAGAAACGGTTGGAATACCCCTTTCTTGAGTACCGCGCGGATGCCGTTGACGTTCCAGGAAAAAATCTTCATCGCAAATCTCACCTGATGCGCTCGCTGATGGGTGCCGCCATTATGCCGGCCGGCCGCGCTACGTCGAGCCCAGACGGCCTTGAATTGGAATGGTATTGACAATCATTCGCATTCGCGTTCATAATGGCTCCATGATCATATGCGTCTGCAAGGCAGTATCGGAGCGGCATATCAAAGCCGCGGTGAAGGGCGGCGCCAGCAGCCTGCGCGATCTGACGCGCGAGCTGGGCTTGGGGACGTGCTGCGGCAAATGTCTTCCCGAGGCCAAGGTCGCCTTGTGCGCCTCGCTGGAGGCGCGTAACGAGGCTGCCGCGCACACCTTCTTGTCGCCCGCCGACGCGCAATACGCGCTCTGATCCTCTCACCGGCTGATACTTGAATAGGGCTTCGGGCATACAATCTGCGCAAGTCATCAAGGAGCTACCGTGCAGGGCGACGCTAAAGTATTGGAATACCTCAACCAGGCGCTGAAGAACGAGCTGACCTCCATCAATCAGTACTTCGTGCACGCGCGCATGCTCGATAACTGGGGCATGAAGCGTCTGGGCAAGATCGAGTATGAGGAATCCATCGATGAGATGAAGCATGCTGACCGGCTGGTCAAACGCATTCTTTTCCTCGAGGGTCTGCCGAACCTGCAGGACTTGGGCAAGCTGTTCATCGGCGAGGACGTCAAGGAAATCCTGTTGTGCGACCTGAAGCGTGAAATGGCGGCTCATCCGCTGTACGACGACGCCATCGCGCACTGCGAATCGGTCAGGGACTTCGTCACCCGCGAATTGCTGGTCCATATTCAGAAAAGCGAAGAAGAACACATCGACTTCATCGAGGAACAGCTCGGGCTGATCGACAAGATGGGGCTGTCGAACTACATACAGACCGCCGCCGGGGAATTGAGCGAGAGCGGTTCCTGAACGTCAGCCGGCGGCCGCGCGCGCATCGATTGCCTCGGCCGGCTTGATCCACTTGGCCAGCATGCTCGCGAGAACCGAACGATCCACGGGTTTGGCCAGAAAATCATTCATACCGCCGGCAAGTGCGCGCGCACGATCGTCGGGAAAGGCATTCGCGGTCATGGCGACCACGGGTACCTCGTGATCGAGGACCGTGGACTTGCGATCGCGAATGATGCGCGTGGCTTCGAATCCGTCCATCTCCGGCATTTGGCAGTCCATGAGGACGAGGTCGTACCTGGACTTGCTGAGCATGTCCACCGCCTCGCGCCCATGCCTGGCCACATCGACCCGATGGCCGAGCTTGTTGAGCATGTAGAGGGCGACGCGCTGATTGACGAAATTATCCTCGACCAGGAGCAGCCGTCCGCCCTGTTCGGCGGCGCCGAGAGGCGTGCTCGGCGCGGCGCCTTCTGCCCGCGGGCCGCCGACCGCAGTGACCAACAGCGGCGCTTCCGCGCGAACCTCCGCTGCAGCCGTCTGTGTGGCGGCGATGAGCGGCAACGTGAACCAGAACGTGGAGCCGACACCTGGTTGGCTGTTCACGCCAATGCTACCGCCCATGAGTTCCACCAAGGTCTTGCTGATGGCGAGCCCGAGTCCCGTTCCTCCGTAGCGCCGAGTGGTGGAAGAATCCGCCTGGGTGAAGCGCTGGAACATCCGGTCCAATTGTTCTGCGGTGATGCCGATGCCGCTGTCCACCACGCTGATTTTGACTGCGCCCTCGTCAAGCCGTGACAGCTCGATGCGGACCGTGCCGCGTTCGGTGAACTTTACGGCGTTCCCGGCCAGATTGAGCAACACCTGCCGCAGCCTGACCGGGTCTCCCTTGATGAACCTAGGCAAGCTCTCGTCGTACGAGAGACTCATGGCGAGTTTCCGTTCGGCGATGGTCGTATGAAGGATTTTGCATACTTCAACGCCCACCGAGCGCAAGTCGAAGTCGATTCGTTCGACGGTCATCCGGCCTGCCTCGATTTTCGAGTAATCGAGCACGTCATTGATGACGGTGAGCAGCGCATCGCCCGAGCGCTGCACCGTCTGCGCAAATTCTCTCTGCTCGGCGTCGAGCGGGGTGTCGAGCAGCAAATTGGCAAAGCCCAGCACGCCGTTCATGGGGGTACGGATCTCGTGACTCATCATGGCGAGAAAGTCACTCTTGGCTTTCGATGCCGCCTCGGCGCGTTGCGCCTGAACCTCCGCCTGTTGCTTCGCGTCGGCGAGCCGCGCCTGAACGATCAAGTCGCGGCGGCGGCCTCTGCGAGCCGTTCTACTGAGACGAAACACCACGAACCCGGCAAGCACCGACAGCATGGCAATGGCGGCAAAGGCGCCGGTGCCCGCGCGACGAATCGCAGCGATTCGTGCGTCGAAGTCGTGCACCCACATGTCGACGCCGACCACTCCGACGAAGCGGCCCTGCGAGTCGTAGAACGGTGCGTACGCGCTCATGTAGCTGCGCACCGCCTCCTTGACCGGCGCTTCGTCGACGGTAACCTCGTGTTGCTGCAGTGCGCGTTGCAATGTGGGGTCCCACGTGTCGTGCGGCGCCATGATGGCGTCGGGTATTTCGTTGTCGCCTTCGACGCGATACTCGTAGTCCGTGCCCAGGACAAAGTAAACCCGGTCCCCTTGCAGAATGGCGGTGTAGACGTAGATGATGTCGGAAGCGGCCTTGTGAAATTTGACCAGCGGAGCCAGCAGGGTCAAGTGCTCGGGTCCGCCGGCCTGTGCCGGTGAGCGGATCAGCCGGTGTCGGTCGCCGTCGACCAGGGTGGCGGCAACGCGGGCCAGCTGTTTGAGCTCTGTGCGCACGGCATCCAGCTGCGCCGCGCGCGCCGAATGCCACATGTAAAGCAGCCCCAGGGACGAAATCACCATGATGACGGATCCCGCCACCATCGCGTGCAGCAGCGGACCGTCGACACGTCCAAATAGGCGTTTAAAAATGTGCATGGTCCACAACTGGTATCGGCTTAGCGTGCAGAAGCTGTAGCGTACGAGGTTGCGCGACCTGCCCAGTAGCGCGCAGCCGGAGAACTGCGACGTTCATCAATATAAAAGACGGCTTTTAGTCCCGAGGGCTCCGCGAAACGGGCGTCACGTCACGGACTTGCCATGTCCGGAATTGGCGGGTATCAATTGACCTCAGGGATTACCCGAATCGCGCAGGGAAGCCGCTGGATAACAAGCGGAGGGCGTTATGCTCAGAAAAATTCTCGTGATTTTCGTCGTTGTGCTGGCCCTGGTTGCAGTCATCGGCGTACTGCTGCCCCGCAACATTCACGTGCAGCGTTCGCTCACCATCGCGCGACCCGCGAGCCTGATCTACGCCACGGTCAATTCCTTCCAGTTATTTCCCCAATGGTCGCCATGGCAGAGCTTGGATCCGAACATGCACCAAACCACGCAAGGCGCGCGCGAGGGAGTCGGGGCAAAACTGGTATGGTCTGGCAACGACAAAGTAGGCTCGGGCACTCAGGTGATTACCGCGTCGACGCCGGATCAATCGGTCGCGAGCGATATCGATTTCGGAAAAATGGGCGTGGCCAAGTCTATGCTCGTCATGGCCCCGCAAGCGTCCTCCACCCGGGTCACCTGGATGTTGGACATCGACATGGGCGCCGGTCCCATCGGTCGTTACTTCGGACTGCTCATGGACGGCATGATCGGCAAGGACTTCGATTCGGGTTTGAGTCGACTTAAAACCCTGGTCGAAGGCATGCCCAATGTCGACATCGCTGGATTCATGGTTGAGCCCGTGGAAATGACCGCCACGCCCATCCTACTGATCGCCGAATCGTCGGCGCCGGATCCGGCCTCGATTTCCAAAGCGTACGCAGGCGGCTATTCACAAATCGGCAAGTTCATGGCCAAGAACAAATTGCACCAGGCCGGCGCGCCGCTGGGTATCGACGGCCGCATGACCTCGACGACTTTTGATTTTCAGGCAGGCATCCCAATCGACCGCGCCGACGTCACCGCGAGCGGTCCCGTTCGGCTTGCCCAAAGCTACGCGGGCAAGGCGCTGAAGACCACCCACCGGGGGCCTTACGACACACTGGCCAAGACCTACGACTCATTCCGCACCTACATGGCCGCGCACGCCTATACCGCCGCCGGTGCGCCGATCTCCTGGTATGTCGATGACCCTGCAAGCACGCCGCCGGAAAAGCTACGGACAGAAATTTATTGGCCTATCCCGTAGGCGCCGACCCATAACCTAAGCGCGTGTCCCGGTAAACGTTGCGTTGCCCAGCAAATGTTTGGCCGCGCCGCTGATGCGATCGGCCTCCACGGTGGCAGTGAATTTGATATTCATCCGCATGGGTTGGGTGATCTTCGCCGACCAGCTGAGTTTATTGCCGTCGACCTTGCCTTCGGTGATCGCGGCATAGTGATCCGCATCCGACAGTGATCCGGTCAGGATAGCACCCTCGGTCCGCAGGTCGAGCACTCCCGCTTTGTCGCCGATCGGGGTTTTGATCGTGATATTCCACTTGCCTTCGATCATGCTTGTCACCTCCTGTGGCGCTTGTTGGATTTGTTCGGCCCGGGAATTGGGGCGCGCGCTTGTTGGTATTGGCTTAGTCTAACTCTATTAGGCCATCTTGTTTGCGAATGGCTCCGTGGCGTACGCTACAGTCCGCTGGCCGCGTGGTCGACATTCGAGAATTTCATGGCAAAAGTACTGGTTCTCTATTATTCGTCCTATGGTCACATGGAAACCATGGCGAATGCCGTCGCAGAAGGCGCCCGGTCGGCCGGCGCCACGGTCGACATCAAGCGAGTGCCCGAAACGATGCCGCCCGAAGCGGCCAAGGCGGCGCACTTCAAGCTCGATCAGAGTGCGCCCATCGCAACCATCGAAGAGTTGGCGAACTACGATGCCATCGTGGTGGGAAGCCCCACCCGCTTTGGACGCCTCGCTTCACAGATGGCGAGCTTCCTCGATCAGGCGGGCGGCTTGTGGATGCGCGGCGCGCTTCACGGCAAAGTCGGCGGTGCGTTCACATCGACCGCGACTCAGCACGGCGGCCAGGAAGTGACCCTGTTTTCGATCATCACTAATTTATTGCACTTCGGCATGGTCATCGTCGGCCTGCCCTACAGTCATCAAGGACAAATGACTCTGGATGAAATAGTCGGCGGCAGCCCCTATGGAGCAACGACGGTAGCCGGCAGTGCGGGCCAGCGCCAGCCCAGCGTACTCGATCTCGCCGGCGCGCAGCACCAAGGCAAGCTCATCGCGGAAACCGCAATGAAATTATTTCCCGGCTGATCGCCGCGACACGGATAAGCGCGCAAGCGCAGGGTCTTCGAAGGCGGCGACCTCTCAACGGGGCGGATGAGTGTGGGCGCCGCCGATCAGTGTGCGGTCGCCGCCGATCCGTCCGACCAATGGCCTACCGGTACCAAATAAGTATTCAATGGCTCCGGCTCGTTCTGCAGCTGCATATCGAGCAGCACCGGCGAACCCGCGAGGTTCGCGCCCCAATCGGCGCCGTCCGATTTCGCCGCGTAAAACATCAGATGCGGGTGCCAATGGCCGATTGAATCGCCGAGATTGCCGCGCCGGGACAGCATGTACGACATGGCTGCCGGTTCCAGCGCCGGAATTTCTTTGCTCTCGATCACTTGCTTCAGGCGATTTCTCATCTGTTCCTTGGACAAACCGGCGAACACCATTTCCGTTCTCTTGATGGTGAACGGCAAGACCGATCGGGCCGCCGCCGGATTCAGACAAACCGGACCGCGCATTTTGGGATTCCAGAATTCCGGAGAATCGAATCGATTCATCCATGATCGCTCTACGACACAGACGAAACCATTCGTCCCCCTCACAGCCGTTTCATATCCGTGTGGCCCAAGTACCAGAATCGTGGCGTCACGAGATAGCGCCGCTGGGGCGGCACTTCGCGCCAGCGCGATTTCTGTGTTTTGATCGGCGGCCATGTACTCAACAACCGCCGCCATGGTGGGATAGGGTGCGCTCTGCGCACGCCCTGGACTCGCCGCGCGCCCGGGACTCGCCGCGCGCCCTGGACCAGCCGCACCAAGCAGCGCGACAGCCAATAAAAGCGCTTGCGCCGAGCGGATTTCGAACGCCTGTGAGCTCATGACACTTCCTCCGATTGGGGCCGAATGAACAGCGCCTGCAGATGTCGGCGCAGATGATCGAGACAGTCAGCGGCTGGCGCGGGGTTCTTCTCGGCTTTCGCAAGAATGAACGCCCCCTGGATAACCGCGGGTGCGAATCACCCTCACCGCAGTATCCAAAAGCTTCGATTTCGAATTGGACTGAGTATTCACATGGGGCATGGCGGAGAGGGTACCAACTAGTTGGTATGTTATCAACTGGCGTTGCCGTGCGGCGTTACACGCAACCGTGAGGCTGGCGCGGACAAGCGCCGCTGCGCGGGCAAATGACGCTGGCGGGCGAGTCCAGTGCACCGGCAATCCAGGCGATGTTGAGCACCTGCGAGGCCGAGCGGATCGCGACGGCGGCATGCTCGGGAATCTCGCCGTCGCCGCCGCCTTTCTGGCAGGATTCCGCAACCGACGCGACCACTGCTTCGCCGTCGAAGCCTTGCGCATCGAGCGCGGGCAAAAGATCCACGCCCACGGAGATCACATGCAATTCGTCCAGCGCGTCACGGGTCAGCAACGAGTGGCAACAATAGAGCCGCGCCCGCTTGCCATCCTGCATCACCGATATCTGCGATTTCGGCTTCTGCATCCGGGGTACCGCGGGACTTTGTTGCAGCAGCCGGAACACGGCCCACCTCGGGCAGGGATCGGACACCAGGCTCATATTGCCCCAGGGCAACGGAATGCCGTTGCCGCGATACACCGCGCGCAGGTATCCCGGCGCATAGGCGTCGAAGAAATGCCAATGGCGATAGGGCGACACGGCCGTCATGCGGCGCATGACCAGTGCCGGAGTGACATCCAATTTGTGGCAGGCGGAGACGCTGTGGGCCTCGCGAATCAAGAAGCGCCTGAACGGAACGCGCGGACACAACAATGCTCCGGCGAAGAAACTGCATTCGAAATCGCGCCAGGCGTACAGCACATCCTGCGCGCCCATGCCGGCGGCGGAACCCGAGAGTTCGGCGTCGCCCGAATGGATGGCGCTGTGCGGTGAGATTGCGCCGTCGCCGTTGTGCAGAATCTTATGGCCGATGAAAAACGCCAACTCGTATTTCAGCCGCTCTTCTTGATTGCGCAGACGCTTGTTGATCAGCACCTTGCCCGGCGCTTCGAACCGCGAGCGTACCAACGCTCCGCTCGGCTTGCGACCGTCGCCGTCGAACCACTGCACCTCCAGGCCCAGCCGCTTGCAGATGGCCATGACGGCATCCAGCGTGAGCGGCATCTGGCGTTTGCCGCACTCCTCCGCCGCGCGTTCGATATCCGGAAAATTGTTATGCCGGGTTTCCTGCCAGACGCGGATCAATAATTGCGCGAACTGCCTGCCAGTCGTGCCGGTCTGCGACAGCAGCTCCGGCAAGGCGTTCTGCAACAACTCGTGCGAGAACAGAAATGCCGGTTCCAAGGGCATGGCCTGCAGGCCGCCCCGGTCCCGCTGCGCGGGCGCGGGTTCGACCTCGGTGTTCTCGTCCAGAAACCAGCGCGCGTCCTTGCTGAAAATACCGGCCAGCATTTCCAGCATGTCGGCAGAGGGCATACGTTTGCCGGTCTCCACCATACTGAGATAGGACACCGAGGGGGCCCCCGCTGCGTCAATTTGCACGCATCGGGCCGACAGTTCATCCAGGGTGAGGCCATTGCGCTTGCGCAGCGAGCGCAGCTTGGTGCCGAGAAAATGCCCCTGCCGGATCAAGCCCGCCATGTCGTACCTTTGTGAAATTCACACTGTGAAATTTCTAATGTGTAAATCCGCCCTTCCCGCACTTTAAGCTTCACACCTACCGAGACGCAAGTGCGTCCCTTTGACCTTAGGAGAACCGACTTGAGCGAGAAAGCGAAAGACCGTTGGCAAGGCATCGAACGCCCTTACAGTACGGCCGACGTGGCACGGTTGCGTGGCTCGGTGCACATCGAATACTCGCTGGCGCGCCTGGGGGCGGAGAAGTTCTGGCGCCAGCTGCACAGCGAACCAGTGATCGCGGGACTGGGCTGCATGACCGGAAATCAAGCCATTCAAACCGTGCAAGCCGGGCTCAAAGCCATATATTGCTCGGGCTGGCAGGTCGCGGGCGACGCCAATTCCGCCGGTGAGGTCTACCCGGATCAAAGTCTGTATCCGGTCGACTCGGTCCCGAAAATGGTCGAGCGCATCAACAATGCGCTGCTGCGCACCGATCAAATTCACCACTTGGACGGCAAGTCCGACATCGATTGGGTGGTGCCCATCATCGCCGACGCGGAAGCCGGCTTTGGCGGCAATCTAAATGCCTTCGAACTGACCAAGGCCCTGATCAAGGCCGGCGCGGCCGGTATTCACTTCGAGGATCAACTGTCCTCGGCCAAGAAGTGTGGACACCTGGGCGGCAAAGTACTGGTCTCGACCGCCGAAGCCATCAACAAGCTGGTGGCCGCGCGCCTGGCCGCCGACGTGCTCGGCGTACCCACGGTCATCATCGCGCGCACCGATGCCGATGCGGCCGACTTGCTGCTCACCGACCATGATGCCCGGGACAAGCGTTTCCTCACCGGCGAGCGCTCGAGCGAGGGGTTCTTCTATGTCAAAGCCGGCATCGAACAGGCCATCGATCGCGGTCTGTCGTATGCGCCGTATGCGGATCTGATCTGGTGCGAGACCTCCAAGCCCGACATGGCCGAGGCGCGGCGCTTTGCCGCCGCCATTCACGCTAAATTTCCCGGCAAGCTGCTGGCCTACAATTGCTCGCCCTCGTTCAACTGGCAGGCCAAGCTCGACGCGGCAGCGATGAAGAAATGGCGCGAAGATCTGGCCGGCATGGGGTATCGCTTCCAGTTCATCACGCTGGCCGGCTGGCACGCCTTGAATCTGTCCATGTTCGAACTGGCATCGGCCTATAGCAAGGACGGCATGCTCGGCTACTCGCAGCTGCAACAGCGTGAATTCGCTCAGGAGAGTGCCGGTTATCGGGCCGCCAAACACCAGTCCTTCGTGGGTACCGGCTACTTCGATGCGGTACAGACGGCGATCAGCGCGGGTGCGCATTCGACCGGCGCGATGGCCGGCAGTACCGAGACCGAACAGTTCACCTCGCAGGCGGCACCAGCCTCCAAGCGCGCGTTGGCTTAAGCCCGCATGCCCCCATGAGTGTCGCCGTCGACCCCGCAGCGGCTCAAGACGGCGTCACCCCGAAAGATCACGCCGCGGTGATCGCCGAACACTTCCGTCTGTACAACGAAGAATTCGGCCGAATCACGCGGCGTGCGGCCTTGAACTTTCTCGCTGAAGACTGGCACGCGGGCCAGCGCGATGCGGTTGCGCGCATCGAGCTGTATGAACAGCGGGTCGCAAGGGGCGTCGTAACCATCGCTGGCCGGCTACACGCCAAACGCACCGACGTGTCACTGTGGGTCGACATCAAGCGGGCCTACGAAATCATGGTCGCGCGGCGCCCCGACAGCGATTTCTACCGCACGTTTTTCAATTCCGTCACCCGGGATTTGTTCGGCACGGTCGGTGTGAATCCGGAAGTTGAATTTTGCGCGACCAACGTCGGCCGGGCTTCCGGTGCGGTGCCCATCCGGGTGTATCGGGTGGCGGGTTCCTTGCCGACGGCCGTGCGCGAGATCCTGGCCGACCTGCCTTTCGGCGCCGCGATCAAGGATACGGATGCGGCCGTGCATCGCATCAGCGCGGAAATCGGCCGATATTTTCAAACCGGCCGGCAAAGCGGCCACCCCGAATCGATCGAGCTCATCGAGCCTGTGTTCTATCGCGGCATGCATGCCTTCGCAGTCGGCCGTTTGATCGGTGATGGCTCCATCACCCCCTTGGTGCTGGCGTTCACCAACTCTTCCGAGGGCGTGCAGGTCGACGCCATCATGCTGTCGCGCGCCGACGTGGGATCGCTGTTCGGCTACGCACGGTCCTATTTTCACGTGGACCTCCCGGTGGTCAGCGCGGCGATTACCCTGCTGCGCTCTTTCATGCCGCGCAAGTCCATCGACGAGCTGTATACCGTACTGGGTCGCGCCAAACAGGGAAAAACCGAACGCTATTTTGCCTTGCACAGGCACTTGGACAAATCCATCGACAGCTTCGTGCATGCGCCGGGCGACCGCGGTCTGGTGATGATCGTATTCACTCTGCCCTCTCACGATCTGGTGTTCAAGGTAATCCGCGATCGCTTCGGCGCTCCCAAGACCAGTTCGCGCGAGGATGTCATCGAGCGCTATCAATTCGTGTTCCGGCATGACCGCGCCGGCCGGCTGGTCGACGCCCAGGAATTCAAGCGCCTGCGGTTGCCGCGTGCCCGTTTCATGCCCACTCTGGCCGAGGAACTCTTGAATGAAGCCAGCGAGAGCTGCCGCATCGAGGGGGACGACCTGATCGTGGAGCACTGCTACATCGAGCGTCGCCTGCGGCCGCTGAATTTGTTTTTGCGCGAGGCCGAGCCCGCGGCGGCGGAGTCCGCCATCATCGATTACGGTAACGCCCTGCGCGATTTGGCGGCCAGCAATGTTTTTCCGGGCGACTTGCTGCTGAAGAATTTCGGTGTGACCAGCCATGGCCGCGTGATTTTCTACGACTACGATGAAATCTGCCTGGTATCCGACTGTGTTTTTCGCGACTTGCCGCAGGCCAGTTGCGAGGAAGAGGAAACCAGCGCAGAGCCTTGGTTTCATTACGGGCCCCGCGATGTCTTCCCGGAGCAATGGCTGCCCTTTCTGTGTATACCGCCGGCGTTGAGCTCGGTTTTCACCGCACATCATGCGGACCTGCTCACCGCGTCTTGGTGGCGAGCGCTATCTCACCGCGAGACCGTCAGCGCCTGAATCCAGCGACGCTAGTCGACGCTTCGCGTCCGTCGCAGACTTCGCCTCTGTCGGCGGATTTCCCATGGCTTGGAACAGAGCGGCGGCATCAGCGAGCCGTGCCGCCCGCGCGCGGGCATATTGAACCTGCGCATTCCGATATTGCCGGGCCGCCGTCACTTATGTAGAAGGGCTACGCTCCGTGCGTTATGTAAATACGAGTCGTCTGACTCGGCATTTCATTCGCCATTGCCGCCACTGTCGAATCGGAACACAGTGCCGGATCCCATTCACCGCCGGGCATGGGAACGCGCTGTGCATGAGCCGCTAGATTGAACACCGCCAGTACGCCGCCGTGCTCGAATCTGAGCCATCCCGCCGGTTCATCGAACTTCACGCTGGGCTTGGCGCGCCACGACCGCTCGCCGCGTTTGCGCAGTTGCGACTTAACTTTCCTCAACTGTATGAGCTGGCTGTACCATTCCAACAACTGCGCATGTGCCGGCAGCGACAACTCGGTCCAATCCAGGATCGAGCGCTCGAATGTTTCCTGTTCCTGGGGATTGGGCACTGCCCCCTGCCATCGAAAGCCGCTGAATTCCCGGCTTCGTCCTTCGGCTACTCGCCGGCCCAATTCCTCGTTTTCATGATCCGTGAAGTACAGAAACGGGGTCTGCGCGCCCCACTCTTCGCCTTGGAACAAGAGCGGCACGAACGGCGACAACAGAGTAAGCGCGGCGACCGCCTTCAGTTGCTGCGTGTTCAACATCATGCTCAGCCGCTCGCCCTGCGCACGATTGCCGACCTGATCGTGATTTTGCGCAAACACGATCAGCTGATCAGCGCCGATGCCGGTCGGTGGCCGCCCATGCCGCCGACGGCGATGACGCGAATACTGGCCCTGATACACATAGCCATCACGCAAAGCCGCCGCCACATCGGACATTCCGCCGAAGTCAGAGTAATAGCCCTGGCTCTCACCCGTGAATAACCGATGAACGGAGTGATGAAAATCGTCCGCCCAGTGCGCGTCCAAACCATACCCGCCCCGAGAGGGCGGACGAACCAAGCGCGGATCGTTCAAATCGCTCTCGGCGATCAATATCAAGTCGCGGCCGAGATCCGTGCCTAGTCTCTTCACGGCGGCAGCCATCTCCTCGAGCAAATGCACGGCCTCGAAGCTGTAGATGGCATGCACAGCATCCAAGCGCAGTCCGTCGAATTCATAGTCGCGCAGCCACATCAATGCATTGTCGATGACGAAGCGCCTCACCTCTTGGCTGTGCGCCGCGTCATAGTTGATCGCCATTCCCCAGGGGGTTTTGTAGTGATCCGTGAAATAGGGACCGAACTCCGCCAGGTAATTCCCATCGGGCCCCAGATGGTTATAGACCACGTCGAGCAATACAGCGATACCCACGCCGTGGCATGCCTGAACGAATGCCGCGAGTTCCAGAGGGGTGCCGTAAGCGGGAAACGGCGCATACAGATCCACTCCGTCGTAGCCCCAACCACGACGCCCCGGAAAGGTGCCCAAGGGCATGAGTTCGAGATGAGTGACGCCGAGAACCAGCAGGTGGGGCAGCTTCGACTGCGCCGCCCGGTAGGTGCCCTCAGGCGTGAAGGTGCCGACGTGCATTTCATAAATGACGGCGTCGCTGAGAAGAACCGCGGCGAAACCGCGCGCACCAGCGGCGGCAGGCAATTCCGCCGCCCGCCGGTACGACGGACCATGAACTCCATCGGGCTGCCATGTCGACCGTGGATCGGGGCGCGGCTCACCACCGTCGATGGAGTAGCGATAGCCCTCCGCCAGCATGGACTCATCCACTTCGGCCCGCCAATATCCACAATCATCGGTGTCGTCCGCATCGCCGAGCCGCATCGCGATGCGCCGATGTCTTGCAATCAACTCGACGGACTTCGCGAGCGGCGCCCACACCCAGACGTTCATGGACTTTCCCGGATCAGCAAGGCGACGGGAAATGACACGAACAACGCGTCCGGAGTCGCCTCACGCTGCAAAACGGCATCGGTAAAGAAATTGCGCCACACACCGCCGGGCAGCGGCAGGCGAGTATCGCTCCATTCGCCGCCCAGCGTCAGCGTGAAGCGCGGCACCACCGCGATCAGATTCTCGCCGCGGCGAAAAGCAAACAATCGTCCCAGATGCGTGCCCTGAGCGACCAGCGGCTGATAGCGGCTCTGATCCGAGAAATCCTCCGGACGCTGGCGGCGGACCGCCAACAAGCGTGCCGTCATCCACAATTTCGGCAGCCCTGAATCCCACTCCGGCGCCAGATCGGCGCTCGACATCGTGCGTGTGCGGCGCACCAGGGCCGCACGCAAATCGAAATCCACCGGACGCCGGTTGTCCGGGTCGACCAGACTCAAATCCCACAATTCAGTGCCTTGATAAAAATCCGGAACACCCGGGGCCATCATTTTGATGAGCGTCTGCGCCAAACTATTGATTCGGCCGGGCCGGATCAACGGCTCGACGAAGTGTTCCAGGCTCGAGAGGAATTCCTGCGTCTGGAAAACCCCGTCGAGGAAACCGCGGATCTTTTCCTCATAGCCCAGATTGGGTTCATGCCACGACGTATTGATCTTGGCCTCTCGGCAGGCCTTCTGCATGTACTGCCAACAGCGGTCCCGATCGATGGGCCATGCACCGATGAGCGTTTGATAGAGAAGATACTCAGCATGCCGATCCGGCACACGATTTTGCCAAGCCGCCGCGTTCAGTGTCGACCATTGATGCAATATCTCGGCCCAGCGCTCAGGGATCTCCGACAGGATCGAAATTCGGGTGCGCACATCCTCGCTGCGTTTGTTGTCGTGCGTCGAGGTCGCGAGCAGAGTGTTCGGCCACCGGTCACCCAGGAAATGACAGAATTCATGAAATTTGTCCGCGGAGATGCCAACCAGCGAGGCCTGTGATCCCACTTCATTGCAGGACACGAGCCTGTCGAAACAGTAGAACGTGGTGTCCTCCACCCCCTTGGCCATGACCGCGGGGGTGAGTTGCTGCCACTGGGCGACGAAATCGGCCTCGGCCTCATTCAAGCGCGATTGAGTGAGCAGCACCGTCAAGAAATCCAGAGTTGCGGCATCGATCTCCGGAGAGCCTATTCGAGCGCTTTGAATGGCCTCGATCAAGATTCGCTTGTCGTCTTCCTGCAGCGTGTTGAGGGTTCGATAGGTCCGATAAATGGGCATTGCGACGATCAGGCGCAGCAGTGCTTCGCGAAGCTGACGAGGGCTCAAGTCACGGGTTTTCCAGTCCGCCCGCGCTATGGCGAGCGCCGCCTCGGCCAAGCGGTCGAGATCGGCGGAGAATGTCGAATCCACGATGGCACGTTTCTTCTCTCGGACCAACGCGCCGAAGTTCACGGGATGACCGGTGAAATCCGAGTAGGTAGCGGTGAGCACATCGGTCCGCTGATCGTCCATCCACAGTCGATTCACTTTGGCCAGGAACTCATAGCCGACGGTCCCTTCTATGGGCCAATCTTCCTTCAGGCGCTCATCGTTCTCCAGTATTTTCTCGACGTAAATGCGCCCTTGCGGCAGCATCTCGCGTAGCCGCTTGAAATATTCCAGCGGCTCGCGCAGACCGTCGGGATGGTCCACCCGCAGGCCGTCGACCTCATCCCGCGAGATCATGGCCGCGATCCGCGCGTGCATGGCCTCGAACACGGCGGGCGACTCCGAGCGAATGCCGCTCAAGCTACCAATGTCGAAGAAGCGACGGTAATTGCCGAGCTCACCCGCGAGCTTCCAGCCATGCAGCAGATAGAACTGCCGTTGCAACACGGCATTCAATGATTCCTTGTCGACGCACGCATGGTCCACGGCTCGCTGCAATGACCCCTGGCGGTGCGCCTCCGCGAGGACTTTTTCCGCCCTCGTCGCGTTGCTTGCGTAGCACGCACGGTCATGCTCATTCGGCTGATCGATGTCCTGCAGCCTGTCGAGTTCGCTGAATGCGCGGGCGTCGTCCGAGGACAAGGGCAGGTTCGCCGGCGCCGCCGTCAACAGCGGACCCCAGGATGACGGTCCCAGCGGCCACGTATTATCGTAGTGCCTGACGCGCGCACGCCCGTGCGCGACCTCGAGACTCAGCTCCCCGCTCTCGAGAGCCGCCCCATAGGGGCGGCCCAGCGAACACAGGTGCACTCGAAACGGCCGTCCGGGCCGGTTTCTGAAATCGAAATACCCGACGAACTCGCTGAACGGCCCGTGCGCCAACACATGATCCCACCAAGGATTATATTGCGACGCGGACATGTGATTCGGCACGATGTCGAGCAGAATCCGCAGGCCGTGGCTGCGTGCGCATGCCACGAATTCCGTCCAGGCCGGCTCACCGCCGAGATCGTCGCTGATGCGCGTGGGATCGGTTACGTCGTAGCCGTGCTGGCTGCCCGGTACCGCCTGCAGGCAGGGAGAGAGATACACATGGCTTATACCCAGATCGGCCAGGTAGGGCAAAACCCGCTGCGCCCTGCTTAGGGGAAATTCGGCGTGCAACTGCAGACGATAGCTGGCGACCCACTTACCGGGCATGGCTGAGCACGACGAATGAGCGCGCGGCCAAACTCACCAGACGATTGCGCTTGACCGGCTCCTTTTCCACGGGCAGCGTGGGTCGGGAAGTGTCGAACGCCACAGTCCATCCGGACGGGTGCAGCTCGTGCGAGATGCGAAACGAAACCGGCTCATGATAGGCGTTGAGCAGCAGCAGAAAGTCCGCGTCCCCGGCGCACCGGCCGGCGCTGTCGCGTATTTCAGGCGCCAGGCCATTGATGAACATGCCGAGCGTGCGCATCCAACCGCCGTCTTCCCAGTCCTTGGCGTGCATGCGCTTTCCGTCCGCTCTGAACCACACTATGTTCTTGTCGGGATGATTCGCCTCAGGATCACCATCGTAGAACGCATAGCGGTGAAAATTGGGATGCTGCTTGCGGTATTGAACCACTCGTCGGGCGAACTCCAGGAATTGCGCGCGCGGCGCGTCCAAGTCCCAGTGGTACCAAGACAGCTCGGAGTCCTGGCAGTAACCGTTGTTGTTGCCGTTTTGAGTACGGCTCAATTCGTCGCCGCCGGAGATCATGGGCGAGCCTTGGGCGAACATCAGCGAACACCAGAAATTGCGCTTCTGCTGCTCGCGCAGCTCGATAATGCCGGCATCCGTGGTCGCGCCTTCGGCGCCCCCGTTCCACGAACTGTTATCGTCCGTGCCGTCTCGGCCCTCCTCGCCGTTGGCTTCGTTATGCTTCTGCTCGTAGCTCACGAGGTCCTGCAGCGTGAACCCGTCATGCGCCGTGACGAAGTTGACGCTCGCCGACGGTGGCCGGCGGGTGGTCTCGTACAGATCGGCGCTGCCCGCGAGGCGCGTGGCGATCTCCGAATGCAGGCCCATGTCGCCCTTCCAGAAGTTGCGCACCGTGTCCCGATACTTGCCGTTCCATTCCATCCAGCCCAGCGGGAAGTTGCCGACCTGATATCCGCCCTCACCGAGATCCCAGGGTTCGGCGATCAATTTCACCGCGGCAAGTGTCGGGTCCTGGTAAATCGTGTCGAAGAACGCGCCCAGCTGATCCACATCCTTGAGCTCTCTAGCCAGCGCGGACGCAAGATCGAAGCGAAAGCCGTCCACGTGCATCTCCGTGACCCAATAGCGCAGGCTGTCCATGAGAAGTTGCAGCGAATGCGGATGCATCATATTGAGTGTGTTGCCGCAACCCGTGAAATCCATGTAGTGCCGTGGATCGCCGGGAACGACCCGGTAATACGCGAGATTGTCGATGCCGCGGAAGGAGAGCGTGGGCCCGTCGTGATTCCCTTCCGCGGTATGGTTGTACACGACGTCGAGTATCACTTCGATACCCGCGTTGTGCAGAGTCTTGACCATTTCCTTGAATTCGCGAATCACATCGCTGGGATCCTGGGAGTTCTGCGCGTAACCCGGCTCCAGCGCGAAAAAACCCAGGGTGTTGTAACCCCAGTAATTGCGCAGCCCCCGATCGACCAGATGCCGGTCTTGCAGGAAATAATGCACAGGCATCAATTCGAGCGCGGTCACGCCTAAGCTCTGAAGATGCATGATGATGGGTTCGCAGGCCATGCCCGCGTAGGTGCCCCGCAGGTGCTCGGGTATGCCGGGATGAAGCCGGGTCATGCCGCGCACATGCGCTTCGTACACGATGGTTTCGTGCGCCGCATGCGAAGGCCTGCGTTCATCGCTCCAATCGAAACTCGTATCGGTGACGATGCCTAGCGGAGCGAAAGCCGCGCTGTCCCGATCGTCGAAGGACAGGTCGCCGTCCGGATCTCCGAGCTGATAGCCGAATAGCTCGTCGGCCCAAGTCAGCGGACGGCCAATCGCCTTGGCGTAGGGATCGAGCAGTAATTTGTTCGGATTGAATCGCTGGCCGCTTTCCGGAACGTAGGGTCCGTACACTCGATAGCCATACAGCTGGCCCGGCCCCACATCGGGCACATAGATGTGCCAAGCACCGCTGGTACGTTCGCGGATGCGGATTCGCCGCTCGTTGACTCCGCCTACGTCGAACAGGCACAGTTCCACGGACTCGGAACTCTCCGAAAACAGCGAGAAATTGACGCCGTTGCCGTCCCAATGCGCACCGCGTGGGAAGGGCGACCCGGCACTCTGGTGAGACCGGTCAAAATTGGCGCAAATCTCGGACACCCCGGCGACGGCTTACGAGTGCAGCAGCATTGTTACCGACGCCCATGCCATTGATCGGGTTCTCGAGGCCATCTCACGCTCCCATCCGCAACTGAAATCCAAGCGCTACGCTTGCAGAATATTATTGATGCTGCGCAAGCGCGGCACGTAGTCCCAGTGCCGCAGCCTTTGTCGGCCGGCACCGATAGCCCGTGTAGGACTTCGCCACATGAGGCGAGGCACGTGAGTGCCAGCCTGCGGCTCATGCCGCGCTTGTTCAGGCCACGCGGTTCTAGCCCGGCCAAGCCCAGTTTCTGATCTCCGGCATGTCCTGTCCGTACCGGTCGATGTAGCTCTTGTGTTCGATCAATTTGTCCCGTAGTTGCTGCTGCAGATAAACGCCCCGGCTGCCCGTCTGCGGCAGGCGATTGACGGCGTCCATCACCAAGTGGAAGCGGTCCAAGTCGTTCAGCACCGTCATGTCGAAGGCCGTGGTGATGGTGCCCTCCTCCTTGTAGCCGCGCACGTGCAAATTATGGTGATTGTGTCGGCGGTAAGTCAGGCGATGAATCAGCCAAGGATAGCCGTGAAAGGCGAAGATGACCGGCTTGTCCTTGGTGAACAGCGAATCGAAATCACTGTCGTTCAAACCGTGGGGATGTTCCGAGCTCGGCTGCAACTTCATCAAATCGACGACGTTGACCACGCGAACCCTCAACTCGGGG
>Ga0302320_10007678_pt1 | contig 23683 bp, 22 predicted proteins | sample Bog_T0_3_FD_202130 | JGI IMG/M metagenome (GOLD analysis project Ga0302320, IMG submission 202130) | Peat permafrost microbial communities from Stordalen Mire near Abisko, Sweden - Bog_T0_3 | ecosystem: Environmental > Terrestrial > Soil > Wetlands > Peat | place: Sweden: Abisko, Stordalen Mire... | reverse complement strand
CATCCCACTGGCCCATTCGGGCCGCGCCCGCCAGGACCACGGCCAATCGGTCCGCCTCCACCAGGCCCAGTTTCTCGCGCTTGAAGACCCGGCCCAGCTCGAAGGCGGCCACGCCCGGCTGGCGGCGATTGAGGGCGCCCAAGGCGGCCTGCACCAGATTGGGCAGTAGGCTGGGCCGAAGGAGGGATTGCTCCTCGCTGAAGGGGTTATCCAGGCGCCAGGCGTCGGCCAGGCCCCAGGGCTGCGCCAGCGCGGGGTCCAGGAAGCTGAGGGTGCTGGCTTCGGCCAGGCCCAGGCCGCTGAGATGGCGCCGCAACAGCCAGGCATTCTGCCAGGCGGCATCCTCGGCGTCGGGGGTGCGCACCTGGGGCAAGTCGCTGCCGGCCAGGCCTTCCAGCCCGGCCAACTGCAACAGGTCCTCGGCCAGGTCCACCGGCGCCTTGACGTCGGCGCGCCAGGCGGGCGGGGTCACCTGGAAGCCAGGGCCCCGGGCCTCGACCTGGTAGAAGCGGCGGCGCAGCAGCTCGGCCATGCGTTCGGGCGCCAGCTGGGTGCCTAGCAGCGCGTTGACGCGCAGCGGGTCCAGCGTCACCGGGGGCGGTTGGGGGCCTGGTGAGCCCATTTGCCGGCGTGGGCCGGCCAGGCTCCCGCCGGCCAGCTGCAGGATCAGGGCGGCGCAGCGATCCATGGCGTCGTCCACGCCATGGGGGTCCACGCCGCGCTCGAAGCGATGGCTGCTCTCGCTGACCAGGCCCAGGCGGCGTGAGGTCCGGCGGATCAGCTTGGGCGCGAACACCGCGGCCTCCAGCACCAGGTCGGTGGTGGCTGCGCCGACCTGGCTGGCCTCGCCGCCCATGATGCCGCCCAGGGCCTGGGGGCCTGCCGAGTCGGCGATGACCACATCGCTGGGCTCCAGGCTGCGGTCCTGGCCATCCAGCGTGCGCAGCGTCTCGCCGGGCTGGGCCTGGCGCGCCCACAGATAGCCCCCGCTCAGCTTGGCCGCGTCGAAGGCGTGCATGGGCTGGCCCAGCTCCAGCAGGATGTAATTGGTGGCGTCGACCACGTTGCTGATGGCGCGGATGCCGCTTTGCTCCAGGCGCCGCTTCAGCCAATCCGGGCTGGGGCCGACCTTGACGCCTTTGAGCTGGCGGGCCGTGTAGTAGGGGCAGGCCGACGCGTCGATGCGGACCTCCAAGGCCGCGCCCGCGCCTTCGGCCGGCAGGCTGAACGGGGCTTCCTTCAGCGCGAGGCCGCCCAAGGCCGCCACCTCCCGGGCCAGGCCGCGCAGGCTCAGGTGGTCGGGCCGATTGGCGGTGGTCTCCAGCGTCAGGATGGGGTCGTCCAGGCCCAGGGCCTCGGCCAGGGGCGTCCCCAGGGCCAGATACGCCTCCAGCAGGAGCAGACCGTCGCTTTCCTGGGCCAAGCCCAGCTCGTCGGCGGCGCAGAGCATGCCCTCGCTTTCGACGCCGCGGATCTTGCTCCTCTTGATCTTGAAGTCGCCGGGCAGGACCGCGCCTTCCTTGGCCAGGGGCACCACGGCCCCAGCCTGGAAGTTTTGGGCCCCGCAGACGACGGCATAGTCACGGGTGCCGTCGCTGACCCTGCACAGGCTCAGCTTGTCGGCGTTGGGATGGGGCTCCTTGGTCAGGACCTTGGCCACCACCACGTTCTTCAGGGCTGCGCCAGGGTCTTCCACGGCTTCCAGGCCGATGCCGGCTTTCATCAAAAGGTCGCTGACTTGCTTCAGGTCGCTGGGCAACTCGACCCAGGCCTTCAGCCATGAAAGAGGGAAGCGCATGATGCTCCAAAAAAGCGTTCAAACCGGCGTTAAGAGGCGGGGGAAAACCTATGGAATATCGCATGGTTCCGCGCCAGCTTCAAGGCGCAGACGAGGCTTGCCCCCCAAGCAAAATCGCCTACAATAGCGCCATGGACATCCCGGTCAAAAAGAAGCTGAAGATGGAGGAGTTCCTGCACAAGGTGCTGCTGGAATTGCCTGTCTTATCGGCCTCCGAGATGGAGCAGGCCCACCTGGTGGAACGCCATCTGGGGCTGGATCGCAGCCTGGAAGACGAGTTGATGGCCCTGCGCTGGTGGTACCTGACCCACCTGCTCTACGGCCAACTGGCCCACCGGGGCAAGCTGGTGCCGGGCCAGGCCCTCCGGGTGGTGGCCAGCTTCGTGGCGTTGCGGGACCTGGTGTTGAGCCAGCTCGAGATGGACTTTCAGCTGCGCTGCGAGTTCTACGAGCGTGCCATCCAGGACCAGGTCGGCGATGAATGCGGGGGCTCCCACCTTTATGACTGCTTCCAAAAGTTCGTGGGCCGGGACAACCCCATCCTGAAGGAATTCTATTACGCCAGCATGATGGGGATCTCGAACCGCTTGGCGAAGGTGGTGGACCGATTTGACGTGGTCGAGTAGACGCTGCATCGTAGGTTCGCGCTGATAAGGCTGCTCGCGGAGGGCGGTCTTTTTTATTTGGGGCCGGGACGCTCGATCGCCTGGGTCCCATCCATCCAAAACCGCCCAGCCCCCGTATAGCGGCCAGGAGGGCCTGATGCCTGATAAGATCGTGAAATCTGACGCGCAATGGAAGGCCGAGCTGCCCGAAGACAGCTTTTGCATCCTACGCCAGCATGCCACCGAGGCCGCCTTCAGCGGGGGGCATTTGGACAACCATGCCGCCGGCACTTACCAATGCCGGGGCTGCGGGAACCCCCTGTTCGGCTCGCAGACCAAGTTCGATAGCGGCAGCGGCTGGCCCAGCTATTTCCGCCCGCTGAGCGACGGGGCGGTGGCTTACACCAAGGATGTCAGCCATGGCATGGCCCGCATCGAGGTGCATTGCGCCGCCTGCGACGGCCACCTGGGGCATGTCTTTGACGATGGCCCGCCCCCGACCCACAAGCGTTATTGCATCAATTCCGCCAGCTTGACGTTCGTGCCTGAGGCGGCGCCGTGACCAAACCCAAGCCGCAGGCGGCTATCTTCGCCATGGGTTGCTTCTGGCAGCCCGATGAATACTTCCGCAAGCTCCCAGGGGTGCTGAGCACCGAGGTCGGCTACATCGGCGGCCAGCGGCCCCAGCCGACCTATGAGCAGGTTTGCACGGGCGTGTCGGGCCATGCCGAGGCCGTGCGCATCGTCTTCGACCCGGCCGTGACCAGCTTCGCCGCCCTGCTGACGCAGTTCTGGGAGAACCACGACCCCACCACGCTGAACCGCCAAGACCCGGACTGGGGCGAGCAATACCGCAGCGCCATCTTCACCACGGATGCGGCCCAGCTGGAGCAAGCGCTGGCCAGCCGCGCGCGCGTGGCCGCCGAAGGCTTGTGGGGTGAGGATCCCATCGTGACCGTCGTGCAGGCGGCCGGGGACTGGTGGCCGGCCGAGGACTATCACCAAAAATACCTGCAAAAACGGGGCGTGACGCAATGCCATCTGCCCAAGCCGCCCCGGGGGCGTTCCAAGCCTTGAAACAGGGCGTTCAGCAGAGCCCTTGCCCCTTGCCCCGGCGCTGTTTATCTTGTTCGTTCATCTTCTCGCGCCAACGCAGGTCCCATGAGAAAACGCATCAACATCAATGACGTGGCCAAGGCGGCCGGCGTGCACCGCTCCACCGTGTCGCGCGCCTTGACCGGCAGCGGGCCCGTGAGCCCCGCCAACAAGGAAAAAGTCCTGATCGCGGCCAAGGCCCTCAACTACCATCCCGACACGCTGGCAGGCGCCTTGAAGAGCCGCCGCCGCAACACCTGGGGCCTCCTCAGCTTCTGGGCCCAAGCCGCCTACGCCACCGATTGGTTCTACGCCAAGAGCCTGGGGGGCCTGCTGGATTCCGCCAACAAGCTGAACTACCGCCTGCTGCTGCAGAACACCGTGGGACGCTTCGACCAGAGCGAGGAGGCCGTGCGCTTCTGCCACGATGCCCAGCTGGCCGGCCTGGTGGTGCTGGCCCCGCGCACGCTGGAAGCCGGCCTGGCCGAGCTCAAGCGCGTGGATGTGCCGGTGGTCCTGCTTTCGCACACCCCCGACGACAAGAGCCTGAGCTTCGTGGACCTGGACAACGCCGCCGGAGCCCGCCTGGCGGTGGAGCACTTCGTGGCCAAGGGCCACCGGCGCATCGCCTTCATCGGGGCCGAGGGCGAGCTCAACAGCAACGCCCGCGACCGCCTGCGCGGCTACCGCGAGGGCCTGGCCCAGGCCGGCCTGGCGCCCGACCCGCAGCTGGAGCAGGTCAGCGCCTACTTTGACCCGGCCTTCGGCGCCATCGCCCTGACCGCCCTAAGGAATCTCCCCCCCAGCCGGCGCCCCACGGCCATTTTCTGCAGCACCGACCTGATGGCCCGGCGCGCCTTGGACGAGGCGGCCCGGGCGGGCCTGAGCCTGCCCCAGGACCTGGCCGTGATCGGTTTCGACAACAACCCCGACAGCAACGGGAACCCGGGCCTGACCACGGTCCATTACCCGTTCTTCGAAGCCGGGGCGCTGGCCGGCGAGCTGCTCTCCCGCCTGGCCGCCGGCGAGGCCGGGCCCCTGAGCCACGTGATCCAGCCCAAGCTGGTGCTGAGGGACTCCGCCTGATGTTCCAGCCCGCCATCAAGGACCCCTACGCCATCGAGGAGGAGAGCTTCCGCATCATCGACGCGGAGCTCAGCCCCCATTTCCGCTTCACCCCTGACGAGCACGCCGTGGTGCGCCGGGTGGTGCACGCCAGCGCCGATTTCGACTACGCCCGCAACGTGCGCTTCCACCCAGCGGCCTTCCAGGTCTTCCGCGACGCCATGGCCCGCCAAGCCCCCATCATCTGCGACGTGCAGATGGTCCAGGCCGGCGTTAGCAAGGCCAAGCTCAGCCTCTTCGGCGGGGCCGTGCTCTGCCCCATCGGCGACGAGGACGTGGCCATCGCCGCCAAGGCCGCCGGGCACACCCGCGCCATGGAGGCCGCCCGCAAGATGGCCCGCCGGGGGGATGGCGGCGTGCTGGCCATCGGCAACGCCCCCACCTTCCTGACCGAGGCGATCCGCTTGGTCCGCGACGAGGGCTGGCGGCCCGACCTGATCATCGGCATGCCGGTGGGCTTCGTCAGCGCCGCCGAGAGCAAGGACAGCCTGGCCGCCGGCGATGCCGAGCCGGTGCCCTACATCACCACCCTGGGCCGCAAGGGCGGCTCCCCCTGCGTGGTGAGCACCGTCAACGCCCTGCTGCTGCTGGCCGAAGGCAAGGGCGCCGTCAAAGGCTGAGCGCTTCCGATCACTCCATCCCAAGGGAACGCCCCACTTGAATGAACTAGGCACCTTCTACGGCGTGGGCATCGGCCCCGGCGATCCCGAGCTCATCACGGTCAAGTCCCAGCGCTTCCTGAGCGGCGTGCCCATCATCTTCGTGCCCAAGGCCAAGATCACCGACGAGAGCCTGGCCTTGGGCATATTGCTGAACTCGGTGGTCAACAGAACCGGCGCCGAGCTGCGCGAGCTGGTCTTCCCCATGAGCAAGGACCCGGCCGTGCTGGAGCCGGCCTGGGCGGCGGCCCGCACGGCGGTGCTGGACGTGCTGCGGGCGGGCAAGGACTGCGCCTTCATCACCCTGGGCGACACGGCCATCTACAGCACCTACATGAACCTGCTGGGGGAGCTGCGCAAGGCCGAGCCCGGGCTGAGGATCGAGACGTCGGCAGGCATCGCCAGCTACAGCCACGCCGCAGCCCTGCTGAACCTGAGCCTGGTGGAGAAGGCCGAGAGGATGGCCATCCTCCCCTGCCTGACGGATGTGGAGGCCATGCGGCCGGACCTGGAGCGTTTCGACACGGTGGTGCTGATGAAGGTCAGCCGCCGCTTCGCCGACTTGAGGGAGCTGCTGCGCGGCATGGGCTTGCTGCCCTACAGCCACCTGGCCCTGAAGCTGGGCTCGCCCGGCGAGCTGCTGACCAGCGACCTGGACGCGGTGGACGCGGACAAGGTGAGCTACATGAGCCTGGTGATCGTGCGCAAGCCGCTGAAGGGCGGTTACGAGGAGTGAGCGACATGGCCCTGCGATTCATCGAAGGGGAAGCCGAGCTGGGCGCCCACCTGACCCTGCACTGGGACAACGGGCGGCGCCAGCGCTTGGGCGCCGCGTTCCTGCGCAGCCAGTGCCCCTGTGAGAACTGCAAGCTGGCGCCCATCGACCTGGAGCCGCAGATGTTCCCCGGGCTGCTGATCGAAACGGCCATGCCGGTGGGGCGCTACGCGCTGCAACTGGGCTTCAGCGACGGGCATGGGCATGGGGCCTATAGCTTTGACCTGCTGCAGGGGTGGGGCGATGAAGCGTAGGGGCCGGGGCGTCAGCCGCCTCATCCTGGGCCTGGCCCTCACGGTCGGCCTCCGCGCCGAGGCGCCGCCGGCCTTGCCGTTGCAGCCGCGCCTCTTCGACAACGGCCGGGCGTTCACCACGCTGGACCAGCGCCTGCCCATCCGCTGCCTGGATGCGCCCGGCTTGCTGGGCTTGCCGCCGGCTGAACAGGCCCAGGCCTTGGACAAGGCGGCCGCAGCGGGCTTCAATACCGTCAGCTTTGAGGCCCCGCTGTTCGGGCCCGATTCGATGGTGCCCAAGCTGGGCCAGCTGGATGAGGCCAAGCGCCAGGGCCTGGGCCGCCTGCTGGAGGCGTGCGCCTTGCGCCAGCTGTACGCCCTGCCGGTGCTCTATCCCCCGGGCGCGGTGGCGGCGCTGGGCGGCACCGATACGGCCCATGTGAATTTCTTCGCCGGGCGCAACGCCCTGGGCTGGCAGGCCTGGGCCTTGCGCGAGGCCGCCAAGCTGCAGGTCAAGGGCCAGCCGTTGACGGCCTGCCCCACCGTGGCCGGCTGGATCCTGTATCGAGGCCCCTGGCCCGACGGCAGCCCCCTGCCGCAGCGGCCCGCGCCGCTGACGCCCAGCGCCGAGGCGCGCCTGACCGGCTGGGCTGCCTGGCAGGTGAAGCTGGCCAGACGCCTGGGCTTCCGCCAGGAGCTGGGCCTGGGCCTGTGGGCCAAGGGGGACCTGGGCGCGCCGGCCCAGCCCGCCGCGGTCGCCGCCTACGAGGCCCAGGAAGGCGGCCCCGCCCCGGTGGCGGCCATGAGCACGGTGACCTTTGACCCGGCGGCCTTGAGCCAGCAGGGGGCCAGCCTGGATGGCCTGCCGCCGGTGCCCGGCGCCGATGCCGAAAAGGTGGATGACAGCGCCAGCGTGCCGGCGGCCCCCGCCAGCCCCTGGGACCTGGAAGGCCTGGATTGGGACCGCGTGGACGCCCTGTTCCAGAGCCTGCCCACGGCGACCCAGCTGAGCTTCCTGGAGCTGACGCTGGACACTGAGGACTGGTACCGGGTGGGCGACCGACTGGCCGAGGCCGCAGGCAAGGCGGAGGTCCCCGTGCTATGGCGCCAGGATTGGCGCAATGCCTCGCGCTACGAGCGCAATAAGCGCTTGGCCCCGCCGCCGCCGCTGGCCGGCCTGCTGGGCGCCTGGCCCGACGAGGACTGGCCCGCCTCGGGCGAGACGCTGTGGGCCAGCCATGACGCGCCCAGCGCCGACAATGCGCCCTTTTACGTGCGGGCCTGGAGCTGGGACAAGGGCGCCGACGGGCCGGTGCTGGTGGTGCAGATGTCGCGGCCCTGCGAGATGGGCCTGCGCTGGGGCAAGCGCCCGCCGCTGGGCCAGGCCGCGCCAGAGTCCAAGGCCGGCAAGGGCCCCAAGGTGGAGCACCGCTTCAGCCTGGCGGGGCTGAAGGCGGGGGATTGGTTCCTGATGCGCCTTCAGGCCGACAGCCCGAAGTTCGGCAGCGCCCTGGTCCGCACCCGCTGGATGCAGGTGCCGCGCTGAGCCGGGGCTGGTAGACTTAGCCCATGCGCCGTTTTGCGTGGTCCCTTCTTTGGTGCCTGTGCCTGAGCCAGGCCGCCCCCGTGGCGGCTGGGCTGGTGTCGGTGCAGTCCAGCGCCATCAAGGTGCTGGCGGACAACGACGCCACCGCTGACCCGCCCCTGGTGCCCCACCCCGGCTTTTGGGGCACCATCCAGACCGCCGGCGGGCTGAACCTGCTTTATTTCGATCCCGGCGTCCCCTCTTTCGGCACCAGCCGCTTCGTCTTCGACCTCAACGGCACGCCGGTGGACCTGCAAGCCGACAACCCCGTGGCCATCCCGGTCACCACGGCGGGGGCGGGGCTGGGCGCCACGATCACGTTCGCCAGGACCTTTGGGTCCATGACCATCGGCGCCACCTACACCATCGTCAACAACCCGCACACCGGCACCGGCGCCGACACCGTGATGATCCAGGGCTGGGTCATCAACAACAGCTCATTCCCCCAGAACGTGGGCCTGCGCCTGCTGTTGGATGACGAGATCATCGATTCGGCCTATGACGGCGCGCCCTTGAGCATCGACGGGGGCCTGAGCACCATCACCCAGAACACCCTCTACCAGGGCGCGGTACCCTCGGACTGGTGGTGCTATGACACCGTCACCAACCCCACGCTGGTGGCCCGCGGCGTGACCTGGGGCAACCAATACGGCACGCCCGCCACCCAGCCTGACGCGGTCGAGTTCTGCCAGTGGCAGCCGGTCGCTGACTCCGCGTATTACAGCGTGGGACCCACGCCACCGCCCTTCATCGGCGCAGCGTTCCCGACCGACGGCAGCAGCGACACGGCGGTGGTGCTGTGGTTCACCGGCACGGGCCTGGCCCAGGGCGGCGGCATCCCGCTGGCTCCGGGCCAAAAAGCCCTGTTCACCACCTATTATGGGCTCAACCAGGGCCACTTGCAGGCCAGTCCCACGCCCTACGCCAGCTTCACCCCCACGCCCAGCCGCACCGTGACCGGGACCATCAGCCCCACCTTCACCATCAGCCCCACTTTCACCGTCAGCCCCACCATCAGCCCCACCTTCACCATCTCCAAGACCTATACGGTGAGCCCGACCTTCAGCGTCAGCCCCACCATCACGCCCACATTCAGCGTCAGCACGACCTTTAGCTTCAGCCCCACAGCCACGCCCACGGCCACGGTCACGGCCAGCTTCAGCGCCAGCCCCACCGCCACGCCCAGCCCCACGTTCAGCGTCAGCCCCACCTTCAGTTCCAGCCCCACCATCACGCCCACGTTCAGCGTCAGCCCGACCTATAGCGTCACGCCCACCTTCAGCCCCAGCCCCACGGTGACCCCCACCGAGCCGGCCCAGCTGATCATCACGCCCAAGGCCCCCAATCCCGACCCGGCGGGCCCCAGCGGGATATGGCTGCCTTATGTGCTCAACCGCGACGCCAATGTGAGCATCCGCATCTTCGACATCGCCGGCGAGAAGGTGCGCGACCTGGCGCCCGTTTATCAGCCGGCCGCAGGGCCTTATGAGGAGCATTGGGATGAGCTGAACGATTCCGGCAACGGCGCGGCCAGCGGGGTCTACATCGGCCATTACGTGGCCACCATCGCCGGGCAAAGCGCGGATTGTTGGGTCAAAATGGCCATTGTGAGGTGATATGGACGCCGCCACCAAGATCCTGCTGCCCCATGGCAGCTTCACCCCGGGCATCGAAGGCCCGGCCTGCGACGGGGAGGGGAACCTCTACGCCGTGAATTTCGGGCGCCAGGGCACCATCGGCGTGGTCACGCCCCAGGGCCAGGGCTACGTGTTCGTGGAGCTGCCCCCCGGCAGCATCGGCAACGGCATCCGCTTTGACAGCCAGGGGCGCATGTGCATCGCCGACTTCACCGGCCACAACGTGCTGAACGTGGACATGCGCACCCGCCAGGTCAGCGTGCGCGGCCATGACCCGGCCCTGCACCAGCCCAACGACCTCTGCATCACCGCCGCCGACGTGGTCTATGCGTCGGACCCGCATTGGCCCACCGAAAGCGGCCGCATCTGGCGCTTCCGCGGCCTGGAGCCGCCGGTGATCGTCAGCGGGCCCATGGGCACCACCAACGGCATTGAGATCCATCCCGACGAGTCCCAGCTGTTCGTCGACGAGAGCGTGCAGCGCCGCATCTGGCGCTTCGACCTCCTCGCCGATGGGGGCCTGGGCCCGGCCCGCCTGTTCCACGAATTCCCGGACCATGGCCTGGACGGCATGCGCTTCGACGTGGAGGGCAACCTTTACGTGACGCGCTATGGCAAAGGCACCGTGGCGGTGCTGGACCCCGGCGGCAGCGTGGTCGACGAGATCCCGCTGCATGGCGGCCGGCCGTCGAATCTATGCTTTGGCGGCGAGGACGGCCGCACCCTTTACATCACGGAAGTGGATCACGGCACGGTGGAATGCATCCGCGTGCCGCACGCCGGGCGTGAATGGAAGCTGTGGCAGCGATCCGCCCAGGGCCCGGCCAAGGGCGGCTGGGATGCCTGAGCCCTCCTTGACCCGGACCCCCATCTGAAGTATCCTCGCCCCTCGTTACCCCAGCATTTTGTGCGCTTTCCCGGCTCCGGCCGGGTCCCGCGGCCCCTTTTTTCACCCATCCATGGCTATCAAAGTCCGTTATAACGGCCTTGAGATCGACGGCAACCTCTTGCCGCTATTCTCGGGCACCTTCCACTACTGGCGCAGCGCGCGCGAGGACTGGGCCGGCATCTTCGACCAGGTGAAAGCGCTGGGCTTCAGCGTGGTCGAGACCTACGTCCCGTGGTCGGTGCACGAGGCGGCGGACGGCGGCTTCGACTTCGGCCGCCTGGATCCCCGCAAGGACCTGGATGCCTGGCTGGCCCTGGCTGCCCACAAGGGCTTCAAGGTGCTGCTGCGCCCGGGCCCCTGCATCAACAGCGAGCTGCATGATTTCGGCTATCCCGAGCGCATCCTGCACGATGAGTCGCTGTGCGCGTTGGACGGCGAAGGCAACCCCGTGGTGCTGAGCCACCAGACCAGCAGCTTCCGGGTGCCAAGTTATGCGGACGAGCGCCTTTACACCGCCTTTGACGCGTTCCTGGCCGAGCTGGCGCCCCAGGTGCAGAAGCACCTGCATCCCCACGGGCCGGTGGTGGCGGTGCAGGTGGACAACGAGCAGGGCTACTTCTTCATCCCCGAAGCCTTCAACATGGACTACAGCCAGGCGTCGCTGAAGCTGTGGTCCCACTTCCTGGACCTGAAGTACCGCACGGTGGGGGCGCTGAACCGGGCCTGGGGCTTGAAGCACAAGGCGTTCGAAGAGGCCGAAGCCCCGCGCCGCGCGCCCGGCGAGGGCGCCACCCGCGCCGACCTGCGCCGCGCCCTGGATTGGGTGGAGTACAAGGAATACCAGATCCTGTGGGCCTTGAGCCGCCTCAGCCAGATGTTCCGCGACCGGGGCCTGGGTTCGGTGCCGTTCTTCCACAACTTCTTCGGCCCGTGGACCACCCCCTACAACATCCCCGAGGTCGAGGCCGACGCCGGCATCGATTTCTGCGGGCTGGACGCCTACCCCCACGCCGATGGCGCGCTTTACACCGTGGACCAGGCCCGCTACCTGAGCAACAGCAGCCGCCTGGCATTCTTCCCCGAGTACGGCGCGGGCTCGTGGCCCTTCGGCTACCCTGTGCGTGACGAGCACGACCAGGCCTGCACCATGCTGGCGCCGCTCATGGGCGGGGCCAAGGCGGTCAATTTCTACATGGTCGTCGAGCGCGACCGATGGCTGGGCTCGCCGCTGGACAACAAGGGCCGGCGGCGCGAGTCCATGGCGGGCCTCTTTGAGCGCTTCAACGCCTTCGTGCGCGACACCGAATGGGTGAAGAGCACGCCCCAGAACCAGGGGCTGCTGCTGCAGGCCCGCGAGGGCCAGTGGCTGGAGATGGCCTTCAAGCGCCCGTTGAGCTTCAACGAATGGCGCTTCCTGGCGCCGGCCCTGCACAAGGCCCCCGAACCGGCCGGCTTGCTGGGCGACGGCGCGCCCAAGGGCTCGGAGGTGGCCGCGTTCTATGGCGCCAGCCGCGCCTTCAGCGCCGAGAACCATTTCAGCTTCGGCCTGGGCGACAGCGCCGTGCCCTTGGAGCGCCTGAAACGCCACGCTTTCGTCATCGCCAGCCTGCCCAGCTTCATCGACGAGGGGCTGGCCAAGCGCCTGCGCGGCTATGTGGAGGAGGGCGGCCAGCTGATCGTGGGGCCGGCCTGGCCCAGCCTGAACGCCCGCTTCGAGCCGCTGAAGGCCTGGGAGGGCCTGACCCCCGAGGCGGGCAAGCCGTTGGCCGTGGGTGAAGGCCGCCTTTTGTGGCAGCCCGTCTTCGACGCCAAGGCCGCCGCCGCCCACCTGCGCAAGGGCAAGGTCTTCGCCGACATCACCCTGAGCGACCCCACCCTGGAGCTGGCCCTGCACAAGAGCGGCGGCCGCAACCTGCTCTTCGTCCGCAATCCGCACGCCGAGACGCGCCAAGCCAAGGTCCAGCGCGAGGGCAAGTTCGTGCTCAAGCCCCTCTGGTCCACCGGCAAGTTCCTGGGCGCAGTGGAGGAGCGTGACGTCACCCTGGCCCCGCACGAGATCAAGGTGTGGGACGTGCTCACGGTCTCCTGATGCCAAGCTTGCTAGCCAAGGAATGCCTGATCGAGGACCTGGACCTGGACCAGTGGAAGCGCCTGGCCGCCCTGGCCATGCACCATTGGAGGCAGCGACGCCTTTACGTGGCGCATGAGGGCGGCCGCGTCGTGGGCGCCTATGACACCGAAAAGGGCGGCCAGCCGCTGCCCTGCGCACAGGTGGACGACGCCCAGGCCCTGGCCGAGCGCCTGCTGGCCGAGCGCCAGGCGGATGGCGTGGCGGCGGTGTGGGTGCTGGACCAGGAGGCCTACCACGCGGCCATCGGCGCGGCCGAGCGCGGCCTGGACGCCAGCATCGGCGTCGACGCATACCTGGGCCAGGAGTGGCTGGCCCGGTTCCAGGCCCCCGGCTGCGGTTACGCGCCCAAGAGCGATTTCCTGTTCTACGGCTTGCCTTGGGAGCGCCTGACCCGATTCACCGAGCGCATGCTGCCGGCCAGCTGCACGTTCGTGCTGGGGGTCTTCGATGGCGACGCCCTGTGGGCCAGCTGCTTCGCCCAGATCCAGGACGGCCGCATCGTGGGCCTGAGCACCTCGGCTGGGCTGGACCCGGACGACGTGAAGGACGTGGTGGGGCGGGACCAGCACCCCTTCCTGCTGGCCACCGTGGCCAACCGCTATCGCCGCCCCGCCTTCGGCTGGTTCTGCCAACGCGAGGATTTTGAGGCTTACATGCGGGCCGGCACCGTCGAGGCCAAGGACGGGATCTTCCAGACCGCCTTGATGAAGAACCGCGCCACCTTTGACTTCAACATCCTCATCGACCGCGGCGTCACCCCGCTGGCGCCGCTGGACCCCGGCTCGCAGGCCGTGGATGGCGGCGAGCGCGGGGACAACCCCCGCACCCGCATCCCCGACCCGGACGAGCCCGGCCCCACCGCCCTTTAAGGCCCCCATTGAAGGAACCCTTCGTCCTAGCGCTGGACCTGGGCGGCTCCTACGCCAAGACGCTGGCCTACAGCCGGCGCTTCGGCGTGCTGGTTCGCACCAAGATCCCCAGCCGCGTGGAGGAGGGCCCCGCCCGCACCCTGGCGCGCTTGGCCGCCGAGCTGAAGCGCGTGCGGGCGCTCAGCGGCGTCCCGGCCCGGGCCTTTGCGGCTGTGGGCATCGGCGCTCCCGGCCCCTTGGATCATCGCCGCGGGATCATCCTCAGCACCCCCAATCTGAAGGGCTGGCGCAACGTGCCCATCGCCGCCAGCCTGGGCCAGGCCGTGGGCCTGCCCGCCCTGCTGGATAACGACGCCCGCTGCGCCGCCTGGGCGGAGCTGCGCCTGGGCGCGGGCCAGGGAAGCCGCGACCTGGCCCTCTTGACGCTGGGCACGGGCGTCGGCGGAGGGCTGGTGCTGGATGGGCGCCTGCGCCGCGGCCCTGATGGCACCGCGGGCGAGCTGGGCTTCCTTTACCTGGACCGCGCGTTGGATGCGCCCCGGTGCAACTTCGGGCTGCCGGGCAGCCTGGAAGCCTTGGCCTCCGCCCCCGCGCTGGCGCTGGCGGCCCGCGTCGCGCTGCGGCGGGCCCGGCGCGGCCCGCTGTGGCGCCTATGCCAGGGACAGCCCAGCGCCGTCACCGCCGCCATGGCCCATGCCGCCCTGCGCCTGGGGGACCCCAGCGCCAAGGCCGCCTGGGACCAAGCGGGCCGGGCCCTGGGCCTGGCGGCAGCCTCGCTGATCAACGCGCTGAATCTGGAGCGGCTGATCCTGGGCGGCGGGGTCATGGCCGACGGCGGGCGCGAGCTGCTCAGCCGCGTTCGCGGCGTGGCCAAGGCCGGCAGCGTCCCACAAGCCTATCGGCGCTGCCGGATCGTGGCGGCGGGCCTGGGCGATGACGCCGGCGCGCTGGGCGCGGCCGAGCTGGCCTTGGATGCGGTGGGACGGGCATGAGCCCGCGCGCGCAGGCCATCGTGCAACGGGCGCTGTGGCTGGCGCTGCTGGCGGCCTTGACGCTGCCGCAGCTATGCTTCTGGCAGGACGCCACCGACCCGTTCGCCCCGGTCGAGCTGGCCCTGATCAAGGTCCTGCTGCCCCTCAGCCTGCTCCCGCTGCTGGCCCTGGCCGGCCTGGACTGGCGCGCGCAGCTCCGGCGCTGGCCCGTGCGGCTGCTGTTGGCATGGGTCGCGTGGCTGTGGGCCTGCGCCGCCTGGCCCCAGGCGGGCGCCGGAGGGCCTAAGACCGCGCTGGAATACAGCCTTTATGCGGCGGCCTTCCTGCTGGGCCCGGCCCTGGACGCCCCACGGCGCCGGAAGGCCCTGGCCGCCTTCACCGCCGCCAGCCTGATCGCGGCCCTTTACGCCCTGTTCCAGCATTTCGGCGCCGACCCCTGGCACTGGTCCACCGACTTCGGCGGCAGGCCGCTGGGGACCATCGGCAACCCGGACTTCTTCGCCGGCCACTTGGTGCTGGCGTGGAGCCTCTGCCTGGGCTGGTGCCTGTCGGCGCCGGCGGGGAAGCGCCGCCTGCCGGCCGTGGCGCTGGGCCTGCTGACTTGGGCCCAGGCCTACTCACGCGTGGCGGGGGCGTGGCTGGGGATGCTGGCGGCGCTGGGCCTGGCCCTGGCCTTCATCCTGCTGCCGGCCGGCGCCTGGTTGCGGGCGCGTTGGGGCTTGCGTCGTCGGCGCCTGGCGCTGGCGCTGGCCGGGGCCCTGCTGCTTGCGGGCATGGCGTGCGCGCTTCCGCCGGCCCAGCACGCCTGGCAACGCTTCCGCCAGGAGAAGCAATTGAGCGTGGTGAACCGCGGCATGATGTGGCGGGTGGCGCTGGGCTTGTGGCGGCAGCACCCGGTCCAGGGCGCCGGCCTGGACAGCTACCGCCCGCTTTATCCCAAGCTGCAGTCCGAGATCCTGGCGGCTGAGCCCCAGGCGGGCTGGAACTACGTGGTCACCTGGCTGCCGCACCAGGACTACCTTTATCTGCTGGCTGAGACCGGGCTGATCGGACTGCTCTTGACCCTGGGCCTGGGCCTCCTGAGCGCCGGGGCCGCCTGGCGGCGAGCGGCGCAAGGCGATGGCCAGGCGCTGGCGTTGCTGCTGGCGCTGGCGGGGGTGGCGGGCATCTCCCTGCTGAACACCTTCAGCAACATCCCCCCGACCGCGTTGGGCTTCTATCTGCTGGCCGGCTTCGCCGCCGGGGCTCCTGGCCCCCGGCCCTTGGCCCCGCCGCGCCTGGGCCTGGAGCCGCTGGTGGCCGGGCTGGCCCTGGCCCTGCTGCTGGGCGTGCCGGCGGGCCGTGAATTGGCGGCCAACCGCTACACCCGCGAGGCCGGCCGGGCCGAGAAGCGCGGCGACCTGGCCCTGGCGGCGGGCCTGAACCAGCAGGCCGTCAGGCTGGGCGTGCAGCGTCAGACCCCGCAAAGCCTGGTGGGCGTGCAGTTCGCGTTGGCCGAAGACCTGCGCCAATTGGGCCGCCTGCCGGACGCCATCGCCGCCTACCAGGCGGACCTGCGTGAGGACCCTTGGGCGCCGGAGGTCCATAACATGCTGGGCGCCTCGCTGGGCCAGCTGGGCGCCGCCACCGGCAACGCCCCATGGCTGGAGCAGAGCGCGGAGCACCTCCAGACGGCCGCGACGCTGAGCCCCGGCTACGTCAGCGCCCTGCTGAACCTGGGCGGCACGCGGATGCTGCTGGGCGACAAGGCGGGCGCCGCCAGCGCCTGGCAAGAGCTGCTGCGCTACGAGCCGGGCAACGCCCAGGCCCGGGCCTACCTGGCGGGGCTGGGACGGCGATGAGGCCCCGGCATGCCTGAGCGCACCATCCTGGCCCGCTACCATGGCGACGTGCATGGGGTGGGTTTCCGGGCCACGGCCCAACGCCTGGCCCAAGGCTTCGCCATCAAAGGCTGGGTGAAGAACGAGCCCGACGGGAGCGTGGCCTTGATCGCCAGCGGGGACCCGCGCGAGGTGGACGGATTCTTGGCCGCCATCCGCGCCAGCCGCTTGGGGCCGCTGATAGAACGCGAGGTGCTCGAGCCCCAAGGCAGCAGCGAAGGCTTGCAAGGTTTCGGGGTGCGTCGCTAGGCGCGTTGACTTTAGGGTTTCGGCCCACTAAAGTGGGGGCTCTCAAGAGCACCATGGAGAGCCCCAAGGCCTTTGAAAACAGGCTTTTTCACGCCCGGGGGCCTCGCGCCACCCGGGTTTTTTGTTGCCCGGGGGCGGGGGCGCCCTGCTTGAACGTTCCGATGAACCCCGCACCCGGAGACCGCAGCCCATGAGCAATGCCTACGGCCGTTTCGATGACGCCCACCGCGAGTATGTCATCACCCGCCCGGACACGCCCCTGCCCTGGTTGAACTACCTGGGTTCGGACGAGATGTTCGGCCTTTGCACCAATACCGCCGGCGGCTACACGTTCTGGAAGGACGCCAAGCTGCGGCGCTTGACCCGCTACCGCTACAACAACGTGCCCATGGACCTGGGCGGGCGCTACCTTTACGTCAACGACGGGGGCACCGCATGGAACCCCGGCTGGAAGCCCACCAAGACCGCTCTGGACGCCTATGAGTGCCGGCACGGCCTGGGTTACACCACCATCCGCGGGGAGAAGGCGGGCCTGGAGGTGGAGGTCACCTTCTTCATCGTGCCCGGCGAGAACGTCGAGGTCTGGCGCACCAAGGTCACCAACAAGTCCGGGCAGAAGAAGGATGTGAAGCTCTACAGCCTGCAGGAGTTCTGCCTCTTTGAAGCGCTCAACGACATGACCAATTACCAGCGCACCTACTCCATCGGCGAGGTGGAGGTCGAGGGCAGCGCCATCTACCACAAGACCGAGTACCGGGAGCGCCGGGATCATTACACGCTGTTCGCCTGCACCCGGGCCGTCAGCGGCTTCGACACCAGCCGGGACGCCTTTTGCGGCAGCGTGCACCATGGCCTGCACGAGGCCCAGGTGCCGTTGAAGGGCAAAGCCACCAATAGCATGGCCTTCGGCTGGAATCCGGTGGGCTCGCACGAGGTCAGCCTGAGCCTGGCCCCCGGAGCCAGCGAGACCTTCAGCTTCCTGCTGGGCTACATCGAGCAGGGGTCGCTGCCCAAGTTCACGGCGCCGTTCACCCTGAACAAAGAGAAGGGGCGGGCCCTGCTGGCCAAATACAGCGCCCCGGGCGCGGTGGATAAGGCTTTCGCCGACCTTAAGGGGGTGTGGGCGGACCTGCTGGGCAACTTCCAGGCCCAGACGCCCAACGAGCATGCCACGCGCATGCTGAACACCTGGAACCAGTACCAATGCATGGCCACGTTCAACCTGAGCCGCTCGGCCAGCCTGTATGAGACCGGCATCGGCCGGGGCATGGGCTTCCGTGACAGCAACCAGGACCTGCTGGGCTTCATGCACCTGATCCCATCGCGCGCCCGCCAACGCATATTGGATATCGCCGCGACGCAGCTCAGCGACGGGACTTGCTACCACCAGTACCAGCCGCTGACCAAGAAGGGCAACGCCGAGGTCGGCGGCGACTTCTACGACGACCACCTGTGGCTGGTGCTGAGCACCTGCGCCTACATCAAGGAGACCGGGGACCGCAGCATCCTGAAGGAGAAGGTGGGCTACGCCGACAAGCCCGGCAGCACCGAGGACCTGCAGCACCACCTTGAGACCAGTATCGCCTACACGCTGAAGAAGCGGGGCCCGCATGGCCTGCCGTTGATCGGCCATGCCGATTGGAACGACTGCCTGAATTTGAACTGCTTCAGCACCGAGCCCAACGAGAGCTTCCAGACCGCGGGCGACGTCAAGGACAGCACCGCCGAAAGCGTGATGATCGCGGGCCTGTTCCTCTACGCCAGCCGCGAGATGGCCGGCTTGTACGAGTGGTTGGGCGCGCCGGCGGACCACCAGCGCATGCGCGACGCCTACGCGCTGATGCTGAAGGTGGTCGAGGAGCAGGCCTGGGATGGCGAGTGGTACACCCGGGCCTTCGACGCCAAGGGCAAGCCGGTGGGCTCGCACACGAACGAGGAAGGCAAGATCTTCATCGAGAGCCAGGGCTGGTGCGTGCTGGGCGGGGCGGGGCAGGGCAACGGGCGGGCCCGGCAAGCCATGGAGAGCGTGCATAAGCGCCTGTTCACCAAGAACGGCGCCATGCTGCAGCAGCCCGCCTACAGCGAGTACCACCTGGAATTGGGCGAGGTGACCAGCTATCCGCCCGGGGTCAAGGAGAACGCCGGCATCTTCTGCCACAACAACACCTGGATCAACCTGGGCTGGTGCCTGCTGGGCGAGGGCGAGCGCGCGCTGGAGTACTACCTGAGCATCTGCCCCAGCGCCAAAGAGGACCAGATCGAGACCTACCGCGCCGAGCCCTATGTCTACGCCCAGATGATCGCGGGCAAGGACGCCCCGGTCTTCGGCGAGGCCAAGAACTCCTGGCTGACCGGCACGGCCGCCTGGACCTTCGTCAGCGTGGCCCAGGGGCTCCTGGGCGTCCAGCCCACCTATGAGGGGCTGGCCTTGGCCCCGTGCATCCCCAAGGCTTGGCCGGGCTTCAAGGTGACGCGCAAGTACCGCGGCGCCACCTATGACATCGAAGTGAAGAACAGCGGCGTGAACAAGGGCGTGAAGAAGCTCACGGTGGACGGCAAGGCCGTGCCAGGCAACGTGATCCCGGTGGCCCCCGCTGGCGCCGTGGTCAGCGTGCTGGCCGAGCTGGGCTGAGGCGGATGGGCTTGGCCAGGAGGCCGCACATGGACAGGAAAACCGACGAGAAGTTCATGCGATTGGCGATGGTGGAGGCGCGCAAGGGCGAATTCCAGACTTGGCCCAATCCTTGGGTGGGCGCCGTGCTGGTGAAGGCGGGCAAGGTCGTCGCCCGGGGCTGGCATCGCGGCGCAGGGCTGCCCCATGCCGAAGCCGAAGCCCTGCGTCTGGCGGGCCGCAAGGCCAAGGGCTCCACCCTGTATGTCACGCTGGAGCCCTGCGCCCATTACGGGCGCACGCCGCCCTGCGCGTCCGCCATCGTGGAGGCCGGGGTGAAGCGGGTGGTGGTGGCGTGCCCTGACCCCAATCCGAAGGCCCATGGCGGCCTGGCCTACCTGCGCAAGCACAAGGTCGAGCTGGGCCCCTACACCCTGCAGCGGGAGGCGGAGGAGCTGAACCGCTACTTCTTCTTCGCCATGCGAAATCAGCGGCCCTTCTTCACCTTGAAAGCGGCCGCCAGCCTGGACGGGCGCACCGCCACCAGCTCCGGCGAGAGCAAGTGGATCACGGGCCCCGAGGCCCGCGCCGACGCCCGCGCGCTGCGCAACCGCTGCGACGCGGTGCTGGTGGGCGCGGGCACGGTGGCCCAGGACCAGCCCACCCTGATGCCCGACTCGCGCGACGGCTACCTGCCCTGGCGGCTGGTGCTGGACCCGCGCGGGCAGCTCAGCGGTGACGAGAGCGTCTTCCGCGACGCCTTCGCCCCGCGCACCGTCTGGTTCGCCGGCCTGGGCTCGTTCAAGCATGCCCTGGAGGCGGCCCGCAAGGGCGGCGCCCAGGTTCAGGCCCTGCATGCCGGCGGCCTGAGCGGCGCGGTGAAATCGGCCCTGGAGTGGATGAGCGCCCACGAGCTGCGGCGGGTGATGGTGGAGGGCGGGGCCGCCACGCTGGGCGCCTTCCTGCGCCTGGGCTTGGCCGACGAGCTGGTCCTGTACCTGGCTCCGCGCCTGGAGGGGAGCGGCCTGGGCCGGCCCATCTTCATCAGCCCGGACGAGCGCCATTTGCAGGATTGGCCTGGCCTGAGCCTGGAATCCGTCACCTTGATCGGCCAGGACCTGCGCCTGCACGGCAGCTTCCTGCGCCCCACGGAAGGGAAGCCCTGATGTTCACCGGGATCGTGCAACGCCTGGGCCTGGTGCGGGCCCTCCACACCAACGAGACCGGCGCGCGCTTGGACCTGGAGGCCCTGGAGGATTGGGCCTTGGGCGCCGGCGAGAGCGTGGCGGTGAACGGCTGCTGCCTGACCGTGCTGCCAGGCGGGGGGCCGGTCTTCGACCTCAGCCGCGAGACCTTGGCCCGCACCTCGTTGGGAGCCCTCAAACCGGGGTCCAAGGTCAACCTGGAGCGGGCGCTGCGCATGGGCGACGCGCTGGGCGGGCACTTGATGGCGGGGCATGTGGACGGCCTGGCCACGTTGACGGCCATCGAGCCGCAGGGCGAAGGCAGCCGCTGGACGCTGGAGGCGCCCGCCGAGCTGGCCCCGTTGATCGCCGACAAGGGCAGCGTGGCGCTGGACGGCGTTTCGTTGACGCCCATCGACTGCCGCGGCCGGGCCTTCAGCGTGGCCTTGATCCCCCACACGCTGACGGCCACCCAATTCCACCAGCGCCTCGTGGGCGACACGCTCAACCTGGAGGCCGACCTGCTGGCACGCTACATCCAACGCCAGCTGGAGGCCCGCCGATGATCAAGGTCGGAGAGTCAGGCCAGCTGCCGGAGCTCCCCCAGGAGAAGCGCAAGGTGAAAGCCAAGGACGGCGGGCCTGCGGCGCGCTCGGTCTCGGGTGGCGGCGCCGTGGAGGCCCCCAGCTTCGGCCGGGCCTTTATGGACGCCACCCGGGGGACCGTGACGCGCGCCTTGGACCTGATCCTGGACGAGCTGATGAGCCAGGGGGAGAAGCTGGCCGCGGCGCAGAACTTCGACGAGCTGGAGAAGTACAAGTCGCTGGTCCAGGAATTCCTGAAAAAGGTCACCCAGGGCCTGGGCAAGCTCCATTTCACCGACGGCGGCAGCCAAGGCAAGGCGGCCAAGGTCCACGTGATCCTGCAAAAAGTGGACCTACAATTGGACGCCTTGACCAAGGACGTGCTGGCCCGCCAGACGACACCCCTGAAGATCCTCGAGCGCCTGGACCAGATCCGCGGGCTGCTCCTGGACCTCTACAAGTAGGCCTCCCCCATGGCATTGAACCGCATCGACGAAGCGCTGACGGAGCTGAAGCGCGGACGCATGGTCATCGTGATCGACGACGAGGACCGTGAGAACGAGGGCGACCTGGTGATGGCCGCCGAGAAGGCCACCCCTCAGGCCGTCAATTTCATGGCCCGGCTGGGCCGCGGCCTGATCTGCGCCCCCATGCTGGGCGAGCGGTTGGATGCCCTTGCCATCGGCGAGATGGTGGCCAGCCCCTCGGAAGCCTTCCGCACCGCCTTCACGGTCAGCGTGGACGCCCGGCGCGGGACCAGCACCGGCATCTCGGCCCACGACCGCGCCCGCACGCTGCAGACGCTGGCCGACCCGTCCAGCCGTCCCGACGACCTGGTGCGTCCGGGCCACATCTTCCCCTTGCGTTACCGCGAGGGCGGCGTGCTGGTGCGCGCCGGCCACACCGAAGCCACTGTGGACCTGTGCCGCCTGGCCGGGCTCAAGCCGGCGGGGGCCATCTGCGAGATCATGAAGGACGACGGGCGCATGGCCCGCCTGCCGGACCTGTTGAAGTTCGCCCAACGCCATCATCTCAAGGTGGTGAGCATCGCTGACCTGATACGCTACCGGCGCCAGAACGAGCGGCTGGTGCGCAAGGAGGTCGAGATCCCCTTCCCCACCCGCTGGGGGGATTTCACCCTGCACCTTTACCGCAGCCTGGTGGACGGCAAGCATCACCTGGCCCTGGTCAAGGGGCAGGTCGCCGGCCAGCAGAAGGTGCTGGTGCGGGTGCACAGCGAATGCCTGACCGGGGACGTGTTCGGCAGCCTGCGCTGCGATTGCGGCTCGCAGCTGGGCGCGGCCATGGAGCGCATCGAGCAGGAGGGCAGCGGCGTGCTGCTGTACATGCGCCAGGAGGGCCGCGGCATCGGCCTGCCCGCCAAGATCCACGCCTACGCCCTGCAGGACCAGGGCTACGACACCGTGGAGGCCAACTTGAAGCTGGGCTTCAAGGCCGACCTGCGCGAGTACGGCACCGGGGCCCAGATCCTCAAGGACCTGGGGTTGACGTCTTTGCGCCTGATGACCAATAACCCGCGCAAGATCGTGGGCCTGGACGCCTATGGGTTGAAGGTGACCGCGCAGGTGCCCGTGGAGATCGCGCCCAACGCCGTGAACGAGCGTTACCTGCGCACCAAGCGCGACCGCATGGGTCACACGCTGAAGCAACTGTCGGACCAGCCTGCCAGCAAGGCTGAGGTCAAGCCAAAGCCAAAGCCAAAGCCAAAGCCAAAGAAGGGGAAGCGCTAGATGTCCGACCTTGGATCCATCACCGCCCTGAGACCCGGCGCCGCCCGCGGCCTGAAACTGGCGGCCTGCGTGGCCACCTTCAACAGCGCCTACACCCGGCGCCTGCTGAACAGCGCCCACGCCCGCCTGAAAGCCCTGGGCGGCGGCTTGGAGGCGGTGGAATGGGTGCCCGGCGCCCTAGAGCTGCCGCTGGCGGCCCAGCGCCTGGCCCGCAGCGGCGCCTATGACGCCATCATCGCCATCGGCTGCGTCATCCGCGGGGACACCAGCCACTACGACCTGGTCTGCGAGGGCGCCCTGCAGGGCCTGCTGCGCGTGTCCTTGGACGAGTCCCTGCCGGTGATCTTCGGCGTCATCACCACCGAGGACAAAGCCCAGGCCTTGGCCCGCTGCAGCGGCGGCCCCCATGACGCCGGGCGCCACGCCGCCGAGGCCGCCGTCATGATGGCGCGGCCCGGCCCCCGATCCCGCACCCGCATCCGCAAAGGCTGACACCATGGGCATCCGACACCGCGGCCGTGAATTGGCCTTTCAATTGCTCTTCCAGACCGACTTGACCGGCGACCGCATCAATGCGGTGGTGGCGCGCTTCCTGGATTTGCGCAACGCCAACAAGGACGCCGCCGAAATGGCCGAGGACCTGGCTGTGGGCGCCTTCACCCACCTGGAGGTCACGGATGCGCTGATCCGCAGCGCCGCCAAGAACTGGAAGCTGGAGCGCCTGCTCAGCGTGGACCGCGCCTTGCTGCGCCTGGGCGCCTATGAATTGGCGGAACGCCCGGGCACGCCGACCGAGGTGATCCTGGACGAGTGCATCGAGCTGGCCAAGGACTACGGCAGCGACGAGAGCTCCGCCTTCGTCAACGGGGTCTTGGACACCCTGGCGCGCCAATTGCGCGCTTCGGCCAAGGCGTCCATGAAACCGGCCCCCAAAGCCGCCGCCAAACCGGCGGTCAAGGCCGTGGGGAAGGCCATCCCCAAGAAGAAGAAAAAGGGCTAAGATGTTGCGGCCCTGGGTACCGGCGATCGCC
>Ga0302320_10007677_pt1 | contig 23684 bp, 18 predicted proteins | sample Bog_T0_3_FD_202130 | JGI IMG/M metagenome (GOLD analysis project Ga0302320, IMG submission 202130) | Peat permafrost microbial communities from Stordalen Mire near Abisko, Sweden - Bog_T0_3 | ecosystem: Environmental > Terrestrial > Soil > Wetlands > Peat | place: Sweden: Abisko, Stordalen Mire... | reverse complement strand
AGTTTTTCCAGCGCACCTGCTGGGCCGGCGTCGATCTGTCGATGACGACGGACCTGACGTCCGTGGTCTTCCTGTTCCCGGGCGACGACGACTCCTACGACGTGCTGCCGTTCTTCTGGGTGCCGGAAGCGTGCGTCCGCAAGCTCGAACTGAAGCTCGGCGTGCCGCTGGCGCAGTGGATTCGCGGCGGTTTTCTCGAGGCCACGCCAGGCGAGGTGATCGACTATCGCTTCGTGCAAGATCGGCTGGAGTGGGGCTCGCAGATGTTCGATCTGCAGGAGATCTGTTGGGACCCGTGGAACTCCCGCCAGGTGTCGGTGGCGATGGTGGACAGCGGTTTCAAGTGCTTCGAGGTGCGCCAGGGCTACCAGAGCCTCTCGGAGCCGTCGAAGAAGATCCTGGCGGCCGTCGCCCGCGGCAAACTGCACCACGGTGCCCACCCGGTTCTGCGCTGGAACGCGAGCTGCCTGGCGACGGTCGAGCGCAATGACAACCTGATGTTCGCCAAACCGGAGCGCGAGAAGAGCACGAGCCGTATTGACGGCATCTCGGCTATCACGAACGCGATGGCGCGCGCGATGCTCGGCGAGCAGAACGTGTACACCGGCGTTGTAAGGAGCGTGGGCTGATGTTTCCAGGAACGCCGTGGCGCGCCATGATGGCGCCTGAAGAAAAACAGCCGGCCAAAATCGAGGTCTGGTGGTGGTGAACATTCTGCGGCGCGTGTGATTCCTCACCGAAGTTGTGTATTTGAAAGGGAGCAGTGACGGCCTGACCGAAGAAGAACCAGAAACGTGCATTACGCGCTTTCCTATAGAAGCGCTGGGAGGCCACGTCCGCCGATCCTGAGCCGGCACCGTGGTTCGCCACATACTTGCCGATACTGCTGCTCATCGCCGGGGTGTCGGGTCGCGGCTCAGGGGCTGCTAGCCGCTCAAATACCACGGAATATTAACCACAGTAATGCGCCTTTCGCTCTTCGACAGGATCAGCGCTCTCAATACTTCGGCCCGGTTGTTATGCAAGAGCGCATAATACCACCGGTTTTCTACTAACTCGGCCAATAATACGGCGACTTGCCTATCCGGGTAGGTCTTCTCAAGTTCGAGCGCGTAATCCACGATTGGTCTAATCACGAAACGGAATGGAGATTTCAGTATCACTAGCTCTGGCACCGGCGCTCCAGCCTTTCGCGTCGGAATGTCCACCCAATCATGCCACCGGCTGGCAAAGCCATCCGTGTCTTCGCTGCAATCCACGTGCACCACTTTGATTTCCGATGAGAGTGTCCAGGCGAACCGAAGCGCCTTTTGTGAGACCCGACTCCACCGTTCCACGGGCAACAGGACCAGGAGTTGTTTGAGATCAACTGGGTTCGCGGGCGAATCCGTTTTCGTTTCATCCGCCACCAGATCGTAATGCCCCTTGACGATCCGCATCATCAGCATCAGTCCCGGAATCAGCAGAAGCGTGAGCCAGGCACCTTCCTTGAACTTCGCGACCAGCACTACAAGCACGGTGAGGCCCGTGGCAATCGCCCCCAGCCCATTCAGGGCCATGCTCTTGCCGGAATTGGCAACACCCGCCTTCTTCCAGTGCATGACCATCCCGGCCTGCGACAGCGTGAAGGCCAGAAAGGCACCCACCGCATATAGCGGAATCAACCGGTCGGTCACGCCGCCGAACACAATCAGCAGCACGCCAGCCAGCAAGGCTAAAGCATAAATCCCTTGCACGAAGACCAACCGCCGGCCGCGCAACGCTAAGCCATGGGGCAGGAAGCCGTTCTGCGCGATGGCGCGCGCTAACCTCGGAAAATCCGCAAATGCCGTATTCGCCGAGAGCGAGAGCACAACCAGGATCGATGAAATGCTCACCCAGTAAAGAACACCCTTGCCGGAAACTGCCCCAAGCAACTGGGAGAGCACACTCTGGTATCCCGGCTGCCCTGGCACAGTCGCTGCGACTCCATAGGCCTTTGCCAGAACCGCGATGCCGGTAAGCATAATAGCCAGAATTCCGATGACGATGGTCAAGGTCAGGCGCGCGTATTTGTCCGGTGGTTCCCTGAAGGCCATCACTCCATTGCTGACTGCCTCCACACCCGTCATGGCTGTGCAACCACTCGCAAAGGCGCGCAGCAGCAGCCAGATCCCGACCACTTCCGTGGCATGGGTTAGTCTTGGCGGTTGGATGACCGGCACAGGATGTCCTCCTGCCGCCAGAGTTTTTGCTAATCCAATTGCAATGGTGCCAAGCAGACAGAATATGAAGAGATAGGTTGGGATCATAAAAACTCCACCCGTCTCCCGCACGCCTCTTAGATTGACGACGGTTACCAGAAGCAGAATCCCCAAGCAGAAGGGCAGAGTATATTTTTCCAGCGATGGCACGGCCGAGATCAGAGCTCCGACGCCTGCCGAAATCCCCACAGCTGCGGTTAGCACGTAGTCCACCATCAGCGATGCCGCCGCCAGCAATCCAGCCCAGACCCCCAGGTTTTCGCTCGCGACCGTATATGATCCTCCTCCCTGCGGGTAGGCCGTAATGGTCTGCCGGTACGAGACATAAACGATGCCAAGCAGAACAATGATGCTGATGCTGATCGGGACAATGTAGGCTACCCCGGCCATGCCGAGCGGTATGAGGAGCGTCAGGGCGGCTTCAGGGCCATACGCGGCCGAACTCAGCGCATCCAGTCCGAAGATCGGGATGCCCTTGGCTGGACCGATTCTCTCGGCCTTCTCTTCTTCCGTCGCAAGCGGGCGGCCGAGCATCAGATCGACGAATGACATGGAAGCATTCAATGTAGCGCGGCAGCGGACCGGAATGGCGCCCAGGACGCGTCCGCGTTGCTCCAGGCGCAGATGGGGCTCGAGGTGTCGATGGCCACCGACATAGCAAAGCCGGCATCGTGTCGATCAAAACGGGACTCAAAGGTATCGTCGCTGCGATTAAGCGGCGGCCACCCCAATCGAGGAGCGCCGGCGAGCATGGTCGGCACTCCCAAACCTGCGGCAACCCCGATCGCGCAGGATATTCCGAAACCGGCCAACGGCCGTTGGAACCCGGTGAAGCGTAGGGGCCTTTGATGCACTAGCGCGAAGCTCACGCCTACGGACTGCGTCGCGTGCTGCGCGACCAGGGCGGCGAGCGGAAGGGGACCCGCTCGCTCCGGGCGATGGCTACCGCGCACTGCTGGCGCACAACGCCGACGGACTCGTGGCGTGGAAGGCGTTCCTCCCCACATAGGCCGAAATGCGCGTTTCTGCGCATCCCCTCGCGCAATGGAACAACGCCAGCCCGGCGAGTTCTGGCGTCACTGGCCTAAACAACTCAGAGAAGACGCCGAACCACGGTGCTGAGGCGATTTCGTCTTTGCTGACTCCTCTCGCATCTTCGCGGCGCTGGCTACAGCCAACAACAGCAAACAAATATCGCGAATGCGCATTACGTCTCCTTTCGCCGATTATCAATCGGCCGTCGGCAATCGCCGAGTTCAACCGTCGTCCTTTCAAGCACGACAAGGGCCCATCCTTTCTGGGGCCAGGTCTCCGCGGAATCGCCCGGATGAGCGCCTCAAGGCTCGCTTTATGCTGGCCGATTTCCATCTGCGTTAATTCCGGTTGACTCTCTTTGCGAAGAGGTTGCTTGCGCAGAGACTGCGAACGTGACCATATATCGTGAACACGTCACTAGCCTGGCGACCCCCGGAAGCGTGGCGCCAGCCCCTGGGGCGTTTGGCTGGCAGGCCACTCTTTCGGGACGCTGGCTTGCAAGGACTTTGTGCCCTTGATTCAGGTGCTAAGAAGTGAAGGTGCCAAATCTGCTGATGCGAGTGCAACATCTGCAGGGAGGCGGGTTGTGAGGTCCCGGGAGGAGAGGGGCCACCCTGCTGGAGGCACCTTTCGTCCCGCCTTTCCAGGCAGACCGCCGTTGCCGAGGCTCCTGTGGCGTCAATTGCATCCGCAGACGGCGCGTCGACACTCTGTCGTGAACGCCAAGCCGATCGCGCATCAGGGTGATTCCCGGATACGGCTCCAATCGCTCACATTGTCAACAGCTCTTTTATTCTGTCGAGGCCTCCTTTGGTCTGGGGTTGTGCCAACTGCCACCTGAAGCGAGGATTGCGTCGGCTTCTTTAGGCCCCCAGCTATGGCGTCTGTAGGGACGCACGCGGTCGTGTTTCCGAAGGACTGGATCGACGACCGCCCACGCGGCTTCGACTGCGTCCTCACGGGTGAAAAGCGCTCCGTCGCCGCTCATGGCATCGCCCAAGAGCCGCTCGTAGGGCGCTTCGTCTCCCGGTCGTTCCTCGAGTAGGTAGAGCTCGCGCTGCTCCCCGACGTAATCCTTGCCTGCGAGTTTTACACGAGCGGCGAGGGCGATCGCCGACTCGGGAGAGAGCCGAAAGCGGACGTAGTTGGCTGGGCCTGTCGCCGCCGCCGAGTCCGCAAAAAGCCGCTGAGGCGGCGGTTTCAGTTCCACCAGAACCTCACTCGCCGTCTCGGCCAGATACTTGCCGGAGCGTAGGTACCATGGCACCCCTTCCCAGCGCCAGGAGTCGATGAAAAGCCGCAGGGCGCAAAAGGTCTCGACGTCGGAGTTCTTCGCCACGCCGGGCTCCCTCCGGTAGCCAGCGTACTGGCCCCGCACCAAGTCAGCGCGATTTAGCGGGCGCATGGCTTGGAAGATTTTGGCCTTCTCGCTTTGCACGGCTCCAAAGTCCCGACCGGGCGGTGGCTCCATGGCCAGAAGCGCGACGATCTGGAAGAGGTGGTTCTCAATCACGTCGCGCAGACAGCCGGCTGATTCGTAAAACGCCCCACGATCCTGCACGCCGAAATCCTCGGATAGGGTGACCTGGACGCTGGCCACATAGTTGCGGTTCCAGATCGGCTCCAGAAACGAATTCGCGAAGCGGAGATAGAGGATATTCATGATCGCCTCTTTGCCGAGGAAGTGGTCGATGCGAAAGATCGAGTCTTCCGGAAACACCTGCCGCGCGACGCGATTCAGCTCCTTCGCGGAGGCCAGGTCACGCCCGAACGGCTTTTCGACAATGACGCGCGCATACTCGGCCAGGTTGGCGGCGCCGAGCCCCTCGATCACCATTCCGAAGAGCGAGGGTGGAATAGCGAGGTAGTGCGCCGGGCGCCGGGCGTTACCCAGCGCCCGCTTGATCGCCGTGAACGTGCTCGGATCGTCGTAATCCCCACTTACGTACTTGAACAAGGACAGAAGATCGTGGAGCGCACGCCGGTTATCGATCCCGCCCGATCGCTTAATGCTGTCCGTCACGCGTCTGTGCAGCCGCGCCAAGTCCCACTTCGGCAGGGCGACGCCGACTACTGGGACGTTGAGGGTCCCGCGTTTCACCATCGCATAGAGGGCGGGGAAGATCATCTTGTTGGCGAGATCGCCCGTCACGCCGAACAGCACCAGCGCGTCTGAATGAGGGGCAGTCATCGGGCACGTCCTTTCGCTGAGACGGATCCTTCCGCATGGCCGCCAGGCCGAGGCTTGGGCTTGCACTCCCATGGACGAAAGCCAGCCGCCCAGGCGTTTCGCCTTTGATCGAAGCCAGCATGCGAAGGCAAATTACTGATGTTATTCGCAGCGGATCCGTCCGCTACCGCCCCGTTGGCCGTCGCACTCATGACTTCATCTCAACATGACCGCCGAACCCGAATCGCATCGCGGAGAGTAATTTGTCCGCGAAATCTTCTTCGCCTCTTGACATGAACCGCTGGTACAGGGCGGCACTCAATACCGGGGCCGGGGCTCCTTCGTCCACGGCGGCCGCAATGGTCCAACGACCTTCCCCGGAGTCGGACACCCGGCCCGAGAACTCCGAGAGATCATTGTGCCCGTGCAATGCGCTGGCGGTCAGATCCAGCAACCATGAGGCGATTACGCTGCCACGCCGCCAAACTTCGGAGACATCGGCGAGATTGAAATCGTATTGATAATGTTCTGGATTGCGCAGCGGTGTCGTCTCCGCATCGACCGGGCGGTCCTGCTTGCCCACGTTGGCGTGGCGCAGAATGTTCAGCCCCTCGGCGTACGCCGCCATGAGGCCGTACTCGATGCCATTGTGAATCATCTTGACGAAATGGCCGGCGCCGGAAGGCCCGCAATGCAGATAGCCCTCCTCGGCCGTACCGGCGGATTTATCACGTCCCGGAGTGCGCGAAACATCGCCGCATCCCGGCGCAAGCGTCTTGAAGATCGGATCCAGGCGGCGGACGGGCTCAGCCTCGCCTCCAATCATGAGGCAGTAACCGCGCTCGGAACCCCACACACCTCCGCTGGTCCCGACGTCGAGGTAATGAACCCCTCGCCGCTGCAGTTCTTTGGCGCGCCGGATGTCGTCGATATAGTAAGAGTTGCCTCCATCCACGATAATGTCGCCCTGTTGTATCTGGGCGGCAAGGCCATGCAGCGTGTCATCGACCGCCGCAGCGGGCACCATCAGCCACGCTGCGCGCGGCGGCTCCAGCTGGGCTACGAAATCGTCGAGCGACGTGGCTCCACTGGCACCTTCCTTCGCCGCGTCTCGAACGCTATCTTCGTTCCTGTCAAAGACGACGCATCGATGGCCGCCTTGTGATAGCCGGCGAACCATCTTGGCGCCCATCCGCCCCAAGCCGATCATTCCAATCTGCATTTCTGGACTCCTTCCATTTCAGGACTTCTCGCCGGAACGGATACGCGAACAGTTCCTATCAACACAACAATTCCACCTTTTCACTCGACAAGGAAATCAGCGGACCGTCCATGGTTCCGAGCACGAGGTACTCCCAAACAGGACCGACTTTTTGAAGGCGGAGGCCGATGGGCCGTAGCCGTGGAAAGCCACCGGACTCGAAAGGCAATATCTGCACTTGAAAATGCGGAACTTGCCGACGCCATCTGGGGATGCCGGTTCTACAGCGATCCGTTCCCTAGTAGCTCACGAAGAAACGAGGAGCGTCTTACCTCTGTCTCGCCGGTCGCGCAGGCCACCAAGTACCGGCTCGGCATGCAAGTCAACACGCAAAGTGGTGTCCTCAAAGAGCGTATCCAGAAGAAACCGCTTTCCTGTAAACGCTGTCTGCACCCGCCGGGCCTCCCCATCGATGCCAACCTCGTAGTCGTGCACTGCTCTCTGACCTCTTCCGGGCAGCGGTCATGCCCAAACATATAATGGAACTTCTGTCTTGTTAATATTTGGCGTCGTAATATTAAGAATCTAACTCAAATCCGTTCTCGGGCTTGCTGCAAATTCACCCGGTGGTTGGCCCAGGAAACGAATGTTACCGAGCTAGTGGGAACTAACACCGGGCGGTTGTGTAGCCAGTCTCCGGCTGTCACGTCCAAGTACGCGAGATGCCAGGAGGCATCGTTCATAATGAAGCCCTCGAGACGCCCGATTTCACCGTCCGGGGCCCACACGTCGTAACCCGCCAAGTGCCAGACACTGCGAAGATGCGAATCCTCCTCGGTGTGCACGGGGTATTCCCTGCCGGCCGGAGGTGAAGACAATAAGCTAAACTCACTGTCCGCCCAATCGGTCCGCCAGCCAAAATACTCCCTCATGGCAATCTCTTGCTGGCGTGAAACCGGCTTTTCAGTGTCGACATCGGGGCTATTGCGAACTTGTTCCTTCATCAAGTTGACGCGGAATGTCTTCCTTGACCAATCGGGCTGTTCCAACGCCGCGATCGCAAGAAGGACAGCTCGGCGGTTAAGCCAGCTTCCGACGTCGACTGCCAAATAGCGGATCATCCATGACTGGTCGTCGAATAGAAAGTCGCTGACACTTCCCATCTCGCCGTCCGTTGCAATCACCGAAGATCCAGTCAAGGTCTCCAAATAGTGAAGCATGTTACTCCTGCGGGTCGAAGTCTAGTGAGTTATTACTACGTGTGAATTGGATCTTGTTTTGTGGAAGCGAGCAGCATTCCCGCCAATCACGCAGGCCTCTTCCGCTCAACCGTGCGGTTTACTCAGAACGTATCTCACTTCTTGGAGTAGTGCAGCCGTGGTATATGGCTTTGGGAATACTTCAAATCCTTGCTGCGCCGCTCGATATTCCAGCCGCTCGTCATCAAGAAGACCGCCAAGCATTAGAACCCTTAATCCCGGGCACTTCGTGCGCAAATACATAGCTGCCTCGTGTCCCGGCAAACCCTCAACATAGGTACGGGTTATTAACAGTTCAGGAATGCAATCCTTCAACCGGTCTACCGCCCGCCCCAGGTCGCCGGTAGCCATAACGGTATATCCTTCGCGCTCCAATGTCTCCTTAAGAATGGAACGGACAACCGGATCAGAGACCAAAAGCAAAATCGTCGTCTTCTCCAAAGAGTGATCCACCACGGTCATTCCTTTCGTCAATTACATTATGAACCGGAATTTCGATTTTTGGTTCTCGGGGCGTGTTGAAAGACAGCCCCGCCGTCATTCTTTGATCCCGTGACTTGCATTCCCCCTTCGCCCACAACGGCCAAACCGCGAACCTCAGCCGGCCTTTCAGCGGCTGGCGGTTCGCATTCTTGCTCTCGGACTGCCCCGGCCTGGAGGAACATTGGGGGCAGCCCATTTACTCCAGCTCGTGCCGGAGTATCCCCGCGCGGGAAATCAGACCGCTACAAACATCGTATTGCCTTCCCGATTGACAAGAAGAAGCGTCGGATCGTCCTTCTTGGACGAAGTCATCGCGTGGTCGAATTCTCTGACGCTCTTCACGGGTTGTCCCTCCAGTTCCCGCGCTGGTGACTGGTGTTTGGCTGCATCGTGCAGTGGAGGGTCGCCGCGCTGCTTGCAGGACACCCAATCCCCTGGTCTGTGGCTATGCCAATGCGCATCATTTCTTTTCTACGCTCAGGGCTTCGAAACCGGAAACGACATCGAACAATTCTTCGTCGATGCCATTCTGACGTACACGATGAAATGTCCGGTTGAGATCCTCCAACAACTCGTCGATATTCTTTTCGGCGCGTTGCATCGCCGCCAGGCGGCTCGCGTTCTCGCTCGCAAGGGACTCGGCACAAGCCCGGAAAAGCGAGACGAAAAGATATTCGCTGATGAGCGCCCGCAAGGTCGCGGTGCCGCTACCCAGGACCTCCGGCAAGTTCCCCGTCGGCCAGCGAAGATCGGCCAGCGTACGCCGCCAGCTTTCGTCCAGCGGAAGCAATCGCTGACTGACGGGAGCATAACCCGCCGCGGACGTCGGGCGGTTATAAAAGAGGTGGAGTTCGGTGACTTCACCCTGGCCGTGGCGCGCCTCGCTCTCCACGAGAATCTGCCCGACAAGCGGAGTGATGGCCTTGACGGAATTCGGCACGGCGAACAGTCCCACCAGCGGCAGGCCCGCGTCCGCCAGGCGCGCATGAACTCGTTCTCCAACGGCCCAGACCTCAGGTTTGCCCGGCAGAGCCGCCAGCCCCGCGACCGCATAATCGGCCACTTCATCATTGAACTGGCCAACCAGTCCCTGGTCTGAACCGAACACGACCGCACCAATCGCGCCGGCAACAGTCAGCCGATTCCGTTCGGCCATCAAGGGCGCCGGTTTTTCTTGCCGGAGGCAAGCTCCCAAACCCAGTTCCACAGCATGATAGTAGTCGGCCAAAGCGTGCACCGATTGCTCGTATTGTCCGATGCTCGAGGCGGCCACGGCCTTCATCGTGCGGACCACGGATTGAAGATCCCCGGCTCCGCCGATCTTCCGACGCAGACTCGCCGTCGTGTCGCTCACGACTTCTCCTTGGACTCAGGCTTGGGCTTGACCTCCGCTTGAACTTCCGGCTTGGGCGCGGGTTCAGGCGTAGGCTTGACGTCCGTCTTGGCTTTGGGCTTGGCCTCAGACTCGGGCGTAGGCGTGATGTCCGTCTTGGCTTCGGGCTTCGCCTCAGCTTCAGGTTTGGGCTGAAAGGGAGCAAGCGATTTGCGCGCGATTTCGATAATGGTATTGCGATCCTCGTCGCTCAGTTTGTCGGCGGTTTCCAATCGCTTGCACACCTCCGCCGGAATATCGGCCACTGCCTTGCGTAAAGCCTGCTCGGCGTCCGTCATCTGGTCAAGCGGCACGCGGTCGAAGAGTTCCGCCGATAATGCCAACAGCACGGCGATTTGCGCGGGCACCGGCACCGGGGCCAATTCCGGCTGTTTCAGGCAGGCGCGAATCCGCCGTCCGTGTTCGATGGTCTTGCGCGTGTCTTCATCCAGGCGGGCTCCAAACCTGGAGAAGGTTTCGAGTTCCTCAAACTGCGCGTAAGCCAGCTTGAGATCGCCCGCTACCGCGCGGTAGGCTGCGAGTTGCGCCTGACCGCCAACGCGCGAAACGGATTTCCCGACATCGACCGCCGGCAGCATGCCCAATTCGAATAGCGACGGCGAAAGGTAGATCTGCCCATCCGTGATGGATATCAGATTGGTTGGAATATAGGCGGAAATGTCCTGCGCTTCGGTCTCGATGATGGGCAGCGCGGTCAGCGAGCCGCCGCCGAGTTCCTGGCGCAAGTGCGTGGCCCGTTCGAGCAGCCGCGAATGAATGTAAAAGATGTCGCCGGGAAACGCTTCGCGGCCGGGCGGACGCCGCAGCAGGAGGGAAAGTTCGCGGTAGGAGCGCGCGTGATGAGTGAGGTCGTCGTAAACGATCAGCACATCGCGTCCCGCCTCCATAAAATGTTCCGCGATGCTGGTCGCGGCGTAAGGCGTAATATAGGCAACGCCAGGCGCGTCGTTGCCTTCGGCGACAACGACGACGGTGTACTCCATCGCGCCTTTTTCGCGCAAGTTGGCCACCGCCTTGGCCACGGCGGAAGCGCGCTGGCCGATCGCACAATAAACACACAGCACGTTTTTCCCGCGCTGGTTCAAGATGGTGTCGATCGCGATCGCTGTCTTGCCCGTCTGGCGATCCCCCAGAATCAATTCGCGCTGGCCGCGCCCGACGGGAATGAGCGCATCGATGACTTTCAGGCCGGTCTGAAGAGGCACTGTGACCGGCGCGCGGTCCATGATGTGCGGGGCGGGACGTTCAATGGGCAATCGCTCGCTGCATTCCACCGGCCCGTATCCATCGAGCGGCCGGCCGAGCGGGTCGATGACGCGCCCCAGCAATCCATCGCCCACTGCCACGTCCATCACCCGGCCCGTGCGCTGGACTTCGTCGCCCGCGTGCAGATGCTCGTAATCGCCTAGCAGGACTACGCCGATTTCGTCCTCGTCCACGTTGAACGCAATGCCGGGCACATCGCCGGGAAACATTACCAATTCATCAAAGCCCACGCCGGGTAGACCCGACACCTTGGCGATGCCCGTGGCGACACTGGTGACCGCACCCACCTCCCGTGGCGTCAGTTTCGGCGTGAATGCTTCTCGCACCTCGCTGATTTCAGCGAAAGCGCTGTCGAAGACGCTTTGGAGGCTCTCAGGTTCCCTCTTCATTGGCTCTTTGTTCCGGTCTCAGGGACCTCAGGTTTAGGCTCAGCCTTGGCTTCAGACTTGTCCTTGACCTTTAGTAGTTCGTCGACGCCCTTTTCCAACGAGGTCAGATAATCCGCAATGCTCCAACCTACTTTTTGTCCATTCGCAGTGAGTTCAATACCGCTGACCAGGTCCGGCGCAGTCTCAAACCGGACCCGGATTTCAGCCGAAAAGGTTTCGTTCAGCGCATTCTGTATCGCCGAGCGTTGCTCCGGAGGCAGGTCGAACGCGCTGCGCACGAGCGCGGGGTCTGATGCCGTTTTAAGTGCTTCGCCGAGGCCTACTTTCGCCTTCCCATCCAGCTCTCGCAAGTGGCGCGTGAACACCTCGCCCAGGCGTTCCTCCAGACTCGTAGTGGCGAGATCCGTCAGCGCCTTTCGCGCGATGGCGAACACTTCCTGCTGGGTCCGGCGACGGATGGCTTGATTGAGGTTCTGGGCGTCGGCCCTCAGCGCTTCTTGTCGCTTGGCACTCAGCGAGTCGGCCGCCTTCCGCGCTTCGTTTAGAAGCCGCTGACGTTCGGTCTGTGCCTCATCTGTTGCTTTGCTCAAGAGCGCGGCGCACCGTTGGTCAAATTCCTCATTCTTATGCTGGAACTCGTCATGCTCCTTTTGGGCTTCGTCCTTCTTCTTGTCCGCGTTCGCGAGCTCCGTGGCAATCCGCTTTTCCCGCTCATCAATGGCGTGGAGGATGGGCTTGTAAAGAAAGCGCCTCATCAACCACACCAGGATGAGGAAGTTGAGCGCCTGCGCACCGACGGTGAACCAATCGATAAGCATGGGTTACTTTCCCGCGGTCTGGGCGATGACGTGGTTCCAGAACGGATTGGCAAAAATGAGGATCATCGAGACCACGAAACAGTAGATAGCGATGGACTCGATCATCGCCAGGCCCACGAACAAGGTCCGGGTGATGGTAGCAGAGGCATCAGGCTGCTGGGCCAACGAGGTCAGCGCCGTTGCGACCGCCCTCCCTTCCGCCAGCGCAGGCCCTATGGAGCCCAAACTGATGGTGATGCCGGCGATGACAATTGATGCCACCGCGATAATAGTCATGTTGTCCACAGTGTCTCCTTTTGCTGTCGTAGTTCATGCTGAGATGGCTTGCATGGGTTCAGGCTTGGGCCGACGGACTCTCGTGGCCGCAGCGATGTACACGGCTGCCAGAATGCTGAAAATATAGGCCTGCACCATGCCTGTGAGCAAGCCGAGCAATGTCATAAAGATGGGGAAGATGAAGGGCGTAATCGTAAGCAGGATACCCACAATCATGGCCCCGCTCATCATATTGCCGAACAAACGGACGGCCAGGGCCAGCGTGCGCGAAAGTTCGCTGATGATGTTAAACGGCAGCATGATGACAGTCGGCTTCGCATAGGACTTGACGTAGCTGCCTACTCCTTGCTCCTCGATGCCGAACAGCGGCACGGCCACAAACACGCACAGCGCGAGCGCAGCCGTGGTCGACAGCGAAGCTGTCGGCGGCTGGTAGCCGGGAATGACGCTGCAGAAGCTGGCTGCGGCAATGTATAGGAAGAGCGTACCTAGAAAGCCGAGATACTTCTCCGGCTGACTTAGACCTACATCTTCAATTTGTTTCTCTATACCGGTGACGACGATTTCCAGAAGGTTCTGCCAGCGGGAACGGTCCAGACCGGTGGACAGGTTGCGCGTGATGAGTCTGGAACCGCCGGCCAGCACGAGCATCAGTGCCCACGTGAACGCAATGGTGGTGTTGAGTTTGAAAAAACCCAGTTGCCAGAAGATGATCTGATCCGGACTAAGGTGCATGGCTGACCACCTGTGCCGGGCAAGTTGCCTTTTCCGCCGCGCGGATGAGATGCGTCACGATAAGGCGCGCCGTGACAAATCCCAGAAGGCACACTAACAGCCTCTCCCAATGACCGCGCGCGATGAAATAGAAACCAGCCAGGACAATGCTCGTTCGCAGCAACAGGCTGCCGAGGAACAGAAGTGCTGGCTGTTTGGACGAAATGCCCTTGCGAACCGTCCACCACAGGCCGCCGAAGAATATTGCACCGAGTGAAATGCCGGCAACTAGGGCAAGCATCAGACTCAACGTTTCATTCATCATTGTTCTCTTGTTCCTCTCGCATCTCCTTATCTTCCTTACTCACCCAATGCCAGGCATTCAGACAGCCTATGACCAGGCCGATAACCAGCAGCATTAACGTCCAGGAGTATTTTCCCGGATGGCGATTGTCCAACCAGATACCGAGCGCCGCGCCGAGCAGCGTCGGAACCACTACCGACCAGCCGATAAGCCCCATCATGCCCAATCCAAACCAGACACCCTGCGTGGATTTGCGCGCTCGGAGCTTGCGTGCTGCCTTCGCGCCGACCTCCCGACTGAATGCTGTCCCGTCCTTCGCGCTTTTGATTTCGGACTCTTCACTCATGATGAAACTCCGCTAAGCGGCGAATGAAATCGCTCTCCATGCGCTCCATCACCGAGCGGACATCCTGCTCCCGCTCGTCCAGGTTCAGAAACTCCCGCTCTACCGCTGCCCTTAATTCGCCGAGGTCCGTTCCGCCAATTGCGTTGCGCACGGAGACAAGCACATCCAGGCCGCTCTTGATCAGCACCCCTTCATTGACGGCCACGTAGGCCTCACCCTCGGCTTCGTTTTGGTAGATCAGAATCCCCGGCACAAGCGCCGCGACGCAGTCCAGGCGGTGTGGCAGGAGTCCGAAAGAACCCTCGCGGCCCTCCGCCACGATGCGCGAAACGCCGGTTCTCTCGGCAAAGATTCCGAAAGGCAGGAGAACTTTAAGATGCATGAGCGCTGGCGGCTGCATGTTCTCCCTTCGGTTCTGGTTTTGCCTCCGGCTCCGGATGCGGTTCTGACTTGTCTTTGGGCTTGGGATCGGCGGGCTTCGCGTCGTTTTCGGGAGCAGTCTTGGACCCAGGTTCGACCTTAGCTACCGGCTTGGCGGTCTTGGCTTTTGCTTTCGCTTCGTCAATCGCGCCGATCATGTAGAGTGCGCTCTCCGGATAGTCTTTGAATTCATCGCGTAAAATTCTTTCGCAGCCATCGAGCGAGTCTTTGAGACTGACAATTTTCCCCTTGATGCCGCTAAACTTCTCGGTAGCGAAGAACGGCTGCGTGAGGAACCGCTCCAGCCGTCGGGCACGCGCGACTACGTTGCGGTCTTCTGGCGCCAGTTGCTCCAAGCCGAGCATGGCGATGATATCTTTGAGATCCTCATACTGTGCCAGCGTCTTTCTGATTTCCTGTGCCAGGAGATAGTGCCGTTCGCCGACGATGCCGGGCGTGGCCATCTTAGAGTTGGATTGCAGCAGATCGATAGCCGGATAGAGTCCTTCACTCGCCCGCTTGCGCGAAAGCACGATGGATGTCGAGAGATGTGAAAACGTGTGCACTGCCGACGGGTCCGTCAGATCATCCGCCGGCACATACACCGCCTGAATGGACGTAATGGCGCCGGTGTCCGTGTTGGCGATGCGCTCCTCCAATCCCGATAGTTCGGTGCCCATCGTGGGCTGATAGCCGAGACGCGACGGCATCTGGCCCATCAGGCCCGACACCTCCATGCCGGCCTGGATGAAGCGGAAGATATTGTCGATCAGAAGCAGCACGTCGCGATGTTCGTTGTCCCGAAAATACTCGGCCATCGTCAGCGCCGCGAGGCCCACGCGGAACCGGGCGCCCGGCGGTTCGTTCATCTGTCCGTAAACCATCACCATGTTTGGCAGTACGCCCGCCGCTTTCATGTCGTGGTAGAGTTCCTGGCCTTCACGACATCGTTCGCCTATCCCGCAAAAAATGCTCACCCCCTTCTGGTGCTCGATCATGTTGTGGATCATTTCGGTGAGCAATACCGTCTTGCCAACACCCGCTCCGCCGAACAAGCCGGCTTTGCCGCCGCGCTCGATCGGCACCAGCACATCTATTACCTTGATGCCGGTTTCAAAGATCTCGGACTTGGTGGAACGCCGTGCCAATGCCGGCGGTGCCTGATGGACTGTACGCCATTGGACCCCTGCCGGCGCCGCCTGGCGGTCGATGGCGTTCCCGAACACGTCGAACATGCGCGCGAGAATTTCCTTGCCAACCGGCGCCTTAAGTTGCCCGCCGGTGTCTTCCACCGCATTGCCGCGGGCGAGACCCTCAGTGGGTGTGAGTGCGATTCCGCGCACGGTTTGCGCATCGGGTTGAGCTAACACCTCAATGGAGATTTTCCCGTCCTTCGCGTGAAGCAACGAATAGATAGGCGGCAAGTGCCCGTCGAACCGTATATCTACGACACTGCCGCGCACCGAAAGTATGGTGCCGAGTCTCGAAGGACTGGCTTTGTTATTCATGTCTGCTTTCCATCAAGTTACACCTTTCCGTCTGGCGGGTCGGCGACTCCTCCCGTCGGCAAGAAATCCGGCACATCAAGGCGTGCCACGCCAATCTGCTTGTCGGCCATCCTGTAATGGACGTCGAAGCGGTCCGGCGAGCCAAGATCGTCGTGCCGGTCGATGCCGGAGGGAAACACGACGTTGGCGATGGCGCGCAAATTCGCTCATTAGAAGGTTGGAATAGAACAGGAAGACGATAATTCCACCTCGATCATTGCTCGCCAGAGTGCCCCCTTCATTCTCGGAAGTCTAGCAAATCGGCGATCAATATACCTTTCAGGCACTACCGATTTTTGAAATTGAGTTCCTTCAGGTGCGAAGCTGAACAGAGATGAAGACTTCCTGGCGTGAGCGGTTCCGGCGCATCATCGCGGACCCGTCCCACCTCGCGCTTGCGCTTCTGATCGGCGCTCTGGTCGGCACCACGATTGTGGCATTCCTGGCTTGCACCGACTGGATGAACAGGCTGCTGTTCAGCCGGGCGATGCCCGTGTGGATGCGGCCGCTGATCCCCGCCGCCGCCGCACTGATCGCCGGCTATCTGCTGTTGCGTGTCTTTCCCAACGCGCGCGGCAGCGGCATCCCGCAGACCAAGGCTGCCCTCATCGCCGGCGGCGGCCACATCAGTCTGAAGACCGTCATCGGCAAGTTCTTCTGCTGCTCCCTGTCCCTCGGCGGCGGCGTCGCCCTGGGCCGCGAGGGACCGTCGGTGCAGATTGGCGCCGGGATTGCGTCGTTCCTGGCGCGCAAGGCCCGGCTGGAAAAGCGCGACGTGCAGGCGTTGGTCCCGATCGGCGCGGCGGCGGCGCTGGCGGCGGCCTTCAACACACCGATGGCCGCGGTCCTTTTTACTTTGGAGGAACTGCTGGGCGATCTCAACGCGCGGGTGCTGGGCTCGGTGGTCATCGGTGCGGCGACCTCGTGGATGGTGTTGCACCTGTTCCTTGGCGACGCTCCGCTGTTCCACGTTCCTTCCTACAGCCTGGTGCACCCTTCCGAATTCCTCTTCTATGCCCTGCTCGGCATCGCCGGAGGCTGCGTCTCAGTGGTCTTCTCGTCGTCGCTGTTGTGGCTGCGGCTCAAGTACCGGCGGCTGCCGAAGTGGACGCTGGCGTTCCAACCGGCGACGGGCGGGCTCACGGCCGGCGTGCTGGCGCTCTATAGCGCGGACGTGCTCGGCGCCGGCTACGCCGCCGTCGAACTCTCCCTCCACGGCGCCCTCAGCGGCACCGCAATGTTCATTCTGCTGATTCTGAAACTCGCGGCGACCGTGGTCTGCTACAGCTCCGGGAATGCCGGCGGCATTTTTGGACCCAGCCTCTTTCTGGGCGCGATGTTGGGCGGCGGCTTCGGTTCGGTGCTGCACGGCTGGCTGCCGGCCACCACCGCGCCGGCGGGTGCATACGCGCTGGTCGGCATGGGCACCACTTTCGCGGGCATCATACGCAGCCCTGTCACGTCGGTGGTGATGATCTTCGAGCTGACGCGGGACTACAACATCATTGTGCCGCTCATGATCTCCAATCTGGTGGCGTATGCGGTCGCGCGGGCCTTCAGCCACACCCCGATCTACGAGGCACTGGCAATTCAGGACGGCGTGCACCTGCCGCACGCCAAGGGGCAGCGCCCGGAGCCGGACCTGCTGGTGGGCGATGCGATGCGCAGCCCGGCGGTTCTGCTCCGCCACTCCACACCAATCGCCGTCGCGCGCCAGTTGGTGCCTGAAGGCGACTGCCTCATTGGTGAAAACGCAACTTTGTACGGCGTCGTGCGTGGCGCCGACCTCGATGATGCGCTGCACAAGGGCGCGGGTGAGGCCGCCGTGGCGAGCCTCGTTCGGCGCGAAGTGCTCAATGAGACTGTCCATCTGCACCCCGACGAGCCGGCCGACATCGTGCTGCACAGGTTGGGGCAGTTCAACCTCAGCGTGCTGCCGGTCGTGGACCGGCGCGACATTACCCGGGTTCTGGGCGAGGTGACGCTAGAGGACTTACTGGAGGCATACCGCAACGCTTCGGCGTGAAAGCCCCGCCAGCAGTGTGCTTTGGAGAGACTGACCGGAATGAGTTGCAGGCGCGCGTGTTGGCACAGATGGGACTACGGCGTATGCGGGAACTGCGCCAGTGGCTGGTAAACGGCGTGATCGGAGAACCGACGCCTAACGTCTGGAACCTTGGCCTCAAGCACAAGTCCATCGCGGCTCCATCGGGCTACGGGCAGCGGCTTCGATTCGCAGAATGCTTGTCGAACGGCGAACGGGTCAGACTGACACGGGCTAACGGGCCACCGGGTCAGCCTGAAGTGAGCAGTCGGCTATTTGGGCGCTGGCGGGTTGGAGGATCCACCAGCGCCCGCTGCGCTGCTCTGCGGGAGCTACTGGCTGATTGCGACTCCGTTGAAGCTGGCAATGCCCAACGGCTCGGACGTGGCCGCCAGCGTCAGGCCGCCGTACGCATCGATCGAGAAGACGGCCACGTGCCCGCCGCTACTGTCGGACGCCGTGTAGATCACCGCCAGCCACTTGCCGTCCGGCGACACGCTCAGGTCGGTCGGCACCCCCGCCACGGGAACCGACTTGTAGAAGACGCCGCCCTGGTCGTCACTGAAAAAGATCGAGACGGCCTGGCCCGGCGAGTTTCCGGCGTACCACACGTTGCCCGCGCCCTTGGCCAGCCAGCACGGCGCGTTGCTCGGATAGGCCGGCTGCGGCCCCAGCACCGGGTAGACGTCGCCAGTCTTGTCCACCAGCGCGAAGCTGTCCGCGCTGTGCGCCGGGTTGAAGCCCATAATGTCGCCCCAGAAGGCCGCGCCCAGCGGTGTGTTGTAGGCGTCGCTGGGCAGCGTGACCGAGCTGCTCGTCCCGGCCAGCGCACCCCATGGAGTCAGCGCCAGTTGCTGCACCGTCCCCGACTTCATCGTGATGCCCGCCCACGTTTTTCCGACGACGATCTGCCCGGCCGAGCTGTCGCTCAGCGCGACCTTAGTCCCGTCCAAGGTCCCTGACGGCCAGGCGTGGCTCTCGGCGCAATTCACGCCCACTACGTACAGCTGCCCGCCCTTCAGCGCCACCGACACCGGCCCAGTGCACCCCGCCGCCAGATTGATCGTTTTGCCGGTATTGATCGAGTTGTTGTACCGCACCAGCTGCGTGACGGTGTTCGAACCGTAGTTCGCCACCGCGCCCGTCTCGTCGTCGAATTGTACGATCCCTGCGTTGCCGCCTGCGCCGCCGTTGCCGCCGGTCGGCAGCATCGTCACTAGCGACAGCGCCGGCGTCCCCGTCGTCGTCAACCGGAACACGACTACGTGGTTGCCACTCGGGTCGTTGGTGCTGGTCAGCACAAGCGTGTCCCTTCCCCAATCCACGGCCGGCGCGGACGTCGCCGCCAGAAACATAAGCGCCAGCATTCCGCTGGCCAGGTTAGCGTGTATTTTCAAGAGAATCTCCTTTTCGCTGCGATTTTGGGCCTCATGGGCCGCAACGGTATATGCGGCCTGCCAGCCGCTCTATTCCCGAAACCGTACGAAAAGGAATGTAAACTAACCGCGCCCCTGCCGGGCGCTCACAGCGCGAATCGCCGCACCACCGGCGCCAGCCGCGCCGCCAGCGCCTCATTCTCGGCCGCCGGAAGACCTGACACCACGTAGCCCAGCCAGGCACCGGACTCGAACCCCGCCACCGCGTAACCCTCCAGGCTCTCTTGGTGCAGCTCGACTCCCGACGCCCGGATCAGGCGCGCCGCGAGCGTGCGCGGAAACGCCTCGTCCGCCGTCCGCCGCGTTACGATCACCGAGATCAGCGTGTCCCCGCGCCGCAGAATGATGTGGACGTACGCCCGCCCGTTCACCGTGCAGCGGTGCGCCGATTCCACCGTATCCGGCGTCGCGCGCCCGGCCGCGGCCCGGTCGATCACCGGCTGCAGCATCGGCGCGAACTCCGGTCCCAGCCCCGCCGTCATCTCCAGGCGCTGCTTCATGTGCGGATACCCGCCCGCGATGCCGCAGTGCACGTGGTCGTCCAGCCCCACTCGCAGCAGCTCATCCAGGCGCCTGTGCGCCGTGTACTGCCACAACCCGGCCATGACCGCCAGCACCGCCCCGCCCGCCAGCGCCCTCCGCCAGCCGGCCCATCGGCCGCCCGGCGCGCTCGCCGCCAGCCGCGCGCACACCTGCGCTTCCAGGTCGCGCGGAACCGGCTCGTTTTCGAACGCGTGTTGGAGGCGCTGGTTCATTTTCCGCCTCCTAAGCCGCGTTCTTCCGCCACAGCCGCGAGACCCTCTCGAAGCAGTCTACGCCCCCGGCTCAGCCGCGACATCACCGTGCCGATCGGCGCGCCGGTCATGCCGGCGATCTCTTGGTAGGAGAATCCGCGCACGTCGGCCAGGATCAGCGCCTCGCGGAACGGCGGCGGGACGTTCGCCACCGCCTGCACCACCTGCCGGTCCGAAAGGTAGTCGGGCACTTCGACCTCGACCGCAATCTCCTCTGCCGGTATATCATCGCGCGTCTCGTCTTTATTCCCGAACGGCAGCAGCCGGCTCAGCCGCTGGCGGAAGCGCGACGTCCGGCGCACCAGGATCTTGTGCAGCCAGGCGCGAATGTTGGTCCCCGGCTCGAAGCGGTGGAACGATTTCCAGGCTTCGAGGAAGACGTCCTGGGAAAGGTCCTCGGCCTCCGTGCGGTTGCCGCCCAGCAGTCCGACCGCGGTGCGGTAGATCTCCGGCAGGTGCGGCAGCGCCGCGCGCTCGAACTCTTCGCGCGTGGGCGAGGGTGCGGGGCTTCGCAGGAAGGCCAGCAGGAACATCCGGGTCTGAAGGATACCACAGACGCAGGGCGCCGTTCAGGCCGGGGCGCCCGTACGCCAATGCCCGCTGCCTTCAGGTAGGCTGCCGCCGTCTCGCGGCGTACCCCGGTTTCTGTTTCAATGCTCCGCAGCGGCCAGCCCAGCCGCCCCAGTGCGATGACCTGTTGTTGCTTGTGCTCGCTCAACACATTGCTCACATCGAGGGAGGGTCCCCCTCCGCTCGGAGTCAATATCCTGCTTCAGCTTCGTTGGCCGGTTTTCAGACGTCCCTCATTAGCCAGTTCTGGGCTTCCCCCGATGCCGTTCTTGTTCGGGTGTGTTTGCTTTGTTCGGTCTCGACCCCTCCCTTCTGGAGGGGGCGTAAGACCTTTCAGAAGTTTACTTCTTTCCCTTCGAAGTGGGGACAAAGCCGGGACATGTCCCGCCCCTCGCGCTAGCCTGCTGGCTGGCCGGGCGGGCTCAACGATCCCCCTCGTCGTGTGCCGCCTCAAGGTGACGCTCGGGCAGTCTTCCAAGCTTCCTCATTCCTCGATGACGTACACCGCCGCGCCCTTCCGGAGGGGAACGCGAATCGTTCCGGAGCTGGCATCCACGCTCCGGCTTTCGCCGATGGCGTTGACCAGCGTGGCCTTCGACGTTCCGATCCGCAACGTGGCTAACGTGTCCGCCACCGGATTCCACAGCGCGATGACCGCGCCCTGTCCCGGCCGGCGCGGCTCGAAACGATATGCCAGCACGCCTTCACCCGCCTCCACCGGGCCTGTGAGCTGTTTGTCTTTCAGAACCCGCGCCAGTATCGAGAAGGCATAGTAGGACGGCTTGGGGCTGAAGTCCCGGTACACGATGCCCATCTGGTCCTCGAAGTACAGCGGTTCGTCTCCGTCGTTGCGGAAGTCGTACCAGAAGGTCCTCGGCTCCACGCCGGAAACGATTGCACACAGGTATGTCCGTGCCAGCAGCTCCGCGTTGGCGCGCAGCGTCGTCGGCGCGAAGCTCTGCTCCAGCGTGTTGTGCGGTGTGTAGGTGGACCATCCCATCTCGGTCAGCCAGATGGGCCGGCGTCGGCCGTCCGGCAACCGCACGAGGTCGGAGGTGATCTTCAGCTCGTTGAGGAAGATCCGGTCCTCGAGCAGCTTACGGTAGGGATGGATAGTGAGAACGTCGAACGGCGCCTCGCGCGCCAACATCCGCGCAATGAAGTTGTAGTCGATACCCGCCGTCGAGATGCCGAGCACCTGTGCGGAAGGGTCGACTTCCTTGATGGCCTTGTAGCTCTTGGTCAACAGCGTCGCGTACAGCTCCTTCGGCCCGTCCCAGAAGAAGATATTGGGCTCATTCCAGATCTCCCAGTAGCGCACCTCGTTGCGGTAGTGACGGACCAGCTCGCGCAGGAATCGCACATAGTTGTCCACCCCCTCTTCGGTGTACGCTTTCGACCACTGCGGCCACGCCGGCCAGCCGGCTACGATCCCGTACACCGTGATCCCGTTGCGCCGCGCACAGGCCACCAGCCCGTCGTGGAAGCTCCAGTCGAAGCGGCCTTTCTCTTTCTCGATGCGAGTCCAATCGAAGTCCTCCCGCGACCACTTCACGCCCGCCTCGCGGGCCACGCGGGCCGTGGCTTCCATGTCGTCGCCTTGGAAACGGCCCAGGTAAACGCCCATGCCGAACGGAGACTCCGGCCGGAGCCCGGTGTCCGTATGCGGTTCCTGCTTCATCAGCCAGCAGGCATTGGTCTGCGCGACCTGCTGGCCGGCGATCTGCGGCGTGAATTCCGTCTCGACGAATTTGATGCCGGCCTGGACCGGCGGCAAGGGGACCTCCACGGCAACCCGTTCCGCGCGGACCGGAACCGTCACCGGGCGCGAGCCCTGTCCCAGATCCCGGCCTTCCCAATCTCGAAAATGCCAGGCGACCTCGCCCGTCAGCGGCGTCTCCGTCAAGCAGCGCAGTTCATGGAAAAACCGGCCGCCTTCGGTTCGCGCCGTGGCGACGCACTTCTTGTCCGGCGGAGTGCTCACGTCCGCCACGAGACTCACCACCTCAAGGATTACCCGATCCGCGCGGCCGTTTGCCTCCAGCCGGATCTCCTCCAGCCGCACCGGCCCGTGCAGCTTGCCGTCGTTCTCGCCCTCGAACCACTGCCAGCCCGGTCCTGGAGGCGCGTCGATCGCCAGTTCCTGTTCCCCGCCTGCGGAGAACTCGCCAGCCAGTTTGTGGAACGTCATGAAGTGCGTGTTGAGGTACAGATGAACCGGGTGGCCTGTGGCGGAGCCGCGAACCTTCAGACGCAGCTTCTCCACATTGCCGAGCAGTACCGTGTCGGGGGGAACGAGCGCAATCCAGCGGGCGCCTTTCGAGAAATCGAGAGTCCAGGACTTGCCCGCCAGGCGCGTGTCGCCGGCATTGCCCTCGGCTTTCGTCTGCCACTTCTCGGAGGGCTCAAAACGATATGGAGTGTATGATGAGCGAACGGACGGATCCGCGCCTCCCGCCGCTCCTGCCAGCGATGCCCATAGCAGCAGGCCCCAACCTCGCGACAGCATACGCCTCCCTTTTCGTCCGATTCGTGTTCTCCAGGTTTTCCCTTTCGGGAGCCGTTGCTCCAATCTATCTCATCCCCAGCGATTGCTGCGGCCTGGGAAAAGGGCCAGCTCCGGCTCCTCGGGACCGTAGAAACGCGGAAGTGCCTCATTTCAAGCGATTTCTCATATATCTCACTGTCCCTTCCCCAGAAGCATGCGGCTTCTGCCGGTGGAACAACCGGAACAGCCAGCACACAACCCTCCACACAAAGACTTTTGTTGTAGAAGGTTGTGGAGAGCCAGATCAGGCCGTACAAACTAGTGTTGGGTATAGGATTCAATGACTTGTGCCCTATCACCTCGGCGGAGAGGTAGTTGGAAACCACGTCTTTTGGGGAGCCAAGCACTTTATTATCAATAGTTTACAGAACACAGAAAAATACTTGTACGGCAGTTGGTGCAAATTCCTGTGGAAAGCTGCCTTTCTC
>Ga0302320_10007675_pt1 | contig 23693 bp, 27 predicted proteins | sample Bog_T0_3_FD_202130 | JGI IMG/M metagenome (GOLD analysis project Ga0302320, IMG submission 202130) | Peat permafrost microbial communities from Stordalen Mire near Abisko, Sweden - Bog_T0_3 | ecosystem: Environmental > Terrestrial > Soil > Wetlands > Peat | place: Sweden: Abisko, Stordalen Mire... | reverse complement strand
GGGCGAAGCGTAGCAGGGGAAAAGGGGATCATCGTGCCGATGAACCTGAAGAAGCAACAGTTTTTGATCGCCTCACCCTGACCTCGCCAGCATCCCCCTCAGATCTGGACTGCGTAACATCAGTTACAACGGAACACCTTCGCAGCCCATCACAATTCTCTCCGGAATCCGCAAGCGTTTTGCCGGATCGCAGATCAGCTATGTTCAAGGCACGGGCCTGATCGGCACAGTGGTGCAACCGGTGCCCGCCGCGATACTTTATACGAGTGCTGCCCGCACCCATCACGGTCTCAAGTCAGAGTACTTCGACAACACCGAGCTGAAAGGCGAACCGGTGCTGCGCCGCACCGACGCCAGCGTGAATTTCAGCTGGGGATTCAACAGTGTCACCCCTGCTTTGACCAAAAACTATTCCGTTCGCTGGACAGGGGAACTTTGCCCCGATGCTTCAGCCGACTACATCCTGGGCTTTACCGGACAAGATGGCTATCGCGTCTGGATCGACGGCAATTTGCAGGCAGAGGACTGGACGCCCCATCGCCCTTCCACGACGCAGACAAACCCCATTCATCTGGAACGGGGCCATGCTTACCAACTCAAGATCGAGCACTTCCAGACGGTTCGCTCGGCAGAGGCCCGCTTGGTCTGGGGAGTTCCCGGCAAGGAAGAACGCGAGGCCGTGCAAGCGGCCAAGGCTGCGGACATTGTGGTGGCAGTGCTCGGACTTTCCGCCCGTGTGGAGGGCGAGGAGATGAAAGTCAAAGCCGACGGTTTCTCCGGTGGCGACCGCACCCGGCTCGATCTTCCGGCGCCGCAGCAGCAGTTGCTGGAGAGCCTCGTTGCCACCCGCAAGCCGGTCATCCTCGTGCTCACCAGTGGCAGTGCTCTCGCCATTCCCTGGGCCGATATCCATGTCCCCGCCATTCTCGAAGCATGGTATCCCGGTGAGAGTGGTGGCCAGGCGGTTGCGGAGGCCCTTGCCGGCGACATCAATCCCTCCGGACGACTGCCAATTACCTTCTACCAGTCGGTCGACCAGTTGCCACCCTTCGAGGATTACTCCATGGCCCATCGTACCTACCGTTATTTCGAAGGGGTGCCGCTTTACCCCTTCGGCTACGGTTTGGGCTATACAACTTTCCATTACGAAAACGCTACCGTAGCACCCGCCGATTCGAATGCGCCTGAGGAGTCGCATCTCGCCTCGGTGGATGTAACCAATACCGGCTCGATGGCAGGCGATGAAGTTGTGCAACTTTATTTGTCGCACCCGGGCATCCCCGGCGCACCCCTGCGCGCACTCGAAGGCTTTCAACGCGTGCATCTGAAGAGCGGCGAGAAGCGGAGAGTGTCCTTTGCACTGCGGGCTAGCGAACTGAGCGTCGTCGACGGCGACGGGAGACGGAAAGTGATTCCCGGCGAAGTCGACGTTTGGATCGGCGGAGGGCAGCCCTTCCAGCGCCCCGGCTTGACCGCAGCACCCGGCATAGCAACCAGCTTCAACATCACCACGGCAGCCACTCTGCCCGATTGAATGCAGCAGAACCCGGTTGAGAATATTTTCGAGACAAGCTTCGAGGCCGGGAAAGCTACGACATTTTCTGCAGCACAGGCTGTCGCCGGTTCGACGCCAGAGGGACACCTGCCGGAAGCGACAGAGACGCAGAATTCAGTTTGGATCGCGTACTTCGACCATAAAGCGCCTAATCTTGCGCCGCCGCTGTTCGAGATCCTCTTTTTGTTGGGTTGAGAATTTCTTTTGTGGGTCCGCGCGGAAGCTGACCTCCCGTCCATCCAAGACAAATGATCCCCTTCGAGGAGGACAAGTCACTTCCAGAAAGGGGAAGAACAACTTCTTGGACAATGTTGGGTCTTTACTGCAAGAGTAGATCTACCTCGCCAAGAGGTTTCTCTGTTCATCCGCAAGTACAGAGATTCAATGAGCCATTCACCGGGAGGGTTATGCGTCTTTCACGCATCGTTACCGGATCTCTTCTTTTCTTCGTGGTAGCAGCATTGCGATTGGCGAGCCAATCGACAACCGCATCCTTGCATCCCTCGGGCCACGGCCAACACCCTTCTCCGCCTGCAAAAGCCCTCAATGACGATGAACGTATTCTTCACGCGCTGAGCCGGTTCACTTTCGGCCAGCGCCCTGGAGACATGGAGAGGGTGCGCCAGATCGGTCTCGATCGCTGGTTTGAAATGCAACTTCACCCCGCGACCATGGACTTCACCGAACTTGATCGCCGACTCAATGAGTTTCCTGCCATGAGGCTTTCGACCCCGCAACTGCTGACCGCATTCCCTAGTGGAGCAATTGTCCGCCAGACAGCCGACCGAAAGCTCGCCCTACCGAGTACTCCGATTCTGCGCGCCATCTACAATGATCAGATCGCATTCGAAAAAGAGCGACAAGCCAAAAACGCAGAGAAGAAGGCAGAAGCTGCAAGGACGCCGGGGCCTGCAATGGGCACTCCCGCGGCGATGATGGGGGCAACCGCACCACCCGCCACGGCGCCTGAGATGGGCACTATTGCGGCGGGTTCAATGCTCTCGGCAAATCCTCCGATGACATCCGGATCTGCACCCGATTCTTCCATGACGGGAGGCTCGATAATGCCAGGCCCGGCGGTAGCTCAAGCCAGTGCCGGAAAGCCATTGGCCGCCGAAGCGAAAGGCGCGCTTCTTTCACCCAACGAAGCAGAGATCTCCGCGATCCTTGCGCTTCCTCCGAAGCAGCGTGTCACGCGGATGCTTGCGATGTCGCCGGAGAAGATCGAGACCTTTCGTCAGAATCTGAAGGGACCGCAGCGCGCTCAACTTGTGGACAAGATGACGCCGGGAGAGCGCGAAGTTATCGCCGATCTTGAGAATCCCACCAAAGCCGTCATTGACGAGTTGAAGGAACAACGCCTCATGCGCGATGTTTATAGCCCGGCGCAGTTGCAGGAGGTGATGACGGACTTCTGGCTAAACCATTTCAATGTCTTCCTGCACAAGGACGAGGAGACTCCGTATTACCTGGTGAGCTTCGAGCGGGACGTGATTCGCCCGCGCGCATTGGGGAAATTTGAGGATCTGCTGGTCGCTACGGCACAGAGTCCCGCCATGCTCCTCTATTTGGACAACGCAAGCAGCATGGGACCGGATTCAATTGCTGCCGAAAAGGGCAAAGAGCGCGCGCAGAAACAAAACAAGCCGGTGCCTCCGCCGGGATTGAACGAAAACTATGCGCGCGAGTTGATGGAGCTGCATACGCTCGGTGTCGATGACGGCCATACGCAGCGCGATGTGACCGAGATGGCTCGCGTCTTTACCGGCTGGACCGTGGATCAACCGGCACACGGCGGCGGGTTCCTCTTCGATGAGCGCAAGCATGAACCAGGTGCCAAGAAACTGCTCGGGACCAAGGTCAAGGACGGTGGATTGAACGAGGGATTGGAGATGCTGCATCTGTTGGCCATGCGGCCGGGAACCGCGCAGTTCCTGAGCCGCAAGCTTGCGATCCGGTTTGTCTCTGACGATCCGCCGCAGAGCCTCGTGAATCGTATGGCGAAGAGCTATCTCAACAGTGGTGGCGATATCTCGTCTGTTCTTGAGACGATGTTTCGCTCGCCGGAGTTCTGGCAGCGCGAGGTCTATCGCGCAAAAGTGAAAACGCCGCTCGAGTACGTCGTGTCGGCGGTGCGTGCCAGCAATGCCGAGATGGACAGTTTGACGCCGCTGTCGAATGAACTCGACCGCATGGGAATGCCGCTTTACAGTTGCATTCCGCCAACCGGCTACTCATGGGACGCAAAGGGCTGGGTGAATACGGGTGCGTTGGTCAACCGCATGAACTTCGCGCTCAATTTGACCGCAAATAGAGTGCCAGGGATTCATACTGTATGGCCTGCGGATGCAGGCAACGGCGAACTGGGCCTTGAAGTAGTCGATCCTTCGAACCAGATGGATGCTGCCGCCGATGAGTTGCGCTTGGAGAATCGGCTCATGCAGAGCGAGGTAAGTGACCAGACACGCAAAACACTTCTTGAACAGGTGGAGAGTCAGAGCGAAACACAAACGGGCGCCGCCAAAGCTGTGGGCGCATCGGCGCAAGCAATCAATGCAGTCGTGCAGACCACTGGAAAGCAGAAACCGTCTTCCCCATCCACCGCACTGGCTAGCCGCGAGAAACAGGATGCGCTGCTGGCAGGCTTGTTGATTGGCTCTCCGGAGTTTCAGCGAAGATAAAGGACTCGTCCCTGCATGGCCGCAAGGACTGAAACGAGGCGCTATGAACTTGACACGACGAATCTTCCTGCGCAGCAGCGCATTGGCGATGGTTGGATGCGCGGCAGTTCCGGCATTTCTGACGCGCGCGCTCTTTGCCGAGTCCGTGAACGCCAAAGCACAAGGCAAGCGCCTGGTCGTAATCTTTCAGCGTGGTGCGGCCGACGGGCTCAATATCGTGGTGCCCTTTAAGGAAAAGAACTATTATGCGATGCGGCCAAGCATAGCGATTCCGCAAGACCAGGTACTTGATCTGGACGGCTTCTTTGGGCTTCATCCCGCGCTTGCTGCTTTTGAGCCGCTTTATCGGCAAGGGCACTTGGCGATAGTGCCCGCAGCCGGATCGCCCGACAATACGCGTTCCCACTTCGATGCGCAGGACTACATGGAATCTGGCACTCCGGGAAACAAAGGCACCGTGGATGGCTGGCTGAACCGAACATTGCAGGCGGAAGACATGCGCGGCGCCAACCAACATGCGCTGGAGCACACCGCATTCCGCGCCATTGCCTTGGGCTCGCAGCTTCCCCGCACGCTGGCAGGCAAGATCGAGGCCACTGCCATCGGCAATGTACAGGACTTCAACGTAGGCGGCCGCGGCGACGTCTCGGCGCCTGCTGAAGTCGCGTTTCAGTCGATCTACGACGCGTCCAGCGATGCCCTGTTGCACACGGCAGGCGAGTCGACGTTTGAAGCCGTAAAGATGCTGCGCGCGACCACCCCAGCGAAATACACTCCGGCTGCGGGGGCTGTCTATCCAACCACTCCGTTTGGCAGCGGCATGAAGCAGATTGCCCAGTTGATGAAGGCAAACCTGGGCGTCGAGACCGCATTCACCGACATCGGCGGATGGGACACGCATCACAATCAGGGCAGCGTGAATGGCGACCTTGCCAACCGGCTCAAGGATTTCTCCGAGGGGATTTCCGCTTTTTGGCGCGACATGGGGGACGATGCGGAGAAGATCACTCTGGTGACAATGAGCGAGTTTGGCCGTACCGCCGAGCAGAACGGCACGGGCGGCACCGACCATGGCCACGCGAATGTCATGTTCGTTCTCGGCGGTGAAGTCAAAGGCGGCAAGGTCTTTGGCAAGTGGCCGGGACTTGCCCGGGAGCAACTCAACGAGAGCCGCGATCTGGCTGTAACGACTGATTTTCGCCAGGTTCTGGCCGAAGCGGTAAGCGGAACGCTCGGTGCTACAAATTTAGAGTTCATCTTCCCGGGAATTCAATTGCGGAAGGAAAGCTTCCTGGGGCTGATTTAGATTTCTAGCTTCTGATAGCCCGCGTCCAGTGATGAGTCGGTCAGCGGCATCCGGGGGCAACTCTTGTCGAGCCTTGGAGGCTACTCATTCTCGAAGCTCAATCTCCCTGCAAAGACGTCCGCAGAGCAGGGGCTGCAAGAGAATCCGCTGGACTGCCAGGAGACAAGCAACGTTGATCAATCATGGATTCTGCGCTTGCGGGGGTAGGGTAGGACGGTGCGGAACAAAGCAGTGATGGCCACAGGCGGGATTGAACCTGCATTTAACCGATTGATTATAAAAGACTCCCACGCATTTAAAGACTTACCCGGTATCTTACCCCACTCATGCGAGGGGACGATTTTCCGGTTCCATGTTCACTTTTGAAGCAATGATAGACGCTCGGTATCAGTGAAAAACTCCGAGATACAGAGACGCGGCGAGGGCGTGGGGCCCCAATCCCCGTCAAATATTCTTGTTCCACCAGCGGTACTATGCGTTATAGTACACACATGATTCCATTCCACATCACCTTTCGCGCCGGCGTCCCGCTCTTCGAGCAGGTCGTCTACGCGTCGACCAAGGCCATGGTCTCCGGTCAACTGCGCCCGGGTGACCCCTTTCCTTCTGTTCGCGCTTTAAGCAAGGAGCTCAAGATTAACCCCAACACGGCCCACAAGATCGTGACCCACCTCATCGCGGAGGGGCTGCTGGAAACCCGGCCCGGCATTGGCACGGTGGTGGCCGTCATCCCCGACTCCACGCGGAAAGAACGCACACACCTGCTGGAGCACGAGATCGAGGAGTTGGTGGTGGAAGCGAAACGACTGGGAATTGAACTTTCGGAGATGCTTTCTTCGATCTCCGCGCACTGGCAACACCTCAGCAGCGAAGACGGAGGCGCAACGAGCCTCGCTGCCGGGAACAAAAATAGAGTCGTGGACGGAGGCAAAACGCAATGAGCAAGATCGCCATAGAAACCCCCTGCGTTCGAACCGAGGCCCTGAAGCGCCGTTTTGGCAAAACGCTGGCCGTGAACGGCATCAACCTGGCGGTGCCGGAAGGCTCCATCTTTGCTTTGGTCGGCTCTAACGGCGCAGGCAAGACCACGTTAATCAAGCTGCTGATGAATATCCTGCAACCGAACGAGGGCACTTCGACGGTGCTGGGCATGGACTCGCGTCAACTGAAGGGCAAGGCCTTCGAGCGCATCGGCTATGTCAGTGAGAATCAGGAGCTGCCCGAAGGAATGAGCGTCGGTGGCATGTTGGATTATTTCCGCGCCTTTTATCCCACCTGGGACCGCATTCTAGAGCGGCAGTTGATCCGGCAGTTCGATCTGCCGCTCGATCGCAAGATCAAGCACCTGTCGCGGGGCATGAAAATGAAAGCCGCATTCGCCAGTTCCCTGGCCTACCGCCCGCGGTTGATCGTGCTGGATGAACCCTTCTCGGGTCTGGATCCGCTGGTTCGCGATGAACTCATCGAGGGACTGCTGGAGCGTGCACCGGAGACCACCATCTTTCTTTCGTCGCACGACCTGGCCGAGATCGAGAGCTTTTCGAGTCACGTGGGCTATCTGGAAAACGGCCGGCTGCTCTTCAGCGAAGAGATGGTCGTGCTCAATCAGCGCTTCCGCGAAGTGACGGTGACGTTGGAGAACCCAGTGCCGCTGCCCGGCAACCTGCCCATGACCTGGCTACAGCCGCAGACGGCCGATTGCGTACTGCGCTTTGTGCACAGCGATTTCAACGCGCTGAGCTCGCGCCGTGAGCTTGCCGAGAGATTTCCTTCCGCCCGCAACATCGAGATCGACCCCATGTCGCTGCGCTCGATCTTTCTGGCGATCGCCAAATCGGGGCGCGGCGTTGGTGCTGCGCCTGTCACGCGCCAGACTGCGCAGGAGGTGGAAGCATGAAACAGGCTCTACATATTCTCGCAAAAGACGTACGACGCTTCTGGCCGGAGATTCTGATCTCCTTGGGCATTACAGCTGCATTCGTTCTGATCGAACCCTTTCGGTGGAAAGCGCAGGAGAACGGCTTCGATTCCTTGAATTCAATATTTCCCGGGCTTTTGGGCCTCCTCATGCCTGTGTCTTGGTGGGTGCTGATTGCACGTGTCATCCACGAAGAACGACTGGTGGGCAACACGCAGTTCTGGATTACGCGGCCCTATGAATGGAAGCGGCTGCTCAGCTCGAAGGTACTGTTTCTGCAGGCATTTTTGATCCTGCCCTTGTTCCTGGCGCAGAGCCTGATCCTGTCCGAAGGAGGATTCCATCCGCTCTCGTTCGTGCATGGATTGCTGTACAGCCTCCTTCTCCTCTCCGCTTTCCTGGTGATTCCGCTGGCTGCGTTTGCGGTCATCACCTCGACCTTTGCCCGTATGACGCTTACCATGCTGGGTGTGCTGCTGGCGATGATTGCGGTGGTGACGGTCGCGACGCTGCTGTTCTCCTCCAACGTAGGAGTCATCGCTTTCCCGCTGCGCGACAGCATCAGCTTCTGGGTCTACCTGGCGGTCATGGCGATTGCCATCACACTGGCTTACGCACTGCGAAAACCGTGGATCTCGCGGCTGCTCCTGGTGGCTGTTCCGATGGTGATCGGGGCGGTGATGGGGATCGCGTCCCATTTTCAGCGGGCGTACGTCGAGCACAGGTATCCGACGACGGCGAACGCGGCCTTTCAGAACGCTCCGCTGCTCCAGCTGGCCTACCCCCCAAACCCGGGGGCCACCTCCTCGTCTAGCACCTCCTATGGGCTCTCGCGGGCCACGAATATTGGCGTCGCCATTCCGCTGGAGGATTTTGGCGTTGCCGAGGGAACAGTCGTTATCCCGGACGGCATCCGCGCGGAGATCACCGGCCCGGACGGCTCTCGCTGGGAGTCCGACTGGCAGTTACAGGCGGGATACCATTTCAACCCCGTGGCGGCGTCCGACCGGGAGCACTTCAATGCCGTCTTCATGATGCCCCTGCATGTTTACTACAAATTTCGGTCGAAGCCGGTCAATGTGCACCTGACCTTTGCCGTAACCGAGGCGCGCGAAGTGAGGGAGGACGTGATTCCGCTCATTGAAGGCAGATTCGTAGTCCCGGATTTTGGCACTTGCTCGGCGCAAAGCGGAGGGTCGTTCAGCGCGGGGATCACGGGAATCGGCTGTCTTTCGCCGTTGCGGGAGCCGCCACTGACCTTCATCAGCGCGCACTGGTCGAGCGGCCCTTGTTCGGCCGGCAACGCTGCTGCGGAAGACGGCGTGGTTGGCGTTTCCTGGGTCGGATCACCGGAACGCGAAGCGGCAAAACTCAACTTCTCTTCGGTGGTTGATCTGCACATCAACCTCTCCAATAACTTCACTGACGGCCAGCCGATCACGCCACGCTTCCTGTGCCCCGGCGCGCCCGTCCACTTCAGGCAATATGGAATGGCGCGGCGGACGCAGGCAAGTGTGGACGTTCAGGGATATCAACTTCCGGAGGTGACTGTGGAGGGCAACCGGGTTACAGTCACTAATCGCTCACTACGTGCAATGGCCCAGTAACGCGCAAATGAACGCGGAGCCGGCGCTCAATCCAAGGAGTTTGTCGGAGAAAGCCGAGCGTGATCTTCTGGTTCGCCTTAACGAGCATGGATCTCTGATCCATGCTCGTTAAGGCAAACTCCGAGCAGTCATCCAAGACGGTGTAGACCCAACATTGATCAATATCGCTGTGACCAGGGCAATCTGTCTCCCACTCGATGCTATTTACTCACAAGTAACTACCGGGTGGCCGGTAATTTGACCGCTATCCAGGCCCATGGCCGGTGGTTTAGTTTGAAGCGCCTGCGCCCCCTCTACTCCAGACGCACACGTGAAATCAATTCTCAGACGGCATCTCGGCGTGGTCTATCACCAAGAACGGGACTGGACCATGTGAAGGGACGAGCTTGAGACCAAGCATGTCGTGAATGGCAGCTTCCAGCGCAGGCCATGGGTTGGCATCGTCGAAACCGTGATCGCTGGCATTTATCTGATCGGTTGCAAAGTGGATCTGGAAATCATATTTTCCGGTGAGTCCCGTTTTGTCGCGCACGAGGGTGCCGAAGCGCGAGGACAATTCCTGTGAAATGTCCTCCGAGGTTGCGCCATGTGCAATCAATTCCATCTGAGTGTCGTTTCCCCATTCATAGACCTTGGGTACGTCGCGATTAGCCCATCTCGCCACCTCATCTGAGCTCGGAGATAGCCCCGTAGCTCTGAGTTTTCCCGGTCTAGAAACCACCAGATCATAAGTGCGCGAGTCGCGGTTCTCCCAGTGCGACTTCAGATTAAATCGCTCCGCCAGCAACGCCTGAAGCATATGCATTTGCTCGAGCTTGCACTTGTCCCTGGAAAGCGCTGCCAATCTCTCATCTGTAATGGAGTCGCCCTTTGCCAACACGTTGAAGGCGGATTGTTGCAGATCGAGGGGAAGGCGATCAACTCCAATCATCCTTTGGTCAACAACATCATAGGCCCAAACGAGAAAGGTTTTGAAGTTCCAACTAACTCCATTGAGGTGGCTGGAACTGAACGGCTCAAAACTCCCGTGAGGTGTGCGACCGTTTTCATTTGGTCCGGTTTGCCTGATTGACGCAACATCGAATTTCATCAATGGCGTGTAGGCCGGAGTTTGCGCAGAGACAACCCCCGCGAAGAGGAGGAAGGATAATGCAACGAAGCGGAATTTCGCGGTTCGACCGGCTGCATGCCGGACGATGAACCATGGGTAGCCTAAGGCAATCATCGAGCAATGATAAGTTATCGCCATGCTTTCTCGACGTCCCCGCATTGTCGGTAACTGAAACATGACCGGTTTTTCTGACTCCGGGTGTATCGTGCCAATTCAGACTCGATCCCGGTTTGAGCGTAAGCGTCATTTTCTGGCCGCCTTGTTTTGGACTGCAAAGGACTCAATGACTCGGCCTGAACGAATAAAGAAGTCTTCCAATTTTTGAGTTCAACGTCCCATGTTCAGGAGCTTTCCGGGGTTATCGTTCACCAGCACGCCGCTCTTGTGCTCGCCGAGGTCAAGCATCAACTCGCGCATCGCTCCGTTGTGCAGCACGTTATTACGGATCACGCAGTTTTCCAGTCCCCGATAGACAATGCCGAAGGAAGGACTCAATGTTCCCGCGTTGTTGTCATCCCAGTATGCCTGCAGGTTGTTGCCCACGCAGGTTACGCCCGTGGATTCCTCCAGCAGAATGTGCGCGGAGTCGTGACTCTCAGCTGCGGCAAACTTGCCGCTGCGCTTGAAGAAGTTTCCGGTAATGCATACTTGCGTGCAGGGCACGCGGCTCTTGCGCAAGGCCAGCCCGCAGGTTCCAGCACGGTCAAAGAAATTCCCGGTGATCTGGTAGCCATCGCCGCCGGTGATGAGCATGTTTTCCTCGTTGTTCCACTCGATGCGATTTGCAGTGAAGGTGACCGAGGCATTTTCCTGACGCGCCGCGAAGCCAGCTCGCTTATTGCCTGAGAACCAGTTGTCCAGCAGGAATCCGTCCCATCCGCGCAGGTTTAGGCCATCGCCTCCGCAATAGGCAAACATTGAATGCCGCACGCTGAAGCACCAGGCGCAGGCCAGATGCGCGCCGTCTCCCGTGAAATGCAGAACCTGACAGCGATCGATGCGAAAGCTGTCTTCATGCGCGCCCCACTTGCTGCGATCCAGCAGAATGCCGTGGATGTTCTTTCCCAGTCCGCCGCCATCGAGAGAGAGTCCTTCCAGCGATACACCTAGGCCGTCCGTCAGGTTGAGCAGGCACTTTGAGTCAGTGCCGATCAATTGCAGTACCGAGCCTCCGGGGTTGCTGTAGTTCCAGGCGGCAACCCCCACCAGTGCTGTTCCCGGTCGCAGGAAAAGCTCGCGCGTCCGATAGATTCCGGGGGGAAGAAATACGCCAGCGCCGTTTTGCCCGGCTGCGTCCAATACTTTCTGCAGGGCCTGCGTATTGTCGCTCTTGCCATCTCCCACTACTCCCCACTTGTGCGCATCCAGAAGCTCGCGCCTGGCAGAATTCTCTTGTGCGCCAAGTGTCGCGCTGGCCAGAAGCATGGAAGCACCACCCAAAATCGCTCCGCGAGTCATATCGCGACGAGAGAACTTCTCTGTTTCGCGCTCAGTCATGGGAAATCTCCTTCGGTTGTTTCAACGGACTTTGACGCTGATTTCAAACCGGTTTCCATTCTAGGGCAACTGAGCGCAGCTGATTCAATCTCTCGAAAATCGTAGAACTCCCGTAAAAACGCCACTCCATCGGACCATCCATGAATGACCGGACTGGGTAGCCCAAATCTCGACCTGTGAGATGGGGCCACGAGCGCACCATGCGTTCCCGGAGTGGCGAGCTGCCCATCGCAGAAGCCTTCTCGCTTCGCGTCTCCTACTTCTTGGGGAGCCGACGGAAGGCGGGATTCCCGAGGTCAGTCGACATGATTCACTCCCCATCATCGAACGATTCGGAAAAGGACATGTGTCGCTGAGTGTCGAACCTTCACATCTACCGCATTGTCTGTGACTCCGAGCAATTGGGGACGCGAGGAAACCGGCGCACGACCAATGCACGGTTCTCACTTGAAGTGTTCACCATATTGAAACTAAAGTATTTATCCGGATCACGCGAAAACCTCCCGATCGGGAGGCTTCTATTCTTTAAACTCTTAAGTTGTTGATTCTGAGTGGTGGCCAGAGACGCTACTGCATTTGCATGTCAATCTTGTATTTATTGGGGAAATGCGATGCGGTTTGGATTGACCTACCCCAAAATCTACCCCAATTTTGCCAAGGCTGCCGTGATTCCATTGCATGCCCATCTCGGCGGCTAGGTACCCGAGATCCTGGAAGTTTGCCACGCCGTAACAGCCACCATTCGGCTTTTAGATGGGACTGGATTCTATCCAGCGATCTCTGCCGTGTCAATCTGCATATAACATTTATTTTCAACAGCTTAAGCGCATAACCGCACGCGGAATACCGCCTAAGCACCTGTATTTACGTGTAAGCCGTCTCAGTTTTGGGTGAATTCTTGGGTGATTAACGGGACTTTGGATGCGCTGCAATGACCGACCGTGGCGCAGTTTGGGTGCTAAATCCTGTTTTTCGCCGTAAAACCGATCAATTTATTCCAGATTAAAATTCCCCCAACAAACGAATAGCGAATTGTTGAGCCAGGAAAATCTCCGCTCCCGCGCGGAAGATCGGAGACAAGCCACCTGACAGTCGAAGGAGCAGCAGTCCTGCGCCGGGCCAGCCTGCGGGAAACGTTGAAAAGCCTTTGCAAGTTGGCCTCGACGAAGTACCAATCATCCAGGGCCGACGCGCATAAATGGACCTAGGTAGCTATATGCAGTAGAGATGTGATTTGGGAGAAGGGGATATGGACAATCCCCTGAAGTATTTTTCTGAGTTGCGCGATCCGCGTGTGGAGCGGAACCGGGAACACTTGCTGGAAGAAATTTTGTTGATAGCAATTGCGGCGGTGTTGAGCGGAGCGGAGAGTTGGAACGACATGGCGGAGTATGGCCAGTCCAAGCAGGAGTGGCTGAAGACGTTTTTGACGCTTCCGTTTGGGATTCCTTCGCACGACACGTTCAACCGGGTGTTTGCGGCTCTGGACCCGGAGGAGATGGAGCGAGGGTTTGCCAACTGGGTTTCGTCGATCGCGCGTCTGACGGCGGGCGAAGTGGTGGCCATTGACGGCAAGGCGTTGTGCGGCACCCGCGAGGGCGGCAAGAAGATCGTGCACATGGTTTCGGCCTGAGCCGAGGGTAACGGCCTGGTGCTGGGGCAGCGCAAGGTCGATGAAAAATCCAACGAAATCACGGCGATCCCCAACCTGTTGAACGCACTGGAGCTGGCCGGCACCGTGGTAACCATCGACGCGATGGGCTGCCAGCGCGAGATCGCCAGTTGCATCATCGAGAAGGGGCCAACTATGTGCTGGCCGTGAAGGAAAATCAGGGCAACCTGCTGGCCGAGGTCAAGGACTCGTTTCAGATGCTTGCCGCCGACGCAGTGATTGAGGACGTGGACTGCGGCCACGGACGGGTCGAGCAACGCAAGTGCTCTGTGATCGGAGATGTGAGTTTGGTCGAAAAAGCTGCGGAGTGGGCGTCGTTGCAGGGATTGGTACGGATCGAAGCGCAACGCTATCACAAGACCACCAGCAAAACCGAACGCGAAATCCGCTACTACATCACCAGCCTCAAGCCCGACACGGCACGGTTGAACCGCGTCGTCCGACAGCACTGGGGGATCGAAAACAAACTCCACTGGGTACTCGATGTGGGCTTCGGTGAAGACCTCAGCCGCAAAAGGGCCGGCCATGCCGCGCAGAACTTCTCCCTCCTCAATCGAATCGCCCTCAACACCCTCAAACAGGAAAAATCATCCCTACGAGGGATCAAAGGAAAACGACTCAAAGCCGCTCGGGATCATCCCTACCTGCTCAAATTACTCGGGATCTGAATGCATCGGCCCTGACCAATCATCGTTATTCCGAACCAACCCCATTGGGCTGGACTAATATTGCTCTGGGGCATCGCGGCCAGACTCAACGAAGCGGGCGGCGGACGTTACGCAGCGGCACCGGTCATCTTGCTATCGATCTGGCCATGCGAGTATTCATCCCGCGAACACTCATCCGCGGGTTGATTCGAATAGAAACCAGATTCTGCGCTAGCCTTCATCGATCTAATTCCCAAGGAGGCTAGCAGTGGCCACATCTCCAGCATCATCGCAAAGCACATACACCGCCCGCATGCTCAGAAGCAATGCCTTGTCGTCTTCGCGCAATTCGCTCAACTTGTCGGGCACTGGGCCGCCCCCCTAAAGTGAGACAGCTAGAGCGGAACCAAAGTAGCTATATCCCGAATTCCCGACTCGGGTTAAATTGGATTCGGCGATTTCCGCGAAGCGAAGAAGATGGCACAGCCCATTTCGGATGATTTGCGCACCCGGATACTGGAAGCCTTTGAGGCAGGAGCAGGATGTCTTCGTGTTTTGGCAACTCAGTTTCGCGTCAGTTGGGGATATTGCAAGAAGATCCGTATGCAGCAGGTGCTCAGTGGCGAGAAAAAGCGTCCGCCGCAACGGCGGCATGGGCCTGTCAGCCGCATGACAGCGGAGGTTCAGCAGCAGGTGCGCGATTGGGTGGGTGCGCAACCGGACCTTACGGAAGTGGAACTGTGCGAGCGACTGGCGGGGATCGGAGTTAAGGCTTCTCGGAGCCTGATGGGCCGTCTGTTGCGGCGGATGGGCCTACGGCTTAAAAAAAACTCTTCACGCGGCCGAGCGAGACACCGAGGCCAACCTCGAGCGGCGCAAGCAGTTCCTCGCGACAGTGGCTGCGATCTCGGTAGAAAAGCTGAAGTTCCTCGACGAAAGCGGAGTGACCACGCAGATGACCCGGTTGTACGGGCGAGCGCCGAAAGGCGAACGCGTGAACGAGGCTACTCCTGATGGCCGCTGGCAGGTATTAACCACCCTGGGCACCATGAGCCTGGAGGGCATGGAAGCAGTGATGACGGTCTCTTCGGCCACGGATGGCGATGTGTTTCGCGCTTATGTGGAGCAAGTATTGTGTGCCACGTTGCATCCTGGCGATGTTGTCGTGATGGATAATCTGAGTGCGCACAAGGTGGTCGGTATCCGGGAGTCGATCGAGGCATGCGGTGCGCAACTGCTTTATCTGCCGCCTTACTCACCGGACCTGAACCCTATCGAGAAGGCCTGGTCCAAGTTCAAACAGTTCTTGCGCTCGGCCAAGGCGCGGACGGCCGAAGCCTTGGACCAAGCTATCACCGAAGCTCTCAAAACCATCACTCCAGATAATGCCGACGCATGGTTTCGTTCCTGCGGCTATCGGGATACAGCTACTGTGGCTTCGCTCTAAGAACTCATCCGTTAATAGAGACCGTTTGTCTCCAGCAGATGATCGCGCAGGCAAGAGATAGCAGTGCAAAATAGGAAGAGCCTTCCATTGGCAGCCCGTGCGCAACACATAAACGATGGCCGAGAAGATTTGGCGTGCTGGCATCGGCTTGCGACCGCCGCCAGGCTTGCGAAGATAAGCGCGATCCGCTGACCGCTGCGGTGCAGGAATCAATGGCTCAATCTTCGCCCAAAAAGCATCCGAGACAGTCCACGACTTGATCTGAGGCATCCTGAGATATATTTTCGTCCAGCGGGTACGTCGCAATACCTGATGGTTATCGCGGGGAACCAGGATTGACACTATTTACGGATAAGCTCTAAGTGGTCTGAAGGGGAAAGAACGAGGCCACGCGCATCACCATCGGCCCCAGCGTTTCGTCGCGGACGTAAAAGTAATAATGCGTCAAGCGGCTGCGTTGGCGAGTCAGAATGCGGTAGTTCGGATCGTTGGTGGCGAAGCGAGGAACCGAGGAGCGGAAGGTCTGACCCTGCTCCATACGTTTCAAAATGAAGTACACGCCATGCCGCCCGGCCCGTTCCATGCGGCATAGCGCAGGCCGGACGTAATCCTCCTTGCGCACCTTCGGCTCAGCCCACTCGATGGGGGCGTGGTTGCGGGCAAACGCCTCCACCCATGCCTGATAATCTTTGGACCGGCCCGACAGCACTTCCTTGCCGATCACCGGTTCGCCGACCACGTTGTCAAAGAAATACGCCACCTGAGCTGACCGGGACAGGCCGCTCAGATAACCGTTGATCACCACCCGGTCAAAACAGTGGTATACAAAGAGCAGCAGGCTGCCAAACAGCCTTGTGCAAGTCTCCACCGGTCGCCCTCCTCTGTTCTCGCTTTGACAACAAGATCATCGGACGGGCGGCCAGCGGGGTCAAATTTCAAATATTTTTGGCTAGAGTTTACCCGCGTCCTTGGAGGAAACAACGCGAACGTTGCATCGCAGGCTGGTCTATTTACGCTATTGAGGCAAAATATGCGCGCGGGACTGCCTTCGAAGGGCCTGAAAATCTCTGTGATACCAATTTGACAACAAACATAGAGTAATGGCACCCTTGTCGTAGAGGGTGAAAAGATGCGCAAGCCGTCCTCATTGAGTCCCTGGTTCACGGTGGAACAGCTTGTTGCCTGGGTCAAGGAGGCTCCGGACAAAACGGCCTATCAGCGACGGTTGGCGATCTGGCTCACCCATGCCGGGCCATTCGCTGCGCATCGCGTGGCCGACCTACTGGCGGTTTCAACGCAGGCGGTTTGGAAATGGGTCAGCGAATACAACACACTTGGTCCCACCGGACTCGACCGCAAAGGGCGAGGCGGAAGACGCTGGGGGCTGATGAGTTTGGATGAGGAACGAGCCTTCCTTGCCGAGCATCTTGCGCAGGCTGAAAACGGCGACCTGCTCACCGCCAAACAGCTTGCTTCCGCGCTCCAGAAAAAGCTCGGGCAAGAGGTTTCCATCGACTACATCTACGGCTTGCTGCATCGTCACCAATGGCGCAAACTAACTCCGCGTCCTCACCACACCAAGCAGGACGCCGCGCTTGCTGAAGCCTTTAAAAAAAACTTCCACACACGCTCGAAACCATAGCCCAAAGCCTTCCTTCTGGTACTCGGATGCGTCTTCTATTTCAAGATGAGGGACGCTTTGGACGCATCAGCGACGCACGAAGCTGCTGGGCGCCGCTGCCGTTGCGGCCTTCGGTGAGCAGTCAATTGGTCCGCGAATATATTTACGCTTACGTGGCCGTGAGTCCCGCCGATGGGCAAATGTCTTCGATGATTCTGCCCTGGGTCGATGCCAGCTTGATGAGTATCTTTCTGGCTCAGACTGCGGCGCAATTTTCCAACGAGTATTGTGTCATGTTTTTAGATGGAGCCGGTTGGCATAAGGCGCATGAACTGACCGTGCCGCGGAACATGAAATTGCTTGCCCTGCCGCCCTACTCGCCGGAGTTGAACCCTTCTGAACACGTCTGGGAGTACATTCGCGAGAACGACATACGCAATCAAATCTTCAACACCTTGGACGAGGTCATGGATGCAGTTGAGACCAGCCTGCGCCATTTGCACGAAGCGCCAGAGGAACTTCGCTCCATGACCGCCTTCCCGTGGATCTTCGAAAAGGCGGCTTGATTACTCTATGGTTGATGACAAATTGGTATGAGTACGTTGCAGCGTTGGGAAGCAAATCGCTGGCTAGGATCACACTTCCCGTATCAGAGGCCCCCAAGACCGGGCACTGCATAATTCGAACCTGCGACTTCCACAGTGGGAAAATATACTTCGCTGCACTGCTGTTCGGTAATGTAAGCTTGCTGCCTGCAAGTCCATTGCCAGGTTATAGTAGCGACGTTTATCAGAACGGCAGCATTCATCGAGATATCAAGCCGGACAACATGAAGCTTGACGCAGAAGGAGCCAGACCTAACACTTACGCTGCAGGATCCGCTCGATGCGAAGCAACTGCGCTAGGGCCTGACTTCGCATCCGGAAGATGATCTAGGTCGACGGTTCAAGTTAAGGCCGACTGGCGATTTTTGGCAGGGGAGGACCGAGGAGAAGCGGATGCGGCGTGGCCGGGTCGAATGGCGCCGGCTTCAATGTTGTTGTTGGCAGGCTTGGTGCGGAATCTCCCCCGCACGTGAGAAAGTTCACCACAACGTCCCGCGCCGAGCGTAGGGGCACGACTTCCCAGAATCGGACCTCGGGCAACCCAGCCTCGGGCTGCTCAAGGCAAATCGTTGCAAGGTGCATCGGAGTCGCCGCCCACTGAGCGAACCACCAGCGAGAACACTCCGCAAAGCCTTCCATCGATATCCTGAAATCCAACGCTCCTGGGCGGCTGAGACTGAAGGAGAACTGGCTCAATTCTGCGGATAGACCATGTCCTGTCGCCTTGATATAGGCCTCCTTGAGTGTCCACAACGACCAGAAACGCGTCGGTCGATCTTCGGGAGGTAACTGCATAAGCTCCTCTACTTCGAGGGAAGAAAAGTATCGCTGCGCAACTTCCAATGGCGCGGGGCGATGCACATGTTCGACATCCACGCCAACCACGCGATTTGTAGCAGTGCAGAGAATTGCAAGCCCATCGGTATGTGACAGATTGAACTCAATTCGTCCCAACCTGGAAAGCGCATGGTGCAGGAGGGGCTTGCCGTTGCGCCCCTCGCTAAAAGTCAGTCGGGAAGGTTCTTCGCCCGCGATTTGTCCTATGACAGATCGCACTAAAGCATGAGAGACGAGGTAGGTGTGCCGGTCCCCCTCAAATAGGAAACGGCGCCGTCGTTCGCTCTCCGAGGCGGAGAGTAGCGACGCGTATTGCCGCAGCAACGACTCGTCGCGACACTGGTCCAGGCGAGATACCCACACATTTACACCGGTGAGACAACTATCGAGATCAGGTAACCATTCACGTTCAGACATGGGTTCGGACACGATCCTTTCTGGCGATCCCAGAATTATCTCGCAAGCGCGGTGACAGGGAGGTCAAGCAGTGACCGCACGGGTGATTCGCTGTCCTTGCAAAGTGCCGTCAGTTCGGATTTCAGCGACATAGCGGGCGGTTAGAGCGCCAAAAAGCGAAGCTAGCCTGCGAATGCCTGGAGACCTCGGGAGACCGCTGCTTCATGAGCACTAGCTTCTATCTTCGTCATCTTGCTCTGAAGAAAACCATTGCACATCTCAATGTACCGATCCATGGGCATGAGCGGGCGGGATACTGCATCCATGTTCCTCTGTGAAAAAACTCCCGCAGAGGCCAATTCCAAGCCGGCCTCGCGAGCTGAGTTCAACACTTCATGCGCCAACCCACTGGCGCCGGCGAATGCACTCATTGCCTCTGAGTGCGGACGCAGCAGCGCGCCGGCATAGAGAAATCCCATACCGGTGCATATCAATCGAACCTGCGAGAGCAGCGCGTCGAAATTGTCCATTTCCCACAGGCCGCATGAAGATACGAGAGCAATCTTGCGCTCGACAGCGCCTTGCCGCGCGGGATGTGAGCTATGCCCTTCATTCACCGAAAAAAAAGGCTCGATCCCGGTTACGGTGCGGTCAAGGATCGTCTGCATTGGACCGGGAAGTCCCCAGCAATAGACTGGGCTTGCAAGTATCCAGACATCGGCAGCCTCCATTTTTGGACTCAACCACTGCATATCGTCCCTTTGGAAGCATTGCCCCGGTTTATGGAACCAGCAGCTGAACTCACCTTTGCAGGTTTTCAGTTCAAGCTCGTAGGCGTGAAACTTTTCGACTACAGCGCCGGATTCCTTGAGCCCTTCCAACAGCCGGTTGAGAATCGTCGCTGTTCTGCCTGAGTCCTTCTTCGCGCTACCATTAATCGCAACGACTTTCATAGATCTCCATTCATACGCTGAAATTGCACCCGCTCAGTGCGCTGGCATTTCAATGACCTTTACCGCGAACAAGTGTTAAATCGCCTGTTCACCCCGAACTATTTGAGCTTTCCATGCGCCGTCTGTTCAGATAACTTTGCCGTCTCTGGGTGGAGGCCTCACGGTCTTCTGAGCAGCCTAAGAACTTTTCCTCATAGGCTTCCGGGTTGCTGAATGCGAGTAATCGTTCAATAAGGGAGAGGCTCGGCGCCCTGCATTCGGCTTCTGCAAAAATCTCTTGGAACACGAGCAATCTGTTGCGTGTACTCACCTCGTCCGCCAATTCTCGTGCTGCGGAAGTCAAGTCCTCTGGAGCGACAGTCTGGGGTTGAAATGCTCGTCCCAGGCCGTGATGAGTTACGCGCAGCGCATTAAATGGCTGGTCGACGGCGAACGGAATGACGATCGCCGGAACAGCGGAGAGAATGGCCTCTTTCAACGAACCCAGACCGCCATGCGTGATCATCACTGCAGCGTGGCGCAATATTTCAAGCTGCGGCACGCTCTTGCGCAACAGAACGTTCCTCGGCAGAATTCCAAATGTTGTCTCTTCTACGTGACCGCCTGCCGCGATTACAAGCTGAAACTCGCTATCGTCGGCAAATGCGTGCAGCACCGTCTCCAGAGCATGGCGCGCGTTTTCATAATCGGAACTCTGTGTTCCAAACGAGCAATAAACAAGGCGCTTGTTTCGATCGATCCATTCCCAGGAAAACGGCACACGCCTGCGCAGCTTCGCGACGCTCGGTTCGACATAGTACCGTTCCACCGCGGCTGGCCAGGCATGCGGCAGATCGAATTCTTGCGGACACAGGATCGCCTCGGGAACTCCCGGGCGCGGCAAAGCTATGCCACTGTAGCAGTCCGTAAATAAGGGACTCATTTGCAGCACTCGACAGCCGATGCTCTGCAGGGGGTCCGCCCAATCCTGAGGAGAACCATGATGGTCCACAAAGCTTTCTAAAACCATCACTCCCGTGTCGACAATAAGGAGGCCGGGACGCATCGCTGCTATCTGCTCTCTTTCGTCGCCCAGAATAGTCCTTCCCTCTGCGCGCAACCTTCGGGTGGCAGGCTGGTAGAGCGTCCGACCCGCACGCTGGGTCTCGAACAGTGAGCCGGTTTCACTTTCCTCTCTAGACAAGCTCAGCAGCGGGCTGAATTTGAAGCCTTGCATTTCACAGTCTTTGCGAAACTCCGGCAACGTCAAATAGAAAACTTCATGTCCACGCTCCAAAAGCCCCCTCGCAATGCGAAAGGTTGGTAGCAGGTGGCCTGGCTCCGGCAACATCAGGAACACAATTCGTGCCATTTCATCAAATCTCCTTCCGGTTTCTAGAACCCGCTATCAACTTTGCAGAAGGCCGCCTCAACCTGCCTACGAGGTCACCTGGTGCTCACTTCTTCAAGACCTCTTCGGCCTGACACCAAAGCAACGTCAGGTTTGATACCGAATGCCTGCTCGATCAACTGTGCCGCGAGTGTGAGCCCGCCCCTTGCGGTGATTGCCTTGCTCAGCCGAAGTGCGTTTTGCCCGTAGGTAGAATCCCCCAAGACTTCGTGAACCAACTCCGCGAGATTTTCCGCCGTCACCTGTTGCGCAGGAACAAACCTGCCCGTTTCAGTGTGAGCAACTCGGGCAGCAACGCCGGGTTGATCATTCGTCACCGGAATCGCTACGATAGGTACGCCGTTGGCTAGTGTCTCGAGCACGGTGTTCAGACCTGCGTGCGTAATGCACAGCGCTGCACGTTTCAGTATTTCGATTTGCGGAGCGCGCGCCACGACGATCGCATTTTCGCGTAATCCGGCAAGTCGATTCGGATCGACGTTGGGGCCCACCGGCATGACCAATTGCACGTTAGGAATCCTTCGTACCGCCTCCGCAATCGTGGAGAACACTTCTTCAATGCCGTTTTGCAGAGTCCCCATTGAGGCATACACCAGCGCTTCACCGGTCAGCCGGTCCCAAGGAAACTCACAGGGAATGCGCCCGACGCCATCGTTAAAAGGGCCGCTGTGATGAAATTGCTTCGGCCAGACTGCTCCATCAAAATCGAACTCTCTCGGAACCTGAGTGACCCATGCAAGCTTTGAAATTGTCGCCAGAGGATCGGCCCAATCAATGTCCAACCCCATTTGCTCCGCGTAGGCTTTCCCTGCCGCATTGCCGATCTTGATGGTCTGCTGGAACCGCCGTACCCCTTCACGATTTCGCGCCAATGCCTCCGGAGTGTTGGCGTGCGGCCAATCGTAGATGCACAGAGGCGTGTTGCCCGACATGTCGAAGTGCAGAGCGCATGACACATTCACATACGGCAAGCCAAGATACAGAGGGACCAAACCAAGCTCCGACTGAATTTGATCGATCACTACGGCATCGATGGCTTCGGTTCTAAACAGGCGAGGCAAATCGCGAAAGGCCGATTGCATAGAACAAGCAATCAGCCAAAATGTGGAGGCCATGGCTTCATCGCCCTGCATATTTCCAACGCGCTGGGTCGTTGGGATCGTTGAACCGCGCGGACAGTCGCGTTCACAACACGGGACAAAAGGCAATCCGGCGGCATGGGCGAATGGTTCAGCATCGAGCACCGAAACCACTACAACCTCGTGTCCACGTGACATCATCGCGCGGGCCAGCGTAGTCATAGGGTTCAAGTGCCCGGAGCCGCAAGCTGGCAAGAAAGCGATCTTCACTGTAGTCTCCTCGTCCTGCAATAATGGAAACATATCCACTGGTCCAGCTAGACGCTATGTCTATTCAGACCCATGCGCGCCCTATACCATCACGCACCGCAAGATAACTGAGTTAGGCGCCATGTGTTACCGGTCGCTGCTGTTTTATCTTCTCGGTTAACTTAGCAAGAACATCTCCTGGGCCAGCCTCTCTGAAGACGGTTGCTCCGCCGGCGAGCATGTGGTCGACGCTCTCGGTCCATAACACTGGGCTGCTAATTTGCCGTGTGAGAAGCATGCGAACGGTCTTGGATGGGTCTCCCCACGGGTAGGGCCGACCGGTAACATTCGAAATAACGGTCGCATTTAACGGAGCGAAGGTGAACGAATCCAGAAACTTGCTGAAGGTGTTCGCCACATCCGCCATATAGCGGGAGTGAAAAGCAGCGCTAACCTGAAGAGGCAGAAACAACTGCGCGCCTGCTTTTTCGAATACCGGTCTCGCGAGATTGATATCGCTGACTGTGCCGGAAATGACCGTCTGCAGAGGGGAGTTATAGTTGGCCACATCCAAGGTTGACAGGCCGTTATCCCTAAGAATCTGAGCAATCTGTTCTCCCGTTAATCCGACAACGGCAGCCATGCCGCCGTTCTTGATCCGGCTCATTAAATCGCCGCGCCTCTGCACCAACCGCAAGCCGGTCAGAAGATCGAATACGCCGGCAGCCAAGAGAGCGTTATACTCGCCGAGGCTGTGACCGGCAAAGAAGCTGGGCCGGTCTCCGTCGGCGATAGCTTTGTAGTAATAGAGCGCATTGACCAGGTAGAGGCAGGGCTGCGTGTACTGCGTTTCGTTGAGGCGCTGCGCGGGCGCTTCCAGGCACAACTTGCGCACCGAGTATCCGAGACACGTATCGATTTCGTGTTCGCGCGAGGCAAACTCCGGCACATTGTCGAACAACTTTTCGCCCATACCGTGCCGTTGCGAACCTTGACCAGGAAATAACATTGCCAGCATGGTAGCTTCTCCTTAGGCCTTCGCACCTTGCTCCCGATGACACGAAGGCCATATTTCTGTTTCGTGATAACGTTCTTGTTCCCGCGCCGTGACGAGAGCAAAGT
>Ga0302320_10007674_pt1 | contig 23693 bp, 17 predicted proteins | sample Bog_T0_3_FD_202130 | JGI IMG/M metagenome (GOLD analysis project Ga0302320, IMG submission 202130) | Peat permafrost microbial communities from Stordalen Mire near Abisko, Sweden - Bog_T0_3 | ecosystem: Environmental > Terrestrial > Soil > Wetlands > Peat | place: Sweden: Abisko, Stordalen Mire... | reverse complement strand
GGCCGAAGAGGGCGTGTCGAGCGGTATGAATCGAGTGCGCAAATCCACGCTGCCATTTTCTTTCCTGCACCACGCGGGACTCTTTTTTTGATCCGTAGTGTCACTGTATTACGCGGGGTTCAGTAAAGGTTGTCACTTGGAGCGATGAAGGGATCCTCGACGTTGGCGATTGCTTTCTTTCTGGCATTGGTCGGACTGGCAATGGCGATCTATCTGATCTCAATCCGAAGCTCGGCACATTCACACTCTGAATCCTATACGGAGGCAAACATGACACTGAGTTGCGGCAACGGGATCGTCAATATACCCGGCAATCACTCGGTTGACCAGACGGTGGAAAGGCTTAAAGGGATACTGGAGGAGAAGAGTCTCAAACTTTTCGCGCTGGTCGACCACAGCGGAGAAGCAGAAAGAACTGGCATGAAAATGCCTCCCTCCAAGCTGTTGATCTTTGGAAGCCCCAAAGCTGGGACTCCAGTCATGCTGGCCGCCCCCAGCATCGCCATCGATCTCCCGCTGAAGGTTCTGGTATGGGAAGATAGTCACGGAAAAGTCTGGCTTTCCTACAACAGCCCGGCCCACTTACGGGAGCGGCATACCGTCCCGCCTGATCTGCTACAAAACATTGCGGCGGTGGAACCGCTGGTAGCCGAAGCAGCCGAGTAGCCTGGTTCCATTTGGGATTTCCTCAGATGAAGTACAGGTTCGGAAGTAAAAAAGGCCGGTCAGCCGTCCATTCGGAAAAGCGTTCGATTGCCGTGCTGGCCGCTTTGGGGTGGAACAGCGACGACGATATAAACTGATTTCTGAATGAATTCATCAACGGATCAGCAAATCGAGGAGCTTCAGACCGCGCTCAAGGTGGTCCGTGAGAACGAGAACAGGTGGATGGAAATCTCCGCCGAGTTCTCCACTGATCCTGAACAGATGGAGCAGTGGTCCAGCACCGCGAAGCTCAGGCGGATCGAAGTCGAGCGGATCGAGGCGCTTTTGGCCGGGGCGGCGGAGTCTTGTGGCCTGGCGCAGCCGGGGTGCAGGAAGACGGTTGAAGCGAAAGGCAGAATGGGAGAGACGGCATGAACGAAGCGGAAATGAAAGCCGAGTTGGAGCGTCTGCAAGCAGAGAACGCAAAGCTCAAGAGCAAGAATTCAGCAGGGTTGAGTCTCAAGGTCAGCGAGAAAGGCGCCGTATCCCTTTACGGAATGGGGCGTTTCCCCGTCACCCTCTACAAGGAACAGTGGCTTCGCATTCTTGCCAGCGCTCCTGAGATCGAGGCGTTTATCCGCGAAAACGATAGCAAACTCAAGACCAAAGAGTAACGACATCCATAACATCCTTCTGAGTTGCTCCTCGAGTAGTAAGGCGATTTGGCGACATCTGAAAGTCCCGGCGCGTGCCTTTTCGCGATTTCTTTATCAACTGTTCACACCAACCCAAAATTCAATTTACACCTGGCTGTTATTCCACAGCTGTGCACATTCCCCTGCCGGCTTGCCATCTTCCCAAGCAGTAACTGAAGTGCGCCGGCGTAAATCTCTCTTGCAAGAATCTATGACCCCATGGAGGAAAAAAGCATCGCAGTGAATGGATGAAGACCCGTTGTCAAGGGCACTGGCCATTCTGTAACTTCAGGAAAGTGCTGGCGTACAGCCGCAGGAACTGCGCCGGACAAGTCGTGGCTGCAGAACGATTTGTTGAGTATGTTTGGAGGAAGCCGGCAATTGGTTGTCCCGTTCCTTGAGTAATCGGCCGAAGAGAATCTCCGCAGCCCGCCGTCCAATCTCTTCGGCCGGCTGCTGAATCACGCTGACCGATGGGCGGACTGTCGAGGCCAGCTCAAAATCGTCGAAGCCTAACAGTGCGATGGATTGGGGCACGGCAATGTTAAGTCCCTGCAACACCTCGAGAGCATAGATTGTGGTGCTGTTCTTGGTCGCAAAAATGGCATCTGGCGGATGCGGCCCGTCGAGCAGACTCTTGATCGCGCATTCGGCGGACTTGTAGTCCTTGACTGAAGTGTCCAAGATGCAGGCCAGACCCGCGGATTCGACCGCCTTGCGGTATCCCTTTATCCTTTCGCGAATCGTGTACAACGTGCTTTCTCCGGTAAGACAAACAATTCGCTTGGACCCATGATCTATCAGATGCTGAGTGGCGGTCATCGCGCCTTTGAGATTGTCAACTACTACGGAGACAATCGACGAATTGGCGACCGGGCGGTCGATGGCTACAACCGGCAAGGCGGCTCGATCGAGCAGGTGGCGTAACTCAAGGCTTTGCGAATTGGCAGGTACAATGATCAGCCCATCCACGCGATGGCGTATGAGAACATTCAGGTTGTCGATCTCCGTGCGCGGGTCGTTGGCCGTAACCATCACGATAAGAAGCGAGTCATGAAGGCGCGTCATAGTTTGTATGGCTTCCGCGCAACTTGAAAAGAAGGGATCCGCGATGCTGGGAATGACCAGGCCGATCGTTTTGGTGCGACGGCCTTTGAGGGCGCGTGCCGCCTCATTGGGCGTATAACCGAGGGTTTCAATCACGCGACGCACATGGACCAGTGTCTTTGGACTGACTCGATCGCCGCCATTGATGACGCGCGAAACAGTGGTGGTGCCTACCCCAGCTTTCCGGGCTACCTGGCTGAGAGTTGGATGCAGACTCTTCTTAGTCATTTGGCTGTGGTGGCAGAGAATGCCAGTGCTAGTTTATAAGTCTATGCTTTCTGTTCTGGAAAGTTAAGCACGCTGCAAAAGAAGTTGGCAAAGCGATTCCTGGTTTGTATCTTTTGTGGTATCGTTTCCATGAAGCCGATGCGCGCGGGCATTCTGTCTGCTGGCGGGATCGCATCGGATGGTATTGTGTGCGCACATTGCCGCCGGGTAACGACCTCATACGGAACTTGAACTTCGGGAGGGCAGTAGATGAAAGCGTTAGTCAAGAGCAAAGAGCAACCGGGGCTTTGGCTGGAAGAAATCGCAGAGCCAGCTATCGGCATCAACGATGTATTGATAAGAGTGCGATACACCGGCATTTGCGGGACCGATGTGCATATTTTCCAGTGGGACGATTGGGCGCAGAAGACGATTTCGGTCCCCATGACCATTGGGCATGAATTCGTGGGTCAGATTGTCGCCGTCGGGTCGAACGTAAGCGATTTCTATCCGGGCGACATTGTGAGCGGCGAGGGCCACGTGGTCTGCGGGCGTTGCCGGAATTGCCTTGCGGGAAGACGGCATCTCTGCGCCCACACCCAGGGTGTTGGCGTGAATCGTCCCGGCGCCTTCGCTGAATTCATTGCCCTGCCGATGACCAATATCTGGAGGCATGATCCGAAGATCAATCAGGAAGTGGCGGCGATCTTCGATCCCTTCGGCAACGCAGTCCACACCGCTCTTTCATTTCCAGTGCTGGGCGAAGACGTGCTGATTACCGGAGCCGGCCCCATCGGCATCATGGCGATTCCGGTCCTGCGCCACTCCGGAGCAAGACACATTGTCATCACCGACATGAATCCATTTCGACTGGAATTGGCCAGGAAGATGGGTGTGACTTTGGCCGTGAACCCGACCGAAACATCGATCTCAGAGATACAAGAACAACTGGGAATGCAGGAAGGCTTCGATGTTGGGCTGGAGATGTCCGGCAATCCGGAGGCTCTGCGGGGGATGATCGCCAACATGAGTCACGGAGGAAAGATCGCAATTCTTGGCATCCCAGCCAAAGAGATGACGTTTGATTGGCGTCAGGTGATTTTCAATATGTTGACGATCAAGGGCATCTACGGGCGCGAAATGTATGAGACCTGGTACAAGATGTCAGTGCTGCTCGAATCGGGCGTCGATATATCGCCGGTTATCACGCATCAATTCGCTTACAGCGACTTCCAACATGGTTTTGACGCGATGATTTCCGGACAAACAGGCAAGGTGGTTCTTGATTGGACGAGTCTCGCTTGATGAGGCCATGCAAAGTGGCGCTTTCTTCAGGAAAACGCCACTTTGTCGAATGGGCTCAGGTTTCCGATAACTATAGGTCGCGACACCTAAGCCTTACTACCACCCTGCGCCTTTTGACTACAGCTTGTCGGGCACAAGGGTCATGGAAAACACCACCACATTCCGATTGCTGGGCAAGCTGACGCTGCGAACCGTCTTATTCCCGTCAAGAGCGAAGGAGTAAGCGTTGACATAGAATCTGTTACTGTCTTGGGTGCCGTCTCCCGCCAGACGATAAGTCATATCCGCCGCCACAGACTCCCCTGCAAAACCTCCAGGCGCCGCCCAGTCGCTCAGACTCTGGATGAACGAAGAGGATGTGCCGTCGGAGTAGTTTACGGTGAAGGTTTGCAGTTCCTGGCTTCCGTCAACGGCCAAAGCGAGGATCTTAAGACTGGCAAATTTGCCCGGCGGAAGCGCAACCGTCTTGCTGGTGACCGCGTCGGCTGCGTTCGGCGGTCCCAGCTTGAAGACAACTCCGGCTCCTACCTGCTCAGAACCAAGCTGTTGTTTGGAAAATGCGTAACCTCCGTTGTCCAGGCTGTCTGCCGCCGCGAATTTCGAGCCGTCGTTATAAATGCCAGCGACGTTATAAGCCGAAGATAGATCGACCGGCACTGTTCCGGTCAAAACCGGGGTCACCATCACCGTGGCGGTAGCGGTGTGCGATACACTGCCCGCCACCGCATCAATGGTGACTGTCGTTGTAGCCTGGGCCGCGGAATTGCTCGCTGTCAAGGTCATGGTACTGAGTCCGGCGGTGCTGGCTGGGCTAAAGGTGGCTGCCACTCCCGGCGGAACTCCCAATGCGGTGAGATGGACATCTCCTTTGAAACTGCCCATCGGTAGCACCACGACCCTGGTTGTAGCAGTCCTCCCTTGCGGGATTGAAACCTTGGCCGGCGATGCAGAAATCGAAAAGTCGCTGGGTCCGGCATGGTTCGAGGGAAGCACATCATAGAGTGGTTGTACCGCTCTCACTTCCGGATTCTCATCGGCCACCGAGATGGCCAGAATGCGAATCTTATCGTTATCCGGCAACATGATGGTCTTGGCCGCTGGGGCCAGGTCGATCGCATACCCATACAGATACGAATAGGCGTAGGCGACATTCTGTCCCGATGCGTTGTGGTAGTGATTGGAATACCACGCCAGATTCGCGCGTTTGATGTAGCCCGGCTTCAAGCCTGTCATCTCACCGTAGCTGTCATGCGCGGTGTCTTTCGAACTCCATTGCCGATCATCCCACTGCCCGATGAATCCGCCCCAGTCCTGAACATTGAGTTCGGTTGTTTTGTTGCCAACTTCAAAAGCCGCATTCTGATCGCCATCGGCAGATGCCGCCAGCACATAGACGCGATTGTACGTGCCCGATGGCAGATTGATCGTCTGCCCCCTGGCCACAATCGCATTGGGAGTGCCAGTCTTGGCCTGAGCCAAATTGAACCGGACATCATTGAACAGGATTTGTGCGGGCAGTATCTCTGCCGGCAGGGCATTGCCCTTCCCGTCGAATCCGCCGGAAGAATGGTCACCGTGATTGCTGGCGGTTGCCAGGTCATAGGAAAGCACGACGGGCTGAGACCGCACATCCTTCACTTTGGATGCGGGCGCAGACAATCGGACAGCGAAGGTGCGGGGCTGATAGGCGCCGAACGATGTGACCAATGCGCCTCCGCTCAAGGTCGCCTGGCCCATCGGCTGTTCCTGTCCGTTCACTTCACGCGCGCTGGTGAGGGGCGCAGCAAAGGAGAGGCGAACATTGGATTGGGGTTTGCCATCAAGTTCTACCAGGCGCACGATGGTTTCGTCGCTAAGTTCCGCTTTCTTCAGAGCCAAAACCCGTATACGCGGGTTACTAACTTTCAGCAAGGAGAAGGTTGCTCCCAGCGTGCCTGCGTGCTTCGAGGTTTCGAAGGCGATAAGTGGAGCATTCAATCTCTGCGCCTGCCAGTCGGTTTGCGATTCACGCCAGCCTGCAGCGTGGCCGGCGATGCCATAAACAAACTCGTGGTGTCCAATATCCTGCGTAGCCTCGTCCTGATAGCCTCCGGCTGTGCCTGGAGTACGAATCAATGTGAGGCGAATGGTATGATCGTTCGGCTTATCGGATCCATTCTTGCAATCCGTAAGTATTGTGGCCCCGAATTCACCGCCCATGTCAGTCAAGTCAATCCACTGGTGCGACGGCACTTCGAACTTCTTCGGCTCCGCCGTGGGACGATCGATGGTGCCGATGTCCCAGTTATATGTGGCCATCTGGTTCGAGGCGGTGAGCGGAAAGACCACCTTGAGATTCGATTCCCTGGTGTTCCAGTCAATGACGTTGCTAAACTCGACGCGCTTACCGGCATCGCCCGCCGCAAGGCTGATAGTCTGAACGAACCGCGACCCGGCTATCTCGCGGGTAACTTCTATCGCCACCCGCACCGGGCCGTCTTCGATGACCCGAATCTTTGCAGGGCCCGAGACGAACGCCTTCGGCGCCGCCTGCTCCTGTGCCCAATCCATATTCCAGGCCGGCCAACGCGCGGGATTGTCGTAAGAGATGGCGAGGCGCGCGGGAGCTGCAAGCAGTTCCTTGCCAAGCGACTTATCGTAGATGCTGGAGACATCTCCGCCTTCATTCAGTCTCACACGGTAATACTCGTTCTCCAGTCCGTCCTTTGAGACTTTCAAGGGCGACGAGGAAGCGCCTCCGCCTGCACCTGGCTGCACATCATAAACCGCATAGCCAACCGACGGCGCACTGGCCAGGAAGATAACTTTGCCATCCGAAATCTGCGCCGGAACTTGCTTTCCGTCCGGAGCCGTTACATGGGCGGCCTTGGGAATACCCCCTGGGAAGCTGATGCTGGCTTCCACGATGTCCTGGCGTCCCACGTTCAGCGGGTTGAAGACAACCAAGGGCACTCCTTTGGTTTCCGTATTCATTCCCGCAGAGACGGCTTCGACAGCGTTGTTCAACACGCCGGCGAACTGATTCATCGCGATCACATCATCGTTCCATGCGAACTCGTAGGATTTGGGAGTCGCGGTTCCGGCCGCGAGGTCGTGGAAATGTGCGCCCATCGCCAATGTCCATGCGTCGTTCAAGCGCTGCAGTGGATATGATCGCGCCCCTAGCCACTCCGCGGCAATCGACGACTTCTCTGCCGCATCGGCCAGCAGTTCTTGTTTCCTGATCCATCGCTTCTGGTAGGCTTGCGAGGTCAACGACCCGGCGGAGTGATTGGTTAACTCCATCTCGCCCGTATAACGCGGGAGCCCGGCTTCCTCTGCGGGCGTGATATTGAGGAACATCTGGTCGGCGGTTGCGGAGATCACATGCACCGGGCCATCGCCCATCTTTACCGCAGGCCACTCAGGATGCGGCTGGCCGGAATCAAAGAACTGCCCCTGCGGCGGCAGACTGGCGCTCCCTTGCGTCACAATTGCTTCCAAACGCTTCACCGACTCTTCATCCGGAGTCCCGCCAATGTCGCCTGTTCCATAGTAGTGATAGTCCGTGAAGACGCCGCTGACTTTGCCGTTCTGCTCGACGCGCGCAGCCCAATCATCCTGATATCTGTTTAAGCCACGATCCCGCTGCTCTTTGGCAAGCGCAGCCTGCTCCCTACGCAGCGTGATGAACTCCTGCATGTCCTTTTCATCGATAGGTTGACCACTTTGCCGCGCCTGCTGTCCTTTCTGTTGCAAGACATCCAACTTCTTGCGCAGGGCCTCGAGGGCAGGGTTGGAAGGCTCCGTTGGAAGCGGTTTGCTGAGATCGCTCTCGATCCCCCCGCTGTAACTCCCAGGATTGAGGCCTGCCAGAACGCTTTCGCCATCGGGTCCAACCCAAACGCCCACATTGAACGGTGTCCCTTCCGGCGTTTGCTCCAGCGATTGCGGACCGCCACCATCAGCCGAAGAGCCCCATACGAGCTTTTGCGTCGAGAAGCCCTTTACGCCGGAATGCGCCAGGATGGTTGGAAGTGAGGCAGGAAATCCGAAACAGTCGGGCAGCATAAATTCCGCGCTGGCCTTGCCAAACTCCTTGCGGAACCAGTTATTACCGTAGAGAACTTGCCGGATGATGGCTTCGGCGCTGGGAGCATTGACATCCCCCTCTTCCATCGAAGAGCCCGCTGGATACCATCTTCCTTCGTCAACATACTTCTTGAGCTTTGCGAAATCCTCCGGGAAATACTCCTTCATAAAGCGGTACCGGTTGGCCCCGCTGAAATTGAAGATGTAGTGGGGATATTTGTCCAATAACTTGAAGTTATCCTCCATGGTGCCGCGAAGGTACTCGTCGATGGATTGGGGATATTCCCATCGCCATTCTGTATCGAGGTGTGCGTAGCCAACCACATACAGAGTTGGATCTTTGGTCAGGTCGGGCTTTTCCGCGGTTTGCACCTGAGCTGCGCCAGGCAGAGTCAGGAAGACAAGCAAGAAGGCAATCAAAGTCGCATAAAACTTTTTCATCGTAACTAACTCTCCAGGTGTGTGGCGCTGTATGAAGACACGTTACCGGCTAAGACAGCGTGACTATTGCAGTCAGCTTGCCGGCCCGTGTGTGAATAACTTGATTTCCGTGGATGCTGTTGGCGCCGTGCCCTCTGGGAAGAGGGCACGGCGGTTGGTTGGGTTATTGTGGGTTCAGGTCCTCAACCGAATTGCTGGTTGTGAGCCCCTTCCTCGCAGCCGGCTAGAAGGTAATCTTCCCGGAGACCTTCACGATTCTTGGGCTGTTCTGCTGAGCTGGGCCGATGGTGCCGAAACCAGTCCAGCCAGTTCCTGCGGTATAGAGCGCAGGGCCGTCATCTGGCGAGTTATCGGGTCCCCCAAATTGCGGGGTATTGAATGCATTGAAGGCATCCATGCGAAGAATGAAATCTATGCCCTCCCGAATCGTCGTGCTCTTCTGGAATGAAATGTCAATGTTGGCGGGGGAGGGCTGGCGCACTGCAGTGAATTGCCCGGGCGTAGTTTGCAGTCCCCACGTGAAACCGTTGTTACCAAGCTGTTGGCTCGGGAGATCGCTCCAGCATTTAGTGATGGTGGCGGCATCGTTCGTGAGCCATTCCCCCATGGATTTATGAGAAGGGCGCAATTGGCTTAGCGGACAACTGTCCACCACGCCGTTATTGAGCCCAACGGGCCATCCGCTCTGTACCGTGATCATGGAACTGAGCGTCCAGCCGTTGATGAACAATCCAACCAGCTTGTTGGGATTCGGGAAGAACAGCGAACCCTTGCCGATAGGCAGGTCCCAGACCGGGGTGATCGCCAAGACCTGATCGCGATCGTTGTTGTTGATTATGTGCGCCAGACCAGAGCTGACGCCGCCGGGAACGGGGGCCGCCGAACCCTGAAAGGGCCATCCAAATCCATATTGCTGTCCGTTGATTGTCTTTGACCAGGTGTAGGCGACTTGGAAGAAGAGCCCGCGGCTGCTTCCATAGACGTGACGGTTGACTTTGACTTCCAGGCCGTTATACCAGTTCTTGCCGATAGGCGCGTTGTATTCTCCCACCAGGGCGGGGGTTCCTCCTCCCGAACAGTACTGGCTCAGAGGCGCCAGCAGATCGAGAGCCGCTACTGTTTTAGATGTTCCGCAGCCGCTCCCTCCCTGAAGCATGGAGGATACTCCGTAGTAGGGATTGGGAACCGAATCGGCCCAGATACTCGGATTGGCGATGGCCGCGTTCCACTGCGACAGAGTCGTATTGGCCGCGCTCAACCAAAGGAACGTGCGGTTTTTGTAAGAGTAATTCGCCGCGTAACGGGCATCGACGGTCACCCGTCCCGGCAGCTCGCGCTGGAAGCCCAAGGAGAAAACCTCATCACGGGGCAGCTTGCGTTGGGGGAAATCGTATGCATTAAAGTCGTTTCCGACATTCGTCAAAAGCCCTTGCGAACTCCCCGGAGGCACAATAAGAGTCACACCGGCGAAGGGAGATCCCGACTTGAAAGCAGCGTTGGGCGTGACGTTGCTATCCCTGGTGGAAGTGTAGGGCGTGGTTTCGCCGAAGCCGGCGTTGCTCCCGCCTTCCAGGCCGAGTTGATAGACAAGGCCCCAACCACCGCGGACCACGGTCTTGGAATTGATGGCGTAGGCAAACCCGATGCGCGGACCGAAGTTGCTCCAATCGGTGTAGTAGGCATCTTGGGACTGGCCGTTGACGCCGGGAAAGAGCTGACCGCCGAGCGCCTGGGTCGGGGGAGTGATGCCCGCCGCCTTCCATGCGGCGATATTGCTGGCCGAGGCGATATTGGCAGCAAAGTTCGCATTGTTGGTAACAGGATTCACGCAGGTCAGGCACATGCCAGCGTTGAGTGCATTGTGCTTGTCCCGCAGGCCGCGCTCCACATCGTAGCGGAAGCCCAGGTTCAATGTCAGGCGATGGTTCACGCGCCAATCGTCCTGGAAATAGACGGCATAGGTCGGCTCACTCTCAGAGTTGATAGCGTTCCAGTCGATGCCTCCGCTATTTGGGTACCCCAGGTAAAAGTCTGCCAGACCAGAACCGTTCAACATATTGTTATTGCATTTATTCCCCCCCAACGTAGGGTCTGCGGTCGAGTAGCATTTGCTGTTGGTTGGGTTGTATCGGGTGAATCCCGAGTTGAAACCGAAGTTTCCATTGGGGTGGCCTCCAAGGGACCAATCGCCATACCGGTAGTCGGCAATAGACCCGCCGATATGCATGCTGTGCGATTTCTTGATCCAGGTAAGGTCGACGTCCAAATTGACATTGGTGGTGGCGTCGGATTCCATGTTATTGCCGAAGATCGAAGAGTCGCCGGACGTGGAACTGCCCAGTATGCCGCCGGTACCGCTGTCGCTGACGGTGAACTCCGGAACGTTTAAACCTTTGGTGTTGCCCGGAAGCGGCAGCGCGAGGCCGAGGATCGAGGGAGCTTGCGCCAGGGAAAAATCGCCATCCGGGTTTAGTACCACATTGCGGGCAAAGCCAACCTTGGCGTCGAGCAGAAGAGAGGACGAGAAGGTATGGGTGACGTCTTGCCCCGCCGACCAGTTCTCCTTGATCTCGTTGATAAGTCCGTTGGCGGCGAGTCCGCTCAGGCCATTGTTGTTTTGGTTTTCTGTTCCGGTCTGCCACTCGTAATAACTGTACAGCTTGGTCTTGTCGCTGAGATTGTAGTCCACCCGAATGGTGGGCTGGTAGTAGTGAATCGTGTGCGGGGTAGCCACATAGTAGTTGTCGGCATGCGCGTAATTCACGGCATTCGTGAGATTTGGCAAGGGAATATACTTCAGAATCGCCGTCGCGGTGCTGTTTATCATGCTCGCGGGAATGTTGCCTTGCGTGGTGCCATTCGCGGAATAGCCGGGGAACGCGGTTTGATAAAGGTCTTTTTGATGACTGACCGTTCCATCGTTGCAATTATTCGCTGGAGTGCCTTCGCCAACGGGGCAATTCGACGTGCCCGGCTCATAGATCGGAATTCCGGCGGATTGGCTCGTCGCGGAGCCAAAATGGCTGGGATCCATCGTCGCCGCGAGGCCAAAGTCCACGCCCGCGTTGCCATTGAATCCCGGCCGCAGATAGGCCGGCGGCACATTCATCGTGACTCCATGCGCGGACGCAAAGTTGTATCCTTCGAATCCGAAGAAAAAGAAGAGCTTGTTCTTCTTGATCGGCCCGCCAAAGGTTCCGTCGTAGTGGTTTTCCACGTACCCTTGGCGGGCGATGCCGTAGAGTTTACTCTGAAAGTTGTTGGCCTCAAAGATCGCGCCTCCATAGTTTTCGAAGAGGTCGCCGTGGAACTTGTTCCCGCCGCCCTTGGTAACGACGTTGACGGTCCCGCCGGCAGTTTGGCCGTACCGGGCGTCGTAGTTGGTGGTCATCACGTTGACTTGATCGACGGTGTCGAGATTGGGCGAGACATTCCAAGCACCGGAGGTCGCATTTTGGAAGCCGGTCTCCTGCGTGATATTGATGCCGTTGAGGGTGAACTGATTGAAGGATCCAGTGCCGCCGAAGGTTCCGGGACCATAGGAAACCTGAGCGCCGCCGCCGATGCTGTAATTATTCGATTGAGACCAGCTCCCGTTCGTGGGCATATTCGTCAAGACCTGGCTTCCGGGCGTGGTCCCGATCAGGTTGAAGACATTTCTCCCGCCGAGCGGCACTGACTGCAGTTCCCGCTCCAGGAGCAACTGTCCACCGGAGCCGGTTGTCGTCTCAAGCTCCGGAGGAGCGGAGGTCACCTCCACTTTCTCCGTTGCGCCGCCCAGCTCCAATTTGAAGTTCTGGCCAAAGCCCTGCGCCGCGAAGAGGCGCACTTTGTCCTGGATGGCAGTCTTGAATCCCTGAGCTGTGGCGGTAACCGTATAGGTTCCCGGCAGCACATAGGGGATGTAGTAGGTGCCATCCTTGGTTGTCCGGGCCGTGTAGGACGTTCCGGAATCCACATTGACAGCTGTAACCGTAGCATCGACGACCAGGGCACCCTGGGGGTCCGTCACCTGCCCCGAGAGGGTAGCACGAAACTCCTGGGCCTGTGTGGCAAGGGCCGTTAGTAGAGCCAAAGCGACCAGGAGCATCACTTTGCTCCACGGCGACGTCCGTTGCGAATACCTCATTTTTTGCCTCATTGGATCCTCCGAAATTGAGTGTTTTCGCTCATTGTTTTGCCCCCACGCAGCGCGTGCGGGACGCTTCTTTTCTGTGTTGTCCGAGACGTTAATCTTGTAGCAATGCTTTGTCGTGATAAGTTCTGAACAAAATATGAAATTTATATGAACGCTGTAAACTATTCATGGTAAACAATATACACGTTTGCGTAACGATACCATTTTGACTTGTCTGGGCTTTCTGCTAGCCTGTTTTCAGCCTATGTGCGCTGCCAGTGAGCCGTGTGAATCCGTGATGGAGGTGTCGAATGGCCACCCCGGTGCTGCCTGTTTCCCGCTACCTCTTCGCGGATTTTGAACTGGATATCCTGCGCAGCTGCCTGACCTGTCGCGGCAAAGAAGTGCCGTTGCGGTATCAGAGCTTCCAGTTGCTCCAGTATTTCGTTGAGCACCCGGGAGTTCTCCTCTCAAAAGATGAACTGACCGCAGCCATCTGGAACGATACCGCGGTCACCGATAACGCTCTGGTGCAGTGTGTCACCGAGATCCGAAGAGCGCTCAACGACGATCCTCACAATCCGCGTTGTGTCAAGACATTTTCCAAGATCGGCTATCGATTCATTGCGACCATCAAAGTTGCCTCCGATCCACCCAAGTTTTCGGTACTGGACGCGCGACCGCTCTTCCCTGGCCCTGCCCAGCAAGCCGCACCGGCAGACCTGGCGACTCGGCAGGAACATCTTTCCGCCGCGCCGTCCGCCTTTGCCGCAATCGGGATCCGTGGATTCTGGAGGTTGGTTCCTCTGGGATTTTTCTCACTCCTGCTGCTGCTTGTTTATGCAGACAAGGCACCCTCAGAAAGACTGGTCAACGGCGATTCGTCTTACGTCCCAGGCCCGCCGATTCTTGCGGTATTTTCCTTGAGCAATGAAACCGGCCGTCAAGACCTGGATTGGTTGCGTGAGGGTGTTTCGGACATGATCCTCACCGATCTGGCTCACACCCGTCAATGGAACGTGTTGAGCCGCGAAAAAAGTCACGCACTTTTCGACGAAGGTGCCTTTTCCGGCACAACTCCGCTTAACAAAGCGCTGGAAGCCGCCAAATCTGTTCATGCCGCGAACTTCATCGTTGGAGCCCTCTCCAGTTCCGGCCAGGAGGTCACGGTCCGCCTCGAAATACGCGACGGCAAAGACGGACACCTGGTGGCCACCGATAGTGCGTCTCTGAACGATCCCCGAGAGATTGTCACGCAAGCCGGCCTGCTCTCCGCAGATATTGCCCGCCATCTTGGTTTTGCAACTGACGCCGCGCCCCCTCTTGCCGACGTGATGACCAGCAATGTCGAAGCGTATCGCTACTATTCGCTGGGGGTGGAAAAGGCTGAGCAATTCCAGAATTCGCAGGCCATTGAGTTATTCAAGAAGGCCATTGCATTCGATCCCAAGTTTGCCATGGCCTATGCGCGCATCGGCTACGCTTACGCCGTACGGGACTTCCAGCCCGAGAAGGCGCGCCCCTACCTGGAACAGGCGCTTCATTATTCCGAACAGTTGCCAGTCATGAACCGGCTATATATCGAAGCCTGGTCCGCCATTGCGCGCTCAGACTACAATTCTGCCATCGCCATCCTGCGACAGATCACAAGCCAATACCCGGATGAAACCGAGGCTTATTGCCAACTCAGCCGCATCCTGCGCGGCCAGGAGCGCGTTGCCGACGCTGCCGACTTGCTGCACAATGCGATTCAGAAGAATCCAGGCGCCAAAGACCTCTATAACGCCTACGGTTTGATCCTGGTTTCGATGGCGCGTCCTCTGGAAGCCATCGACGCATATAAGCAATATGTCGCCCTGGCGCCGCAAAATCCCAATGCTCACGATAGCCTGGGGATGTCTTATCAGTTGGCCGGCCAATATGACTCCGCACTGTCGGAATACAATGCGGCGCTAAGGCTCGACCCGGAATTTGAACCATCCATAGTTCATCTCGGCGATACCTATTACCAGCAAGGTCGCTATCGGGATGCACTGCGCGAGTACCAGCGCTATATCCAGGTTGCCGGCTCCAGCCAAGCGAAAGCAATCGGTTATGGCGGCCTCGCCACCGTCGATCTGGCAATGGGCAATCTCGCGGACGCGCAGACCGCCGCTAACGAAGAAGTTCACTACAATCGCAATGCCGTCTGGAATTCTCTGGTGATTGCCCTTGCGAAACATCAAGAGGCTCGCGCAGGAGGATTGGAAACCATTCTCTTCGCTGACCTGCCCAATCCCGAGCGCGGTTCCCCGCGTGACCTTCGGATGGAGTTTTTTTACCGCGGATATATCGAACTCAAAAGAAGAGATTCTCAAGCCGCGATCGGACACTTCAAGGCCGCTCTGAAGCATTTACCACCTTCCTCCGGAATCGACCTCCATGAGGATTGCCTCGCCAATGCGTATCTCGAACTGGGCATGGTCCCGAATGCCATTGCAGAGTACCAACGTATTCTGAAACTCAATCAGAATTATCCGTTGGCCTATTTTCATCTTGGGCTGTCTTACCAGAGAATAGGTGACCGTGTGGCTGCCAACACCGCCTTCCAACATTTTCTTGAGGCGAATTTATCGTCGGATCAGGACAGTCCGCCTGTGCTTGAGGCAAAACGCTATCTCTGGTAGGCGCTCTGGCGATAGGACATGTACCTTACCAAAATTGCATCCGGGGCAACGAGAATCCGTCAGCACGTGGGCTGTGGTGGGAGTTTGATCAATATAGTACATAATTGTATCTTCTCGCCTCCCGCATTCTAAGCTCTGCTCCAGACGAGCATCGTTCAAGTACGCAACGGAACGGCTGGAACTGCGATGAGCCTCCTCAAGAAATGCGATGCAAGAAATCGTCTACCTGCGAGTCGTAACAAGAGCCAACATTCGTTTGGGCCGGTGAGACAAGCCGATAGAGTCAATTCTTTAGAGATCAAGCCGGACGGACCATGGGCAGGTAGGCTGACCTTTGTCGAAGACTTCACACGGGAACATTTTCTCCCTGGGTCGCAAATCACTTCGATCGGAAGTTTAGGCAGTTTTTGAACCACGACCGCATCTAAGCTACGGTTGGTCCGGCAAGACGCCGGGGAGCGCAGGTATGGATTGCACAATCTGTAGGGACCTGGAACGAGCTTATGAGGCTGGGCTCAGCGAGTACATCGAGGCTCGTTGCTCAGCATGTTATCAGGCCAGCAAAAGCCTCGCGGCCAAGAAGAATGTCGATATGGAACGCGCCAAGTACGAATTGGAAGAGCATTGGCTAGCATGCGTCTCCGCAGTCAGGGTGTTTGGACCTTTGCCGGAATGGGACGTGTCTAAGAGTCTGAGACAACTGGCGGCATAGTCTCGTGTAGGTTTTCTTCTGTGGCCGGTCCAGGTCTAGAAGTGGTCGCGGCAGGATCGACCGCCAAACCGGAACTTGAGTCTCAATCAACGAGAACAGCCCATTGCGCTCATCGGGAGCGCTATTGGCATTCTTCACAGATTCCGGGCATATTGCTGACTATCAGAACGCCTCTTGAAGAGATGCATCATGGCCGTCAGGCCACATCATCCAGTTCTTCGGGATCTTCCAATGGCTCATCATCGTTGAGTTCAGCAAAGCCGGGGTCTTCTTCCGGTTCGGCTGGCGTGGTTATGGGATTAGTCGCCGCTGTCGGAATATCGAAGAGGCTTGGGGGCTTCTGCTGCGCTGGCTTCGCTGGCTCAGTGGGCTTGGCGGCCGGAACATACTGAGTGACTTCCGTATTCGGCGACGCTGTCTTGGCAGGCGTCTTCGACTTCGCGCGTACCTCAGCCTGGGCAGCCTTGGAAGCCGCATCCATCTCTGCCTTGGCTTTCTCCAGGGTGTTCTTCATTTGCAGATGGGAGCCGACGAAGCTGACGATGGTCGTGGACAACTCGGTATCGAGGTCCTCGGCAGTGCCGGTGACGCTGAGTGGCGTGGTGAGAGCATCATTGTCGCTGTCTTTGAGCTTCTTCGGCACAATGTTCACTCGGATCTGATCTGCATCGACAAGTGTGACTGTTAGCAATACCGCGCGGTCACGCAGGACGGGTACAAGTTCTTTGAACATGGATTTCTCTCCAGATGGAATTCGATTGCTGGATTACGGTCGCCGAGCGCGTCTCCGCGTCTTCAACCAGAGGTGTGGGTCTACGCCGAGCGCCGTCATGCGTCCTGTCTCCGCGTTGAAAAGGCCTCCGTGGTGCGAGAGCTTCCCGTAACGGAAGAGCCGCGCCATACGACCCGCCTCGCAGCGTGCCCTTTCGCATCGAGAATCCCTGGTTCACTGGTTCGGCAGAGGTCATGACGTTTACAACCGAAGAGATGCTGGCGACAAAACTGCGCGCGATGTTGCAGAGGGAAAAGGGGCGCGACCTCTTTGACCTTGCCCATGCGTTGGAGGTTTTCAAAAACCTTAATCGAGCGCGCCTGCTTGAATGTTTCAATCTCTATCTGGAAAGAGCCAACGTGAAGATCCCGCGGGCTGAGGCAGAGCAGCGGATGCTGGCAAAGCTGCGACGACCGCGCTTTCTCGACGACATGAAGCCTCTGTTGCCAGCCGCTGCCCTCTTTCGCTACGCTCAAGCGGCCCTACTCCCCCGCAACATCCCTGCCTATCGTTCTCTCTGCTGGTAACCTTTTGCTCCGCCCCAGTGGTCTACTTTTGCTCCGCCCTTGACAGATGCTTGCAGTTCAGGATAGGAAAAGACTGTCGAAGGAACAAAGAACCGATAAATGTCATTCTTTTGTAATTTTTCCAAATCATGTGACGAAATCTCTCCAAATCAGTGACAATTGTTGGTGAAAGGTGGCGAGTTATGATCGATTCCCCCGATCTTGCAGCTCAGGCCCAACCTGGGTCTCCTCCTGAGGTCAGTCTCGGGACCATCCTGATCGTCGAAGACGATCCGCACATGCAAAAGACCCTGGAGAGGACCTTTGCTTACGAGCGCTACACGACTGTGATCGCGGGCGACGGTCAGGTTGGACTGGACCTGTTTCGCCGCGAGCAGCCGATCGCCGTCGTGCTCGACTTGATCCTTCCGACCATTTCGGGGCGTGAGCTTTGCAGGATATTCAAGCAGACTTCAGCTGAAACTCCCATCATTGTGCTGAGCGCAATCAGTGAGGTCGCGGACAAGGTGCTACTGCTGGAATTAGGCGCCGACGACTATGTCACCAAGCCCTTCAGTCCGCGCGAGCTTACTGCGAGGGTGCAGGCAGCCATCCGCCGGCAGCGCAAACCTTCCAAGCAGACTGTCTATCGGTTTGGCGATTGCGAGGTGGACTTCAGCAAGATGACAATTCGAAGGAGTGGGAATCCGGTTGTGATTACAGCTCACGAGTTCAAACTGCTGAGATTCTTCACCGACAATGCCGAGCGAGTGCTCGCACGCGATGTGCTTCTGAACGAGGTTTGGGGTTACAACTTCTACCCGACCACGCGGACAGTGGACAACCAGATCCTGAAGCTTCGGCAGAAACTGGAACCAGACCCGGCCAATCCCAAACACCTGTTGACCATATACGGAGCTGGATACAAATTTGTCCCATGACGGCGTTGGCGAACAGACCCCACCAAACGAGGTTCCCGCGGGAGTGAGATACATGCGCGAGCGACCAGGGTTTCGTACGCATGCCCTTCTTGTCATTGTCATGGCTCTGGTCATTGCCGTCGTGACCGGACTCAGCCTGCTGCTGATTCGTCATCAACTCCGAAATCAGGTATCCGAGGATCTGTCGCAGGAGTTGGGACACTCCGTTACCACGTTCCGGAACCTGCAGGACGAGAGGCTGGCTGCTCTGGAACGCGAGAATGCACTTCTGGCGAAGTTGCCCACGCTGAAGGCGCTGATGACGAGCGGCGACGAACTCACCATTCAGAATGGAGCGGCAGAGTTTTGGCATGTGAGCGGAACGGATCTTTTCATGCTCGCTGATTCAACCGGCCGGATTGTAGCGACTTATTCACAGAATAAAACTCCGTCCGCCACTCTTCTGAAAGGCGTAGATACTCTATTCAACTCCCCTGGCAAGCACTATCTGATCGACGGCGGCTCGCTTTACGCGTGCGCCACGCAGCCGCTCTATTTTGGCAGCGATCGGGAAGGCACTCTGCTTGGATACGTCATCAGCGGTGTTTCGATTGAACGCACCGTACGGCAGATCAGCCAGCCAACGGGCGTAGCAGCGGCTTTCCTCAGCGGCGGTCAAGTCGTCGTGAGCACCTTCGATGGAGCGATGCAGACGGACTTGGCGCGCCAATCGCTCACGCTTTCCAGCCTCACGCGAGCGCCCAATACGCTCACGCTTGGCAATACACATTTTCTTTCAGCCACCGAAGATCTCTCCGCAGATGCTACTTCTCCGTTACAGCTGGTCGTTTTCAAATCACTGACTCCCGCGGAACAGTCGATAAGCCGCATTGACAGGATGGTAGTGAGCGTAGGCCTCCTGGCACTATTCTCCGGGACCATTTTGATGGTTGTTGTTTCCCGGCTGGTAACGCGGCCTCTTGAGGTGCTCTCGCGAAGCGTGACCGCGTTCGGTCTTGGAGACGTTGCCCACCGCATTCCGCGTCATGGAACTCGGGAAGTACGGGAACTGAGCCGGGCATTCGCCAGCATGCGCAGCGAAATTCAGCAAGCGAATCGGACGGTCTTGGAGTCGGAGCGATTGGCAACGATCGGGCGAATGGCTAGTTCGGTCTCGCATGATTTGCGCCATTATCTTGCGTCGATCTACGCAAATTCTGAATTCCTTGCTTCTGATCGTTTTTCAGCCAAGGAGCGCGCAGAGATATTCGCGGAAATTCAAGCCGCGGTAACCGGAACGACCGACATGCTCGAGTCACTGTTGATATTCAGCAGAACAGGCGCCGGCATTCGGCGGCAGCCCGAGCTAATCGCGAGTCTGCTTGAACGAGCCACGGCTCTGGCCCGCACCCATCCCGATGCAAGCGGCGTTGAGCTGGAGACTCATTACGGCGATCCGATAGAGACCGCAGCATTCGTCGACGGCAAGCAGATTGAACGCGCTATTTCCAATCTGCTTCTCAACGCCTGCCAGTCGGCGCGTTCTGTTGGGCCGGCTGCATCGGTCGTCGCAACTCTGGAGACTGAGGCACGACACATCGTCGTGAACGTCATCGATAATGGACCAGGCGTTCCCGATAGCATCCGCAAGAGTGTTTTCGAGCCTTTTGTGAGTGTAGGAAAACAAAAGGGCACTGGATTGGGCCTGACACTCGCGCATAGCATTGCCAAGGAGCACGGCGGGGATGTGATTTTGTTCAGCAGCCGCCCTGGTGAAACAATCTTTCAGATGAAAGTGGCACGCGATCTTCCCTTTGACAATCAAACCAACGCTGCGGAGATCGTGCGCCGAGCAGGTGGTCCCAGATGAGAAACTTCAGCCATAACGGCAATCGCCGATCTGGTGCGCGCTTCTTTCGAGAGTGGGTTCCACTGTCGATGGTGCTTGCGCTGATCGTCAGCGTGACACTGTCTTCGCAAGCGCAGAATGTTGAACAACAGAACTTGCCAGAAAGAATTCAAAGATTGAGTGACGCCATGGCCAGTACACAAGCGCAACTGGAGCATTCACAACGTCAGCTTGAAGAGATGCGTAAGGAGTTAGCCGAGTTAAGGCGGCAGATGGCGGCTGCCGGCGCGGGCGGCGCTCCAGCAACGAATAAGCCGCCTGATTCGTCTTTGTCAGAAGGTACAGGGGAGGCGCTTGCAGCCGCGGTTCGCGACATTCAGGAGCATCAAGCGATAGAGGAATCGCAGATTGCAACGCACGAGCAGACGAAGGTTGAAAGTAACTCGAAATACCCGGTGAGGATCACGGGCCTGTTGTTGATGAACGGCTTCGTGAATACGGGCGCCGTTGATATGCCCGCTACGCCTACGGTGGCTCTTCCCGGCTATGGAAATGCGGGCGCATCAGTGCGGCAAACGGTGCTCGGCTTCGATGCACGAGGCCCACGCCTTTTTGGCGCACGCAGTTTTGCTGATCTCAGAATCGACTTTGCCAGCAGCCCGTCCTTCAATGATTCAACAACAAACTATTCCGGCTACCTTGGCCTTAACTCCACATTCTTGCGCCTGCGCACCGCTCATGCCGGTCTGGATTGGGATCATACCGAAGTATTCTTTTCTCTGGACCACCCAATCTTCAGCGCGGAGTCGCCCACATCTCTGGTGGCCACAGCGGAACCGGCGCTGGCCTGGTCAGGAAACCTGTGGACGTGGAATCCCCAAGCAGGAATCACCGAGAACATCGGCCGCATGGGCGCTCGTAATCTGCAGTTGCAGGTCGCTTTGATCGATGCTGGGGATGCGCCGCTCACCCCATCTGACATAACTCCAATGTCTGTTCCGCTGACCAGTGCCGAGCAAGCCTCGCGGCCCGGCGTGCAGGCACGTATTGCGTTGCTTGGAAGGGGACGCAAAGACGAGCGCAGCCACATTGGAGTCGGAGGGTACTTTGCCGTCCACAATACTGCGCTGGATCTCAATTTCGATTCCTGGGCCGCCACACTCGACGGGCGCCTGCTTCTCTTCGGTGGCCTTGAGCTATCAGGGAGCTTCTATCGCGGCCTGGGACTTGGCGGGCTCGGTGGCGGGGCCTACAAGGACTTCGTCTACAAGCCAAATCCGAATACAGGCGGCTATTATTTCCGCGCACTCGATGACGTAGGGGGGTGGGCGCAGTTGAAAAAGAAGCTGGGCGAACGCCTGGAGTTCAACAGCGCGTATGGCATGGACAACGCTTTTTCATCGCAAATGCGGCACTACATTGTGACGGGCGGAACGATGTATCAAAATCTCACGATCAACCGCACCTTCACCGGCAATGTAATCTACTCTCCAAGCGCGTACCTGCTATTTTCTCTGGAGTACAGGCACATTCAGAGTTCGCCAATTGCGGGTTCGCCGGCACAAAGCAATGTTGTTGGTGTGGGCGCAGGATACAAATTCTGATGACAAGGAATGCAATTCGCGGATTTCTGTTCTGCGGGCTTCTAGCCGCGGCGTCGTACGGATTCGCGCAGGATCATCCTCAAGGACAATCCACGACTCAGCTGCGCCTTCGGGTCGTCTCCGCTGCCGCAGGCCGTCACCACACGGCGCCAGCGGTTGTGTGGCTCAAACCCCTTGCCGGAACGCCAAGCCTGCCGTTTGCCTCACAGGGACACTACGCGCTGCTGCAAACAAATCGAACCTTCATTCCTCACTTGCAAGTGGTTCCTGTGGGCAGTGTCGTGAGTTTTCCCAATGCCGATCCATTTTTTCACAATGTGTTTTCTCTATTCGAAGGAAAGCGCTTTGACCTTGGCTTATACGAAGCGGGCTCGAGCCGCTCAGTCACTTTTTCTCGTGAAGGGGTGTCCTACATTTTCTGCAACATCCACCCTGAGATGAGTGCTGTGGTGCTAGCACTTTCCACGCCGCTTAACGCGATTGCTGCTTCAGACGGGTCCGTCACCCTCCAAGGCATTCCGCTGGGAGATTACAGGATGCACATTTGGATTGAGGGCGTTCCGCCGGCCTCACTCGAAAGCCTGAGTCGTACTCTCCATTTGTCTTCTGAACCCCTCGATCTTGGAACCGTGAATGCGCCATTGGGCAGGCCGGAGGAAAGACATCACTCCAACAAGTTCGGCGCTCCTTACGACACGCACACTCCCTCGCCCTACTAGATCCAGGTTTCGACTGGGGATGCTGCACCACATAACCTTTCAATCTTTCTTGCGGCCATTCACTGACATATCAGAGCGGTTCTCCAATCGATGTATTCTTGACAGCTCTGTTGAAGATGGCTTTTTCTTGAGGAAGAAGCCCCTCAGCGGTGTGGTTTCGGGGTACAGCTATTGGAGAACCTCTATAGCGCGTGGAAAGAGGGGCAAGACCCCAGCAGAGGCCTCGCGTGAGAGTGGAAATGTTGACGCGGCAGTGAGCAGCAGAGCGGGAGATCAGATACGAGATGTATTGCCGCCAGACAGGACTGTCGCCGGACTTGAGGAGCCGCTTGTTGCGCATCCAGATAAAGGGAGAGTTGATGGGTAAGATGTGTCCAGGAATCAAAGTCCGCCTGAGTATCTTTAGTTTTTCTCGGCACGTGGAGAGCAAACTGAGTTGCAACCAAAGGAAGTCCTTGTTCTGCTCAAACATTATTTCGAACGCGGAGCCGGCGAAACATTGGAGCCAACTCCGGCGGGCTGCCGGAAGAATGTCAATCTCATGAGCGGCCAGGGGATGGAGACGGCAATCGAACCAGCTGCGGGCATAGTAAAAGACGATCGCCTCGAAGGCTCGCAGAGGTGGAGAGTGGGTCTCGTTCCAGGTCTGCCAAAAGCTATCGTCGCCTGCGCGGTAATGAAGGAAGAGGGCCAGCTCGCGAACGTGATGAACGATCCAATCCCCAAGAAAGAGATTGCGCAGGATGTGAAGCGTAAGGTGAGCAAGATGGTCGACGGAGCTCAGGCAAGGAAACGAGAGCCCATTGACCTCTCGCGCCGTGCGTCGCTCCCAAAAGAGACCAGTGTCCGGGACATGGACGTGTGAAACGTGTTCGTTCCAAAGGCAAAAGTGCAGTTCGATCCCAAGCGGCATCTCAGGATCGAACAGGTTGTTCTTCCACTGCCAGTCGCCGGGCCGAACTAAAGTTGCATCATGGTCGGCGTGGGCATAGCTGATTTTTGCATCCGATGGTTTATAGCCAATGGCCCTCAGAGCGCCGTTAGCGGCATCAATGCTTCTAGGCGGACAGAAGATGTCGATATCGGACTGCCTCCGGAGTCGCGGGTCCAGGACATAATCGGGCGACTGCGTAAAGCCTTTGATAACGATGTGCTCCACGCCGGCCCGGCTGAGCGCTTCGGCGGCTTCCCGGTAGGTTGCCTTGACGCGCTCGAAGCGGAGAGCATTGTCCCTCGGTGATCACCTTAAAACCGGCCATACGTGATCAGTTCAAAACCGGCCATAGAGATTGGCCGAAGACATGATTGTTTTTACCTTGCAGCAGGGTGCATTTGCAAGGCGCGATTCGAGTCGTTG
>Ga0302320_10007673_pt1 | contig 23694 bp, 15 predicted proteins | sample Bog_T0_3_FD_202130 | JGI IMG/M metagenome (GOLD analysis project Ga0302320, IMG submission 202130) | Peat permafrost microbial communities from Stordalen Mire near Abisko, Sweden - Bog_T0_3 | ecosystem: Environmental > Terrestrial > Soil > Wetlands > Peat | place: Sweden: Abisko, Stordalen Mire... | reverse complement strand
AGCGGCATCGAGCGCCTTTAGCACGCGAGTCTCCAGGTCATCAGGATGCAGCGAGTACAACAGGAGCAAAGGCCGCACGATTGCATCGTCTGCGGCCTTGGCAAGGATTTCTTCGCCGTTCGGCCCGAAGTCAAAAACAATCTCCAACAGGCGTTCGACGGCTGTGCCGTGGACCTCCATCAGCAGTTGAACTAGTTCGCGAGCCGGTCCATTGCTGCGATCGTCCGGCGCCGACTCCAGTTCGCCGACCAGGATGCCTAGCCTTTGTATCCGCTTTTTAAACGTTTCGCTTTTGACCACGCTGCTCCTTTTTTTCGAGCACCAGTTCTGACCTTGCGGTCCACGACCGCGAATTGTGGCTTGCCGTGGACCTGATTTGCAATGATTGTTCAATTAGAACGACGCCAACCATTGAGCCAACGGCTCCGAGGATTTACGCAATTCACATTTGCCCGAACATTGGCGAGTGATGCGTCTCCAGCACCTTTCCGTTGCCCAGGTACATGTGCACACCGCACGGCAGACATGGATCGAAGCTTCTTACCGCTCGCATGATGTCGATGCCCTTGAAGTTCGCCGGGCCGTTTTCTTCGAAGATCGGTGTGTTCTGTACCGCGTCTTCATACGGGCCGGGCGTGCCATAGCAATCGCGCGGATTGGCGTTCCATGGAGTCGGCGGATAAGGATGATAATTGGCGATCTTGTGGTTCTTGATCACCACGTGGTGCGAAAGTACGCCGCGCACCGCTTCGTGGAATCCGCAGCCGATGGCTTCTTCAGGAACCTTGAAGTCATTCCAGGTTCTTGTGCGGCCGGCGTGCAATTCGGCCAGTGCCTGCTCGGCGAAGTGCAGCGCTGCTGCCGCAGCATAAGCCTGGAAGTAAGTGCGGGCACGATCGCGCTCGATGGCGTTGCTCCACTTGGGAATCTTCCACTCGAACTCGACTTCGGGAAGGGAAGCGGTCTTGGGGAGGTAGATCTTCACGCTGTGACCGGTGGCCTTGATATAGCCGATGTCCACAATGCCGGCCAACGCCGTTGCCCAGAAGCGCGCTATGGGGCCGCCGCCGGTATCGAGCGCAAGATAGTCTCCGGTGCGCTGATCGTACCAGCGCGGAGACATGACCCAGGTGTACTTCTCCTTGAAGTCGCGCTTCTGCGGCTTGGGGAAAGTGCTCTGGTTCCAGGGATGGCGTTGGTCCACGGGGTTTCCGAGCAGGTCCTTCTTCACAAACGTCTCTGCGTTCTGCCAGTCATCGTAATAGGAACTGCCGAGGAGAATACGAATGTTCAGGTTGATGTCCACAAGGCTCGTGGTGACGAGTTGGCCATCGACGACGACGCCGGGAGTAACATACATGGCGCGGCCCCAATCGGCCATTTTCTCATAGGTGTAGTCGCAGACGTCGGGGTTGTTGAACGAACCCCAACAACCGAGAAGAATGCGCCGCCGTCCGACTTCTTCGTAACCGGGAAGGGCTTCATAGAAGAAATCGAAGAGGTCATCGTGCAGGGGCACGACCTTCTTCATGAACTCGACATATTTCATTAGCCTGACGATATAGTCCGTGAAGAGCTGAATGGTGGGAACGGTCCCGACTCCGCCTGGATAAAGCGTGGAGGGATGTACGTGGCGCCCTTCCATGAGGCAGAACATTTCACGAGTCATACGGCTCACTTGCAGCGCCTCAAGATAGAACGCACCGGTGAAGGGATTCAGGGCCTTCATGATGTCTGCAATTGTTTTGTACCCATGCAGGCTGGCGTGCGGGGCTTCGGTCTTGGTGGCCTTCTCATAGACGCCGGGGTTGGTCTCCTTGACCATCTTTTCGCAGAAGTCAACGCCCACCAAATTGTCCTGAAAGATGTTGTGGTCGAACATGTATTCGGCAGCCTCGCCCAGGTTGACGATCCACTCGGCCATGGCGGGCGGCCTTACACCGAAGGCCATATTCTGCGCGTAGGTGGCGCAGGTGGCGTGGTTGTCGCCGCAGATGCCGCAGATGCGGCTGGTGATAAAGTGGGCGTCGCGCGGGTCTTTGCCCTTCATGAAAATGCTGTAGCCGCGGAAGATCGAAGATGTGCTGTGACACTCAGCCACTTTGCGTTTGCCGAAGTCGATTTTGGTAAATATTCCAAGGCTGCCGACGATCCTGGTAATCGGATCCCAGTTCATCTCCACTAACTGGCCGGCTTTCTCAACCGCACCCTTTTGCTCAGCAACGATAGTACCCATCTTGGTGGCTCCTTTGCCTGGTTTGAGTTAGTAGGACCTGGGGTGATAGCCGGTAGTCAGCTCGGGGCGCGGATGACGCCACTTGGGCTCCTTGTTCACCGTGGCGTTGGTGATGGAGCGGAGCGCGCGAATGCCTTTGCCATAGGTTGCAATGGCGGTACTGGAAAGCTTGGCTCCAGGCGGCTCATCCATGAAGGGCATGAACTTGTCCGGGAAGCCGGGCATGGTGCAGCCGATGCAGATGCCGCCCACGTTGGGGCAACCGCCGATGCCGGCCATCCAGCCGCGCTTGGGCACATTGCAATTCACCACCGGACCCCAGCAGCCAAGCTTGACGATGCATTTTGGCGAGCTGTAGGAAGTGGCGAAGTCGCCCTGCTCGTAATATCCGGCGCGATCGCAGCCTTCATGTACCGTCCTTCCGAAGAGCCAGGTGGGACGAAGTTGATCGTCGAGCGGAATCATCGGTGCCAACCCGGCGACCTGGTAGAGCAGATAGAGCACCGTCTCCATGAAGTTGTCCGGTTGAACAGGACAGCCGGGCACATTCACGATCGGCAAGCCGGCCTTCGACTTCCATCCCCAGCCAAGATAGTCGGCCAGACCCATGGCGCCGGTAGGATTCCCTTCCATGGCGTGAATGCCGCCGAAGGTGGCGCAGGTTCCGCATGCAATGACCGCTAGCGCTTTTGGCGCAAGGCGATCGATCCACTCGTTGGTAGTAATGGGTTGCCCGGTGTGAGGATCGGTTCCGAGTCCAGCCCAATAACCTTCTTTTTTAATCGTTTCATTGGGGATGGATCCTTCCACGACGAGGACGAAGGGATCAAGCTTTCCCTTTTCGGCTTCGTACCAGAACTTTAGAAAGTCGTCGCCGCACTCATAGGCAAGCACCGGATTGTGCAGGTGGACTTTGGGCAGCCCAGGGATTGCGCCAAGGAGCACATCTTCGATGCTGGGCTGCGTGGCAGCGGTGATCGAAACGGAATCTCCATCGCACCCTAATCCTGCGGTGATCCAGAGAATGTGGACTTCTGCCACGGCGGGTTTCTTCTGCGTAACTCTGCCGTAAGGAACGGTTTCCGCTGCCATATGCTTCATGCTCCTCTCGTTAGCGGCGAACAGATGCAATTGGGCGCACTTCTCCCCGGGTCCCGACTGGGGCTTTTGAGCTTCGAATTCCTCGGTCTTGCGGGGAACTTGTGACAACACCTGCTGTCGGCGGAACACCAGCATTTCAGCGGAGTTCGCCGACTGGGACATACGAACAGAACCGCGATCCGCTCGACAAGCGGGCGCGACCCTAATTTCAATCCGTGCGAGTTACCTGATGGGTTATCGGGGAATCCCTGATGATGCGCGAGGTACTTGCGCACTCTTTGAGTCCGAATCGACTCGGATAGTTGTATGCGTCCAGGGTCGTCAGCTCCGTTTTGGGCTGTATTTTTAGACTCACGCGTGCCTCTAGCCTCGGCGGCGTGCGTCGCCGAGAGCTTTGCGACTTTTGCGCGGTGGATCGTTTTCCACCGCGTGAGGTCACCGAAGCTTGAGCCGCGATGCTTCAGCTTCGATGCCACAGCAAGGCTGAGCAGCGTGGTGAAAATGTCGGTGAATCGTGGCGGACAGGTTTGGGTATTCTTGCTACGAGGACTTGTCGTTCAGCTTCCACTGAATGGCGTGCTGCATGAGCTCGCGGCCAGTGCGCAGGGAGAGTTTTTCCTTCAAGTGTGCCTGGTACGATTCGACGGTCTTCATACTCAGATGGAGCGCCTCGGCGATTTGACGCGTGCCGAGACCTTCGCCGATCATTCGGAACACCTCGAGTTCACGGTCTGACAGCGCGGCCAGGCGCGAGTCCGTCTCCGCGGTCTTGCCGCTCATATACTGCAACAGCAGCTTGTTGGACATGCGGCTGCTCAAGTAGATTTCGCCGTCGAGAATGCGGCGCACGGCGACGAGGACCTTTTCCGTTGCCTCCTGCTTCATGATGTAACCATTGGCGCGGGCGCGCAGGGCGCGCTCGGCATAGATCGACTCATCGTGCATGGAGAGAATCAGCACCGGCAAATCCGGATAGAGCAGGCGCAGATTCTTCAGCAAGTCCAGGCCATCCGGGCCGTTCAAAGAAATGTCCGCAATCAGGATGTCCGGCATAAAAGCTGAAATGGCCCTCATCGCAGCGTGCGCCTCCTCGGCTTCCCCGCAAACCACCAGGTCCGGCTCCCGGTTGATCATCATGGCCAGCCCCTGGCGCAACAGCGGATGGTCATCCACCACGAAGACCGTCTTCTTCTGGAGCGCGACAGAATCCGCCGTTTTGGTGATCTCAGCCGTGTGCATTCTAAACACGCTCATTCACCGGAAACATGCAGGTGACAATGGTTCCCCGCGCAGTGCCGCGCCGAATATCGAGAGCTCCGCCAATCATTCCCGAGCGGTACTTCATGATTTGCAGTCCCATGCCTGTGGAACGTGCGATTCCATCGGGGATGCCCTTGCCGTCATCCCGGATCATCAAACTGCCTCGGCCTGCACCGGCTGTCAAGCGGATGGTTATCTCGGCGGCATCTCCGTGCTTGATCGCGTTGTTCACTGCCTCCTGGGCAATGTGGTAGAGATGCGTGGCCATGCTTTCATCATCGATCAGAACCGGCTCTTCGCATTGAAACCGGCAGGAGATGCCAAACAGGCCTTCCACTTCGGCGGCCCAAAGTTGCAGCGCCGACATTAGACCTTGGGCATCGGAGAGAACAGGATGCAAGCCCCTGGCCAGTTCGCGGGTTTTGTGGATTGCCTCATTGACGAGCCGCACAATTTTGGCGGCATCCTCGGTCTCAGGGCTGTTTGTTTCGGCAAGCCGTGCCTCATGCACCTTGCTCATGAAAGCCACGCCGGTCAGATGCTGACCGAGACCATCGTGCAGATCCTGCCCGATGCGGCGCTGCTCGCGTGCGCTGATGTCAAGGATGGTCTTTTCCAGTTGCTTCCGTTCGGTGATATCGATGCCGGCGGCGATGATGTAACTTGAACCCTCGCTGCTGCCCGGAAGGAGAGTGCTTGTCCACGCAATCAGCCTCTGTTCTCCGTGACGCGTAACCCATGATGTCTGATGGTGCTGCGGCAACAAATCCGTGCGCAGCACTTCAAACACTGCCTTGAAGCGTTCTGCTTCATCCGGTACCAGAAACAGGTCCCAGAAGCACTTTCCTTCGACTTCATGCATGGCATATCCGCTGGTGATTTCGCAAGCCTGGTTGAAGCGCAGAATGTGCCCTTCGTTATCCATGACCACGACAAGCGCGGCCACGGTGTCAAGGATCGCGGAGATGAAATTGCGCTCTTCCTTGCGCTCCTCTTCGATGCGCTTGATGTCGGAGATGTCGAATGCGATGCCGTGAACGAACCACGGGCGGCCGTCTTCACGGCGCATCATGCGGGCGTCGCATTGAAACCAGACCACGCGGCCATCCCGTGCGACAACCCGGTACGCCGAACGCAGCGGCTTGCCGGAGAGAAACATCTCCGCAGCCTCCAGGCTCCAGCGCTGCTTGTCATCGGGGTGAATGTGCTCGTACCAGCGAACTGGATCTTCAAGCCATTCTTCGCGTGAGTAGCCAAGCACGGACTCAATCTCCGGGCTTACATAGGCTTCACTGATGCCCCGATCAAGATAGGCCATGAAGACCACTGCCGGTATCTGCTCAAGCAACGCGCGATACTTGGCCTCCATGTTGGGTTCGCGCGCGTCCGCTGCGGGAAGGCGTTCCTGGAGGTCGAGGAAAAAAAACGCATCGGAGAGATTTGCGGGCGGCGCGGAGAAGACCCGCGCCAAATCGAGAAGCACAGCCTCCGCCTCGGCAACGCCAGGCTGGTCAAAGCTGGGGTCAGAGACGCAATTCGGGTCGGCCTCTGAGACACGATTCGGATTTTCGCCGTGCTTCTGTAGTGCTTCCACAATCGAAGACATCCGTCACTCCCGAGTCCGCATCTTCGCGATTTATCTTAGTGTGCTCCCCCGGTTTCAGCCGGTTTCCCTCGATGGTTGCGCCTCGTGCGCCAGGCAGGCTCCTTATTCAGCGAGGCCTGCGTAAAACGGCGTAATGCGTGAATCGCCCGGCCATACGTTTGAACCGCTGCGGAGGACAGAAGCGACCCTGGCGGCTGGTTCATGAAAGGCATGAATTTGTCCGGAAACCCCGGCATCGTGCACCCAATGCAAATACCTCCCACGTTCGGGCAGCCGCCCATTCCGCTCATCCAGCCGCGCTTTCCAACGTTGCACTGCACCACGGGACCCCAGCACCCAAGCTTCACAATGCACAGCGGCGAGCCGTACTCCTCGCCGAACTGTGCCTGCTCGTAATAGCCCCCGCGATCGCATCCTTCATGAACAGTGCTCCCAAACAACCAATTCGGTCGCAGAGCATCGTCGAGAGGGATCATGGGGGCGCGTCCCGCCGCCATATAGAGCAGGTAGAGGAGCGTCTCCATGAAGTTATCCGGTTGCACCGGACATCCGGGAACACACACAATCGGAATCTCTGCTTGCGATCGCCATTGCCAGCCCAGATAATCGGGGAGCCCCATGCAACCGGTCGGATTGCCCTCCATAGCGTGAATTCCGCCATAGGTTGCGCAGGTTCCAGCTGCGATTACCGCCCAGGCTTTCGGCGCCAGCCGGTCGATCCACTCGCAAGTTGTGATCGGCAGGCCTGTTGCCTGATCCGTGCCGAAGGAAGCCCAGTAGCCCTCTTTCTTGTTTCCCTCATCCGGAATCGACCCTTCCATCACCAGGATGAAGGGCCTGCGTTGCCCTTCCGCGGCAAGATGGAAATGCTTCATGAACTCGTCGCCATTCTCGAAAGCAAGGAAGGGATTGTAAAGATTCACCTTCGGAATCCATGGAATTGCCCCGCGGACGATGTCTTCGAGGCTCGGCTGCGTTGCTGCTGTCATCGCGATGGTGTCGCCGTCGCAACTCAGGCCACCGGTCACCCACAAGACATCGATCTCCCCGATGGGCACTGTTCTTTGGCTCGGGTTTCCTGCGTTGTCCATCGGAGGCGGGATTCCTTTCAATGCGGCGAGCGAGTGCCGCACAGAAAAATCATCCGACCATCTTCTGCCCTCTACCCGCCGCCGTCAAGCCATGCCGGCTGGTTCGAGGGTCAGCCCTCAGCCGTCCTCAACCCCAGAACCAGTTGACCGTTCGCGACGAGATGAAGCAATATCCTACATCGACCGGATTCGCATGTAGCGTTTAATGTCCGGCGCCATTGTCACCAGGATCGCGATTAAGCTCAAGGCAGCCACTGTCCAAATTGTGCTCTTCATTCGTAAGACCTCCGAGAATCATTGCTCCTGGCATATCCTGCCGCAAATGAAAGGACTCTGCAGACAGCAAAGAGCTAGATATGAGGGCTATGATGCACAATCGTCAAGCCGCGATGCCATTCATTGTGGAAACTTGGGCTGGAATGACAGCGTTGACATCCGCAGGTGGGCGCCGCTTGACCCTGCCAGAAAGAGCCCGATCCCCCGCGAGAACGAAGATGGAGCTATGGAGGCGGCGCTTGTCGCTTTCGAGCACAAAAACAAAAATGCGGCGGCCTCAGAGAGGCCGCCGCAATGTTACGTCTTGTCAGCGAAGGCTTCCTGTTGTTGCATTGGCGGGGCTGCCAATTGCATCGCCGGATACAACCAGTTCCACTCTGCGGTTTTCCTGGCGTCCGGCGGAGTTATCGTTCGACGCTACCGGCAAAGTGTTTCCGAAGCCCCTGGCGCTCACCGAGTTTGATCCAACACCCTGTTGAACCAAGTAATCTCGCACTGAGCCTGCGCGGTTCTCCGACAATCTCTGGTTCATGTCATCGCCACCCACGTTGTCGGTGTATCCGCCAACCTCAATATTGAGGCTTGGATAAGCAAGCAGGATTCCGGCAACCTTGGCCAGTTTCTCGCGTGCGCCCGGCTTTAATGAGTACCTGCCCGTGTCGAACAGCACATCGGACATGCTCACGATCAGTCCGCGCGCGCTGTCACGGGTTTCGAGAATCGAGTTGAGCTGCTCTGAAAGCTTGGCGCGCATTGCCGCCTTATCGCTGTCAGCCTGGGTCGCGGTCTGCTGGGCAAGCAATCGAGCCCGGTCCGCATCAGCCTGCGCAGCGCTGACTGCGGCAGCCGATGTCGCCTGGTTTGCGGCCATATCCGCTTGCGCTTTGGCCGAATCAGCTTGCGCCTTGGCGGCATCTGACTGGGCCTGTTCTGCAGCGAGAGTCGCGTTTGCGGCTTGAGCCTGCGACCGCGCCTGTGCGTCGCTTGAGGCTTGGCGCTCGTCTGCCCGGCGAACTTCCTCGATCTTTTTCACGGCGATTTCGCGTGCATCTTCCGAAGTCTGCACTGCCGCGCGAGCGGCAGCGATCAGCGCCTTCTTTTCCATATGGGCATTTATCGCATAGTCGTCGGTCGTTTTCATCAGTTCCACAGCGTGCCGGTAGCTATCGACGGCATATTGCTCCGCACCCTCGGATTTGGCGATGCGCAGGGCGTTGCGGGCTTCGTAGAATTCCAGGGGCAGATTCGCATTCAGAACCACAGGGTCAAACTTGTAGCCGGTGGGAAGATACCCGCCGCGCTCCATCAGTTCATACTTTGCATCGACCTCCTCACTGGTTCCCTTGGTGTTGTCAAGAACCACGTTTTCCAGCACTACGACATTGCTTGGCTGGTGCACTGCATAGTAAGGCTCGGCAGTAACGATCAGCGCGAAAGCCTGAAGGTCCGTCGTTGCCGTCAGCTTGCTTCGGTCATTGCCGCCGACGAGGACTTCTCCCAGGTTTACGGCCCGTCCTTCAGGGGAGATCGCCCACATCACGTAAGTCAGATACTCGCTGCCGAAGGTGGTCGGATTTGTCAGGTTTCCGAACTCCGCTTCCACTTCCATGGTGCCGCGCTTGGTTCGCACTTTCGCGTTCCCCTCGGCGGAGGGCATCAACGCAGTGCCGGCGAAGCCCACTTCCGACGCTCCGCCGCGATGCCGGTAATTGACAGCACGCACGGTGCGACTGATCACGACAACGTGAAACATCGGTGCGGGGCCTTCGGGTTCGACGACCAACGTGGCTTGCGCGTTGGCTTGAGCATATGCACCCAGACTTAGTGCACATCCAAATGTTGACAATAGTATGCGATTCACAAGATCTCCTGCGGGCGGAGCTTCGCCCTGTTACATTACGTTTGTTTAGCGTTAGTGGGAACACTTGGCGGCTTGACTTGGAGGCGTTATCTGCCGGGAACCGGGCATCCGAGAGGGACACATTTCCAATGGTCCGCTGGAGCTCAGGAGTCTGGGATGAGGACAGCCGTCAATCTTCTACCTACTCATTCTTTCAAATCGTCGATGCAGATGGCTGAGCAACAGTGCTCACCTTGGGTACTTGGAGCAGCATCAGGCAGCAGATCCATCGATCGATGCTCGCCCAGTTGAGTTGGAGGGAGCAAAACAGATCAGAATATTGCTCGGGCGGGGTACATGGTGACAAAAGGAGAAACTGACCATGCCCGAGCAATTTGAAAATCCGGATGCGACAAGGCTCGAAGACGAGACAGTATCGGAAGCGACCGCGGAAAAGAGAATCGACCGGGTAGCCGAGAAAGCCGCGGAGAAATCCGCGCACACGGTGCAGAGCTACGACAAGGATCACAAGATCGTTTCACACTGACACACGCACAGCTTGCACCGGCCAATGAACCGGTCCCGGTCAGCGAAATTGCATCCGGCTCGAGGTGGCGAGGAGCGGTAGGCGCTAACAGACCTGGTATTTCCAGTTGCGCTGTTTGCCCTCGCTTATCCATTCGATGGCTATGGCGATGCGCTTGTCGCGGGTCTCGGCGCGTTTGGCGTCGGCAATCCACTCGACGTACTCTTTTTTGCAACTGGGGCTGAACGCAGCGAAGGCGGCAGAGGCTTTTCTATTCGCTTTGAGCGCCCTGGTGAATTCGGGAGGCGCTTCGGCTGCCGGCGTTGAGGCCTTCACCACCCTGTGCCGGGCAGCGATTGGGCTGGTGTATTGGCCGCTGTCAATGAAGGCTACGGCCTTGCGAAGGATGCTCAGCATCTGCTTGTTGGCGGGCAGGTCTTCGATACGCGTAATGCGTCCCAGCGAACCCATGGCGTTAGGCTGCAGGATTCTTGCGTCGCGCAAGACAGCAGAGATTTCTTCGCCCCAGAACCCGAAACTGCAGTGCTCCTTGAAGGCGGACATATTGCCGAGGATGACGCCCTTGTATTCGAAAAAAGGGCGGCTCCACTTGATGGTTTCGATGACGCCGGGACAGGCCTTGTGGACCAGTTCGCGCAGGTGGATGAGGATAGGCTGCGCAAAGGGCCTGGACTTTGCGATGTAAAGGTCGATCCGGGGATCAAAGCTGTCAGTTGGGTTCACGTGTCGCTCCTGAAGGTTATCGAGAATAGTGTAACGGCGCCGGTGGATTTTGAGCATACAGAATTAAGGACATCGCGAGCGCGGCGCAGGGAATGGAGTTTTGGTTGAATTATCAGCGCCGGTTTTTTTCACAGGACTCGGGGCATTATGATGTTGGACATGTTTCGCCGTTCCGGAAAATGCAGATCGTTCGTGTTGCTCCGCGCAGTGATCCTCCCGGTTTTCCTGTTGATGTCGGTTATCGCTCCATGGCTCCTTCGCGCCCAAAACCCGAACGGGGCAATTCGAGGAGCGGTTCAGGACGTCACCGGGGCATACGTGGTGGGTGCTCGGGTCGTGGCTGAGGCCGCCGGTTCTTCCATTAGCCGCAGTTCGACGACGGATGCGCAGGGAGAGTTCCGAGTCGAGGGACTTCTACCCGGTTCTTATCGGGTCATCGTAACCGCCCAGGGTTTTGCCCAGGCCACGGCCGAAGTGGTTGTTGCCGTCAGCACGGTGCGCGATATCGAAGTCATACTGAAGCTGGAAGCGAGGCACGAGACAGCGGAGGTGCAAGGAGTTGGCTCGTCAATCACGGCGCAGGCGATTGACGCCTCCAGTGCTGTTCGCGGGGGTATCGTCGGCAGCAAGGACCTCGAATCTTTGCCGCTCCCGGCGCGCAGCTTCGCTAACATCGCTTATCTCGTGCCTGGAACGGAACCCGTGGAGCCCTCCGACCCCACCAAGGCGCGAATCACCGCTGTCTCCACGGGCGGGAGTTCCGGATTGAACAACGAACTGTCGGTGGACGGCGCCGATAACTCCGACGACTGGATTGGCGGCCTCCTGCAGAATTTTTCACCGGATGACATTCAGGAATTTGCGGTGCGTACGTCTAATGAAGACGCCGACACGGGCTGGACTACCGCAGGCTCGGTGGTCATTAACACGAAGCGCGGCACCAACGATTTGCATGGGGGCGGGGCCTTCTACGAAAGGGCGGCGGCGCTCAATGCCCGGTTCCCAATCGAGAATCCGGATGAGACCTGTACCGGCGGAACCTGTGCGCAAAATCCCAAGCAGCCATTCTCGCGCCAGAATTATGTTGGAACGCTCGGAGGTCCCATCGCTCGAAACAAGGCGTGGTTCTTCACCTCATTCGAGCAGGTCCATGAAGATGCAAGCATCGCCTATAGCCCGGCCAGCAGCCGGCAATTCGATGCGTTGAGCCTTATCGCTTCCAACGGTTTGATCCCCGGCGTGCCTTCCATCGCCGTTCCCGCGACTGTTTCAATCCCGTTCCGCGACTATCTCGGTACGCTCCGACTTGACTTGGCTGAATCACCCAAGTCGCAGTGGTTTTTGCGAACCTCCGAAGACACCTATCTTGCTCGCAACGCGCTGGTGGAGCAGGGCACGCTGCCGTCCACCGGGCTGATCACCCACAACAATTACTGGAACGCCGTGATCGGCAACGCCCACACTTTCAGTCCCAATTGGTCCGGCAATCTAGTTCTCGCGGCCGGCCTGTTGCACCTTACGCAGACACGCAACTCCGATCTGGGCTTCGCACTGGCGTTTCCCTTCAGCTCGACAGCATTGACGATTTCCGGGTTCGAAACTTTCGGAGATAACCAATTTGCCACACCCATCACCTTATTCCCCGACCTGCGCAATCAGGAGAAATACCAGGCGCGATACGACCTGAGTCACGTCGCGGGAAGTCACGCTCTCATGTTCGGCGTCGACTTTATCCACGAACCTGTGCTCGGCGGGGCTTTTGCGTCCACTGCGGAGCAGATCATCAATTATTCGGCAAATCCCGATTGCTATGTCAATCCGCCTGGATCGGACTGCGGAGGCATTTCGAGCGCATTGCCGTTTTATTATGCTTCGCCCAATTCGCAGTGCAATCCGGAGCCTGACGCGGCTTCCGGCATCAGTTGCACATTTACAGCGGCCAGCGACGGCAGCTTCTCGCAGAATGTGCAGCGAATCGGTGTTTACGGCGAGGACTCGTGGCGCGCTTCGCATCACCTTACGATCAACTACGGCCTTCGTTACCAAAGCACCTTCGGGCTTTTTGTAGGCTCGGGCCGAACGCAGCTTGAGAATGGCGCTTACATCACGCTGCAGGCGTTGCAGATTCAAGTTGCGCCCAGCATGCCGAACGATGATAGCAAACAGATTGCCCCGCGCCTGGGAATTGGCTATTCTCCCGGCGGCAACGGGAAGACGGTTTTTCGCGCGGGATTCGGATTGTTCTACGACGATTTGGCTCAGAATGGGTGGGCAACAGCATTTCAGGGAATCAATAGCACGAATGCAACTGCGGGCACGTGTGTCCTGAGCGGCGGCCCCGGAAACTACGCGCTCATTGGTTCGGGCTGCTTGCAAGGAGGCGCCGCCAGCATTGGCAATCTCATCGGTTCCGGCTACAAAACGCCCTACGCCATTCACATTACAGGCGGAGTTCAGCGCGCCCTGAACGAGCGTTGGCTGATCAGCGCCGACTACACGCACGAGCAGGGGAATCATGGCTATCGCGCCTTCCCGTATACGAGTGGCGCAAATCTCTTCACGCCGCTCATTCCCGGGTCGGATCCAAACTATGCCGCTGATCAAGCGAATGTCGTTCCGAACGTGAATGTGTTCCGATCCGACAACCGTTCCAGTTACAACGCCCTCATGCTGCATCTTCAGGGTAATTTGCGCCGCCTGAGCCTGGTCGCGAACTATCAACTCTCGAAAGCGGAAACCTGGGGATGCCTGCTCGGTGAGCTTTTCGACTACGTGGACGGCGTGTGTAAGTTGCAAAGCGGCCCTCAGGCTGGACAATTGGATGCTTTCGGACCCGGCGATTACGGCCCATCCGGTGAAGACGTGCGCCATCGCTTTGTGCTTGCTGGAACCGTTCGCATCCCTGGTGGATTCGAGTTGAGCGGCATCTCCCAGTTGGAGAGTGCGCGTCCAATCACGATTACCAATGCGGATAACACTGCGCGCATCTGGGTAAATGGGGTCTATACAAGTCTCGATGAATTCCGCGGGACGCCTTACATGCAGACTGACCTGCGCGCCTCTCGCCCTTTCAAGATCGGCGAGCGCTGGCAGGTTAACCCGTTCGCTGAATTCTTCAATCTCTTCAACCGAAACAATCCCGGCGCGAATTACGCCGTGAATGTCACCCAGCTTCCTGTTCCTGCGTCCCAGATGCAGCCGGATCAGAACGGAATCACGAACGTCAGCCTCGTCTGCACAGTCCCCGACTGCACCCAAACCGCACCCATCACCAGCCTGAAACAACTCGAGATTCCCGAGGGCGCGCTGGGAGACTTCTTCGGCCCCGGCACCACCGTAGGCATCCCTTTTGCCGCGCAGGTGGGCTTGAAAGTTCTGTTCTGAAGCGAATTGGTGTCGTAAAGCCGGGTCCTCATGACCTTGGTCGTACCCGCGCCAAATTATGCCAGGCTTCCGAGGGTGAGTTGGATCGGATACAGTTCCTACTTGGACATGTTTCGGCTGAAACGACCGAACGAAATCCGGGTTGCAAGCCGCGGATTCGGACAGCGGGGAACCACCGCATTGGCATTGAGCCGAAACCTTGACTTAAGGCTTAAAGCAGGAGGCAAGCCTAAAATTCTCATTTGACATGTGGCTTGGAGCACTTGAGAGCAGCAGGTGCACGCGAACTCAATTTTCGAACCTTGGGAGGTACACGATCTATGCACAAGTGGAATCGAGTTTTGACGGTGGCTTTGGGCCTCTTGTACTTCGCAGGGATGGCCACGGGCCAGAATAGCGGTGACGCTCTCCAGAAGGGTTTTGAAGATCCGCCCAGTTCTGCCCGCCCTCTTGTCTGGTGGCATTGGATGAACGGCAATATCACCAAAGAAGGGATCCGGCTCGATCTGGAGTGGATGCATCGCATAGGGATCGCGGGGTTTCAAAACTTCGATGCGGCGCTTTCGACACCTCAGGTCGTAGAGAAGCGGCTGGCTTACATGACTCCGGAATGGAAGGACGCATTCAAGTACGCGATTGGCCTCGGTGATCGGTTCGGCATGGAGATGGCGATTGCCGGGTCGCCGGGATGGAGCGAATCGGGCGGACCTTGGGTACCCCCATCTCATGGAATGAAGAAGTACGTCTGGAGTGAGACGGTCGTGGAGGGTGGGAAGCCCTTTGCAGGTCAACTCGCGCATCCGCCTTCCCTGACAGGGCCGTTCCAGAACATCGGACTGTCTTCGCGTGAGAGTGCGCGGAAGGCGCAGTTCTACGCGGATGCGGCGGTCGTGGCGTTTCCGTTGCCGGCAGAGGTTCAACGAGACGATGCAGCGCCGGCGAAAATCACGTCGAGCAGCGGTGAATTCGATCCTGCGCTGTTGAGCGACGGCGATCTGACGAACACCGTGAACCTGCCCATCGCGGAGCATGATTCGAATTCATGGATTCAATTCGAATACCCGTTGCCGACAACGATTCGAGCCGTAACGTATGTAACCCAGGATATTGGAGAACTCGAAGGTTCATTGACCGGGATTGGAATTCCCGAGAAGACGCTGGAGGCAAGCGACGACGGGCAAATCTTCCGCAAGGTGGTTATGTTGCCTCGCGGCGGAGCGCCCGAACACACCATTTCATTCTCACCTGTGAAGGCAAAATATTTTCGAGTCACATTCAAGCCGACTCCACCGCCTCCGGTGCCGGGTTGGGCGCAGGGGGCAGATCCCGCTTCATTCGGCATCGATCCATCCAAACCGCCAAAGGCATATAAAGTGGCCGAGCTGGTGTTACACACGGATGCACGCGTGAACCGCTTTGAAGAGAAGGCGGCATTTGTTCCCGAGCACGATCTTTACAAGTACGCAACTCCGCCGGTTGAACCGTCTAGCGCGATCAGGAAATCGGATGTGATCGACCTGACGGCCAAAATGCAGCCGGATGGGACGCTTGAATGGACGCCCCCGGCGGGCCGTTGGGTTGTGCTTCGCATCGGATACTCGCTGCTCGGAATCACCAACCATCCCGCGACACCCGAAGCGACCGGACTGGAAGTGGACAAGCTTGACAGGCGTTTTGTGAAGGACTATTTCGAGAAGTACCTTGACAGCTACAAGGAGACTGTCGGCGCGGACTTGATGGGTAAGAGAGGAATCCGCTATGTAATCAACGACAGTTGGGAAGCGGGCTCGCAGAATTGGACCGACAACATGATTGCGCAATTCAAGGCATTGCGTGGTTACGATCCAACGCCGTGGCTTCCGGTCTTGACCGGGCGCGTTGTGGGAAGCGCGGAAGAAAGCGATCGTTTTCTTTGGGATTTCCGCAAAACCATTGCGGACCTCATCGCCAACGAACACTACGGGCAACTGGAAGCTACCCTGCATGAGCGCGGAATGGGGCACTACGGGGAATCTCACGAAGGAGGTCGCGCATTTGTTGCCGATGGCATGGAGGTTAAAAAGTTCAACGAGGTGCCCATGAGCGCCATGTGGACCCAACTGCCTGGCGTGAATAAGGTGCAGTTCACGGCGAACGCCGACGTTCGCGAATCTGCTTCGGTGGCGCACATCTACGGGCAGAACCTTGTCGCCGCAGAGTCGATGACCGCCTCGGCTGCCGCGCCATGGGCATGGTCGCCCGCAACGTTGAAGCCGACTGCGGATGCAGAATTGTTGAACGGCGTCAATCGCTTCGTTATTCACGAGTCCACACATCAGCCCCTGGTCGGGAAGGCTCCGGGCCTTACACTGGGGCCGTACGGGCAATGGTTCAACCGCAATGAAACCTGGGCAGAGCAGGCAAAACCCTGGCTTGATTATATCGCCCGTTCAAGTTACCTGTTGCAGCAAGGCCGCTTCGGTGCAGACGTCGTTTACTTCTATGGCGAAGACTCGAACCTGACGGCCATCTTTGGCGGCAAGGCTCCCGACGTGCCGGCAGGTTACGGGTTCGATTACATCAATGCCGATGCTCTCATTCACGAGCTTGGCGTTCGAGACGGGCAAATTGTCACCAACAGCGGCACGCGATACAGAATCCTGTACCTCGATCCGTTCAGCCGCCACATGTCTTTGCCTGTGCTCCGGGCTATTCACAGGCTCGTCGAAGATGGGGCATCGGTGGCCGGACCGAAACCCACTGATGATCCCAGCCAGGCTGATGATCAGAAGGAATTCGCGCGCTTGTCAGCCGAGCTTTTCGGGAGTGGCGCGGGATCGCATCAAGTCGGAAAAGGCACTGTGTATGCAGGCCAGACCCTGCGGACTGTCTTCGACGAACTCCATCTTGCTCCGGACTTTGACACGCCCCGGCAAAGAGGCGACTCTGACTTGGAGTTTGTGCATCGCAGGCTCATCGACGGCGACATTTATTTCATCGACAATCGCAGCGATCATGCTGAATCGATCGACGCGTTCTTCCGAATTTCCGGTCGACAGCCGGAGCTATGGCACGCTGAAACGGGTATGATCGAACCTGTATCGTTCAAGATTGCGGAGGGGCGTACTTCGGTGCCGCTCCACCTGGAGCCGTGGGGAACTGTCTTTGTCGTCTTCCGCAAGCCGGCAACCGGGGCTTCAAAGGTGGTTCCCTCGCCGACGGAAGAGATGGTGGCGACGATCAACGGACCCTGGAAGATCAGCTTCGAGGCAGGTCGCGGTGCGCCTGCTTCCATCACCATGGACACCCTCTCCGACTGGAGCCGGAACAGTGACCGGGGCGTGAAGTACTTCTCTGGAATTGCTGTCTACAGGAAGACCATCGATGCAACTCCGGAATGGTTCAGGAAGGATTTACGCCTGATCATCGATCTTGGAGATGTGAGGAATCTGGCCGTTGTGACGGTGAACGGAACCGAGCTTGGCGAGGCTTGGCATGCTCCCTATCGCGTGGATATAACTTCGGCAATCAAGCCCGGCACAAACGAGATCGAAATCAAGGTAATCAATGCGTGGGTGAATCGTCTGATTGGCGACGAGCAGCCAGGATCCGCAAAGTTCACCTTTACGGATGTAAAGCCCTACAAAGCGAACTCACCGCTCCAGGCTTCCGGTCTCTTGGGTCCGGTGACTGTCGTTCGCACAAAACCTTACTAAGTGACAGTCAAATGGAACATTCGGAGGGATTGCGGTTCTATGGCGGGGATATGGCAATGATTTCCCGAGTGAGTTGATATCGTTTCCGAGAGATAAACGACAAGTCGGACCGGTCCCTTCAGAGACGAGTAATGTCCGAACAGCCGACGGTCCACACCCAGACGCAGCACCAAAACCGTGGGGGCGTATAAGTTCGAATGCATAACTCGGACGGATGTCGATGCATCCGTGCGTGACAGAGGGAAGTTAACGATCGCATTGCCGAGGAACGACCATCTGTTCCCCGGCGGCGCACTACTGCACGGGCACATCGCCGGTAGCATCGAAGACTGCACCCGACGGAATTACGATGGTGGAAACGACCTTTTCATCCTTGGAACCGATGTAAATCGAAATCCGGGTCGAGTCGATGCCTTTTTCACTGACAAGGTACGCTCTCGTGTTCACCGCACGTTCTTTGGCGAGCTTGATGCCGGCTTTCTCATTGCTGGCGGCATTCCCCACAAGGGCCAGTTTCCCGTCGGCATTACTCTGCAGATTGAGCGCCACTTGATCGAGGCAGGCTTTCCCCTCGTTGTCCACGCGAGATGGACGGCGTGCGTCCCTCGCAAAGCTCACGGAGCACATTTCGCTCACGACGGGACTGGGCGCGGTTGGTGGAACTACGACGGTCACCATGGTGTCGCCCGAGGCTGTCTGGCCCTTGTCATCGACAACCTTGCAGGTGACGCCGATGGCGCCGCTTGCCACGCCCACCGTGGTCAGAGTCGCCGTCGTGCCCGATTCGCTGACCGAACCCGAGGTCGAGCTGTAGCTGTAAGTCAGGGGACGATTCTGAGGGCTCACGCCGGTTGCCGTGATTGTTGAAGGATCTCCGGCTTTGACAGTGGAAGGATTGGCCGTGCAACTCACTGTGGGGGGCTCAATCGCCTTCACCACGTACGCCGCATTGCAGTCCGCATTGTAGCCAGGTTTGTCGCCTTCGGAAACATGCCCCTTGACCGTGTAGGTGCCGGCAGCCAGACTCGTTGTGTCAATACGGGCTGTGCTCGACACCCCGGTTACCATTCCGCCATCGACGGACCATGTGTAAACGGCGGTCTTTGCGGGATCCAGATTCAGCGCCGAGCCCGTTACCGCAATTGGTTCTCCCGGGAATGCAGCATTTGGATTCACCGAGCATGAATACGTCAACGGTTGCAGTTCAAGCGCACGGGGGCTTCCACCAAATCGGAGAACAATTCCAGTGGAAAGACGAATGTCGTTCTGAGCCTCTGTCGATCCTGTGCTGAGATTCTCAAATCGGGTCATCAGGTATTCGGCCTGGATAACCCGGATGGCGAGACGATGGTGCAACCTGACGTCCAAACCGCCGCCGGCGGTCAAGGCAAAGCTGTTTTCCGCGGGAAGACTGGCCGCGCAGGCTTTGCAGACCGACTCCGCACTTGCGTGAATGCCGCCAGCCAAAACCTGGGCAAACGGAGTGATTCTCTCGTGCATCCGGAAAGAGAGCCGTGGACCACCCATATAAGTGAACGCAGTTCCGGCCTCAACCGCCTCGTATGGCCCAGTCGCGGCGGGAGGAGTTCCGCTTGTGAGCAGAAGCCGCGTTTCGTTGAATCCTCCAAAGTCGCCTACCAGCCCCAGATAGCGATTCAGATTGAAAGCGACCGACGTGCTTCCGCCGTTGAGCCAGACCAGCCGGTTGCCGGCTGCCAGTGTGGGCACAGCTCGCAGATAGGAGTAACCCATGAATAACTCAACCTTGGGATAATAACTGTCCATCCTTACAGAAGAAGGCATTGCCGCTGACATCGAAGCCGCGAGCACAGGAGCCGCTGGAAGTGGATTGGCCGGATCGACCACGACGACACTGGAATCCGCTGACTTGTCATCCTTGGCTGCGCCGGCGGAAGCCTTTGCTGCTTCACTCCCGAAGAGGTTGCACGCAGGTACTAGAAGAACCGCAAATGCCAATGTGGCAGTTATCTTTACGCTTAATCTCATTGTCGTCTCCTGAATTGCTCGCCGCGATCGTCTTTCTATTTCATCGCCGGATAAAACAAACGCGAATGGGACTTACCCAACCCCGCATTGCATGAAAAAGAGCTGAGACCGCCCCAATGCCTGCGGCCTCAGCAAACTCTCATGGCACATTGATGACGGTGTTCACGATCGTGACCGACGCAGTTAAAGCCAGCAGCCTGCCGTCGATGGTGGTGATTGCAGCGTTCCCGGCAGTTGAAACAGAAATCCCCGCCTGCGAGAGAATGGTTCCCACCATCGTCCCACCCCCCGCGCCATTGATCGTTGCGGCGCTTCCAACTTGCCAGTAGACATTCTTGGCCTGGGCGCCCCCGGCCAGCACGATGCTTTCTGTTGCTGACGGAGTGCCCACGGTGAGGTACGTCCCCATCTGGAACACCCAAGTCGCATTGGGGTCTCCCTGAGCATCGAGAGTTAGGGGGCCGGTGGTTATGTCATAGAACGTCGCGGAGGTATAAGTGCCGGGCGCAAGAGTTCGATTGCCCAGTTCATTGGTTGACAAGATGTTGCCCGGAGGTAGGCTCTGAAGCGTAGTGTAGGCAGTTTGTGCTTCCAGGAGGGCTTTCGTTGCAATCGTCATTGTTGGTGCCGTTCCTTCGTTCGGGCACCCAACAGTTGGGGGTGGCGGAGCGGTATCGATTGCTCCGTTCACCAGCCCCATATTGAGCGGGGTCACCGTATACGAGCATGGGTAAACACCCGCAACAGGCGCAACGCTCTTATCGTAGAATCCTGTGATAAGGGTCGAAGCAGCTGTTGTTCCGATATCTCCGTTGACCACCGTCTTGATCCCCTGATTGGTCATCCCGGCATTGCCACCGAAACCGCCAAACAGCGAAACAGTGGGACCAAGGACGACGGGCGGAGGGACGACTATCGCACCTGTCGTAAAGGTCCACGGATTCGGCGCTCCAGTGTTCCCGAGGGGATTGCCCGTCAGATCCGTTGCTCCAGAGGTCACCGTTGCGGTATAGGTAGTGCTGGCCGTCAGTGGAAGCAGCGGTGTGAATGTGGCGATGAAGTCGATCGCATCGTAAGAGACGATTCCCGCTATCGCCGTTCCGCCCGGACCGGTAAGCTGGAATGTGCCGGTAGTGATGGTCAGTGGATTCATTGCCTCGGAGAAGGTTCCGCTCACCGCCTGATTGAGAGGTACGTTCTTGACCAGATTCGCGGGCGCCGTTGAAACCAGTTCTGGCGGAGTTACCACTACGGCGGCGCCGGTTGTAAAGGTCCACACGTAGTTGGTGGCCAGCGCAGCGCCTGCCAGGTCCTCAGCCCCGGTGGTGATGGTGGCAGTGAACAGGGTGTTGGGCGCGAGGTTCGCTGCCGGTGTAAACGTCAGCGTGTTTCCAACCGCTGCATACACAACCAAGCCGGGGACAACAGTGGCGCCTGGCCCGGCCAGCGTAAAGGTTGTTGAGTTGATCGTGGCAGGATTCATGGCCGTGCTGAACGTGGCGCTGACGATCTGATTCAGCGGCACGGCGACAGCTCCGTTGGTGGGGATCGTCGAGATCACTGTCGGCGGCGTGAGAACTCCGGCGGCAGCGGTGGTGAAGGTCCAGACATAATTGGCTGCCAGTGCGGTGCCCGCGAGATCTTCAGCTCCTGTGGTGATGGTGGCCGAATAGAGCGTGCTCGGCGCCAGGTTGGCCGCCGGTGTGAACGTCGCAATGGAGCCGGCCGGGACATAAGTGACAACTCCCGCTACGGCGACTCCGCCCGGCCCTGCCAGTGTGAAGGTTGTCATGCTGATCGTGGCGGGGTTCATTGCCTCACTGAATGTCGCACTGAGGGCCTGGTTAATTGGCACGGCCGTTGCCAGATTGGCGGGCACGGTAGAGATAACTGTCGGCGCTGTCGAGATGGGAACTGTCCTGAATGTCCACACGAAATTGGCGCTCAGCGGCGTGCCCGCCAGGTCCTCGGCGCCGGTGGTGATTGTGGCCGTATAGACGGTGTTGACGGCCAGATCGGTTTTCGGCGTAAAGGTGGCCACGGCCCCCGCGCAACTCACTGTTCCGGCAACCGCCGCTGCGCCTGGACCGGTAACGACAAAGGTTACTGAGGGCGATGCGAGCGTCGCGCAATTCATCGCTTCGTTGAACGTAGCGGTGAGCACCTGCGCGATTGGCACGCCGGTGGCTCCATTCAAGGGGACCGTCCCGATCACCGTGGGTGGAGGAGTAATCGTTGTAAAGCTCCACGCATAATTGGCCGCCAGCGGAATGCCTGCCTGGGACGTAGCCCCAGTTGTGATGGTGGCTATGTAGGTTGCTGCAAAGGCAAGCCCGGCAGAAGGCGTGAACGTCGCAGTTACGCCAGAGTATGTAACCGTTCCTGCTACCGCGCTTCCACCGGGTCCAGTCACAGTAAATGTCGCTGCATCGATCGACGCCGCACTCATCGCCTCACTGAACGTCGCGGTCAGTACTTGGCTAACAGGCACGTTCACGGCGCCATTCGCCGGCACCGTCGCAATTACCGTGGGTGGAGGAGTAATCGTGGAAAATGTCCAAATATAGTTGGCGGTAAGCGGAGTGCCACCCAGGTTAGTTGCCCCGGTGGTAATGGTGCCGGTATAAGTGGCGCCGTATGCGAGCACCGCCGCAGGCGTGAACGTGGCTGTTTCCCCGCCGTAGCTTACCGTTCCTGCTACGGCTGTTCCGCCCGGCCCCGTCACGGTAAAGGTTGTGGCATCGATCGTGGCCGGGTTCATCGCCATGCTGAAAGTCGCGCTTATCGGCGTGTTCACTGGCACCGCGGTAGCGCCATTCGTCGGGATTGTGGACACCACGAAGGGAACAGTGACCATTTCTTCACCGCAGCCGGCGACAAAAACCAACAATAGAACCGCCAACGAAGACGTGATACCCAATCTGTATTTGCTCATTTGAACCCTCCCGCCCACTTTGTGCCCGATCACTTGGACTCATCTATAAGCAGGCTACGCGCGAAGTGCTGAAAGAACCCGCCTTGTAAAACTTATGGTCATAGAGGCGCTAAGTCTGAGCAGTACTGCTCAACTCGGCACCGGAAGTAACCCAAAACGAAATTCGAGATTGTGAGCACAATTGAATATATCTGCGGAGTTAATAATGGTATGTGCGGGCCAGTTGCGTGCTCTCAGATCGGCTGTTCTGAATCAACTTGAATCTATGCTGGACATTGATCGAGTCCCAACACGTCGGTTCTTCGAAGCAGCTGGAAGGGCGAGGGGTTTCGCGCCATCGCCACACGACACGATAAGACTGCTCGTAACTTCCTCGCCGCCGTCTATTTCGCCGCTACTCTCATTTGGCTAATTTGATGACACGCCCTAACGTCTACCGAACACCCCATTTTCGTCCAATGTTCTTTCGCAATATCGATATTCCCGCCGGAAATATAGGCACTTTGGGAAATATTTCGCAACATTCGTTAAGTCTCTGCGTCTTAGACGGATAGACGGTACTGCGCTCGTAGATGCCGTCGCGGGTCAGAACGATCAACAACTTCAACTGATGAGAAGCAGCTCGTGCCTTGGTACCCCCCCGACCAGGAGGTGAGCTATGCTTCCCCCCCGATTGAGACAAGGCATATCGATGCCATCCTCGCCCTTTCAGACGAATTGAACTTTACGCGTGCGGCCAAACGGTTGAACAATACGCACTCGGCCATTAGCCGTTAGATCCTGCAGGTGGAGGGGATCGTCGGGTTCCCCATATGTAATTGTGATCGAAGATGGGTTGCGTTCACAGATGCCGGCGAAGTCCTCACCCAACGGTTGCGACAAGCAGAGCATCACCTAGTGTCCTGAGTCTAAAGTCCGCGTACAAAATCGTGCGACAGAATCCAGGATCTGATCCGCGGTTTTGTGCCAGATGAATGGCTTTGGGTTCTTGTC
>Ga0302320_10007664_pt1 | contig 23707 bp, 38 predicted proteins | sample Bog_T0_3_FD_202130 | JGI IMG/M metagenome (GOLD analysis project Ga0302320, IMG submission 202130) | Peat permafrost microbial communities from Stordalen Mire near Abisko, Sweden - Bog_T0_3 | ecosystem: Environmental > Terrestrial > Soil > Wetlands > Peat | place: Sweden: Abisko, Stordalen Mire... | reverse complement strand
TAGCGGCTTTACCGCACTGTCGGCAGTCGCCGCCGTTGTCTCCGTCGGTTGGTCTTCGTTCATGGGGAGGGAAACCTTCCTCCGTACTACCCGTTCACTGAAAGTCCGCAAGATTCCGGACGTTACCCTCTCGTTCCGTCCTTCGCTCGTCCGCCTTGGACTGGGTCGATGGTTCCGGCCTGCCTCAGTCCGCGTATTGAGGTAGGGACGGGCGGCCCGCCCGTCCGTTTCCGCGCTCAGGCCTGCGGCCCCGGATTCAGAGAAAAAACAGGATCCCTGCCGGGTGTGCCGCGTCACACCGGCCGCAGTTGCTCGGCGATCGTTCGGGTCTTTTCTGCAACCACATCGCCCGTGTGCAGGGTGGTCTTGCGCTCGATGAGCATCAGGTGGCACTCCTCTTCGGCGACCGTATTGTGGCGCACACCCTTGGGGACGACGAACAACCCGCCCTCGCCAAGCTCGACCGGGCCGCCCTCCATCTCGATCCTCATGCGGCCCTTGAGGACGAGGAACATCTCATCCTCGCCCTCGTGGCTGTGCCAGACGAACGAGCCCTGGATCTTCGCGACCTTGATGTAGGCATCGTCGACCTCGGCGATGACGCGTGGCGACCAAAGCTCGGTGAGCGAGGCTGCGATTTCCCTCGGCGAAACGACCTTGGGCGTGGGCACGTCGGAAAAGGTAGGGGATGTCCCCTCCAGCTGTAAACATTTTGACTCAGTGCCGGTTTCACTTTGCCAGCACGGGGAAAGTAGGGTAGCGGTTCCGCAGAACACCCATGACCGAAAAGCCATCCGAGACCTCCGGGCCGATGCCGCTTGTGGACAAGCTCCAGATCGCGGCCGCCATCCTGTTTCTGGGCGTAGCGGTCTACCTGGCCGTCTCGTTCGTTCACTCCCGAAACACATTCCAGCATCCGGCCCAGCAGGCAGTACAGGCCAAGCCGTAGGGAACGGGATGGCCGCGGGGCGCCGAGGCGATTCTGTGAGCCAAGCCCTGCTAACGCCAGGTTGGGGCTGGGGCCCGGGGTAATGAATGCAGGCCAGTTTCTTTTTGGGCTCGGTGCGGGCGGAGTGGGGTGGACTGCTCGCTTTACGAGGCGGTTGTTCGCCCGGGACCGGCGGGCCAGGGGCGTTGCAATCGGACGAGACAAGTGGTTATCCAGGGCCCGGCTTCGCGTTGCTTCGCCGCGGCGACCTTTCGCACTGCGAAAGGTCGGCCGCAGATTGGTAATGCCCCGACGGGCCCGTGCCTTGGGGCGAACTCACGCCTCGCAGAGCTAGCAGGCCTCCCTGCGACGCACGCCTTGCCAAAACCTTATGGGATCCGCTCAAAACCCTAATGATTTCCGAGGGCGTTATTTTACTTGTACTCATGCAGGACACTGCCCACGTTCTTACTTCCTCCCGCCAAAAATCGCACGTCGAGCTTGGCTCCGTGCGGTTAAACGCCCGGCCTTCAAAGCCGGGCGTTTTTTTGCCGGAAGGGACCCCTCGGGGAGACCCGGCGGGTGGGTCTGCAGTCCAACGGTTTCAGGCCCAAATCAGCATTTCTTCAGAAAGTTCTTGCCCGGCATTTGCCGGGTGGTAGCGTTTTCCTCTTTTCCCAATTTTCCCATGCCAACCATCAGTCAACTCGTGCGCAAAGGCCGCCGCCAGGTGCGGGCCAAGTCGAAGTCTCCCGCTTTGGCTGGCAACCCTTTCCGCCGCGGCGTGTGCGTGCAGGTGATGACCCGCACCCCGAAGAAGCCGAACTCGGCCATCCGCAAGGTCGCCAAGGTTCGCCTGACCAATGGCAATGAGGTCATTTCCTACATCCCCGACGAGGGACACAACCTGCAGGAGCACTCGATCGTCCTGGTGCGCGGTGGCCGCGTGAAGGACCTTCCCGGTGTCCGCTATCACATCGTCCGCGGAACGCTGGATGCCACGGGAGTCGAGAAGCGCCGCCGCAGCCGCTCCAAGTACGGCGTGAAGCGCCCGAAGGAAGCCAAGAAGTGACAGCCAGAAAAGGACCTTAACCCATGTCTCGCCGTCACAGAGCAGTCAAACGCAAGGTAGCCCCGGATATCCGCTACGGCAGCCCCCTGGTTGCCCACCTCGTGAACACCGTCATGAAGGACGGAAAGAAGAGCCTCGCGGAGCGCATCGTCTACGGGGCCTTCGCCAAGGTCTCCGAGAAGCTCGAGAAGGGCGACCCGGTCGACCTGATCCTGGGCGCGCTCGAGAACGCCCGCCCCCGCCTTGAGGTCAAGAGCCGCCGGGTGGGCGGCGCCACCTACCAGGTGCCCGTTGAAATTTCCTTCGAACGCCAGGAGAGCCTGGCCCTCCGCTGGATCGTCGCCGCGGCGCAGGCCCGCAAGGGCCTGGCGATGCAGGACGCCCTGGCGACCGAGATCGTGGACGCCTACAACAACACCGGTTCGGTCGTCAAAAAGAAGGAAGACACCCACAAGATGGCCCAGGCGAACCGCGCCTTCGCCCATTTCCGCTGGTAAGGAGACGCCGCCATGTCCGCTGTAGCCACACCAGAACTCACGATTGTCACGGACAAGGCGGGCATTTCGCCGGCCAATTCCCCGGCCCGTCCGTTTCCGCTCGAGTGGACCCGCAACATCGGGATCGCGGCCCACATCGACGCCGGCAAGACGACGACGACCGAGCGCATCCTGTTCTACTCGGGCGCCGTCCACAAGATGGGCGAGGTCCACGAGGGAACCACGGTGACCGACTGGATGGAACAGGAGCGCGAGCGCGGGATCACGATCACCGCGGCCGCCATCTCCTGCGCCTGGAACGCCTCCTGCGGCCCCTGGAAGGGGATCAAGCAGCGCATCAACATCATCGACACCCCCGGGCATGTGGACTTCACGGCCGAGGTCGAGCGCTCCCTGCGCGTCCTCGACGGCGCGATCGCCGTGTTCGACGCGGTCGCCGGGGTGCAGCCACAGTCCGAGACGGTCTGGCGGCAGGCCAACAAGTACCGCGTCCCGAGGATCGCCTTCATCAACAAGATGGACCGCGTCGGGGCCGACTTCCACCGCTCGGTGGACGACATCCGCGTCAAGCTGAAGGGCAACGCCCATCCGCTGTTCCTGCCGATCGGCGCCGAGGAAAACTTCACCGGCCTCGTGGACCTGGTCGGGATGGTCGCCTATGTTTTCGACGACACGAAGGATCCGCTGGGCCTGAACCCCGTGACGAGCGAGATCCCGGAGAACCTCCGGGCCGACGCGCACAAGTACCGGGAAAAGCTGATCGAGGCCGTCTCCGACTACGACGACAACATTGCCACCAAGTTCCTCAACGGTGACGAGATCCCGGTCAACGAGCTCATGCTCGCGATCCGAAAGGCGACGATCTCGCTGAGCTTCTGCGGCGTCGTTCCCGGTTCCGCATTCAAGAAGAAGGGCGTGCAGCGCCTCCTCGACTGCGTGGTCAACTACCTTCCGAGCCCGATCGACGTCCCGCCCATGAAGGGGCAGGACAGCGACGGCAAGGAGGTCCTTGCCGTGGTGGACGACAAGAAGCAGATGGCCGGACTGGCCTTCAAGCTCTGGAACGACCCCTTTGTCGGCCGGATCGTGTTTTTCCGCGTGTACACCGGGACCCTCAACCGGGGCATGTCCCTTTACAACCCGCGCACCCGCCGCACGGAGCGCGTCTCGCGCCTGGTCCTCATGCGGGCAATCGACCGCGAGGAGATCGACGTGGCGTACTCCGGGGACATCTGCGCCCTGGTGGGCGTCAAGGACGTGGTGACCGGCGACACCCTCTGCGACGAGGACTTTGACATCCGCCTCGAGCCGCCGTCCTTCCCCGAGCCGGTCATCGCAATGTCGATCGAGCCGAATTCCAAGGCGGACCAGGAGCGGCTCGGCACGGCGCTCCAGCGGCTGGTGGCGGAGGATCCGACCCTGCGGGTATCGACCGACCCGGACTCCGGGCAGACCATTTTGGCGGGCATGGGCGAGCTTCACCTCGAGATCATCCGCGACCGGATGAAGCGCGAGTTCAAGGTGGAGGCCAACGCCGGCAAGCCGCAGATCGCCTACCGGGAAACCGTCACCAAGACGGCCGAGGGCGAGGGCAAGTTCATCCGTCAGTCGGGCGGCAAGGGCCAGTACGGCCATGTCGTCATCACCCTCGAGCCCAATGAGAAGGGCAAGGGCGTGGAGATCCTCGACGAGATCGTCGGCGGCTCCATCCCGAAGGAATTCATCAAGCCCTCGATGGCCGGCATCCAGGAAGGCCGGAACAACGGCGTCATCGCCGGCCACCCGGTCGTGGACATCATCGTCAAGATCGTCGACGGCTCCTTCCACGAGGTCGACTCCTCGGAGCTCGCCTTCAAGATGGCCGGCATCTTCGCATTCAAGGACGCGATGAAGAAGGCCGGCCCGATCCTGCTCGAGCCCATCATGGGCGTCGAGGTGACGACCCCGGAGGACTACCAGGGCGACCTGATCGGCGACATCAACCGCCGCCGTGGAAGCGTCCGCGGGATCGAGAACAAGGCGGGCGCGTGCATCATCGACGCGATCGTGCCGCTGGAGACGCTCTTCGGGTACGTCACCGACATCCGCTCCCTCTCCAAGGGCCGGGCCAGCGCATCGATCACCCCCTCGCATTTCGAGCAGGTGCCGAACTCCCTCCTCGCCGACATCGTCGCGTCCTCCTCCAAGGCGCCGGCCCGCACCTAACCCCCTTTCCCCTTACCACGCCATGAAAGGCCAGCGCATCCGCATCAAACTCCAGGGCTTTGACTACCGCGTCATCGACCAGTCCGCCCAGGACATCGTCGAGACCGCCAAGCGCTCCGGCGCACGCGTCTCCGGCCCGATCCCGCTGCCGACCCACATCGACAAGCTTTCGGTCAACCGCTCCCCGCACGTGGACAAGAAGTCCATGGAGCAGTTCGAAACCCGCACCCACAAGCGCCTCATCGACATCATCGAGCCGACCTCCCAGACGGTCGATGAGCTCAAGAAGCTCAACCTGCCCTCAGGCGTGGACATCACGATCAACGTTTAACCTCCAAATACCCATCCCGCATAGCGCGGGACCCGTGTCCCGCCCGGCGGGACCGCCGGGCCCCCACCTAATGTAGGTCTCTCAACGGATTTTTCCACCTACCGCTTAGCCATGATCTCCTCCCTTCTAGGCAAAAAAATTGGCATGACGCAGGTCTACGACGCCCAAAACGTCCTGGTACCTGTCACCGTGGTCGAGGCCGGCCCGTGTCCCGTGGTCCAGGTCAAGACCGTGGAGTCCGACGGCTACAACGCCGTCCAGATCGGCTTCTCGGCCAGGAAGCCGCGGAACGCGACCAAGCCCGAGCTCGGGCACGCGAAGAAGGCCGGCCTGAGCCACGCCCCGCGGGTGCTCAGCGAGGTCCGCATGACCGAGGCCCCCACGCTCAAGGTGGGGGATGTCGTCACCGTGGAGGCCTTCAAGGAGGGCCAGCTGGTGGACGTGATCGGCGTGACCAAGGGCAAGGGATTCCAGGGCGTCGTGAAGCGCTTCCGCGTGGGAGGCGGCCCGGCGGCCCACGGCTCGATGTTCCACAGGCGCATCGGCTCGATTGGAATGCGGCAGACGCCCGGCCGCACGTGGAAGAACCAGGCAATGCCCGGCCACATGGGCGGCGACCACCGCACCCAGCAGAACCTTCGCGTGGTCAAGATCATCGCCGACAAGAACCTCATTCTTCTCAAGGGGGCGGTTCCCGGCGCCAATGGCGACGACGTCATCGTGCGCAGTGCAATCAAGGGCCAGCCCAAAACCGCAGCCTGACCCCGGGAGGAACGCAGACCATGAAGCTAACCATTTTCAGTTCTGACGGCGCCAAGAGCCGCGAGGAAGAATTCGCCGGTCTCCCGGCCTTCGAGGGCGACAAGGGCCTCCAGGCCGTGAAGGAGGTCGTAGTCGCGATCCGCGCCAACGGGCGCCAGGGCACGCACTCGACCAAGACGCGCGGCGAGGTCCGCGGCGGCGGCAAGAAGCCGTGGAAGCAGAAGGGCAGTGGACGGGCCCGCGCGGGCTCCAGTCGGTCGCCCCTGTGGGGCGGCGGCGGCGTGGTCTTCGGGCCGAAGCCGCGGGACTATTCCAAGAAGATCAACGCCAAGGTGAAGGCGCTGGCATTCAGCCGGGCCCTGTTCGACCGGGTGTCCGCGGGCGAGATCTCGGTGATCGAGGCCTTTGCCGCGACCCCCGCCAAGACCAAGGCCGTGAATGAAGTCGTCGGGCGGATCGCCCCCTCGGGCAAGATCCTGCTCGTGGACGCGCCGTTCGCCCCGGACACGGCGCGTTCTGCCCGCAACATCGGCCGCGTCACGCTGCAGGAGGCCGCCAAGCTGAACACCTTCGACCTCGTGCAATACCAGAGGATCATCGTGAGCTCCAAGGCCATCGAGGCCATCATCGCCCGCGTCAACGGAGGGAAGAATTGATGAATGCCGACCACGTACTCAAGACCCTCCGCCTGACGGAGAAGGCCAGCCGGCTCTCGTCGGAGCTCGGGCAGTACACCTTCGAGGTGTTTCCGAACGCGACCAAGCACGCAATCGCGACCGCCGTCGAGCAGACCTTCAAGGTCACCGTCCGGCGCGTCAACGTCCAGAATTACCTCGGAAAGGGCAGGCGGGGGCGCGGGCGCCCCGGGATGACCTCCGATTTCAAGAAGGCGATCGTCACCCTGAAGGCCGGGGACAAGATCGAGCTCACCTGAGGTCGCGAATCCTCCCAACCCAAGAATCCTCCCGCCATGCCGCTAAAAATCTTCCGCCCCCTGACGCCCTCCGGGCGCTTCACGTCGCTCCACCGCGACGACACGATCTCGGGCAAGCGCCCCGAGCGGGGCTTGACCGAGCACAAGCACAAGACCGGCGGCCGCAACAACCTGGGCCGGCTCACGTCGCGCAACATGGGCGGCGGCCACAAGCAGCTCTACCGCATCATCGATTTCAAGCGGGACATCATCGACATCCCCGCCAAGGTCGCGGCCCTGGAGTACGACCCGAACCGGACCGCCAACCTGGCGCTCCTCGTGTACACGAACGGCGAGAAGCGCTACATCCCGGCCCCCGAGGGCCTGAAGGTGGGCGACGTCATCCTGGCGTCCAACAAGGCGACGACGAACGACTTCACCGTCGGCAACAACTTCCCCCTCTCGATCATCCCGCCGTCCACCAAGCTCCACTGCGTGGAGCTCGTCCCGGGGCGCGGCGCGCAGATGGCCCGCTCGGCCGGCGCCTCCCTGGAGCTGGTTGCCGTCGAGCACGGCCAGGCCCAGCTGAAGCTTCCCTCGGGCGAAATCCGCCTCGTCAACGCGAACTGCCGCGCGACGATCGGCCTGGTCGGCAACGGCGGCCACAACAATGCCTCGCTCGGCAAGGCCGGGCGCAACCGCTGGCTCGGCCGCCGGCCGCACACCCGCGGCATGGCCAAGAACCCGGTCGACCACCCGAACGGCGGCGGCCAGGGCAAGTCCAAGGGCGGCGGCGGGCGCCAGCAGCTCGTGTCCCCCTGGGGCCAGCTCGCCAAGGGCTTCCCGACGCGCCGCCGCAGGCAGGCGTCCAACAGCCTCATCCTCGTCCGCGCCAACGGCCGGCCGCCCCGCGGCAAGAAGTAACCCCCCAGGCTTTCCACCACCATGGCCCGTTCCATCAAAAAAGGATTCTTCGTCGACTACCACCTGCTCGAGAAGATCGAGAAGGCGACCAAGTCCGGCGCCCACAAGCCGATCCAGACCTGGTCGCGCCGCTCGACGATCACGCCCGACTTCATCGGGCATACGTTCAACGTCCACAACGGGCGGGCGTTCGTCGCCGTCTACGTCACCGAGAACATGGTCGGCCACAAGCTCGGCGAATTTGCGCTCACCCGGATCTTCAAGGCGCACGGCGGAATGACCCGCAAGGAGATCTGAGGAGTCCACACCCACCATGGAAGTACAAGCTCTCACCCGCTACGCGCGCATGTCGCCCAAGAAAGTGCGAGAAGTCGTGCGCACGATCCAGGGCCGGAAGGCCCCGGAGGCCGTCCAGTACCTGGAACTCATCCCGCGCAAGTCGGCGCGCCTGATCGCCGCGACCCTGCGCAGCGCGATCGCGAATGCCGAGAACAACAACAGCCTCTCCGCCGCCAACCTAGTCGTGAAGAGCGCGGTGGTCGAGAACGGTCCGGTCCTCAAGCGCTTCAAGGCCGGGGCAAAGGGCACGGCCAAGCCGCGGACCAAGAAGATGTCCCACATCCGCATCATCCTTTCCGACGGCCAAACCAACTGATCCAACCCCATGGGCCAAAAAACCAATCCGATAGGCTTCCGCCTTGCCGTCCGCCGCGACTGGCAATCCCGCTGGTATGCGAGCAAGAAGGACTTCCCGAAGCTGATCCTCGAGGACCACCTGATCCGCACCAAGCTGATGGAGAAGCTCAAGCAGGCGTCCGTCCCGCGCATCTTCATCGAGCGCGCGTCCAACCGCGTGCGCGTCAAGATTTACACCGCGCGCCCCGGCATCGTCATCGGGCGCAAGGGCCAGGAGGTCGAGAACATCAAGGCGATGCTCGCGAAGATCACCGGCCGCGAGATCCTGCTGGACATCCAGGAGGTCAAGAAGCCCGAGATCGAGGCCCAGCTGGTCGCCGAGAACGTCGCCCTTCAGCTCGAGCGCCGGATTGCCTTCCGCCGCGCGATGAAGAAGGCGGTCGAGATGGCCATGGCGCTCGGCGCCGAGGGCATCCGCATCCAGGTTTCCGGCCGCCTTGGCGGGGCGGACATCGCCCGCCGCGAGTGGCAGCGCAAGGGCCGCGTGCCCCTGCACACCCTGCGCGAGAACATCGACTACGGGTTTTCCGAGGCGCTGACCCTGTACGGCAAGATCGGCGTGAAGTGCTGGATCTGCAAGAAGGAGCCCGAGGCGGCAGCCTGATTTTTCCACCATGGCCCTATCACCCGCACGCACCAAATACCGCAAATCGCAAAAAGGCTCCCGGGCCGGAAATGCGAAGCGGGGAAACACGCTCGCATTCGGCGAGTACGGCCTGCAGTCGCTCAGCCGCGGCCCGATGACGGGCCAGCAGATCGAGGCGGCGCGCGTCACGATCTCCCGCCACCTCAAGCGCAAGGGCAAGCTCTGGATCCGGATCTTCCCGCACAAGCCGATCACCAAGAAGCCGGCCGAGGTGCGCATGGGGCAGGGCAAGGGCCCGGTCGAGTACTATGTGGCCGTGATCAAGCCCGGCGCTATCCTCTACGAGCTCGCCGGCGTGTCCCCCACGATCGCCAAGGAGGCCTTCCGCCTGGCCGATGCCAAGCTGCCCTTCCGCTGCCGCTTCATCACCCGCGAAAACGTCGTCGTCTAACCCTTCCGCCGCACAAGCCATGACTTCCAAAGAAATCCGAGAACTCTCCCCCGCGGAGATCGGCACAAAGCTGCTGGAAACCCGCAGCCAGCTCCTCCACCTGCGCCTGCGCAAGCACAGCGGCCAGGTCGAGAAGACCCATGAAGTGCGGGTCCTGCGGAAGTCCATCGCCCGCCAGGAGACGATCCTGAGGGAAAAGTCCGCGCGCTCCTAACACCATGTCCTCCTCCCTTCCCGGTTCCCGCAACGTGCGCAAGACGCTCCTCGGCCTGGTCACCAGCCGCTCGGGCGCCAAGTCGATCAAGGTCACGATCGCCTACAAGACGCCGCACCCCCTCTATCACAAGGTCATCAACCGCAAGACCGTTGTCCACGTCCACGACGAGGGGGACGAGGCCAAGGTGGGCGACCGCGTTGAGATCATGGAGACGCGCCCGATGAGCCGCCTCAAGCGCTGGCGCGTCGTCACCATCGTCGAGCGCGGCGTCACGGCCGATGCGGCGATTTCCGAGACCGACGTGGCGGCCCAGGTGCCGACCAAGACCGTCGCGCCCAAGGCCCCGGCCGAAGCGGCGGCGGGCCCCGTTTCCTCGACCAACCTGAACCCCGCCTCGCCATGATCCAGCTGCGCTCCATCCTCGAAGTCGCCGACAACACCGGCGCCCGCCGTGCGGCCATGATCAGCAAGAAGGGCCAGAACACGGACGTCGCCCGCGTGGGCGACATCGTCACCGTGCACATCAAGGAGAGCGCGACCGGCGCCACCGTGAAGAAGGGCGAGGTCGCCAAGGCCGTTGTCGTTCGCACGAAGACGGCGGTCCGCCGCGCGGACGGCAGCTACCTTCGCTTCGACAGCAACGCGATCGTCATCCTCGGGCCGGACGGCAACCCGCGCGGAACCCGCATCTTCGGGCCCGTCGCCCGCGAGCTGCGCGCGAAGAACTTCATGAAGATCATCTCGCTGGCCCCGGAGGTCCTCTGACCATGCAAAAATTCCATGTCAAACGCGGCGACCAGGTCGTCGTCATCGCCGGATCCCACCGCGGCAAGGAGGGCAAGGTCCTCGAGGTCCTCGCCGAGTCCCAACGCGTGCGGGTGGAGGGCCTTGCCATCGTCAAGCGCCACATGAAGAAGTCGCAGGAGCACCCGCAGGGCTCGATCGTCGAGCGCGAGGGCTCGATCCACATCTCCAACCTCATGCAGAAGTCGCGCCAGGAGGCCCGTCGCGCCCGCAAGGCCGCCGCCCCCGCCACGGCATGACCGAGAATCCACCCATGGCCACCATTCCCACCCTCAAGAAGGCCTACAAGGAGCAGATCGTCGCCGAGCTGGTCAAGGCCCGCGGCTACAAGAACGCGCACCAGGTCCCGCGTCTCGTGAAGATCGTGCTCAACGTAGGCATCGACGCCGAGGCCGACAAGAACCAGATCGCCGACGTCCAGCGCGACCTCGCGCTCATCGCCGGCCAGAAGCCGATCCTCGCCCGCGCGCGGAAGGCCATCTCGAACTTCAAGCTGAAGGAGGGCCAGGTCGTGGGCTGCCACGTGACGCTCCGCAGCAACGCCATGTGGGAGTTCCTGTACCGCCTGGTCGCCGTCGCCCTTCCGAGCATCCGCGACTTCCGCGGCGTGTCCCCCCGGCTTGACGGGCAGGGAAACTACAACCTCGGCATCTCGGACAACACGATTTTTCCCGAGATCACGATGGAAAATGTCAAGAAGACCGGCGGGCTCGACATCACGATCGTCACCTCCGCCAACACCGACGACGAGGGCCGCGATCTCCTGCGCCACCTCGGCGTGCCTTTCCGCCGCCAGGACGGCGCCCAGGCACCGAAAACCCACGCGGCCTGACCCGGGAAGCACCCAACCCAACCACTTCATGCCTAAAACCTCCGCCATTCAACGCAACCACAAGCGCCGCCGCCTTGTGGCGAAGTACGCCAAGGTGCGCGCCGAACTGAAGGCGATCCTCAAGAACCCCGCGACCGCGGACCAGGACTTCTTCGCCGCGCAGAAGAAGCTCCAGAAGCTGCCGAAGAACTCGTCGGCCGTGCGCATCCGCAACCGCTGCGCGCTGAGCGGCCGTCCGCGCGGCTTCAAGCGCAAGTTTGGGCTCTCGCGCATCCAGTTCCGGGAGTTCGCCCTCGCCGGCAAGATCCCGGGCGTCATCAAGTCGTCCTGGTGACCCGGGCCCGCCCGCCACAACACTCTTCCGCCGGAAGTAGGATATGATCCGGCCCCAGCAACCCCCCAACATCCGAACATGACCGATCCGATCAGCGATTTTCTCACGCGTCTGCGCAACGCAGGCAAGGCACGACTGGAGCAATGCGCAGCGCCGCACTCCGGGCTCAAGGAGGGCATCGCCGCCATCCTGAAGGCGGAGGGCTACATCCTCGACTTTACGAGCGGCGTGGACGACCAGGGCCACAAGACCGTCGTCGTGAAGATGAAGTACGTGGACAGCAGCCCCGCCATCACGGGCATTGTCCGCGCCTCCACGCCCGGCCGCCGGCTTTACTACGGCTACAGCGAGATCCCGCGGGTCCTCAACGGCCTGGGAATCGGCATTGTATCGACGTCCCGCGGCCTGATGAAGGACGCAGACTGCCGGCGCAACAAGGCCGGCGGCGAACTGATCTGCAACGTCTGGTAACCAGCGCCACCACCATGAGCCGCATTGGCAAACAACCCGTTCCGATTCCCGCGAAGGTCAAGGTCGAGATCAACGACTCGATCGTGCTGGTCGAGGGCCCCAAGGGGAAGGTCCGCAAGACCTTCGCCCCCGTCGTCACGATCGCGGTCGCGGACCACAAGGTGACCGTGGCCCCGAACGAGGACTCCCGCTTCGCCCGCGCCATGTACGGCACGGCCCGCTCGATCATCGCAGGCATGGTCCACGGCGTCACGGACGGCTATTCCAAGGACCTCGAGATCCAGGGCGTCGGGTTCAAGGGGATCCTCAAGGGAAGCGTCCTTGAGCTGGCCCTGGGCTTCTCCCATCCGATCTTCATGGACGTCCCCGAGGGGATCAAGCTGACCATCGTGGACGGCACCAAGATCAAGGTCGAGGGCTGCGACAAGCAGCTGGTCGGCGCCGTCACCGCGAAGATCCGCAGCTATTACCCGCCCGAGCCCTACAAGGGCAAGGGAGTGCGCATCGTCGGCGAACGGGTGCGCCGCAAGGAAGGCAAGACCGTCGCCTGAGGCGCCACGGCCCGCAACCCCCACCACTACCATGAGCACCATCCACAAAGCCGCGCTGCTGCAGAAACGCCGCTGGAGAATCCGCAAGAAGGTCAACGGGACGGCCGCGCGCCCCCGCCTGACCGTGAAGTTCAGCGCGAAGCACATCTACGCCCAGGCCGTCAACGACGAGACCGGCGCGACGCTCGTGTTCCTCTCGAGCCTCGAACCGGCCCTCCGCAAGGAGAAGAAGCTCAAGGCCAACCTCGCGGGAGCCCGCGAGCTGGGCGCCGCCTTTGCCGCGAAGGCGAAGGCCGCCGGGCTCGCCTCGGTCGTGTTCGACCGCAACGGCGCCCTCTACCACGGAAAAGTCAAAACGTTCGCCGACGCGGCCCGCGAAGGCGGCCTCGTATTCTAAGCCCCGCATATGATCACTGACCGTACTTCAAGCTCCCCCCCCCGCCGCGAATTTCGCCGGGACAACCGTTCCGGCGCCGGAGCCGCCGATGACTCGGGCATGGTCGAGAAGGTGGTTTTCGTCAACCGCTGCGCCAAGGTCGTCAAGGGCGGCCGCCGCTTCAGCTTCTCCGCGCTCGTGGTCGTAGGTGACCGCAAGGGCAACGTGGGGGTGGGCTACGGGAAGGCCAACGAGGTCCCCGACGCCATACGCAAGTCGACCGAGCACGCCAAGAAGCGCCTGATCCACGTCAAGCTGCGGGGCGACACGATCCCCCACGACGTGCTCGGCGAGTGCGACGGCGGCCGCGTGCTGCTCAAGCCGGCGTCCCCGGGCACCGGGCTGATCGCGGGCGGCGCCGTTCGCGCGGTCCTCGAGGCGGCCGGCGTCAAGAATGTGCTCACCAAGTCGATGGGCTCCAAGAACCACATCGCCGTGGTCAACGCCACCGTGCGCGCGCTCACCCAGCTGCGTCTCGCGGAGGACATCGCGGCGGTCCGCAAGATCTGATTTTTCCCATGAAACTCCATTCTCTCAGGAACACCCCCGGGGCCATCCACCGCAAGAAGCGGGTGGGGTGCGGGGAGGGCGGCGGGCACGGCAAGACCAGCGGTCGCGGCGGCAAGGGCCAGTCCGCGCGTTCGGGCAGCAGCATCCGCCCGGGCTTCGAGGGCGGCCAGATGCCCCTGTACCGCAAGCTTCCCCACCGCGGCTTCAACCAGGCGGCCTTCCGCACCGAGATCGCGGTCATCAACGTCGGCGACCTGGGCGGGCTCGACTCGTCGGTCGCCGAGGTGGACGCCGTGGCGCTCGCCAAGGCGGGGCTCATCCGCAAGGGCGAGACGACCGTGAAGGTGCTCGGGGACGGCGAGATCTCCCGCGCCCTCAAGGTGTCCGCAGCAAGGTTCTCCGCGACCGCCAAGGCCAAGATCGAGGCGGCGGGCGGCCAGGCCATCGTCGTCTGATCCCCCTTCCTCCCGTGTTCTCCGCCTTTGCCAACTCCCTGAAGATCCCCGAGCTCCGCTCGAGGATCTTCTTCACCCTGGCGCTGTTGTTCATCGCCCGCGTGGGGGCCCACATCCCCCTTCCGGGCATCAACCCGTATCCCCTCCAGGAGTTCTTCCGGGAGCAGGGCGGCAGCGCGGGCGGAGCCGTGCTCGGGCTGTACAACATGTTCACGGGCGGCGCGCTGGTGAAGGGCGCCCTGTTCGCGCTGAACATCATGCCCTACATCAGCGCCTCGATCATCTTCCAGCTGATGACCGCGGTCGTGCCGTCCCTCAGCCGCCTCCAGCAGGAGGGCGATGTGGGCCGCCAGAAGCTGACCCAGTACACGCGCTACGCGACGGTGGCCATCTGCCTCGTCCAGGGGACGATCCTCATCCTGGCCCTGGAGAACCCCGCGCGCCTCTTCCCCGGCTTCGACGTCAACCGCTACGGCAACATCGTCTCCGTGGACAAGACGGGGTTCCTCATCACGTCGGTCATCTTCATGACGACGGGCTCGATGCTCCTCATGTGGCTCGGCGAGCAGATCACCCAGCGCGGCATCGGCAACGGCGTGTCGCTCCTGATCACGATCAACATCCTCTCGGACCTGCCCGGCGCGGCCGCGGCCACCTACCATTTCTTCTTCAGCCCGATCGGCACAGGCGAGACCCACGGTCTCCCCGAGGCGGTGATCATGATCGCCCTCTTTGTGATCGTGACGATGGGAATCATCCTGGTTGTCCAGGGCCAGCGAAAGATCCCCGTGCAGTACGCGAAGCGCGTCGTGGGCAACAAGGTGATGGGCGGCCAGAGCTCGTTCCTGCCGCTCAAGGTGAACTACTCGGGCGTGATGCCGGTCATCTTCGCGAATGCGATCCTGCTCTTTCCGCAGCAGATCTTCTCCCAGCTCGGCGCCGCCTTCAACCTGAAGTTCCTGATCCAGTTCTCCCAAAACCTGATCAGCGGGCACTGGGTGTACTACACGCTGTACAGCACGCTGATCCTCTTCTTCAGCTACTTCTGGGTGTCGGTCATGTTCAAGCCGATCCAGATCGCGGACGACCTGAAGAAGTACGGCGGCTACGTCCCCGGCGTGCGCCCCGGCGAGCCGACCGCCCGGTTCCTCGATTTCATCATGACCCGGCTCACGCTGGCCGGTGCGATCTTCCTGACGATCATCGCCGTCATCCCCGACATCCTGCTCTACGAGCGGAACATCCCGCGCCGCATCGGCTACTTCTTCGGGGGCACCGGAATGCTGATCACCGTGGGCGTGATCCTCGACACGATGCGCCAGGTCGAGACCTTCCTGCTCCAGCGCCACTACGACGGGTTCCTCAAGAAGGGCCGCATCCGGGCGCGGAGCGCCAGCGCCCAGCAGGGCGCCCTTGGCGACGCCCTGAGCACCGACGCGGTCATGAAGCTTGTCTGGCCCCTGCTTGGCATGCTGGTTCTCGGGCTGGCCATCTGGACGTACCGGACGCTCCTCAAATAGTGCTTTACTCCGATGGTTCCGGATGCCATCAATGACCCCTTTTCGCCTCTCGGGCTGCCCCGGCGGGCGAAGCTACTCCTTCTCGGTTCCCCGGACTTATCCTCCGGATGGCTCGACCGGGCACGTTCTTTGAAGATAGAGCACGTCTCTTCCGCCCTCCTTGGGCGGGAGATTTCGCGCCCCGACACCGTCGGGGATGAGGCAACCTGCCTGGCGCGCCTGCGCCGCTGGTTCTTTGCGCGCAAACCTGATGCGGGATTCGCCCTGACCGGCTTCCCGGCTACGCTGCTCCAAGCCAAGGTGTTCGACGAGTGGTTGGAAGTCCGCGGCGAGTCCCTCGACGCGGTCCATGCCGCCCCCGGGTCTCCCGGCTTCCTGGTCGAATACTACGGTCGTCTCGGCCTCCTGGCGGGACCCCTTCCCTGATGGTACCCATCAAGACCAAGGAGGAGGTCGCCCGGATGCGCGAGGCCTGTGCCATCGCCGCAACGGTGCTGGCAGAGTTGAAGGAGAAGGTTTGCCCGGGAATCACGACCTACGATCTGGATCAGATCGGCAGGGACCTCATCGCAGCCCACGGAGCCAGGAGCGCCGACTACGGCTACCAGCACGGGTCGAGGCGGTTTCCCGCATACATTTGCGTCTCGGTGAACGAGGAGGTCGTCCACGGCATCGGGACCCTGAAGCGCGTCCTGCGCGACGGCGACATCGTCTCGCTCGACGTCACCGTCGAGCGCGGCGGATTCATCGGGGACAACGCGATCACCATCCCCGTCGGGGCGATAGCACCGCAGCTCCAGAGGCTCATCCGCGTGACGGCCGAGGCCCTGGCGGTGGGAATCCGCGAGGCCCGGGTCGGAAACCGGATCGGGGACATCTCCGCCGCCGTCCAGGCGCACGTCGAGGGCAACGGATTCAGCGTCGTTCGCGACATGGTCGGCCACGGGGTCGGATCCTCGATGCACGAGCCGCCTGAAATCCCGAACTTCGGACGCCGCGGCACGGGCGAAAAGATCCGCGCGGGAATGACCCTTGCGATCGAGCCGATGGTCAACCTCGGCGGGTACCGGACCCGGACCCTTGCGGACGGATGGACGGTCGTCACCGAGGACGGCGCCCCCTCGGCCCACTTCGAGCACACGGTGCTCACGACGGAGAAGGGCCCCGAGATCCTCACCGTCCCGCTCGCCGTGGCGGGATGACACAAACACTTTCAATCAACCAACCCAAACCCTTCAACCAAACCACACGTTCATGCCCCGTCTCCTCGGCGTAGAAATTCCAGCAAAGAAAAAGGTGGGCTACTCGCTCCGGTACATCTACGGCATCGGGCCGACGCGCGCGGACCTGGTCCTGCGCGAGGTGGGCCTGGACCCGGACATGCGGGCCCAGGACCTCACGGAAGAGCAGCTCAACAAGATCCTGCGCGTCATCACCGACCACAAGTGGGTGGTCGAGGGCGACCTGCGCCGCGAGCTCGCCGGCAACCTCAAGCGCCTCCAGGCGATCAACTGCTACCGCGGTGTGCGCCACCGCCGGGGACTCCCGGTCCGCGGCCAGCGCACGAGCACCAACGCCCGCACCCGCAAGGGCCCGCGCAAGACTGTCGGCGTCACCAAAATCAAGGAATAATCCCTCATGGCTGAAGAAAAGACCGCTCCCAAGAAAGAAAAGAAGGCAGCCGCCCCGAAGGCGGAGGCCCCCGCCGACGCCCAGCAGGCGGCAGCCCCGAAGGCCGCGTCCGCCGAGACCCCCGCGAAGGAGGGCGGCCCCGCGGCCGCTCCCGCGGCCAAGGTGGAGATGATCGGCGGCGTCGCGCGCCAGCCCACCGCGGAGGACCTCCTCAAGGAGGAGCTCAGCACGGTGAAGGTGCGCAAGGCCAAGGGCTCGAAGAACGTCATTTCGGGCATCGCCAACGTCCTCGCCTCGTTCAACAACACGATCGTCTCGATCACCGACCTCAAGGGGCAGGTGGTCGCCTGGTCCAGCGCCGGCAAGTGCAATTTTCGCGGCTCGCGCAAGTCGACGGCCTACGCCGCGCAGATCGTCGCCCAGGACGCAGCCCGCAACGCGATGTCCCACGGCCTGAAGGACATCGTGATCCGCGTGTCGGGACCGGGCCTCGGTCGCGACAGCGCCATCCGCGCCCTCCAGGCGATCGGCCTCGACGTCACCTCCATCGTGGACGTGACGCCGATCCCGCACAACGGCTGCCGTCCGCGCAAGCGCCGCCGCGTCTGATCCACAATTTCATAAACCAACACTCGTCACTCCGTCATCATGGCTCGTTACCTAGGTCCCCGCACGCGCGTCAGCCGCCGATTCGGCCAGTTCATCATCGGCTCCGGCAAGGCGCTCGAACGCCGCAACTATCCCGCCGGCCAGCACGGCCAGAAAACCAGGCGCAAATTCAGCGAATACGCGGTCGGCCTGAAGGAGAAGCAGAAGCTCCGCTGCTCCTACGGCCTGCTCGAGCGCCAGTTCCGCCGCACCTTTGAGATCGCGAAGAAGGAGCGCGGCGTCACGGGCGAGCGCTTCCTCCAGCTCCTGGAGACCCGCCTCGACAGCGTCGTCTACCTGCTCGGGCTCGCCAAGACCCGGGCCGCAGCCCGCCAGTTCGTCAACCACGGGCACATCCGCGTCAACGGGCACAAGCTGGACATCTCCAGCTACTCCGTGCAGCCCGGCGACGAGGTGGAGGTGAAGAACAACTCAGCCTCCCGCCAGATGGCCACCCGCAACCTAGAGGAAAACCGCATCCGCAACGTGCCGGGATGGCTCTCGCTCACCGCGGAGCAGTTCAAGGCCGCCGTCGTGCGCCTTCCCACCCGCGAGGAGATGGACCAGACGATCAACGAACAGCTCATCGTCGAGTTCTACTCGCGGTTCTAAGCCCAGCATCCACAACGAAAATTTCAGGAATACAACCCGTCTCCCCCATGCCCAAACGCCTCGGAAAGTTCGAACTTCCCAATAAACTCACCAAGGTCGAGGAAGGCGCCACGCCTACCTACGCCAAGTTCATCGCAGAGCCCTTTGAAGCGGGTTACGGCCACACCGTTGGCAATTCCCTGCGCCGCGTGCTGCTGAGCTCGATCGAGGGCGCGGCCATCTCCTCGATCAAGATCGACGGGGTGAACCACGAATTCCAGAGCATCGACGGGGTCGTCGAGGATGTCACCGACATCGTGCTGAACCTGAAGAAGGTCCTCATCATCTCCCAGAAGCGCGAGCCGGTCACCCTCCAGGTCAAGGTCACCAAGGGCGGCCGCGTCACCGCGGGCGACATCCAGGCCGACGCCAACATCCAGATCGTGAACCCGGAGCAGCTGATCTGCACGATCGACGGGAAGCGCACCTTCGAGGCCGAGATCGAGATCAAGACCGGCCGCGGGTACTGCCCGGGCGAGCAGAACAAGAAGGAGGAGCAGGCGATCGGCGTCATCCCCCTCGACTCGCTCTTCTCGCCGGTGCGCCTGGTCAAGTACGCGGTGGAGAACACCCGCGTCGGCCAGATCACCGACTACGACAAGCTGATCCTCGAGGTCTGGACGGACGGGCGCATCACCCCCGACGACGCCCTGAAGCAGTCGGCCTCCATCCTCAAGCATCACCTGGACGTGTTCGACCGCGTGAGCGAGGAGCACTTCGAGTTCGAGAGCCGCCAGAGCGAGGTCAGCGAGGAGCAGAACAAGCTCCGCAAGCTCCTCAACATGTCGGTCAACGAGATCGAGCTCTCCGTGCGGGCCGCCAACTGCCTCAACAACGCCAACATCACCACGGTCGGCGAGCTGGCGATGAAGACCGAGCAGGAGATGCTCAAGTACCGCAATTTCGGCAAGAAGTCGCTCAATGAGATCAAGGAAAAGCTCGAGGCCCTCGGCCTCTCGCTCGGCATGAAGTTCGACGAGCGGCTCCTGGACACCAAGAAGGAAGGCTGAAGCCCGATCCCATGCGCCACAACAAACACCATGCCTCGATGGGGGTCACCCGGGAGCATCGCGCGGCGATGCTTTCCAACATGGCCGCCTCCCTGATCACGCACGGGCGGATCGAAACCACGCTGGCCAAGGCCAAGACCCTGCGCCCCTTCATCGAGAAGGTCATCACCAAGGCAAAGCAGGCCGCGGCGAAGACCGAGGCGAAGGACGCGATCCACCTGCGCCGCCTGGCCCTGCGGGACGTGCGCGACGAGGATGCGGTCACGCTCCTCTTCAACGAGAAGCACAAGGAGTTCACGGCCCGCAACGGGGGCTACACCCGGATCTACAAGCTCGGACGCCAGAAGATCAGCGATGCCGCCGAGATGGCCCTCATCGAGTTCGTCAAGGCCGACGACCCCGGCTACAAGAAGTCCAAGGGCCGGAAGTCGGCGAAAAAGTCCAGGAAGGCGGCCAAGCCGGCCGCAGCCGCCGCCGAGCCGGCGCCGGAGGCGGTCGCTCCCGAGGCGCCCCCCGCGGACGCGAAAAGTTGATGACCGGAACAAGATTTGCTTAGACAAGGACGCGTCGAAGCCCGCTTCGGCGCGTTTTTCGTTACCAACCCGAGGCCTCGACGCATGTTCCAACCCATCCACGCAACGGTCCTCTACTGCGTGCTTGTCGGGGCGGGGTTCTTCATGCTGTGGTTCCTTTACGACCGGCGCGAACATGCGAACTTCGAGGTGGTCCTCCGCCGGAGCGCGTTCCACTGCATCCGCTGTGACCGGATCTATTCCGGAACCGCCGGGGCCGGCCAGTCCCCATGCCCGAAGTGCGGCCATGAGAACACCCGCCTGAGGTTCTAGATCCCATGCACCAGACCGTAGCCGTCATCGATTTCGGTTCCCAATACACGCAGGTGATCGCCCGGCGGGTTCGCGAGGGGCGCGTGTACTCGAAGATCTACCATTATTCTACCCCCGCGTCCCAGCTGGCAGCCGACGGCGTGATCGGCATCATCCTTTCCGGCGGCCCGAGTTCGGTGTTCCAGAAGGGCGCCCCGGCTCCCGACCCGGCAATTTTCAAGCTGGGGGTTCCGGTGCTTGGAATCTGCTATGGCATCCACCTCATGGGGCGGATGCTCGGCGGCACCGTGGAGCGGAGCGACCACAGGGAATACGGGCATGGGGTGCTTTCGGTGAAGAAGCCGGGGCGTCTCTTTGCGGGCCTGCCGGGAAAGCTCCGGGTCTGGAATTCGCACGGGGACCGCCTGACCAAGCTTCCGCCGGGGTTCGTGCCGATCGGCACCACCGAGAATTCCCCCTTTGCAGCGATCGAGGACCGCAAGCGGAGCTTTTTCGGGATCCAGTTCCACCCGGAGGTCGTGCACACGGAGCACGGCGCCGATATCCTGGTCAATTTCATCAAGGGCGTCTGCGGCGCAAGGTGCGACTGGAGCATGCGCGACTTCGTCGCCCATGCGGTGGACGACATCCGGGCCAGGGTGGGGAAGTCGCGCGTCATCCTGGGACTGTCCGGGGGCGTTGACTCCTCCGTCGCGGCCGCCCTCATCCACAAGGCAATCGGGCGGCACCTCACCTGTGTTTTCGTGGACAACGGGCTCCTGCGGAAAGGGGAGGCGGAGGCGGTTGAGTCGCTCTACAAGCGGCATTTTCACCTGGATGTCCGGGTCGTGGATGCCTCGAAGATCTTCCTGGGCCGCCTGAAGGGCGTGACGGATCCCGAGCGCAAGCGGAAGATCATCGGGCGGACCTTTGTCGAGGTGTTCGAGAAGTCCCTCCGGTCGATCGGAGGCGCGGACTTTCTGGCGCAGGGCACCCTGTATCCCGACGTCATCGAGAGCGTTGCCATCGGCAACAACCCGGCCGCGCTGATCAAGTCGCACCACAACGTGGGCGGCCTGCCGCGGCGGATGAAGCTGAAGCTGCTTGAGCCGTTGCGCGAGCTTTTCAAGGACGAGGTCCGCGCCGTGGGCCGCACGCTCGGGCTTCCCCGGGAAGTGGTGTGGCGCCAGCCCTTCCCGGGCCCGGGCCTGGGTGTCCGTGTGGCGGGCGAGATCACCCGACAGCGCCTCGACACGCTCCGGGATGCCGACGCGATCCTCCAGGAGGAGATGATGGCCAGTGGATGGTACTGGAAGGTCTGGCAGTCGTTCTGCGTCTATATTCCGGTGAAGTCGGTTGGGGTGGTCGGAGACGAGCGCAACTATGCGGATGTCATCGGGTTGCGCGTCGTTGGCAGCATCGACGCCATGACCGCCGACTGGACCCGGCTGCCGTACCATCTCGTCCGCAAGATCTCCAGCCGCATCACAAACGAAGTACGCGGCGTCTCCCGGGTTGTCTTCGACGTCTCGTCCAAGCCCCCCGCCACAATTGAGTGGGAGTAAAGTCGCATGCGTCCGAGGGTAGGGACGGGCGGCCCGCCCGTCCGGGCAGACCCTGACTCCTTCGAAGAAAAGGGCGAAGTCGTTCCGACGAGCCGCCATGCTGTCCCGTTCGCGTGCTTGAGGGGAAACCTAGGGAACTGAAACGTAAGAGAAGGAGATTCTCTTACAGCCATGAGTCACGTATGCTCTCGCCAAAATCAGGCTATGATCCCCACTCCGAAAATATTGGACTGCCTCCGCACACTGGGCGGGATCAGCACCCCTTTGTGGCTGACAGGTGGGGTGTCCGTGGACTTCTTGGTCGGGCGCTGGACCCGTTCCCATAAGGACATCGACCTCGTGGCACTGTCTTCAACTAGGGAACTGCTTGCGAAGGAGCTGTCATCGCGGGGGGTCCTGCTGGTCCGGGGTGGCGCTTGGAACACTTGGTGGTCCTTTTCCGGCGATAAAGGCGGCGATTTCTGCATCGAAATCGTGTTCGTGGAGGGTGCTAACCCGCACACGGGCGCGCTGGTTATCCCGGAAGGCGACCCAATCGGCGGGCGGCCCGGGCGGTACCCGCTGCTCCCCGAATACCTGGACCCACTCCGCTTTGCGACGCTTGACGGCGTTCGATTCCGGGTGTGCAGCGCCGAGGGAGAGTGGCTCGCTCGGATGACTAGCGGCGCCTTGGTCCCGGGACGAACAGTGGAACCCAAGATCGTTCAAGACATCGGGCACCTAGAGCCACTGGTGCCGGAAGCGCGCCGTCGCGAACTGCTGCCTAACGGACGGGGTTCCTCTCGCTGAAGAGAGTAGGTGCAATCAAGTCGTGTCCGCGGGCCGCTTCCTTAGCAGACCCAGGATCACAAGGCCGATGTCGACGACAAAGAAAGTGATCACCGCGCCGTCCATGGCCGTGACCAACTGCCCCTGTGGGAGGAATTGCTCGCCTCCCCAGAGAACGAAAGCCAACCCAAGCAGCACGCGCTTGAGTTTCGTAGTTGGGCGCGCGCGTGTGTCGAGCTGTACGCAGACGAAGGAGGCTCCGACCAACATGAGGGCCAAGGCACCTGCCTGCTGGTGGCGGCCCGCCGGCCGGAAATGGTGCCAGCTGTCCGAAAACAGAAGCACCGCCAAGGCGACCAAGGCTGCCAGAAAAAGGAGGCCGCTTAGCGGTCGGAGGATTTTGCCTTTCGATGCCATGCAGGAGGGAAGTCAAACCGACCGGGCCGTGTGCTGCGAGACCCAACAAATCACAACATGGCCGAGGCGGCTCGTCGCGGCGACTTCGCCCTACCTTCGGACGCAGGCGGCCTGCAGCGGATGAAAGACGTTCCAGGTTGCCTTGGTTGTATGGGCAGCGGCCTTGCTACAATCAGGTTTTGCACAATTACGCAGTTTGCTTGCTTAGCCCATGTACTTAGCTAATCTAGATCCCGTGCCAAACTTCGTGGTCAACATCCACGCTGCCAAGAGCAGCTTGTCCCGCCTGATCAAGCGGGCCGAGAAAGGTGAACGCATAACCATTGCGCGGGACGGAAAGCCGGTCGCCCAGCTTGTGCCGGTTGCACGGGATGGCGATTCGGCCCTGTCGCCAGATGATCCGCTGCTCAACCTCGAGACATTTGCAGTCGCCGGACCGGGCGGGAATCTCTCAAACGCGGAAATGGACCGCCTGCTTTATGGCCGGAAGTGAGGTGTTTGCCGACACCTCGGCTCTCTATGCGTTTGTCGATAAGAACGACGCCCAGCACGGCGTGGCTCGCACCGCGGCTGCGAAATTGGCGCATGAGGGCCGTAGAATCGTTACCACCGATTACGTGATCGCCGAGACGGTGAACCTGGCAAACGCCCGCGGCGGCTCATTTGTCGCCGTCCGCGTCATGGATCTGATCGAGCA